>Ga0302326_10006871_pt1 | contig 25416 bp, 24 predicted proteins | sample Palsa_T0_3_FD_202264 | JGI IMG/M metagenome (GOLD analysis project Ga0302326, IMG submission 202264) | Peat permafrost microbial communities from Stordalen Mire near Abisko, Sweden - Palsa_T0_3 | ecosystem: Environmental > Terrestrial > Soil > Palsa > Peat permafrost | place: Sweden: Abisko... | reverse complement strand
GCGGCCAAGATCATTACTTTTTAGAGAGCGGTATTCGTCACTTCACTCTAAGGGGAAAGGCGTATCATGCCCAATAGATGGATCGGTGTCGTCGTTGCAAGCGCCCAAGTTGTCGTTGTTGACGCCGTGGTTCCCGATAGCGGGCCAATTGAGATTCAGGCCGACCATTCTTGGCCGCTGCAATCTGGCGACCGGCCCGCAGCATACCCGGTCATGCACCAGCAGGTAGTCGATTATGTACGCGAGCATGGCATTCAACAGGTTGTGATATTACCCGGCGAGAAATCATCCGCGCGAATCACCGCCGACCCCGCGATTTTTGACGACCATTTCGAGAGCCATCAGCTATTACTTCCGGACGGCCCGCTCTTTAGACGAGTAGCAGCGGCCGCGGACGGCGTGGAAGCCAACGAGGTAGTCTCCATTCAGAGCCTGGCGGAACTGGTTTACTGAATATGCTCCGCGATGGCTTTAACCGGAGAGGCGCACTTCGTCGCCGTCGTAGGTCAGTCTGAAAGTCCATGTCGCGCGAGCTCGGCGGGCCATCCACGTCATCCGCGGTGCAACTGCTCCTGTCGCAGTTCGCTATACACGGACAGCGCGGGATATGTCGCGTTGGACGATCCCGTGCTGATGGGCCGCAAGGTTTTCTTTTTCGTCGGCAGCGACGGCTACGAGTTTCCTGCTGATGGATTTGGAATGCGCGGCAGAGTCGTCGACGTGCGCACACTCCCCTGGATCTGGCTGATCCGCGCCTTTTCTCGCACGGCGCGCGTGAGCGATCGTCACAAAGGGAAGCGAGCGGAGTGACGCGGGTGGCGTTCGAGGCACGGCCGCTCGTCACTTCCCCTTCTTTCGTTCCAATCCCCCGAATACCGCATCGACGAGCGCGTCGATGTACGCATCGGAGAGGCGGACTTCGTCGCCGTCGTAGGGCAGAAGCAGACGGTGATAGAGCGCGCCGTACAGCGCATCGAGCACCGTGTCGGGGTCGAGCTCGGGGCGGAGTTCGCCGCTGGCGATGCCCTTGCGGATGATTTCTCGGGAGAGTCGGCGGCGGGCGTGGAGCCAATGTTCGCCGATCTCCTTGCGGAGGCTCGGGTCCATTTGGGCCCGGCCGATGAGCGCCCGCAGGACGCGGCCGTCTTTACTGCGGAAAACTTTGGCGATCAGGCGCATGGATGCGGCGAGGCTCTGGCGGGCGGTTGCCAGTTGCAGCACCGGCGCCGCGTGGGCCGATCCCTCCAGCAACGCATCCACCACGATCGCCCAGACGTTGGGCCAGCGGCGATAGATGGTGGTTTTCCCCACGCCCGCCCGCGCGGCGATGCCTTCCATGGTAAGCCCGTCGAACCCGCCTTGCGTCCCCAGCTCCCACGCGGCGTCCAGGACCCGCTGGGTGCAGCGCGCATCGCGCGGCCGGCCCACGCACAGTTTGTCATCCTCCATGGTGTCACCTTTCGCCATGCATCATTCCTTGCCGAGGCAATTGTAGGCGCTGTTTGAAAGATTCCCGCTTGACTGATTACGAAACGTATCGTATCGTAATGGTGGCGTCAATGAATGCCGGCCACAGCCGGGTAAGGCTCGCCGGGGTTCAGCATGATGCAACGAAAGGAAGGCGCAACATGCGTACTCTTATTTCAGCGTTTGCCGGTCTTGTTTTGCTGGCCGGCGTGGCTTCTCAACCTGCGATGGCTTCGGATGTTCAGGCGAACCAGCCGCAGCGCACGATCCTCGTGACCGCCGGTCAGGGCGGAAGCATGACCATCGTTCTGCCGCAAATCCATGAACAGACTGCCACCGGTCCGGCTGTCGCCGTCGCGACAACCGCGGGTCAGGGCGGAAGCATCACCGTCGTGGTGCCCAGTTCGGTTGAGGCCGTCACGGCCAATGCGCCGACCAACGGCGCTACTGCCGCGCAGATGACGCTGCAGCCGAACGAAGGGATCAATTAATTAATGATTCCGGTGGTCGCGAAGAGAACGGTTTGAACGGCGAGAGCCTTCCATGCAAATCTGGAAGGCTCTCGCTTTACTTGTTGCCCGCTGGGTACAGGCGACGCTTGATGGGCGACGCGCTCTCCCCTTCGGGGAGCCGCTAAAGGGGGGCGTTTGCGCATCTCCGGTAACTCCGCTCAGGTTGCGCGAGTTTCGGAGATGGTCGCGGACATCACGTGCTGCTCGCCGGGGGCGAGGGTGACGGCGTGATCGGCGGCGTTGGCGGTTTCGATGCAGAGCATGGAGGGCCATTCGTCGTCGCCGAAGTCGGCCATGGATTTGGCTTTGGCGATCCAGGGATTCCAGACGACGGTGGCGTCTGAGCGGGTTTTGGCGAGGACGAGTTGGCGGCCGGTGGATTCGGTGACGGTGACGGTGTCGCGGGTGGCGAGGTAGACGCGATCGGTTTCGCCGACGATCGTGATTGCGTCGGGGCCCTGGCGGATGCGCTGGCCGGCCTGCATTTTGTCGAGGTAATCGCGGCCGGAGAGGCCGGCAATCTTGAGGAGGCGAACGTCGGTGACGGCCAAATAGGTGTGGAACGCTTCCTCGAAGGTGAATGGGGATTGGCCGGAGTTGCGGACGGTGAGCGACATTTCCAGTTGGGGGCCGACGTGGACGAGGAAGCGTAACTCGAAGTCATGGGGCCAGAGCTCGCGGGTGGCGGGGGAGGAGGAGAGCGTGAGCTCGACGCTGATGCCGCCGCGCTCTTGGCGGATGGGGCCAAGCGCCCATTCGCTGGTTCGGGCAAAGCCGTGGGCGGGGAGCTTGGGGTTGGTCGGGTGGGGGCCAAACCAGGGGAAGATCAGCGGCACTCCGCCGCGGATTGGCTTGCCGGGGGCGAAGTGGCTGGCTTTGCTGAGGAAGAGGATCGGTTTGCCGTCGGGGGGAGAGTACTGGGCGACGTGGGCGCCGTGGAGATAGATTTCGCAGTGGGCGCCGGCGACATCGACGCGGACGCGAGACAGGCCGGCTTGGCCGGGTTCGACGCAGGCGTTGCCGGGGGTTGGGGTCTGAGTTTGGTCAGGGCCGGTTTGGGGGGTGATGGGATTGAGCATGCTTTGGGAAAGGTACCAACGGGAGGGGGAAGCTGCATCTCTGTGGGCGAATGCAGAGGTCTACTTCGACGTGTTACGGGGACGCGAATGCGAATTTTTTGAGGGCTGCAGGGGGAGTTTGTGATTGCAAATTGCAAATTGCAAATTGCAAATTTGGGAGGGGGACCCCGGGTCTTCAATTTGAGTTTTGCAATTTTCAATTTGCAATCCCCAATTCCCCCCGGTGGAAAGGGTTCCGGATAACACGTCTGCTATCGTTGTTCGGTGGCGTGGGGAGGGCGGCGAGTGGGGCGGAGCGCTTCGCGGGCGAAGAGCAGGACGTAGGTGGAGTTCATGACGAGATAGCGTTTCCAGAGGCGGCCGGGTTCCTGGGTGAGACGGAAGAGCCATTCAAGGCCGTGTTTCTGCATCCACGGGGGCGCGATCTTCTTGGTGCCGGCGTGGAAGTCGAAGGCGGCGCCGACGCACAACTGGACGGCGTGAATGGAGTCGCGGTGCTCGAAGGCGAACACTTCCTGGCGGGGGGAGCCGGTTCCCAGGAAGAGTAATCCGGCGCCACTGGCGTTGATGCGGTCGACGGCGGCGCGATCTTCCTCGGGAGTCAGCGGCCGAAAGGGCGGCGATTCGGCGCCGGCAATGTGAAGGTCGGGAGACGCGCTCAAAAGCTTCGCCTGCAGTTTTTCCAGAACCTCGGGCGTGCTGCCGAAGAGGTAGATGCCGACTTTGGCCTCGGCCGCGGCGCGGCAGAGCCGCCAGGTAAGTTCGGGGCCATAGACGCGATCGGTGAGCCCGGTTCCGTAGAAATAGTTCAGCGCCCAGCGGACCGGCTGCCCGTCGGGGGCGACGATCTGGAACTGATTGAGTCGTGCCAGGTGTTTGGGATCCTGCACGGCGGGGATCAGGCCGTGGACGGGCATGAAATCAACGAGGGCCGATTCCCCGCTTTGGGCGGCGGCGATCACCTTCTCGATCACCTCGTCATAGGTGGTGGCGCTCACATGGACGCCGAAGACATCGTGCTTGGGGGGCCAGACGATGGGGGGGTACGTGTCCATGGTGTTATGCGATTGGGCGAGCGTGGTCATGCAGATATATCGGTGCGGGGGTGGGGATAGGCAAGTGTTGGAGGAAAAACTCGGGAAGTAAAAACTCGGGGGTGAAAAACCCCCCAGGGAGCAAGCTCCCTGGGGGTTCTTGTTATTGGTGGTTCGATCCCGTTTGGTTATCGGGCGCCGCGCCGGAGGAGGACGGCGGGGACAGTCATCATCAGCAGCGACAGATCGTGAAAGATCGTGCGGCGGCGAATGTACTCGACATCCATGCGGATCCATTCGGCGAAGCTGACGGTCGAGCGGCCCTTGACCTGCCAGATGCAGGTGAGACCCGGGGTCACATCCAGTCGGCGGCGCTGCCACTGCTCGCACCTTCCGGCTTCCTCCATGGGGAGCGGCCGGGGGCCGACGAGGGACATATCGCCCTTGATGACGTTCCACAACTGGGGAAGCTCATCGAGGCTGGTCTTGCGGAGCAATTTGCCGAGCGGCGTGATGCGCGGATCGTTCTTAAGCTTGAACGCCGGTCCATCCTGCTCGCTCAGTTTTCGCAGATCGCGCAGTTTCGCCTCGGCACCCACGACCATGGTGCGGAATTTGTGAATCTTAAACGGCTTTCCGCCCAGGCCCGCCCGGTCCTGGCTGAAGAAGACCGGATCGTGTGGGTTGCTCAGTTTCATCATGGTGGCGATGACCGCCATGACGGGCAGAAAAAGGAGAAAGGCAACTGAGGCACCGACCAGATCGAGCGTCCGCTTCCAGGTTGGGATTGGATGCACGAGAAACTCATGAATGGAATCGGCGGGCAGGCCGTCAGCGGCGTGCTGTTCGTCGGCCAGGCCGCGGGCCAAGGCCGGCATCAAGTCGGCTCGCTTGAGGTTGGCGACGGCTACCGTTTCAGTTCCGCTTTCCGATACAGTGCGGAACACGGCTCCCGCGCGGCGGGAGTTGACGTGCAGGCGTTCATTGACGCTGACGTGGAGGCGGCCGTTACCGCCGCCTCCGCTGGAGCGGTCATCGTCATCATCGAACCGCGAGCGAGTGGATGCCGAAAACTGCACGTCCTCGCTGGTGAGCAGATTGCCGGGATAGCTATAGACCACAGCCAGGGGCCGGGTTCCCTTGCGTTCGGCGAGGTCGCAGACGCTGTTCATGAAAATCTGGGCACCTTGCACCGAGGTATCGGGCAGAAGTCCGCAGATGTAATGATCGCTAAACCAGCCGATTTCGTCAGTGAGCCGGGCTCGGCTGAGGATGGTGCGGGCAAGCCGGTGAGTGGAAACGGAGGTTCGCTTCTGGTTCTTCACCCGGAAGAGGACCAGGGAGAACTCGCGGCCGTTACGATCGGCGCGGGCGCACTCCCGGCGGATCAGCAGGTCCAGAACCTGGCGCGGCACCAATTCCTCGGTGCTGCGGTTGACGGTCGAACGAAGAATCCGCTCGTTAGTTGGCGGTGACGCTTGCATGGCACTTACCTTCCCTCTGTCGGCGTTACTGGCTACCACTTGGCACCTTGGTCCCCGGCTCGATCCCCGCTACAAGCGGAGATCTCGACGGAACAAAACCTTCGGAACCGCATCGCGTTATCTCGCAGCTCGCCAAACCCACTTGGCTCGCTGCCAGCGCAAAGAAAACAACTCTCTGCCGCGACGCACCATACCCACACACGCGGTGGCAAATAACCTATTCGTATTTCAAAGCCCACATGATCGCTTCAGCGTTCTTGTGGGCCATCGTACCCGAGCACGGCAACCTACCGGAAATGTGACCTCGGTTCTCATCAATATCTTTTAATTGGGCTGAAAACAAGTGCAAAAATCCTTAGGCATCCTCTTGGGCTCTTCACCATCTTCTGCATCTTACCAAATCGCATCTTGTTGCAGCATAAGGATTAGGGTTTACCCAAGCTGCCGCTTCAGCGGGCATCGCTGTGCTTGCGAACTCCGTGCCATGGCGTCCAATAAATACAGCCCGTTTCCGGAGTTACCAGACGTAGTATGGCCAGAAAGCGGCAACTTCGGCCGCCTCCTTTGTAGGCGAACCCTGCCGTACGCTCCAAACAGAGGCACTCCGTGCCCGACACCGCGACAGGCCTCTAGGGATCGCCGGGTCGGTGTGCCATTTCTGCGCCGAAATGTCCTTTTCTTCTGCGCAGACTCGATGCTCAGCGGCCGAGAGAGCATCCGGCACAATCCGGTACTATCGGATTAAACCCGTTAAAAGATTCAGTTGAACTCGAACGATTCGCGAGCCATGACCAGCGGGCGGTTTTGGCCAATATTGAGCAACAACCCGGCTGCCATGAAACTGGCGACGAGACTGCTGCCCCCATAACTGACAAACGGCAACGTGATCCCGGTGACGGGCATCAATCCGGTCGCGACCAGGAGATTGAAAAAAGACTGCGCGGCCAGTACAGCAACCACGCCGACGGCAACCAATCTTCCGAAAGGTTCGCGTGTGGCTGCAGCGATCTCTATTCCCGCGGCGAAGAGAACCAGATACGCCACGAAAAGGGCAAGCACTCCCCAAAACCCAAACTGCTCTCCGATCAGGGCGAGGATCATATCGTTGTGCACCTCGGGGATGGATTGACCGATCGGAATCTGTCCAAATCCTTTCCCGCTCCATCCGCCGGAGGCGATGGCGATGAGCGTGCGATGGGTCTGATAACCCTTTCCCTGCCGATCCGACTGGGGATCGGTGTGGAAGAACGTATAAACACGTTCCTTCTGATATTTCTTGATGATGGCGGGGAAATGCGAAAGGATCGGAACGCGCTCCTCAGGTCCGCAGAACCAGGCGATTGGCGCCAGCACCAGTCCCAGCGCCGCGATCGCCGCGAGGTGCCGAACGCGCGCCCCGGCGACGAAGAGCATCACGAACAGAACCGGAAGAAAGAGAACCGCCATTCCCAGGTCCGGTTGCTTGAGGATCAGCGCCATCGGGACCAGCGCCAGCCCGAAGGGCGCCAGCAGACCGCCGAAAGTGCGGTAGTTGGATCGAAAGCGCAGATAGCGGCCCATCACCATGACGAAGGCAAACTTGCACAGCTCTGCCGGCTCGATGCTGATTGGTCCGAGTGTGATCCATGCATAGGCTCCCTTGACGCTGTGCACGCCGGGAAGTGGCTGAGCGCCGGGCGGCGGATTCGGACCGCCTTTGATCGCCGCGGCCACCGTGTAGAAAACCAGCAGCAGGCTTAAGAAATAGAAGCTCCATGCATAACGGCCGATCTTCAAGTAGTTGACCGCCTGAAAGAGGGTCATGCAGCCCACGGCAACGCCGAGGAAGATGAGTTGCTTAATGCCATCGTCAGGGTTATCGGCCCAGATGCTGATGATTCCCAGCGATGAGAGAACCGCGACGGCGACGAGCACCGGCCAGTTGGTGGCGATTGCCAGTTGTTGCCAAAGCCGATTCACGTGAAAAACTCCACCGCCACCGCGAGTTGCGCCGGCGCAGGACGTGCCAGCACGTCGATGGCGTCCCCCGGCTGGCAGAGGCTGTGGCCGCTGGCATAGACGGTGAAGACGCGTGCATCGCCGTCTTCGCCAGGCGTGCAGCGGACGGCGCGGCCGAGCGGCGCCAGCGCGCTAATGGAACTGTTCAACACCAGCGCCGGCGTGACCCGACCATTCTTCCAGATCTGCAGGACGCGTGTCCGCCGCCAAACGGCGGCCAGCAGCGTCGCCAACGCGGCGGGGAGCGTTAATGTCGCTCCCATCACTCGATCGCGCAGGGGCAATGCGTCGGCAAGCGCGGTCCAGTTTTCCGGATTTTCCGGATCGACCCTGACGCGGACGGTATCGCCGACCGTGACGAAATGCGGATACTCTTCCAGGGGATGTTCATCGTGAGTGTAGTAGACCCGGTCATGCCAGCTGAATTGGAGTCGGACGGGGTTGCTGGGATCAAACGACGCTCCCTTGCGGGCGACGTAGGTGACCGCCTGGATTCGGGCGTCGACAACCACGCCATCCGTGATCAGCTTCATTTCCCGCCGCCACGTTCGCAGGCCGCTAACGGCGAATGCCGCCGCGACCACACACAGCACCAGACAACAGGTCCACCAAAAGCGCGCCTGCGGATCGCCCCAGGCGCGGCGGCGGATGCGGGAGGTCAGGCTGCGCGGCGGGGGGGGAATCTGCGAGCTCGCCGGAGTGGAGTCGCTGTTCATTGGGCGTCCGCGCCGGGTGCGGCAGATTGGGCAACGGGAGACGCCTGTGCGCCGGGGAGGCGTAGATAATGCAGGTCGATGCAATCGTGCAGTAGCGCCCGGGCGACGGAGGCTGATTCAATGCCGCCGCTTTGGCCGTAGTCGACCAGCACGGCGAAGGCAATCTGCGGGTTCTGGCGCGGGGCAAAGCCGATGTACCAGGCGTGGCACATGTGCGCCCCTTCGGTCCCGCGATACCAGGGGATTGAGGGGTTGGGATGTTCTGCCGTCGAGGGGGTCAGGAGCTGCATCAGGGGCTTGCCCGCAGGGTCGAGCATCGCCTGGCCGGTTGCGTCGAGCATCGGAACCACCAGCGGCGAAGTTTGCGCCGTACCGGTTTTTCCGCAGATCATCGCCGCCGCCAGGATATCGTCGCCAGCCACCAGCTTCTTGCCCGTTCCCGCTTTGGAGTTGACCACCAGGTACATTCCCTGCTGCGCGGCGTCCATCGCCGCGGGATTCAGGTGCAGATCGACGCGGTCGGGCAGGTCGGCGGCGGCTCCCAGCCGCAGCGCCGGCGGTTGGCCATCGGCGTTGCCCGCCAGCAGTGTCGGGCGCATCCAGATACCACGGCGGGCGATCGTCGCCGCGACATTGGCCATTTGAATGGGGGTCGCGCTGATAAATCCTTCACCGATCCCGGCGAACCATCCCGCCGAGCGGCGTCTCCAGCCCGGAAGCGGGAACGACATCGGGAGTCGCCCTCTCGCCTCGGCAATTCCCACACCGGTAATGCGTCCGAGGCCGAAGCGGCCGAACCAATCCGACAGCCGTTCAATACCGAGCCGGTCGGCAGTCGTTTCGAAGAAGACGTTGCAGCTTCGTTGCAATCCATCTGAGAAGGTCAGCCAGCCGGTGGGATGCGGCGCATCGTACGGCACCGGGTGATGCGCGACCTTTCCGTCGAGTTGTTTGGAGAACATCGTCGCAACCCAACAGCGCCCCATGCCGTATTTCACGCCGTTGAGCACGAGATAGCCGGTGCATTCAATAGTGGCATCCACAGACTGCGCGCCGGAAGTGATTGCCGCCAATCCGACCATGGGCTTGGCCGTCGAACCCGGCTCCGCCTGCTCCATGGTCGCACGGTTCATCAGCGGATGATTGAGGTTGTCACTGACCATCATCGCGTACTGTTCATCAAGATGGTTCTGGTCATAAGTCGGATAGGAGACCATGGCGCGGAGTTGGCCGGTGGCAATGTCCATCACGATCGCCGCTCCGTGCAGGATCGCATCGGGTTCGGTCACCTTGCCATCCTCATCGCGAATTTCTGCATGGGCGAAATGGTTCTGGATCCGCTTCTGCAGCTCGATATCGATCGAAAGTCGAACATCCTGCCCCGGAAGGGGTGACAACGTTGAGAGAATACGTTCGTCGCCCACGACTTTTTCGATCCGGCCGCGCGTGCCACGCAGCGCCGGCTCGCAGAGCGCTTCGACGCCGACCTTTCCGATCAGATCGTTGGGGAGATATTGCCGCAATTCGTCTTTGTCGGATTTGTCATCGTCCTCGAGATCGTGCCGATCGACGCGGCCAAGCTGACCGAGCAGATGTGCCGCCACCTCCCGATAGGGGTAGTAGCGATGTGTGCCGGGACGGAGGATCAGACCCGGATAACGATCGATGTTTTTGCCCAGCTCGTTTTGCGCCTCATTGTCGACGGCGGGGAGAATAACATGCGGCTCAAACTGCTCGGCGACTTTGACGGCGAACTTGTCCATGTCGGCCTCGCCATCGCCATCACCGCCGCCGTCGCCGTCGATGAGCCACTTTCTCCAGGCCGATGACTGCTGGTGGGAAGCCGTCTGCTTCGCCTGCGCGCGGTCGAAATTGCGCACCTGCGTGTAGCGGCGGCGCCATTCGACCTTGTGCGTGATTTGCGCCCGCACGTCATCGATGTCATCGAGTGATTTTCCCGAGATTTCCGCCAGCTTCACCCACATCTTCTCGATGTCACTGCGGACTTTGAGCATCTCCGCCTGGCGCATTTCCTCGCGCTGGGCGCGGGTCGTTCCCTTGGCATCGTACGGATCGCCGAGTTGTTCCCTCAGACGGTCGATTGCCTCCTCTTTCACCCAGCCGGCGTCCGGCTCGGTGGGAACGGCTCGATAATCGACGCACGCATCGATGCACGGTTGATCCTCGGCGAGCACGCGACCGTTTACATCCAGGATTCGCCCGCGGGAGGTCTCGATCAGATGCGTTCGCTTCATCGCCTCGACCGCTTCCTGCTTCCAGTAATCCTTGTTGAGCAATTGAACATCTGCGGCGCGCAGCACCAGCCCGGCCACGATGACGCACAAGAGCGAGAGGAGGATTTTCAGCCGGCGTTCAAACATGTTTAGTAACAGCTTCAGTTCGAGTAGCGCGCGCGCAGGGTTCGCCGAACCGGCTGAAACCCGAACTTTTTCTTCAGCCGTTGCAGGATTCCCAGGACGATCGGCGACAGCGCGGCGGTGTAAATGACCCGCGTAAATTCGAGCCCTGGGGACGGCCGCAGGGCTTTGAGCATGATGCCGTTGTCCATCGTGCCCGCCGCCGCCGGATGGAGCCAGCCGTGCGCCAGCAGGATGCCCATCGTGATGAATCCGCCGATCAATGCCAGCGAAATGTGCGTTAAAAAATGACCGCGATAAGCCACGTCATGGGCGCCGACGATGATCATTCCGACCAGTCCATAGGAGAGGGCAAAAAGTCCCGGCTGCTGCTGCGTCAGAAAATCCTGGAGCAGACCGAGGCACAATGCCCCGAGAAGCGCCGCATCGCGCGGGGCGTTCATGGCAATGAAAATCACCGCCAGCAACACCAGATTCGGAGCCGCCCCCTGATAGCGTATGAACGGCCCGGCGCCGATCTGCAAGCCAAGGGTCACGTAGGCGAGGATGAAGTAGGTGAGCCAACGCATTATGGTTCAGGGAAAATCCGAATGACGAAACCAGAAACCAGAATCAAGTCCGAATGACGAATGACCGAAACGGGGATCGGACCACTGTGTTTCTCTAAGGTCCCGCTTCCTTCACAGTTGCCCGGGTTGTTCGAGGAAACGTGTCCTTCGCTTCGGTCATTCGGTCATTCGTCATTCGGGTTTGATTCGGGGATTCTGGTTTCGTCATTCTGGTTTTTGCTTACCGATCCTTCGTCACCACCATCACTTCCCGCAGGCGCGAGAGATTTTCCTGGGGCTCGATCCGAATCTGGGCGTACAGCGGCGCATCGGGACGCGGAGAAATCTTCACGACCTTGCCTAACGGCTGTCCCTGCAGATTCAGGGGCCAATCCGGCTCGTTGAGAATCACCCAGTCATTCGGGGCGATCTGGGCGCTGCGAACGTCTTCCATCGGCAGGCCGCGGACGATCATCGCTCCGTCGCCGGCCCCTTCGACCAAAGCGGTTGGGGCATTGAGCTTGCGAAATTCGATCTGATTGTCCGCGCGGCGTTGAAACTTGCCGAAGCTGCCGCGCAAGCGAGAACCGGGATCGGTCACCAGCCGAACCTGCGCGCCGGCGACACCGGCTTGTTCGACCTGCCCGACTACTCCGCCAGGATAGAGCACGAAGAGCCCTTCGGTGATCCCTTCCAGAGTGGAGGATCGTAGCGACAGTGACTCGCGCGTCCCCGAATCCGCGCCCACCACAGCCACGGGCGTGCAGAGATTTCGCACCAGCCCCAGCTTCTCGCGCTCGGCATTGCGCTGCATCAATTCGTTGAGTTGCTCCTGGAGCGAAATCGCGTCGGACTTCAACTGTCTATTTTCGCTCCGAATTGTCTCCAGGTCGCGGGAGTCCTGAACTTGCTCGCCTCCCAGTCGGCGAAAGAAAAATCCGGCGATTTTTGCCGAAGGAATCGCCACCGGAGCAAAGAGCATCGAGATTTGCGGATGAGACCGGCCGGTGAGCCGGGCGGGAAGCGCAAAGGCCGAGAGCGCGCTGATCGCCATCAGGCCAACGAAAACGTGCTGGAAACGCAATTGTGACATCCGTGTCCGGGAGGGTTCAAGAAAACCAGAATGACAAGCCCAGAACCCAGAATCCAACGAATCAAACCCGAATGACGAAACCAGAATCCCCGAATCAAACCCAAATGACGAATGACCGAAACTGGATCGGACGACTGCCCTTCTCGTGGGCTTCACGAGTCATCGGTGCGGCTGCCGGAGATGCGAGCATTGTTTCGATCATTCGGTCATTCGTTATTCTGGTTTGATTCGGGGATTCTGGTTTCGTCATTCTGATTTTCCCGACCTGAACCCCGTCCTACATGGAATCCGCATCGCTCTGCATCGTGTCTTTCCAGACTTCGAGGTTTTCCAGGTAGACGCTGGTGCCGCGGGCGACGCAGGTCAGGGGATCGTCCGCGAGGCGAACGTCCAGGCCTGTTGCGTTGCTCACCACCGTTGTCAGTCCGCGCAGCAGGCTGCTCCCGCCGGCCATGGTGATTCCGTTGTCGACCAGGTCCGCGGCCAATTCCGGCTCGGCCTGTTCGAGCGTCTGTGTGATCGCGGCGATGATGGCGTTCACCGGCTCCTGCAGCGCGCCGCGAATTTCCTCGGAGCTGATCAGCGTTTTGCGGGGCAATCCGCTGATCATGTCGCGCCCTTTCACGTCCATCGACGGCTCGCTGTCTCCCTGCGCCGCCGCCGAGCCGATTTCGATTTTGATGCGCTCGGCCATCTGCTCACCGATGGCCATGTTGTATGTTCTTTTCATGTGGCTGACGATCGCATCGTCAAAGTCGTCGCCCGCGGTGCGCACCGACTTGCAGACGCTGATGCCGGCCAGAGAGATGATCGCCACTTCCGTCGTTCCGCCGCCGATGTCGACGATCATGCTTGCCGTCGGCTCGGTCACCGGCAGTCCGGCGCCGATCGCCGCGGCCATCGGCTCCTCGACCAGGTAAACGCGGCGGGCGCCGGCGCGCTCCGCGCTGTCGAACACCGCCTGCCGCTCGACTGCCGTGATTCCCGAAGGCACCGCGATGACCACGCGCGGATTGATGAACCGCTTGCGCCCATGCACCCGGCGGATGAAATACGAGAGCATCGCCTCGGTGACTTCAAAATCGCTGATGACCCCGTCTTTGAGCGGACGAATCGCGGTGATCGATCCCGGCGTTTTGCCGAGCATTTCCTTGGCGACCAGTCCCACCGCATTCCCATCCTGCAGCACGCGATTGGTCCCTTTGATGACCGCGACGACGCTCGGCTCGTTGAGGACGATCCCCTCCCCTTTGACGCACACCAGTGTGTTGCACGTCCCCAGGTCGATGCCCATGTCGATGCTGAACATCCCCAGCAGGGAATCAAAGATCACGCCGATACTCCTTATCCGATCGCTCCGCGCGACGAGGCCCAGGTCCGTTGGGTCCGCCCGGCAGTGAGCATTGGCTCACTGCGACTCACTCCTGATGTCGTAAATTCGTGACCCGACCCGACGCTTCGAGCCGCGATAGACGCTTAACGTACAGGGGACTCCCCCAGCCAGCAAATTACCGGACCACGAATTCGGGCGGACGGTTGGACTGCAGCGGGCTTGGAAGCCGCCATTGTTGAGCTGCGGAAGCTCGTCTTCTCGCTCTCGCCGCCGTTACCGCCCCGGTGATCTTCCCAGCAAAACAAGTCCTCCCAAAATTGACAGGACGCCGATCATCCGCGCGATCAAATCACCCCGCGGCGCCATTTTCTCGACGGCGATTGCGACCGCGACGAGCACCATCACGCCCAGGCTCATCACCCCGAGCACGAGTTGAATCATCATCAGCGCCCAGCAGCAGGCCGCGCAGAAGACGCCGTGGTGCAGGCCAAGTGTCCATGCTCCCCACGTACCCTTGCCCATATGCCCTGCCACGAGCGAGAGCGGATCGCGGCAGTGTTTCAGGCACGCGGACTTCCATGCCGTCAGTTGAAACGCCCCGCATACCATGAGCGCCGCTGCGCCCGCGGCGGGAAGTAGCCGGCTCACGCGCTCGCTGTGCATCGCCAGAGACGCGATTCCCAGACCGGCTGCATACGCGACCAATCCGACTGCCAGCCAGACCCCAAAATACGCCGCGCCCATCGCTGCGGTCGCCAGTCCGATTCGGCGATCGCCGCGAAACAGCGCGGCCCGCCGATACAACAGGAGCATCGGGGCCGCCGAGGGGAGCATCATCGCCACCATCATGGCTTCCCACATCGCCAGGAAGATCAGCGCCGCCTCCAGCCAGCTCTGGTTGGGCATGACCATCCACATCATCGACATGGTCCAGCCGCCGGGCATTTTCATGTCCATGTCCGCCGGCATCGCGTGCCAGAACCAGACGGTCGCCGCCAGGCTGATTGCAAAGACCGCGGCAATGATCGCATACGTCTCCCGCTCCCCCGGAGAACCGCGCGCAGAAGAAGCAGAGGTAGACGCGCTCATGCGAGCAGACCGTCTTGAGTGTGTTCCACCAGTGCCAGCGAGCTGTTGCCCGACGGACAATCAAAACGGATTTTCCCCAGTCCGCGCAGGACTTTCGCGATCGCCACCTCGCAACGGCGGTATTCCATCCCCTGCGGCATCTCCACGCGCACCTGATGCTCGTTGCCGTTCACCAGGTCGTGAATCGGCTCGGTCACCGTTTCCAACTCACCGGCAATGCTCACCCGCGCCCGCCGCTTTTGCAGATCGAACTCAAAGTCAATTGCAACAAACTTCGGCTCCAGCACTGTCTTGACCACGCTGGCTAATACCTGAAACCAGGGATTGCCGGCCTGCCCGCTCAACACGGTGAGGATCGCCTCCCTCTGCGCCGGCGTTGCACCAGCCAGCACATAAGGCTGAAGCGTGCCGTTCCCCTCGTGCAAGGGCCCCGGCCAGTGGTATGCCCCCGCCCAGATCATCCCATCGAGGCAGACCGCCCCAAAATTCCCCTCCACAACGCGCATGGCGCACATCCCTTCGCACGTGCCATGCGTAGGCGGCGCCCAGAAATCGCAAGGGCATCCCGCCGCGCAATTGCAGTTCTTGAAATACTCCCCTTTCATTCGCCACGCAGTAGACATCGCCAGCCTCTCTGTGTTTGCATCCCGGCAAGATACGAGTGCTGCAACACGCATTCAATCAAAATCGCTGCAATCTTCAGGTTCCTGGGGTGCGCGAATTTCCACCCCCTCTCCCGGTACTTTGGGAGAGGGCAGGGGGGGTGATTTCGACTACCAACGGCGCTCGACATTCCAAATCACCCTCACCCCAACCCTCTCCCGGAGTACCGGGAGAGGGGGCAGAAGGGACGTGGGGCACAAATCTCGCGCTTCGGCGGATTGCCGGTAGAATTCGCACATGGCTAATCCCGAACATATCCCCCCGCGGCTCATGGCTCCGAAATTCGGCATCGGGAAGCTGACGCGGCATCTGTTCATCTGCCTCGGCCCCGATTGCGTCGATCTGCCTTCAGGCGAAAAGACGTGGGATTATCTGAAGAAGCGGCTGCAATCGCTCGGGTTGGCCGGCGCGAACGGAGGCTGTTATCGCAGCAAGTGCCAATGCCTGCGCATCTGCGACAGCGGACCGATTTGCGTGGTCTATCCGGAAGGCGCGTGGTATGCGAATGTGACATGCGAAAATGCCGAGCGGATCATTCAGGAGCATCTGATCGGCGGGAAGATCGTGGAAGACCTCTGTTTTGCCAGAAATCCGTTGCCGGCCACGTAAGTCGCCCGCCTGGTCACACGAACGCAAGCCTCTCTTTTGCTTCTGCGACTTTTCCCGGGCTACACTTGCGGGGAGATACCGCGATTTTGAATGACCCTGCGACGATGCAGCCTCCTCTGGGCACGACCGCCGGTGTGCGAACGTTTCTCCGTTACCTTGCGCGCATCGGATACGCGGCACGCGGAACGGTCTACATCCTCACGGGTTTGGTCGCCGGCCTCACCGCAGGCGGTCTCGAGCACGAGTCCAACGACTCGCAGGGAGCGCTCCTGCTCGTGCGGCGCAGCCCGTTTGGCGATGCCCTGCTGATCGCCCTTGCAGTCGGCCTGTTTGCCTACGCAGTCTGGTCTCTCTTGCGGGCCCTGTTCGATCCCGAAGGGGAGGCCTCCTCTCCCCGCGGCTGGATCCGCCGCGGCGGCTTCTTCTTCACGTCGATCTTCTATTGCGGGCTGGTGGTGCTGGCTGTCCAAACCCTCCTCGGACGCGCCCAGCGCAATCAGGGCGATCGCAGCGCGCGCCACTGGACTGCCAAGCTGATGGCCTTTCCTCTCGGCCGCTGGGCGGTTGCCGCCGTCGGCATCGGATTTCTGGTTTACGTGTTGAGCGAGCTGTTCCGCACGCGCCGCCCGCTGGCCAATGATCGCCTCTCGATTCGCAGCCACACGCGCCGCTGGGTTTATTGGATGATCCAGTTCGGCATCGTCTCGCGGGCGCTGATCTTTGCATTGGTCGGCCTCTTCCTGATCATCGCCGCCGTGCGTTATGACACCCGGCATGTTGAAGGGCTCAACGGCGCCTTTCGGGTCCTCAGCCACGAACCCGCCGGGCGCTGGCTCCTCGCCTTCGTCGCGGCGGGGTTCATCGCGTATGGAATGTACGACCTGATCCTCAGTCGCTACCGCGTGATTCAGTTTCGCAAGTAACCGTGATCGCTCTGCGCCCAGCGCCGGTCTTTCCTCTTCGCGCGGCCTAGCTTGGCTTAGAACCGGTTTCATAGCCCCTTTTAGCGGCTTCCCCGAAGGGGGAGCGAGTCCAGCGACGTTTTTCGCGGTTTGACCGTGGTCCGTAAGGACGCGCCGTCGGCCGCTCGCCCCTTCGGGGCGCCGCTAAAAGGGGATACGAAATCAGCGCCAATGCCCGCGTCTCCTTTTGCCCCTCTCGGTGCTCCGGGAGAGGTCCGCGTTCGCGCAACTCGGCGGCTGCTGCTGCAGCGTTGATTTCACCTTGTGGCTTCCGCTCTCTCGTGTTCTTATCCTTAACGCCCTGACCATCCTCCTTCCCATTCTCCATGCCGATCCCGCTCGCGGAGGAGCGGAGCGATACACCGTCGATCTGGCGGCGGGGCTGCGCAAGCGGGGACACGATGTGCGGATCGCCGCGTCGACATTCGCCGCGGACGTTCAATCACCCGGCGACGTCGTAATCGATGCCGGCGGGTCGACGCGGCATAGCCGGTATCTGCGCTTTCTCGATGGGCTGGATCGGCATCTGGCGAGCCAGCGATATGACATCGTGCATGCCATGCTGCCGGTGCGACGATGCGATATCTACCATCCGCACGCGGGCATCGCGGCCGCGGCACTGGCGGGGGGGCATCTGAAATACGAAGCAGCATTGATGCAGGCCGTCTCCCGTGTCGCGACGCGGCTCAATCGCCGCCGGCAGCGATTTGGAGAAGTCGAACGGACGCTGTTGACCGGATCACGTCCGCCCACCGTTTTGTGTCTGTCACAATATGTGCAAACGACAGTGCGACGGCATTACACGCTGGCGGATTCGCAACTGGCAACTCTGTTCAACGCGGTCGATCTCTCCAGGTTTGACCCGGCCCGCCAGCCGGATGCGCGCAGCGAGATGCGGCGAGAACTCGGGATCGAAGATGACCGGGTCGTCGCGCTGATGATCGCCAACGACTTCGAACGAAAAGGTTTGCGGGAGGCGGTGGCTGCCGTTGGCAAAGCCGCCGATCCGCGCTTGCTGCTGATCGTGGTCGGGAAGCAGGATCCGCGTCCGTATCGAGCAATGGCGGAGAAAATCGGGGAAGGGAAGGTAATTTTTGCCGGCAGCACGGCGGATCCCTATCCGCTTTATCGAGCCTCCGATTTTGTCCTGTTGCCAACGCATCACGATCCGTGCAGCCTGGTGTTGCTCGAGGCGCTGGCGATGGGTTTGCCCGCGATCAGCACCATCTTCAACGGCGCGTGCGAGATCATGACCGACGGCCGCGAAGGTTTTGTCTTGCGCGACCCCAATGATGCGGTGACACTGGCTAATGCGGTTCGTCAGATGCTGGATGCGGATCGCCGTGCCGCGATGTCTGCCGCGGCTTTGGCGCTGCGCCCGCGGCTGGCATATGACCGGCATCTCGATACGCTGGAAGAAATTTACCGCCGGGTGGGTCGAGAGTAACAATCGACTCGAGAACCCCCAATTGCTCGTCACGCCGAGTCTGAGGTACTCCGAAGGCTCGGATTTCCGACGATTGATCCGAGCCTTCGGAGTACCTCAGACTCGGCGTGATCCCGGTTCTAAAATCACTTCCGATTGACCGTTATACACCCTCGTCGTCCTCTCGCAGCGCCAGCGGCGGGCGCAGCACCTCGGTGAGAATGAACTGATAGCGCAGCAGGGCCGGCTGCATTTGGCGGGCGAGCGAACGTCCATCGACCATTGAAGCGACTTGGACCGTCGACGCAGGCGCGGCGTCAGATTGGGCTCGCGCAACCGGCTCGGGAACTGATTGGCGGCGCTTCGGCGGGGGAGGCTCGCGGCGCCGCGGAGCGGCGGGGGAGGCAGCGCCTGCGAGCATCTGGCGGATGGCATCCGCCTGACGGGATGCGAAGACCGCGTCCGTGCGCGATTTTGCCAGCGAGCCGGGCCGGGCGATCGGGCCACGGACTCTTGCGGGGGGCTGCCTGAGCGGTCTTGCCGGTGGCGCGCCCCTGAGGTTGCTGGGCAAAATCGGTCGAATTGGCGGCGGGGCATCGATGCTGGGTGGTCGAACCGGCGCGGGCGGAACAATTGTCGTGCGATTGCCGCCCGAGGCCCGTTTCACCATCGATGCCAGGGCTCCGAGCACCCAGATGCCGCCGATCACCACGAAGGGGATGAGCCTGACCCAGTCGATGCTGTCGTCGGCGACAATGAGCGAGTGCAAGAGCATCATTAATTCGATCCCGCGCGGCGCAACGCCACCGGCTTCATGAGCAGCTCAGTCATCACCATTGCCGCGGCAAGGTTTTTTTGCGATCGGAACGTCTCAGCGATTTGCGCAGATGCAGAGCGGGTGGCGGAGATCGTCCGCGCACTCTCCGCGCTCGCCCGCGGCGATGCGGCAGCGACGACGGGCTGGGCCGCCGCGGAGCGCGCCGGCCCTGGCTTGCCCTTCGCGGGGACACCCCCGCGTCGCCCTGGCGCCGAAACCACCTTCCCGATCGGTGGCGGCGGCGCGATCGGTTTAGCGGCTCCCAGCATCGGCTTCGGAGCCCTCTCCGAAGTGGAGCTGAGTCCGCGGATGATCAGCTTGATGATGAGAACAAGGAGTTCGTCCATGGGAGATTCAGCGGTAGCAAGCTCGAACGGTAGCAAGCTCGAATGACGAAGTTCGAATGTCGAAACAAGAGGGACTCTTCGTTTCGAACTTCTTCATTCGAGATTCGGATTTGATTCGAGGATTCGAGCTTCGTCATTCGAGTTTCCGAACACAGGTCACTATGACTTTGGTCCCTCAACCGGCTTGGCGATGGCTTCGCGCATGCTCGTGTCGGCCTGGACGTTCTTCAATTTGTAATAATCCATTACGCCCAGGTGTCCGTTGCGGAACGCCTCGGCGATCGCCTTGGGAATTTCCGCTTCGGCAAGCACCACCGCAGCGCGGTTGGCGGCTACGTGGGCGATGTTTTCCTGCTCCTGCGCGATGGCCATCGCGCGGCGCTGCTCGGCCTCCGCCTGGAACCGGCGCTTGTCGGATTCGGCGCGGTCGGCGGCGAGCTTGGCGCCGAGATTTTCCCCGACATCGATGTCGGCGATGTCGATGGAGAGAATTTCAAATGCCGTGTTCGCGTCCAAACCTTTGCTCAAGACGGCTTTGGAGATCGAGTCGGGATTTTCCAGGACGTGCTTGTAATCCACGGCCGAGCCGATCGCGTTGACGATCCCTTCGCCGACGCGGGCGATGACGGTTTCCTCGGTGGCTCCGCCGACCAGGCTCTTGATGTTGGTGCGGACGGTGACGCGGGCACGGACCTTCAGTTGGATTCCGTCCTTGGCGACGCCGTCAATCGTGGTGCGCCCCAGCGTGGTGTTTGGAACGTCGATTACTTTGGGATTCACGCTGGTCTGCACTGCGTCGAGAATGTCGCGTCCGGCCAGATCGATAGCGGTGGCGATCTGCCAGGGAAGCTCGATCTGCGCCTTGTTGGCCGCGATCATTGCGTTGATCACGCGCTGCACGTCGCCGCCGGCCAGCACGTGCGATTCCATCTCGCGGTTGCTGACGTTGATGCCCGCGCGGCTGGCCTGGATGCGGGCATTGACGATCGCCAGCGCGTTCACTTTTCGCACGCGCATGCCCATCAGGTCAAAGAGGCTGATGTGCGAGCCGCTGGCAAACGCACGGATGTAGAGACCGAGGAACTGCGCTACGAACGCGAAGACGATCAGGAGGATGATGAGAAATACAACGAGCAGCGCGATGGTGATGGGACTATTCATACGATTCACTCTGCGTGGGAAAGACGTTCTGTGTCTGAAGCCGGCTGGATATTCTAGGGAAGCGGCGCGGGAAAGCGAAGAGAGGACTGCGCGCGGCGGTTCAACATCGCTCAACAAGCTGCGTCTTCACACTTGCCGGACGACGACGCGCGTGCCGTGCACTTCCTGAACCGCGATTTTGCTGCCGGGGGGCACAAATCCGCTGGCACTCACGACGGATGTCATTCTTGTGTCGTCCGCGAAGGGGAATCGCGCCGAACCGCCCGGCTTGAGTTCGCTGACCGCCTCGCCGATCGTCCCGATGAACGGCCAGGAATCCGGTTTGATCGGATGCAGCGCCAGCGGCACGGTTCCTCCCGACGTCTCGGTGAGTATCAGCCGCTTGAAGTAGGGGATGGCCGGCAGGTACTTGCGCAGCCAGATGGAGAGCAGCAGCGAGCAGAGCATTCCACCGATCACGACGAACAGACCCGTCTGCACGCCAACCCACGTCTGCCGCATGTTCGGAAGCCATCCCGGAGCCGCCGGTTCCCTGCCGACGAACGTCAGCACGAGTCCGACGACAATCATCAGAAGCCCCATCGCCAGCGAGACGCCGTGACCGGGGAAGACGAATATTTCAAAGGCGCACAACGCCAGGCCGCTGACGATGACGAGAATCTCCCACCACTGCGCGTAGCCCGTGAGCAGCGGCACGCCCACGAGCAATCCCAGCGACAGCACGGCGACCGCCTCTGCAAGCCCGTGGCCGGGGGCGTGAAGGGAGATGTTGAGCGCCATCATGAACGTGATGAGCAGGATGAGCCGGGCGAACGGATTGCTGAGAATCGAAACGATTTCATCGCCGGCGCTGGGGGAAAGATCGGCGATGAGAGACAGATGGCGATCTCTCGCCAGATCGTCGACGGTTGCAACGGTCGCCTTGGAAAGGCCGAGCGTCTGAGCGATGTCCGGGCCGACGGTCAGCAGGGTGTCGGCTCCATCGACCGGATCGGGAAGCCCGGGCATCGGCTTCCATCCCTGATTGAGCAGGTCTTTATAGCCGGCGTCATCGACGAACCGCTTTTCCCCTTTGCCGTTCACCACCACGTGAACCACAGTCTGCACGCGCACCATCGCCTCGGCAACCAGGGGGTCATACCCGTTGCGGCGGGCGCTGCTGAGGAAATCGGAAAGCACGGGGGATTCTTCCTTGGCGCGCTCGGCGGCGGGAAGCGGCTCAATCTGTCCGTCGGTGTTGAAGATGATCGGAGCGCAGTCGCCGATCTGCGAGCCGGGCGACATCACAATCTCATCACACGCAATCGAGATCAACGCGCCTGCGGAAATCGCCTTGGTTTTCACGAATGCGATCGTGTGAACCGCTGTCTGATCGCGCAGAAACCGCGAAATATCCAGTCCCGCTGTGACGAGTCCGCCGTAGGTATTGACGCGAAGAATGATCGTCTTCGCTCCCATGTCGCGCGCCTGCTGGAAACGACGCAGCAGGTCGTCGCGGGTGAAGTCGTTGATCTCGCCTTCCACGGGAATGACGACAGTCTTCACCTGCACGTCGGCAGTTGAAGCTGTTTGATCTGTCGGCTGAGGCGCGGATTCACCGAACAGCAACGCCGTCGAGCAGATGCAGATCGCCCACGCCAATGCATGGATGGCCTTCCTGTCCATATTGTAAGCACGCTCGGCGGCAAAGCGGAAACTAAATCCCTGGGTCGAGCGTCCCTGATGCAGGCGGAGCAGCTCAGCGGACAGTAGCCGCGGATGTACATCCGCGGCTTCGAGCGGCTCCCGCCAAGTTTGAACGAGGGATGCGCTATGGAACGGTTGGATCCAGTTTTTCGAGCAGCTCTCGGCTACCGGTCACCCACCAGATCTGTTTGTGATGATGCACGGTGGCAACGATCTCCCGTCCGGGCCACGCGAGGGAAAAGTCGCTGCCAAGGAGATTTTGCAGAAGTCCTTCGAGCAGACGGGCAAACGGCCCGGATTCTTCGACCAAAAACTCCAGTGCCGCAGCGTTGTTGCGCGAAATCAAAAACTCGTGATCAATGCCAATCTCCCTGAGCAGTCCAGGCAGCCAGGCTTTGCTCCCAAATTCGAGTTCATACGACCAATGACTTTTGGGCATGACCCACGCGGGGCCCGGCAGCAAGTCGAGCCAGGCTTGTGTTGCCAGGGCGGCCAGATTCGCTTCATGAGGCGCGGGAATCGAGCGGACGATCGCCTGCGCATCGGGCCGGATCGTCGGATCGGGCGGCCCGATCCAGCCGCGGGCGAAGGTTTTGCGCTCCGGCGGAAACCCGAAGGCGCCGCTGTTGTGATAGAGAGACCGCAGTCCGTCAGATGTCATGCGCGCCAGGACATCCGGATAGTCGATGATCCGAGGCATGCCGCTACTTCTGCGTGGTCGGCTGCGTGGCGTCAGGCTGAGTCGTTGCGGGCTTGCCGCCGAAATAGGCCTCATCGTACTGCGGCTTGGCCTGTTTCTTCAGGTCATCGAGCAAGATTTCGAAACGCCGTTGGGCGACGCGGGCGCGGGCGTCGGCGAAAGTGGGGGAGGTCTTGTCGCTGGTCACCTGAATGATGTGGTAGCCATACTGCGTGCGCACTGGGTCGCTAATTTGATCCTTCTTCAACGAGAAAACGGCCTCCTCGAAAGGCTTGACCATCTTTCCGCGGCTCACGGAGCCCAGGTCGCCGCCGTGCTCGCCCGATGAGGTGTCGTCCGATTCAGCTTTGGCGATCGCGGCAAAGTCTTCCCCCTTGTCGAGCCGGGCCTTGATCTGTTGTGCTTTGGCCAGCGCCTGTGCATCGGTCAGCTTGTTGGTGGTGGGGACGGCTGAATCCTCGGTTGCGATGAGGATGTGGCGGGCGCTGACGCTGGAAAAGTAGTCCTTGTTGTCGTTGAAGAATTTCTCGTCGGCGGCATCGTCCGAGAGTGACTGCGTGAGCGCCTCGGCAAGCAACTGCTGCTCGCGCAGCCGCGTCGCCGGCATCTGATCGAGCTTGCGCCGCCGCGCTTCGTCGGAGAGGATTTTAAGATTGATCAGCTCGTCCACGAGTCGCCGCTTTCCCTGCGGGTGGGCCGCAAGCTGCTGCTGAGTCTGTGGCGGAAGGCCCGCCAGCAACTCGTTGAAATCGCCGGCCGTGATCTTTTCATCCCCGACGGATGCGATGATTTTGTTCGGATCGACCGCCGGCTCCGAAGCCGGCGCCGCCGGGGCCGACGCCGGGGCCTCGGGCGGGGTGTACAGCGGAATCTCATCTTTCCCCCGGGCGAACAGAATTGCAGCCGTGGAAAAGCCAACGGCAACGCCAAGCAAAACGGTGAATTTCTTCAAGTCAACTCCGGTGAAAAATCCGACTCCGCGGGCAAAACGGCAATGTATCTCATACGCAAGGCGGGGGAAAGTCGCGGGGGTGTGGAGGCGTTGGACTGGAGCTCGAACGGTTTTGCGCAGACCTGAAAGCCAACGGATAGCAAACCGTTGGCTTTTCCCGGAAGACCACGCGAGCCTCGTCCCGTTCTTCCCTCCGTGCGGATCCGTCCAATCACCAATCACCCGCGTTCAGCATTGCCACCATTGTCAAATGCGGACGCGGCAGCGGATATTTTCCCAGCTCCGCTAAATCGACCCAGCGGCGCGAATCGTTCTTGGCCGATGATCTGCTTCCGCGCGCGCGGCAATAAAACACCTCGAATTCGTAACGACGATGGGTGAGCGTGTGTGACACGCTGCCGATAACTTTTGGCGTGGTGGTTTTGCTCGGAAGGGCGACGGCGGCATCGGCGGGCAGGGTGATGAACTGCCACATGCCGGCCCAGCGGCCGGTCGCGGGGCGCTGCTCGATGAGCCAGCGGTCGCGGTGTTGGATGCAGAACGTCCTGCGCCGCAGCAGGGGAACCGGTGGTTTTTTCCGCGGCGCGGGAATGCGCTCGGCGATGCCGGCGACAAAAGCTTCGCAGTGGGCGCGCACGGGACACACCAAACACTGCGGCGAGCGCGGCGTGCAGATGAGCGCGCCCAGTTCCATCAGGGCTGAATTGAAGTCGCCGATGCGACGGCGTGGAAGAATTTCCTCCGCCCGCTGCCAGAGCCGTTCCTTCATGGCGGAGTCGCGCGGGTCGGATTCGATCTTGTCGAGACGGAGAAGAACCCGGGTGACGTTGGCGTCGAGAATCGGCGCGCGCCGGCCGAACGCGAGAGAGCTGATCGCGCCGGCCGTGTATCGGCCGATGCCGGCGAGAATTTGCAATTGTGCGGCATCGCCCGGCAATTCGCCGCCGTGATCGCTGACGATCTGCCGGGCGCAGCGCAGGAGATTTCGCGCCCGCGCGTAGTACCCCAGCCCCTGCCAGTGTCGCAGCACATCCTGCTCTTCCGCAGCCGCCAGATCGGCGATACTCGGGAAGCGCTCCATGAAGCGATGGAAGTAGGGAATGACCGTTGCCACCTGCGTCTGCTGCAGCATGAATTCGCTAACCAGCACGTGATACGGCAATGGATGCGGCGCATCGCCGCAGGCGCGCCACGGCAGATCGCGATGCGATCGGTCGTACCATTTCAGCAATCGGCGGGAAAAATCGGCGCGGCGAAGCAGCATGCGATGCCGGATCATACTCGGCATCCGAACAGGGTGCGTGACAGTTTTGGCGACGGAGCCGCGCACGGAGTGTACTCACGCAGTAAGCGGGTGGGCCA
>Ga0302326_10006869_pt1 | contig 25418 bp, 22 predicted proteins | sample Palsa_T0_3_FD_202264 | JGI IMG/M metagenome (GOLD analysis project Ga0302326, IMG submission 202264) | Peat permafrost microbial communities from Stordalen Mire near Abisko, Sweden - Palsa_T0_3 | ecosystem: Environmental > Terrestrial > Soil > Palsa > Peat permafrost | place: Sweden: Abisko... | reverse complement strand
TGGTGGAGCACACTCTGCGCGATTTTCATCTTGCCGGCGTCGGACTCGACCCGGAGCGCAAACAGCGTTTCAAGAACGTGCTCCTGGAGCTGACGCAGCTGCAGTCAAAATTTGAAGAGAACGTGCTTGATGCGACCAATGCCTGGAGCCACCACGTCACGGATGAGGCCGAGCTCGCCGGCCTCAACGAGACGATCGTGGCACAGGGGCGCAGCCGCGCGCACGCCGAACGTCGTGAGGGTTGGATTCTCACGCTCGACCAGCCGACCTACGTCGCGGTGGTGACGGACGCCGAATCCCAGAGTCTGCGGCGCGCCTTCTATGAGGCGTGGAATACGCGCGCCTCGGATCAGGGGCCGAGCGCCGGGCGCTGGGACAACACGCAGGTCATGGAGGATATCCTGAGCCGGCGTCACGAGGCGGCGCAGCTCCTGGGTTTCAAAAGCTACGCAGAATATGCGCTCGCCACGCGCATGGCGCGCAGCGTCGAGGAGGTCCTGAAATTCCTGCAGGAGCTTGCGCATACTGCCCGTGCGAGCGCCGAGCGTGAATTCGCGGAACTCACGGCCTTCGCCGGCCGGCCCCTCGAGGCGTGGGACGTCGGCTTCTACGCCGAGCGCCTGCAGCGCAGCCGCTACGCGGTGTCACAGGAGGAGTTGCGGCCCTATTTCTGCATGCCGCGGGTGCTCGCCGGCCTCTTTGATGTGGCCGAACGCCTGTTTGACATACGCATCCGCTCGCGCGACGGTGTGGCGCTGTGGCATCCGGATGTGCGCTTCTTCGAGATCGCGGACGCCGGCGGTCATGCAATTGGCAGCTTCTACCTGGATGCCTATGCGCGCGCCAACAAGCGCAGCGGCGCATGGATGGATGAATGCATCGGCCGCAAGCACATGACGGCGGGTTCGACGCTGCCGGTCGCGTACCTCGTGTGCAATTTTCTCCCCCCAAGCGGCGCGCATCCCGCACTGCTCACGCACGATGATGTATTGACGCTGTTCCACGAGTTTGGGCATGGCCTGCACCATCTATTGACCCGCGTCGACTACCCGAGTCTCGCCGGCATCAATGGCGTGGCCTGGGACGCGGTCGAGCTGCCCAGCCAATTCTTCGAGAACTACGCCTGGCAGCCTGATGTCTTGCAGCGCATTTCCAGCCACGTCGCGACCGGCGCCTCGCTGCCCGCGCAGTTGCAGGAGCGTCTGATCCAGACGCGCAGCTTTCATGCCGGACTGCAGATGGTGCGGCAGCTGGAATTCTCGCTGTTCGACTTCAAATTGCACGCCGGCTACGACCCGCACCTCGGCGGTCGCATCGCCGAGGTGCTCGCCGAAGTGCGCGCCGCGGTAGCCGTAACGCCGGTGCCACGATGGAATCGCTTTGCGCACAGCTTCGGACATGTGTTTGCAGGCGGCTATGCCGCCGGCTATTACAGCTACAAGTGGGCCGAGGTGCTCGCTGCGGACGCCTTCGGGGCTTTCGAGGAGCACGGCGTGTTCGACCGTGCCACCGCGCAGCGCTTCCTTGATGCGATCCTTGCCCGTGGCGGCAGCCGCGATCCTCTGGATGCGTTCATCGAATTTCGCGGCCGCCGACCGAACATCCAGGCGCTCCTGCGGCAAAACGGTATCGAAGCTCCCGGCGACATCGCCGCATGAAAAGCCGCGCACGCGTGCTCGCCGGTCTCGCCGGCGCACTCGTTGTCGCGAACGTGCGGGCCGAAACGCTCTACGTCGTCGATGAGCTCATCGTGAACGTGAGCTCCACAGCGGACGAGGGTGGCGAGCGCGTCGCATCAATTCGCAGTGGGGACAGCGTGGAAGTGCTTGACCGGCGCAACGCCTACTCACACGTGCGGCTGTCATCCGGAACTCAAGGCTGGGTCAAGACCTCGTACCTGTCCTCGGCGTTGCCCATGCAGCGGCAGTTGGCGGCGCAGGTTGAGGAACTCGATAAACTTCATGCGGAAGTCTCGCGCCTGCAAAACGAAACAAATGCCGCGCACGCGGCGGTCCCGCTCGCACGGCAGCTCGCCGTCGATCCGAGCGCCCCGTCCGCGGATCACAGTGCCCCATTCTCGCGCCCGCTTTGGCAGTGGGCGCTCCTGTGCTGCCTGCTGGGCCTCGCCGGCGGCTTCGCCCTCGGCTGGCGCATGCTCGACCGGCGCATTCGCCGCAAGTACGGCGGTCTGCGCATTTACTGATGCGCGCCGAGCCGCAGCGACCCCTGCAGCCGACGTTGCGCCAAGTCAATATTTGCACGCCAATTGCAGTATCGCAGGCGGCAGCGGACGGGCAAGATCAGTACGGGCCGCTGAGGGCAACTTTTGACATATACAATGCAGGGCGAGCAAGGTTCGTGCAGGAGAAATTGAAAATTGTGGGGCACGTCCCTGGCCTTATCGGCATGCTCTGCCTAGACTCGCGAATGATGAAGAGGCAAGGGTTGCCTGCAGCGACGCATGAGCATAATAAATGAGCGGCGCGCGACGCAGCGATTTTGACGTCAGCAATACGGTGCAGGTGAGCTCCCCGGGTGCGGTGCTCGGCGCCGTTACGGCGCTTTACAAAGAGACCTGGCCGCAGACCTCTCTGCAACCCCTGCAACACGCCTTCGATCACTTTGAAGAGCTGTTCGCGGGCATGGTACCGGGCTACTTTGGCGTCGACACGGTCTATCACGACCGGCAGCACACCCTCGACATCACACTCGCCCTCGCACGGCTGATCGTGGGCTACGAGCGCCAGCAACAGCCTGCGGCGCGCCTGGGCGGAGAACGCGCGGTGGTGGGCGTCATCACCGGACTCTTCCACGACGTTGGCTACCTGCGGCGCACGAATGAGGCGGAATCCCGCAACGGCGCCGAGTTCACACGCACGCATGTCTCGCGCGGCGCGCGTTTCCTCGCGCAGTACCTGCCGACCGTCGGCCTTGATACCTGGGTGCCGGTGGCAAGCCAGATCGTGCATTTTACCGGCTACGAAGTGCCGTTCTCGCAGATCAACGTCTCCGATCCGCGCGACATCGCGCTCGGGCACATGGTCGGTACCGCCGACATGATCGCGCAGATGGCCGACCGCTGTTATCTGGAAAAATGCCGCGACCGCCTGTACGCGGAATTCGTGCTCGGCGGTGTGGCGCTGCCGATAGCCGCCAACGGCGGCCGCGAGGTCAAATACGCCTCGGGCGTCGATCTGCTGCGCCAAACACCTGAGTTCATTTCCGAAGTGCGCAGCAAGCGTCTCGACGGCGAGTTCCATCGTGCCTATAGGTATCTTGAGATTCTGTTTGACGGTCGCAATCCCTATATGGAATCGATCGACCGCAACGTCGCCTATCTGCGCCAAATCCTGCGCAGCGAAAACTGGATTCTCCTGCGGCGCAATCCGCCGATCTTTGCCGCCTTCGACGATCCGATGTCGACCACCCGCACTCTGCTGCTGGGTTACATCAAAAAGGCCTGGGCGGCGAATTCGAATTGATGCGCGGCGGATCGATCGCGGTCACATACCGCGTATAGATCTGCGGCAGCCGCGCGAGAACCAGCTCGCGGCCGTGCATCCCGCTCGCCGCAAGTGCCGCACTGAGGATCTGCGGCGTCAGCGCGGCGAGTGCAGGTTCTGCCACCGGCGCAAAGCTCAAATGCCACGGCTCCGGCTGCACGCCGCCGCGGTCCGTGGTGTAGGGCCTGAAGAATCCGAACGTTTCCATGTTGGCCGCAAGCCACGCGTCGAGCCGCGCGAACGGGCCGTTGGCGGCAAACTCCGCGGGCACCAGCTGCGGACGGTAGTCGGCGGCAACGGCCGCGCGATCGACGACGTCCATATCAGTGCCCCAATGATGGCGGCTCGCGCCGGGCAGCGCGGACCAGGTGAGAATGGCATCGATGAGAGCGCTCTCGCTCAAGCGCGCGTGGGAGAGCACGCGCCCGTCGCGATCGAGCAGCTGGCGCTCGCCGCTGTACTTCGAATTCCAGAGCACAAGCTGCCGGTCAAAGTCGCGGAAGCTTGAGACGATCGCAAGTTCGATGCCCGCGGTGCGCGCGGCGGCGCGCATGGCAAGCGCCTGCAGCGCCGCCTCGCTGTGCAAAATGCAGCCAAGCTCGGGTATTTCCCGCACGTGGGTGCTGCAGCGGCCAGTCAGCTCGAGGCTATTGAACATTTCCTGACTGATTCTAGAGGAACGCCGCTTATAGGGCTTGTTATGAGTCGGGCGGGTAGCAGAGGGACCCCCCCGCGGGTAATATCGTATCGAAATAGAGGGGCCAGCTGGCGCGCGTTCTTAAGGCGCGCTGGCGCAATGTCGTGAGTGCCGTCAGCTTAAAGATCAAATACGCAAGTGCCGCCTTTCTGGCAGTAGTGCTAGGGGCGGTGTTTGTTGGCGCGCTCCTCACGTGGCAGCACCGCGGCGACTCGCAGCAGCAGGGCAATCTTGCAAGCAGCTACGCGCGCCAGGGGGTCGCTCGCGAGCTGCAGGCGCGGGCGCAGGCCTCGGCGCGTTATGTCGCGGACGCAGCCGCCGCCGCGCTCGCAAGCTCCGACCCGTCAAGCCTCGCGCAGCGGCTGCAACCCTTCCTTGACGATCCGACGGTGGCCGCCATTACGGTGCGCGACACCTCCGGCGCGACGCTCTTTGAGTGGCATCAGGCACCGGCGTCCACCACACCCATCCTGCAGCGCCAGGCGGTCGAGCCCGTGCGCACCATGGTCGAGAGCATCCCCGGCGCCGCGACTCCGAAGACGCTCGGAGAAGCGCGCGTGCAGCTCGTCCAGGCCGCACCCGAGCGCGGCAGCGCTCTGACGGAGCTTCTCTCCGACCTGCGTCAGGCCGAATTCCTGAGGACTCTGTATCTTGCCGCGGCGCTGGTAGGCGTAGGCGCCTGCTTGGCGGCGATATTTGGCTGGCGTGCCGGACGCAGGATCGAGCGGCCGTTGGGTGCGCTCATTCGCAGCGCCGACCGCATCGCCCAGGGCGACTACACGCGGCCGCTTGATGTGCTGCGCCGTGATGAGCTCGGCGATCTGCAACAGGCGCTCGAACGCATGCGCGGCAAACTGCGCCAGACGACGATCAACAAAGACTACCTCTACAGCGTCCTCAACAGCATGACCGATGCTGTATTTGTCACCTCGCCCGACGGCGTCATCAAGATGGCAAATTCCGCATCCCGGCGGCTGCTTGGCTTCAGCGAGGAGGAATTGATCGGGCGCGCCATCAGCGCGGTGCTCGATGAGCGCGAGCGCCAGGGATTTGACCTGCACCAGGCGGCGCAGCAGACGAGCGAAACCGTCATGCGCACCCGCAACGGCCAGACGATTCCGGTCGCCTTCACAGGCTCGCAGATTGCAAGTGAAGACCCGCAGTTTCAGGGATGCATATTCGTTGCGCGCAACATCACCGACCGCAAGCGCGCCGAGCGGCGCATCCGCTATCTCGCCCGCTATGACGCGCTGACGAAGCTGCCGAACCGCATGCAGTTCCACCATCTGCTGCAGCAGGCCCTCGCACGCAGCCTGCGCAGCGGCCATGTGGTGGCGCTTTTGTATCTCGACATGGACCGCTTCAAAGAGGTCAACGACACGTTTGGCCATGGCTGCGGCGACCGCCTGCTCGAGATTCTCGCTGAGCGCATGCCGCGCGTGCTGCCGAAGGAAACGACTCTCGGGCGCCTGGCGGGCGATGAGTTCGCGCTCTTCGTCGACGGCTTGCCCGCGGATGTCGACAACCGCGGCCCGATTGCGCACCTTGCGCGTTCCATCCTGACCGAGGTCAGCCGCGCGTTCCAGTTGAACGAGCACGAGGTCTTCCTGACTGCCAGCATCGGCGTCGCATTCTGCCCGCGCGATGCGGAGAACGTCATCGACCTCATCCGCAATGCGGACGCGGCCATGTACTACTCCAAACAGAACGGCGGCAATACGTTTGCATTCTATTCACCGGAGATGAATGCGGCGGCCGTCGAGAGGCTCATGCTGAAGAGCAAGCTGCGCCGCGCTCTGGAGCGCGACGAGCTCGTGATTCGCTATCAGCCGAAGGTCGACCTGCGCAACGGCCGCATCATCGGCGCGGAGGCGCTGTTGCGCTGGCGGCTCCCGGGGCATGGCGACATCCCACCGTCGCAGTTCATTCCGCTCGCCGAAGAGACGAGCCTGATCCTCGACGTTGGCGAATGGGTGCTGAACCGCGTCTGCCGGGACTATCGCCAGATGCAAAGCGAAGTGGCGGACCCCGGCCGCATCTCGCTCAATCTGTCGCTGAAGCAGCTGCGCCAGGCAAGCTTCATCCTGCGCTGCCGCTCGGTATTCCGCCGTCACGGCGTGTCGCCGACTTCCTTCGAGCTTGAGATCACCGAGACGACCTTGATGGCCGACGCCGCGCGCACCGTGCGCCTCCTCGATGAGCTCTATGCGATGGGCCTGCATCTGTCGATCGACGACTTCGGCACCGGCTACTCTTCTTTGTCCGCGCTACAGCAGTTCCCGATCGGCACCCTCAAGATCGACCAGTCCTTCGTGCGCGACGTCAGCGACGATGCGGGCGATGCAACCATCGTTCGCACCATCATCGACATGGGACGCAGCCTCGGCATGGAAGTCGTCGCTGAGGGAGTCGAATCCATCCGCCACCTCGACTTCCTGCGCAAGCACAACTGCCATTACGGACAGGGGAAGATCTTCGGCGAGCCGTGCACGGCCGAAGATCTGCTCGCGCTCCTGAAGCGCCAAGCCGCCGGCACACTACCCTTCGCCCATCTGCTACCGCAGACCGAAGGGCTCTCAAGCCGCAGCGCTTAAGTCGCAGCCGGCAGGCGACCCATCGCCATCGCATCCAGGTCGCGTCTGCTGTGGAGGCTTTCGCTGCTCGCGATCCTCGCCGCTTGGGCCGGCACGGCACTCTGGCAGGCAACGAAGCCCATGCCGCCGGGCACGGGTCTCGCTACCGCCTCCTTTCCCATCCCGGCTGCGCAGGTCGCATTCATCGCCGATACGACGGCGGCGGATGCCTACGGGCGACCGCTCGTCGCACAGACAATCTTCGACCAGCTGCTCGCGGTCGTGCACGGGGCGCGCAAGTTCATCGTTCTGGATTACTTCCTCTTCAACGACGAGGCCGCCACCTCTTCTGATGCCGCGGTGCCGATCCGTGCATTATCGAAGGAGCTGCGCGATGCGCTTCTCGCGCAGCGCCGCGCCTACCCCGCGCTGCGCGTCCTCTTTGTAACCGACCCCATAAACACGGCTGACACCGGCCTGCCCTCGAATGACTTCGCGATGCTGCGTGCCGCGGGAGTCGACCTGGTGGTGACCGACCGCCGCCGCCTGCGCGATGCGAGTTTTCTCTGCGCCAATCTTTGGCGCATGACGATCGGCCGCTGGCGCGGGCATGGTAGGCTTGAGAGCGCCAATCATCGCCGCACGCTCATCGCCGATGATGGCCACGGCGGGCTGGTCGGCGTCGTCGGCTCGGCGGATCCGCGCGATGCCAGCAGCACGTATTCAAATGTGGCCGCCAAATTGAGCGGCCCGGCGCTCGCGCCGCTACTGGCGAGCGAGCTTGCCATCGCGCGTTTTTCCGGCTGGAGCGGCACCATCGGCCCGGATCAAGCGCCGGCCCTCAAGGAGGCTGCACCCTTCGACGAGCGCGCCGCGAACATCAGCATCGCAACCGAAGGCGCCATACGCGCAAGCCTGCTCGAGCACATCAATGCCGCCGTGACCGGCGACGCCATCGACATCGCGATGTTCCACATCGCCGACCGCGCCGTCATCGAGGCGCTGCTCGGCGCGAACGCGCGCGGCGTGCACGTGCGCCTCATTCTGGATCCGGACAAGGACTCCCTTGGAGTGTCGGGCATTCCCAACGGCCCGGTTGCGAGCGAACTGGTAACCGCGAGCGACGGCGCCATCCACGTGCGCTGGTATCGCACTCATGGGGAAGAATTCCACACCAAACTCGTGATGATCTACGGTGCCACGCGGCTGTGGGCCACTCTGGGCTCGGCCGATCTCACGCGGCGCAATCTTGCCGACTATGATCTGAATGCCAACGTCGCGATTGCAACTGGAGCCGGCATGCCACTCGCGCTGCAGATGCGTGACTACTTCGAGATGCTGTGGAGCAATCGCGCGCTGCAGGGAGTTGAGTACAGCGCCGACTTTGGCGTGTACGCCGACTCCTCGCAGGCACATTATTGGCTCTACCGGCTCATGGATTGGACGGGGCTTGCGAGCTTCTGACCGCCGCAACGCTGCGCGCGGTCACTTCGCTCAAGGCCGCATTGGCCGCCTCCTCGAACGCTGTCACGACCGCGCCCACGCGGTTCGCGCTCGCCACCGCCGTGCCGTGCGCGCTGAAACTTGCGAGCAGCACCCGGTCAGCGTGCCGGCCCAATGCGCAGTCGAATACGACCTGCACGGTAGGCGGCGCAGCCTCGCTCGTGTACTCAGCCTCGAAGCGGCGAATTGCGATCTGCAGAAAATATTCGCTGGAGATCGCGCCATCAGAATCGCTCACCGCCGCCCAATCGCCGCTCGCGCGCAGCCGCTCCATCGCGAGCGCCTGAACCACCTGCGGCAGCTCCTCGGCCCACTCGCTGGCGGCGAAGTAGCTCAGGCGGTGGTCGGGCTGCACGATGACAATATGATCGGAGCGCAGGCCCGGAGCAGGCAGCGGCCGCGTGATGAGCAAAGTCATCCCGGCCGCGGGCTGCGCCGAGGCCGGCGTCTGTGGTGCATGCGCGCGCAGATAATAGGTCTGCGCGAGCGGAGCATTGCTGCGCAGCCCACCCGAGCAGCCCGCCGCACAGAGCAGCATCACCACGGCAATGCCTCGCTTCATGGAGGAATCTCCAGGCCCTGCGGTTTCGTCTGATAGAGAAGACGCGATGGATTGTCGCGCAGCTCGCGCGACAGTTCGCGTAATTCGATTGCGGCGCCGCGGCCGTCGCGCAGCAGCTGCTCGAGCTCCGGCAGGCCGTCGCGGGCAAAGACCCGCACGTCCTGGCGATTGTCCTGCGCCAGTGCATCGTACTTGGCGCTGGTGGCGGCGAGGCTGTCGGCGACCGCGCGCACGTGCTCGAGGGCGGTCAAGAGTTCAGGGCCGGCGCGGTCTGCGAGCGAGTGCACGCTCGCGGCGGCGGTGGTGATCTCGCCTGAGGCGGCGCGCAGGTCCGCCGTCAGGGCGCGGATGTCGCGCAGCGTATTCGGCAGCTGCGCGCTCGCGTCACTGATGTTGGTGAGCGCCCCGCCGATGGCGGCGATGTTCTGATCGGAGAAAATGCGCGCGAAGCGCTCGGAGACCTCGCCCACCGTGGTAACGAGTCCGGGGAGGCTTGCGAGGAACACGTCAAAATTCGAGCGCGCCGAACGAATCACCGGGAACTCAATACTCGGGACCGCTTCGGCAAGCTTCCGGCCCGCGGGGCTGACGATGAGATCGATGTACAAAAGCCCGGTGACGCCCTGCAGAGAAAGCTCCGCCAGAGTCGATGCAGCCACCGGCGCGCTCGAATCGATGTCGACCACGACTTCCACGCGGCTCGAGTTGCGCGGGTCGATGCTCATGCGCACGACGCGGCCGACGTCGACGCCGAGATAGCGCACCGGGGCCCCGCGCGCAAGTCCGCTCACGGTGCCGTCGAAGTACACCTCATAGCGCGTGTAGTTGCGCTTCTCGTGGCCTTCCGCATACCAGTAGACGAACAGCGCCGCCATCGCGATTACCAGCAACACAAAGGCCCCGACGGCTGCATAGCGTGCTTCACGCTCCATGTTTTGCCTCCCGCGCCTGCGCGCGCTCGCCGTGGAAGTAGGCCTGGATCCAGGGGTTCGGGTGATCGACGATGCGCGCGAGTGTATCCACTTCCATGCGCGTGTCGACCAGCACGCCGACACGATTGCAGTTGCGGAAGATGGAGTCCAGATCGTGCGTGACCATGACGACAGTGAGCCGCAGCTCACGATGCAGATTGTGCAGCAGGTCATCGAAGCCGGCGGCGGCAATGGGATCGAGGCCCGAGGTGGGCTCATCGAGGAACAAGAGCTGCGGGTCAAGCGCCAGTGCCCGCGCCAGGGCTGCGCGTTTCACCATGCCACCGGAGAGCTGCGCCGGATACTTCTGTGCCGCATCCGCCGCCAGACCGACAAGACGGATCTTCAGCATGGCAAGCTCATCGAGCGCCTGTAGCGGCAGCTGCAGATGCTCGATCATCGGAAACTGCACGTTCTGCAGGACGGTGAGGGCGCTGTAGAGTGCGCCGCCCTGGAAGGTCACACCGTAGTCAGTCTTGACGGCGCGCAGCTCGGCATCCGACAGCTGCGCAAGATTGCGTCCGCCGATCAACACGACTCCTGCCTGCGGATGCTGCAGGCCGAGGATGGTCCGCAGCAACACGGATTTACCCGCGCCCGAGCCGCCGACAATGCCGAACACGTCCTCGGCATAAACCTGCATGTCGAGTCCATCGTGAACCACCTGCCTGCCGAAGCGGTTGACGATGCCGCGCACTTCGAGAACGACGCGAGGCTCCTCGGGCATCAGATGTTGATCTCCATGAAGAGGACGGCAAAGAGCGCATCCGCCAGAATGACGACGAAGATGGATTGCACGACCGCAACCGTGGTCAGCCGCCCAAGCTCGCGCGAGGAGCCGCTCACCTGCAGGCCGCGGTAGGTGCCCGCAAGCGCAATCAGCATGGCGAACACCGGCGCCTTCATCACTCCCACCCAAAAAGTCCAGGGAGAGATCGACTCGCTGACGCGCTGCAGATACTGCGTGAGCGGAATATCAAGGAGAAACCGGCACAGGATCGCGCCGCCGGCAAGACCGATCGCATCGGCAATGACGGTGAGCAGCGGCAGCGCGATCATGAGCCCAAGGATCCGCGGCACCACCAGAAGCTCGAAAGGATCGGCGCCCATGGCATACAGCGCATCGACCTCCTCGTTCAGGCACATGGTGCCGATTTCGGCCGCAAAAGCGCTTCCCGAGCGCCCCGCGACTATGACGGCGGTGAGCAGCACCCCGAGCTCCCGCAGCACGCCGATGGTCACCAGATCCACCACAAATATCTCGGCACCGAATTTTTGCAGCTGCTGCGCACTCAGGAACGCGATGATGACGCTGATGAGAAAAGCAATGAGCGCGACGATCGGGATCGCGTTGACGCCGGTCTCGTAGACGTGGCGTGCGATCGATGCCGGGCGCAGCCGCTTGAGACTCCCGGCCACGGCCAGCATCGCAAGTATCACCCGCCCGAGAAAGGCGAGTCCCGAGCGCGCGTCGCGCGCGGCGCGCACCGTGTAGCGCCCGAGCTCGGTCACGGGTTCGAGGTGAAATTCGTGGGCCTGCGCCCCGGTCGGCGCCTGATAGGGATCCCGCGCGAGCGCATCATCCAGGACCTGCAGCTGCTCGGGAAGTGCGCCGCGGAAGTTTACTGTGACGCCGGCCTTCTCGGCGCCGGTGATGAACTCGCGCAGCCGCCAGGCGCTCGACAGATCGAGGAGCACGAGATTCTCCGAGGCGATCGTGAGCGTGCGCACGCCGGCCAAGTCGAGCGCGGTCAACTCCGCGCCGATTTCGTGCAGGCGCAGGGCACGCCACTCACCCTTAAGAGCAAGCTCAAGGCTGTCGGCGCTGCGCCGCGCATCTAAATAGTTGCTCAAAGCTCCCTGGGGATTCTGCGGGACGTTCTAGGGTGCGCGCATCTGACGCCCGCTCTGCAGATGCGCTGCGAGGAACCACAGATTCTCCCCTAGATTACATGGAGCCGATAGCCGCGCGCGCTCCTCTGCGCTTAACTCTCGGTCTGATGACGGCGCACGCGAATCGTCAACCACACGAGCAGCACCGTTACCGCAAGTCCCAGCCACAGATCGATGTTCGCAAGCGCCGTCAGGGGCTTTAAGCTTTCGATCATCGCCGTGGCATGCTGATCGGCGCCGGCTGCCTTGTCCGCCGCATGTCCGGCGAAACCGATCCCAACCTTGCCGCTCAACCGATAGCCGAGAAGCGCGGCCACGTAGTGCGTGCCAAAGGCGATCTTCTCAACGAGCATGGCAGCAAGCGGAGGTAGCACAGTCCAGAGAAACGCGCTGCGCTTGGCCCAGGCCGAAATCAGCAGCAGGTAAGCGGCGAGCGGCGCGTACCACAGCACGAGCATGACGAGCGCCGCGAGGATGAGGCCCTGCGTGCGCAGCCAGGCCTGCAGGTCCCAGCGCAGGAACGCGCCCATCATCTGCGCGCCGTGAAAGCGCACGGCGAGAATTGCCGTCGCGGCGACGTCCGTGAATAGCGTGAGCACAAACACGCCGAGCGGTATGACAGCGAGCGCCACCAGGAGCTTCGAGACCACGGTCTGCGCATCAGACACGGGGAGCGATTTCCAGAACAGAATGCTGCGGTCCTTGCGCTCGGCGAACAGACAGTCGATCAGATAGTAGGGCAGCAATACCGACAGCAGCAAAAACTGCGGAATGGTCAAGGCGGAATGAAAGAGCGCAAACAGCCCCAGGTATTTCTCCGGCGTCGCGATATCCGCGGGATCAATCTGCACCGAGGCGTGCGGAAACATGGCGGCGACCACGATCAGGCCCGCGATCACGAGCGGCACCACCCACAGGAAGCGGTGCTCCCACAGCTCGCGGCGAATCAGCATGGGCATGATGTTCATGCGGCCTCCGCCTGCATCTTCGCGACAAACAGGTCGGCGATGCTCGGTGTGCGCACGTCCCCGAACTGCTGCAGTTCCTCCGGCGCGCGGCCGTCGAAAAAGAGGGCGACGCGGCCAAACACTTCGCGCTCGTAGAAGGGCTGCAGCTGCCGCGCCAGGCGCGCCTGCTCGGTGGAGGCGGTCAGCTGCAGGTAACGTGCGCCGAGATCCTCCACCGGGGTCGAGAGCACGATGCGGCCACGTTGGATGAAGAGCACGTCCGTCAGCAGGTTCTCAATTTCCTCCACCTGGTGAGTGGTGACGAGGATGGTGCGCTCCTTGTCAAAGTAGTCGTTGACGAGTGTGTCGTAGAACTGGCGCCGGAAGAGTAGGTCCAGACCGAGCGTCGGCTCATCGAGCACCAGCAGTCGCGCATCGATGGCGAGGATGAGCGCCAGATGCAGCTGCGTGACCATACCCTTGGAGAGCTCGCGCACGCGGCTCGTGCTTTTGATGTCGGTCTTGCTGAGGAAGCCTTGCGCTCGGGCCCGGTCGAAGCGCGGCTGCACGGCCGCTACGAAATCGAGCGCCTGGTGCACGCGCAGCCATCTGGGCATGACGGCCACATCGGCTATGAAGCACACATCGCGCATCAGGGAGTCGCGCTCGGTATAGGGGTTCTTCCCCATGACCGCCAGCTCCCCCTCGAAGGGTGTGAGCCCGAGGATTGCCTTCAGCGCCGTCGTCTTGCCCGCACCATTGGGTCCGATCAGTCCGACAATCCTGCCGGCCTCCACGTCGAGGTTCACCCCGTCGAGTGCGCGCACGCCGCGGTACCTCTTGGCGAGCGCGCGCGCCTTAATGATTTGAGTCATCGGTCTGTCCTGCTGTGGAGGGCCAAGGTGTGCTCGGAGCGGCGACGCCGCTTTGCAGCAGGTCGCTCGGCGAGAGTCCGAGCCGCTGCATGGTGGCGTATACCTTCGGCCAAACCTCCGCGAGGAATCGCTGTCGCTCGTCCGTCATCAGTGCCTGGCGGGCGCCGGGGCTTACGAACATCCCCAGCCCGCGGCGCTTTTCGACGAGCTTTTCGTCGACGAGCTTCTGGTAGCCCTTCAGCACCGTGAGCGGATTCAAGCGAAATTCGGCGGCGACACTGCGCACGGAAGGCAGCGGATCGCCTTCTCGAAGCGCCTCCTCGAGGATCATCGCAACGATGCGGTCGCGCAGTTGCCGATAAATCGGCAGGCTGTCATCCCATTGCGGATCCATTGGTTTGCCTTGGGCGGCCGTGGCGCTCGTCTAGCCCACTAATGTAGCAGAGCGCCCCGAGACGGCCGCACCGAAGGGCGCGAGCGGCGCGCCGCCGTGTGCACTTCCCACGCTCAGCGTGGGGTGGCTGTCACTGGCCATTCCGTAGACCACGGCAGTGGATTCCACAAAGGACCAGCTGAAGCCCACGGTGAGGGCGATGGAGGCAGCGGCACAGGCCAGGACCTTAAGACCGAAGGAATTCGAGAGGTTGGAAGCTTTCATGACTTTCTCCAGGTTCGTGGGGTCTGCGATATGCATCACCCCTGTGGTGTTGTATCTAACTACAACACTAGTTCCGTGTCAACACCTGACGCAAAATTATTTTCGAAGGCCGGGGGCATGATCGTTTCCCGCCGCGCGGACGTAGAATCCGCCCCTCTTCCATCCCCTTTCCTGCGCGGAGCTCTTCATGAAGCAAGCGGTGAATGTCGCGATCACGGGCGCGGCCGGCCAGATTGGCTATGCCCTGGCCTTCCGTGTCGCTTCAGGGCAGATGCTCGGCGCGGCGACCCCGGTCAGGCTGCATCTGCTCGAAGTTACCCCGGCCCTGCCGGCGCTTCAGGGCGTCCTCATGGAGCTCGCGGACTGCGCGTTTCCCACTCTCCAGGGTCTCATCGCAACCGATGACCCGGCGGTCGCCTTTCGCGATTGCGAGATCGCTTTGCTCGTGGGCGCTCGCCCGCGCGGCGCGGGCATGGAGCGCAAGGATCTGCTGCTCGCCAACGCGCAGATTTTCAGTGCCCAGGGCCGCGCGCTCGATCAGGCGGCGAAGCCCAACGTGAAAGTGCTGGTGGTCGGCAATCCGGCCAACACCAACGCACTTATCGCCAGGGCGAATGCCAGGAGTCTGGATCCGCGCAACTTCACCGCGATGACGCGCCTTGATCACAATCGCGCGATCGCTCAGCTCGCCGGCAAGACCGGCGCGCCGGTCACGGCCATCCGCCGCATGACAATCTGGGGCAATCACTCATCGAGTCAATACCCGGACATCAGCCATTGCATGATCGAGGGTGAGCCAGCCGCATCGCGGGTTGAGCGCGCCTGGGTCGAGGGCAGTTTCATCCCCACGGTGCAGCAGCGCGGTGCCGCCGTCATCAAGGCGCGCGGCGCCTCCTCGGCCGCCTCGGCCGCCTCGGCCGCCATTGACCACGTGCACGATTGGGTGCTCGGAAGCGCCAGCGGCGACTGGGTGAGCATGGCCGTGCCCTCCGACGGCAGCTATGGCATTGCCGAGGGCGTGATCTATTCTTATCCCGTCACATGCAAAAGCGGCGACTATCACATCGTCCAGGGGCTCTCAATTGACGCATTCAGCCGCGCGCGCATTGATGCCAGTCATGCCGAGCTCCTCGAGGAGCGCGATGGTGTCCGTGATCTGCTGCCCTGATCTTCCTGCAGAGCGGCGCTGGAAGCAGCGCCTGATGCGCGCGCGGGCGCCCGCGTCGAGATGACGGCAGTAATCATCACCATCGTGCTCGTGGCGGCGGCCGTCTACGCCGTCACGCAGGTCGGTGGAGTCATCGCGCTTGCGTTCATTGCCGCGCTGCTGCTCCTCGCTTATCGGCGCCTGTCGCTGCTCGTCTTCACGCTGACCTTCACCGTGCTCCTCGGCAGCTACGCGGAGTTCGGCAACGCGGGGACACCGGCTTCCGTGTGGAAGGGCTTTCTATGGGTGCTCCTGGGGCTCCTGTGGCTCGTCAATATTGTGCCGCTGCGCAAGCGAGTCATCACGCGGCCCTTCATGAAGGCCTATCTCAAACTTCTGCCCGCGATGTCGCAGACGGAAAAAGAGGCTCTGGAAGCGGGCACCGTGTGGTGGGATGGGGAACTGTTCACCGGCGCGCCGCACTGGGAAAAGCTGCTCGCTGCGCAGGCGCCGCAACTCTCGGACGCCGAGCAGGCGTTTCTCGATGGCCCGTGCGAGGAGCTGTGTCGCCTGATCGACGATTGGGACATCACCCATCGGCGCGCCGACCTGCCGCCGCATGTCTGGGAGTTCTTAAAGTCCCGCGGCTTCTTTGCGATGATCATTCCCAAGCAGTATGGCGGCCTTGCGTTCTCCGCCTACGCCCACTCGTGCGTGCTGGCGAAGATCGCGAGCCGCAGCGCCACCGTCGCCTCCACGGTCGCGGTGCCCAATTCCCTCGGGCCCGCGGAGCTGCTGCATCACTACGGCACGCAGGAGCAGAAGAACTACTACCTGCCCCGTCTTGCACGCGGCGAGGAAGTGCCCTGCTTTGCGCTCACCGGACCGCGGGCCGGCTCCGACGCTGCCGCCATTCCCGATACCGGCAACGTCTGCCGCGGCATGTGGAACGGTCGGGAGATCATCGGCCTCAAACTCAACTTTTCGAAGCGCTACATTACGCTCGCTCCGATTGCGACCGTCATCGGCCTTGCGTTTCGCATGTTCGATCCGGAGCGCCTGCTCGGCGGAGCGGTGGATCTGGGCATCACCTGTGCCCTCATCCCGCGCACAACGGCGGGCCTGGTGATCGGCCGGCGGCATTTCCCGCTCAATGTTCCGTTCCAGAACGGCCCCATCCAGGGTAAGGATGTATTCGTGCCGCTCGATGTGCTCATTGGCGGCACCAAGATGGCCGGCCAGGGCTGGCGCATGCTGGTCGAGCAACTCTCGGTGGGGCGCTGCATCTCGCTGCCTTCAAATGCAACCGGCGGTGCGCAGGCGGCCATCTGGGCGACCGGCGCCTACGCGCGCATTCGCCGCCAGTTCAATATGCCGATCGGCTACTTCGAGGGCGTCGAGAGCGTCATCGCGCGCATGGTGGGTCTGACCTATACCATGGACGCGGCGCGCTCGGTGACCGCCGGTGCCATCGACGGCGGGGAGAAGCCCTCGGTGCCCTCCGCGATGCTCAAATATCACGTGACCGAGATGGGCCGGCAGGTGGCGAACGACGCCATGGACGTGCAGGGCGGTAAGGGCATTTGCCTGGGGCCAAAGAACTATCTGGGGCGCGGCTACCAGGTCATACCGATCGCGATCACGGTCGAGGGTGCGAATCTTCTCACCCGCAGTCTCATCATTTTTGGCCAGGGTGCGGTGCGCTGCCACCCCTTCGTACTGAAGGAGATGAACGCGGCCAGAAACCCCGACCGCGCCCGCGGAGTCGACGACTTCGACCGCGCTCTCTTTGGCCACATCGGCTTTACGCTCTCGAACGCGGCGCGCTCGCTCGTCATGGGCTTGACGCTGGCGCGTTTCACAGCGGCGCCGGTCAAAGGCCCCACGGCTCGCTACTATCAGCACATCGTCCGCTTCAGCGCCTCGTTCGCCTTCGCCGTCGATGTCGCGATGCTCACGCTCGGCGGCTATTTGAAGAAGAAGGAGAACCTGTCGGCGCGCCTGGGCGACGTGCTCTCGTGCATGTATCTCGCCTCGATGGTGCTCAAGCACTACGAGAATCGCGGCCGCCGCCCGGCCGAGCTGCCGGTCGTCGAATGGGCCTGCCGTTATCTGCTGTATCGCGCGCAAGAACAGCTGCACGGGTTCCTGCGCAACTTTCCGAGCCGCTTCTTTGCAGGGATCATGCGCATGCTGGTGTTTCCGCGCGGGCTCACCTATTCAGCGCCGAGCGACCGGCTCGGCAGCGAGCTTGCCACCCTCATCATGAACCCGACCGAAGCGCGCGAGGAGCTGTGCCGCTTCATCTACAAGGCGGTGGAGCCCAATAACCCGCTCGGCCTGCTGCAGGAGGCCCTGCGACTGGCGCCGGTGTGCGAATCGATCGAGAAGCGCATCCGCGTCGAGGGCATCAAGACCGGCCGCGTGACCGCGCTCGATGTGCCGGGGCAGATCCAGCAGGCCCTCGCCGCGCAGATCATCTCGGCGACCGAGGCCGCCGCGTTGCAGGACTATGACGCCAAGGTCATGGACATCATCAATGTCGATGACTTCGCACCGCATGAGCTGGCAGCTCAGGCACAGCCGCTCCGGGAGAGTCCCGCCATGCCGAGCGTACAGGTCGCCTGAAGTTAATTTGTGTCGGTGCGCCCGGCGTGACTAAGCTTGCGAGGGGCCAATGAGCGCCGCCAACTTAAATCAAGGGAGAGTATCGTCATGCGTATATTTGCAATCGCCGCGCTGATCGTTGCGGCCACGGTGGCCGGAGCACAGGAGCGCAGCGCGCCCGCAAGCGCTTCCGAGGTCTACATCATCAGTCCCAAGAACGGCGCGACCGTCAAAGGACCGGTCACGGTGCTGTTCGGTCTCAAAGGGATGGGAATCGCCCCGGCAGGCGTCAAATTCGACAATACCGGCCACCATCATCTGCTCGTCGACATGGACGTGCCGTCGGACTTGAACGTGCCCATGCCGGCGACGGACACGCTGCTGCACTTCGGCAAGGGCCAGACGCAGACCACGCTCACTCTCAAACCCGGCAAGCACACGCTGCAGCTGGTCTTCGCGGACCTCAACCATATGGCGTTCAATCCACCGCTCGTGTCAAAGAAGATCACGATCACGGTAACGGACTAGACGCCGCCCAGTGTTGAAACCGCTGCGCGCCATCTTGCATGTGGATATGGATGCGTTCTACGCATCCGTCGAAGTCCGCGACAATCCGCAGCTCGCCGGCGCGCCCGTCATCGTCGGCGGCAGCGGTGCGCGCGCGGTCGTGGCGGCGGCGAGCTATGCGGTGCGCAAGTTCGGCGTGCATTCGGCGATGCCGATGCGCACCGCATTGCGCCTGTGCCCGCAGGCGATCTGCATCCGGCCGCGAATGCAGCGCTACCAGGAGGCGTCGCGTCAAATCTTTGAGATCTTCCATGAGCTGACGCCGCTCGTGCAGGGCCTGTCCTTGGATGAGGCGTTTCTGGATGTCACGGCAAGCCAGGGGCTGCTCGGCGATGCCGTGTGCATCGCACGGCGCATCAAGGAGCGCATTCGCGAGCGCACCGGACTCACCGCCTCCGTGGGAGTCGCCTCCAACAAGCTGGTGGCAAAGATCTCCTCCGATCTTGCGAAGCCCGACGGGCTGACCGTCGTGCCGCAGGAGCGGATCCGCGAGGTGCTCGATCCTCTGTCGGTGCGGCGCCTGCCGGGCCTCGGGCACAAAACCGGCGCGAGGGTTGAAGAGGCGGGCATCCGCACGTTTGCCGAGTTGCGTGTCGCGCCGGATGCGATTCTATGGCCGTTGTTCGGCCGCTACACCGAGCGTGTACGGCAGCGGGCGGCGGGCATCGACGAGCGCCCGGTACTGTGCGACCTCGAGGAGAAATCCTTGAGTGCGGAGGATACCTTCGAGACCGACATTGCAGATCCGCGCGTACTCAGAACGCACTTGGCCCGGATCGCGGAGCACGCCTGCGAACGGCTGCGCAGTAAGAAGCTCATGGCGGGATGCATCGGGGTGAAGATCCGGCGCCACGATTTCACCACCTCCACCCGCCAACGTGCGGTTGCGCCGCCGACACACGATGGGCGTACCATCGCCAACGTGGCAAATGAGCTCATGGCCAGGTGGTTGGCCGAGCATGCCGGTGCGAAACTTCGGCTGCTGGGCGTGGTCTTGAGTGATCTGAGCGCGGCGTCGCAACTTCCCCTATTCGAGGCCACGCCGCCCCACATCACGCGGCTCGACGCGGCGCTCGATGCGGCGCAGGCGCGCTTTGGCGAGCGGGCGCTGCGCCGCGGCAACACGCTTAAGTAGCATCCAGACATGTACCTGTCTTTCTTTGGCCTCTTGGAAAAGCCCTTCGCGATCACGCCTGATCCGCGCTATCTGTACCTGAGCGCGCGGCATGCCGAGGCGCTCGCGCACCTGCTCTACGGCATCAATGAGGCGGGCGGATTCGTGCAGCTGACCGGCGAAGTCGGTACCGGCAAGACGACCATCATCCGCTCGCTGCTGGCGCAGACACCAAAGAACGCGGAGATCGCGCTGATTCTGAATCCGCGCATGACCGCACCTGAATTCCTGCTGACGATCTGCGAGGAGCTCGGCATCGGCGTGCCGGACGAGTCGACCAGCAGCAGGAAAGACCTCGTCGACATCCTCAATCACTATCTGCTGCGCGCGCACGCGGAAGGCAGGCGTATCGTGCTCGTGGTCGATGAGGCGCAGAACCTCGTTCCCGACGTGCTCGAGCAGGTACGGCTCCTGACCAACCTCGAGACCAATACTCAGAAGCTCCTGCAGATCATCCTGATCGGTCAGCCGGAGCTGCGCGATCTCTTGGCGCGCAATGAGCTGCGGCAATTGGCGCAGCGCGTCACGGGTCGCTATCACTTGCATCCGCTGTCCGATGCAGAAACCGCCGCGTACGTGCGCCACCGCCTGCGCGTTTCCGGCGCCACGTCCGATATTTTCTCAAGCATGGCACTGGCTGAACTCTTCCACCTCTCGGGCGGAGTACCGCGCGTCATCAACGTCGTCGCGGATCGCGCACTTCTCGGTGCCTACACTCAGGATCGTCATCGCGTCACCAGCGGCTTGGTCCGGCATGCCGCCGCTGAAGTATTTGGCCGGCGGTTCGCGCCGCGCTGGCTGCCCTGGCTTGGCGCCGCGGCAGCGGCGCTGGTGCTCGCAGCCACGGTTTGGGGAATGTGGCCGATGACGAGCTGGCGCCTCGCCCGGCAGCCGCCCGTCGCCACTACTGCCGCCATCAAAGAGGCCGCACCGCATCGCGAGACCGTCAAATCGGCGGCGGCGGATCCGCCCCCGCCGCCTGCCGCGGCAGTCGCAGCCGCTCCGACCCCCGCAAGCCCGCCCTCTCTACAGGCGCTCCTGACGCAACACAACGACGCCACCGGCACGGATGACGCCTTCCAGCGGCTCTTTGGCCTCTGGGGCGCGCACTACGTCGCCGGCAACACCGATCCGTGCACGCAGGCGGCGCAACAGGGCTTGGAGTGTCTCGTGCAGCGCGGTTCTTTCGGCCAGCTGCGCGTGTACAACCGCCCCGCCATTCTCATGCTGAGCGATGACGCGGGCACTAAGCATCAGGTGGTGCTCGCGGGACTCGACGATGAGCACGCGCGCATCGATCTCGCCGGGCAGACGCAGCAGGTGGGCATCGGTGAGCTGTCCCGCTACTGGTTCGGGGACTTCGTGATGCTGTGGCGACCGGGCACGCAGAAAGTGAAGCCGTTGTCACTGGGCATGCGCGGCGATGAGGTCCGCTGGCTGAGAGAAAGTCTGGAGCGCCTGCAGGGCGTCACCGCCGGACAGCCTGTCAGCGACGTGTTTGACACCGAGCTCTCCCATCTGGTGATGGACTTTCAGCGTCAGCACCGGCTCGCCGTCGACGGCATCGCCGGTGTTCAGACTCAAATCGTGCTCGCAAGCGCTGTCGCGGCACCGGATTCACCCCTCTTGAGCGCCAACGCAACGCACGGCAGCTGAACCATGTCATTTATTCTCGACGCCCTGAAGAAATCCGAAAGCGACCGTCAGCGCCAGTCCGGCCCCGCCTTGTTTGAGGTCAAGGTGACGCCTCCGCGACCACGCTTTCCCTACTGGGCACTGGCTCTGGCGGTGCTACTCGTCATCAATATCGCAGTCGGCGCCTGGGTGTTTCTGCACCGCCTGCCGCCCGCACCTGCGCAGGGCGACACTACCGCGATGAGCGCAAGCGCGGCGCAGCAGAGCGTGCCACCGCAGGCCGCGCCTGCCGCCGCTGCACCCGTACCACCGGCGGCCGCAAGCGCAGTGGCAGCACCTGCACCTGCCGCCGCCCCCGTTCGCACTTCCGCAGGCCAGCCTGAACCAGTGCTGTCAAACTCCGATGCCAAAGACGCCTCTCTCAATCCCGATGACTACGAGCCCGCGGTACTCCCCGGTAAACGAACTGCGGATCAGGCCGAAGCACACGTGCGCAGCGGAACCGAGAGCGGCTTGAAGAACTACGCGGACGCCGCAGCGAATCCAGACGCGCACCTGCCGGCGCTGCGGGTCGACCTGCACGTCTACGCCGCAAAGCCCGAGGAGCGCTTCGTGCTCATCAATATGCACAGACTGCATGAGGGTGAAGCGCTGCCGGAGGGCGTGCGTGTCGAGAGCATTACGCCCGAGGGCGTGGTGGTCTCCTACCAGGGCGCAAAATTCATTCTCGAGCACGAATGACCCGGAGCAAATATCTCCCGACCCGGCATCCAGTGTTGCACCCTTGCGAGTTTGGGTCGGGCGCGATGCCGTGGCGCATCCGAGGCGGCAGGAGCCTTACCTCAGGCTGACGATAAGACGAACTGATTACCGTCCGGGTCCTTAAACATTGCAAACATGCCCCAAGGCTGCTTCTGGGGTTCCTGAAGGAATTCCACGCCGCGCTGACGCAACTGCCGGTAGGTCGCCTCGACATCATCGCAGGCGATGGAGCCGTTGAAGAATGTGCCAATGCGCTCTTCGTGGCCTTCCGGTGTAAACAGCACGACTCGGGTTTGCGAATGCGCAATCCGCAGTTCTATCCAGCGCTGTTTCTCATTGAACGGCTGATCCGTGGCGACCTCGAAGCCCAACGCTTCGGTATAGAACTTCAACGCCCGCGTCTGATCGCGAGTCGGTATCCCCACGAACTTGACATGCGTAATCATTTCCCCGACCTCCGACCGAATCTGGAACAGTAAAATTACCAGACCTCGCCTGTTCCGATGGATCAATAATTACTATAGTATTTATCGGTATGCGAAGCTTGACACTCGATGCGTACGTGATCGATGTGCTACTACCGGATCTCGTGGGTCATGACCGGCGTCCGGCTGCGTTCCTGGTGTACCTGTACCTGCTCCGCCACGCGCGCACCAACAACGGCAGGCGCGAGGTCCGGGCAAGTCTGCAGACCATCGCAAGCAGCACCGGCTTGTCGAAATCAACCGTGCAGAACGCCCTGCGGCACCTGCGGCGCCGGGCGCTCGTCGACCCGAATGTCATCGCAACGACCGGCAATCCAACTCGATCCCTGCTGGATCCGCGTGCGAAGTAATCCGCCACGGCGTGCGAAATCCGCCTCCAGCGCGTCACCGCATGAACGTCGTGACGCCGCATGTTGCGCCGCTCAAATAATCAGGAGCAGACCTTTTCTGCCGCAAATATTGCCTACAGGAGGCAATCGATGACGATAGGCAGATGATCCGAACCTACCTGCGATCCACGTTTGAAACCTGTGACGAACACGCCCGGGCCCGTCAACGCATGATCGATCTGGATGCCGGCAGGCGGCAGAAAAGTCGGCCAGGTCGGTTGCCACCCAAGTCCCTGCGCCGCAGATTTGAGATTGCCGCCGGCGAGCAGCGCCTGAAAATGCGGCGAGAACGGCGACACATTCAAATCGCCCACGACGATGAGCGGTCCGACCGCCGCGCGCGCGAACTCGCCGATTAGCGCGAGCTGCCGATCGCGCAGCGCGGAGCTTGCAGGTCCAAGCGGCCAGCTCGTATGCACGCTCAAGATCTGCACACGGCGATCTTTGAGAAGGAGGTGAGCCGCGATCGCGGGCTCGACGCGGGAAAATCCGGGCAGGATCGCGGCCTCCATGGGCCAGCGCGACAGCAGCAGCAGACCCATGCGGCCCACTCCGCGCGTCGCGTAACGGTGCGCATAACTCTGCTCCAGCGGCACCAGAGCCTGCTCCCATTTGGCCGTGACTTCGGCAAGCAGGACGACGTCGGGTCGCTCGCGGGCGATGTAGTCGATGACTCGCTGATACTGATGATTGCGGCACCAAACATTGATCGCCATCAGGCGTAGCGGCGCCGCAGCTGCGGGATCGGGGGGCGCCGGCGCGCGTGCATGCAGCAGCGGAGCGCTGAGGAGAGCCTGCATGGCCGCGACCACCAAGGCGAGCGCCGCCCAGCTCGGATGACCGGCGGCCGCAAGAATCAGACAGCCCGCGAGCGCAAGTGCAGCCCACTGCAGGCGAAAGTGCACTGCAAGGTCTGCGACCCAGAAGCGCGGGGCGGCCGCACTGGCGAGCGTCGCAACCAAGGCGGCGAACATCAATAAAAGGCCAATCTCCACGCAGCTCCCTCGCTTGCGCACCTGCGGCCGCCGCGGACATAACGCACCGGGACACTCAAAAATGCCGCTGTTCAGCTCTAGCTAAAAAATGCTGCCGCCGCAAGATGACGAGTTTCACAGAATCGCCCCACCGGTGGCGACAACAGGAGGCGATTTGCCGCATCGTCAAGGAGGCTGTACCTATCCACTGCCTGGCAGCCAAGGCGTTCCTCGAGGAGCTGCAAATTCCACTGAACAGCGCCATAGGGGTGAACCCGGCCGATGTGCCCGCCGTGAGCGCTCCTGCGCGCGCGCTCGGCACACTGCTGCGCGAAACTCTGGTCGTGCTCACGCGCGACCCGGTGTTCGCTGCGGCCGTGCGCGCCGTCGCAACTTCGGAACATGACCTCGTCGTCGTCGGCGCGGAAGCGGATCTTGCGAACCGTCTCATGTCCGGCTCCGTGGGCGTCGTGGTACTGGATACGGCCGCCACCATAAGCTCGATCGCGCCTTTGTCCCAGGGTTTGAAAGCGCAGTTTCCGGATCTCATCCTGGTCGTCGCCGGAGGCGCCGCCGAGCAGGCTGCGCTCAGTGCGCAAGTCACGAGCGGCGATGTCTATCGATTCCTGCACAAGCCCGCATCCGAGCAACGCCTGCGGCTCTTCATCGACGCGGCATGGCGCCGGCGCGCTACTGGTGAGGCCAGCGGCGCAACCAGCACCGTGGCGCAGCTGGCCCTGCCCGCTCCAGGGCGGCGCCCGCCACCAGGCACGCTCGCCGTCGCGGCGGTCATGGTCGCCGGGACCGCGGGTATTGTCGGCTGGCTGATGGGACAGCGCACGCCTCAGGAGAGTTCGCCGCCGCCGCCCGCCGTGGTACTGCCGCAGCTCAAATCGGCGCCCGCAGTCCCGACCGATTCGACTCTCAGCCAGCTGCTCGAGCGCGCAGGCGCGGCCCTTGCGCGCGGCGACTTGCTGCTGCCGCCGGGCGAAAATGCAGCCGACCTCTATCACCAGGCGCTCGAGCGCCATGCCGGCGATGCCCAGGCGCTCGCTGGCCTGGACAAGGTCGTCGACCAGGTGCTCTCCGCCGCCGAGCAGGATTTGCTCGCACAGCATCTCGATGAGGCCGAGCATCTGAATGCGGCCGCGCGCGCCATCGCGCCGCAGTCCGCGCGGGTTTCTTTCCTCGCGACCCAGATCGCACGCGAAAAAGACCGTGCGCTGCGCGCGCAGGCACACGCGCAACAGCAGCAGCAGCAGGCCGATGAGCTCGAGCGGCAGCAGCAACTGATCGCTGATGCGCGCGCAGCCCTGAGCGGCGGAAACCTGGATGAGGCCGCCCGCGCGATCGGCGTCGCCGCCGCTGCGGGTGTCGCTCGCGATGCCGTCGACACGCTGACGCGCGACCTGCAGGGCGCGCAGCTCGTTGCACGCATGAAAGAGGCGCTCGCCAAGTCCACCCCGGCACCCGCTGCCGAAGCCGCAGCGGCGCCG
>Ga0302326_10006867_pt1 | contig 25423 bp, 18 predicted proteins | sample Palsa_T0_3_FD_202264 | JGI IMG/M metagenome (GOLD analysis project Ga0302326, IMG submission 202264) | Peat permafrost microbial communities from Stordalen Mire near Abisko, Sweden - Palsa_T0_3 | ecosystem: Environmental > Terrestrial > Soil > Palsa > Peat permafrost | place: Sweden: Abisko... | reverse complement strand
ACGTAGCCGACCGGGTCGCGACGATCACTCTCAACCGTCCAGATAAACTGAACGCCTGGACCGCCGTTATGGAAGGCGAAGTAAAAGCCGCGGTGAGAGACGCGGAACGTGACGAAAATGTTCGCGTCATCGTCTTGACGGGCGCGGGACGCGGGTTCTGCGCGGGCGCAGATATATCGCTCTTGTCCACGGTCGCAACGAAGGGACTCGATTCCGCGCAACGGGCCCAAGCGGTGCAACCTCAGGGCGGCACAATCGAAGGTACAAGAGCGGATTTTCAGAAAAAATATTCATATTTCCCGGCGGTCACAAAGCCCGTGATTGCGGCCATCAACGGCCCCATAGTCGGTTTGGGATTGGTGATTGCGTTGTACTGCGATTTACGTTTTGCGTCCGACGGTGCGCGTTTCGGAACGGCATTTGCGCGCCGAGGACTGATTGCCGAATACGGAATGGCGTGGATGTTACCGCGTCTGGTGGGACACGCGAACGCACTGGACTTGCTTTTTTCCGCGAGGATGATTGATGCGGCAGAGGCTCTGAGAATGGGGCTGGTGAATCAGATCTACCCGCAAGCAACGTTTCATGAGAAGGTTCGGGAATATGCCGTGGATGTGGCGGCGAACGTTAGTCCGCGGTCTCTGCGCGTAATCAAGCGGCAGGTTTACGATGCAATGTTTCTGACCCTGGCGGAATCTTTCGAAATCTCCGAGCGAGAAATGCTGGCCAGCCTGCAGTGCGAAGACTTCAAAGAAGGCGTGGCGCACTTTGTCGAAAAGCGCGCTCCGGTCTTCACCGGCAAATAGAAGAGACCTTCGACCTATGGACTTTGAACCCAGCGCAAAGACGAAGGAGCTGCAGCGGCGGCTACAGAGCTTCATGGACGTCCACGTGTACCCGAACGAACGCCGGTTCCACGAGGAAATCGAGCGCGACCGCTGGAAGCCGACGCGGATTGTGGAAGAATTGAAATCGAAGGCGCGCCAAGAGGGATTGTGGAATTTGTTTTTGCCGTACGATGAAAACGGCGCGTGGCTCACCAACCTGGAGTACGCGCCGCTTTGCGAAATTATGGGGCGCAGTCACATGGCGCCCGAGGTGTTCAATTGTTCGGCGCCTGACACCGGGAATATGGAGGTGCTGGCGCGTTATGGCACCGAGGCACAAAAAGAAAAATGGCTGAAGCCGCTGCTGGCCGGCGAAATTCGATCGTGCTTCTCCATGTCCGAACCGGATGTTGCCTCGTCGGATGCCACCAACATTGCATCGGGCATCGTACGAGACGGCGATGAGTATGTGATCAATGGGCGGAAATGGTGGTCCTCAGGAGCAGGCGATCCGCGATGTAAGATCGCAATATTCATGGGCAAGAGCGATCCTTCCGCGCCGGCGCACCGACAGCAGTCGATGATTCTGGTGCCGCTGGATACGCCCGGAGTGAAGATCGTGCGGATGCTGACAGTATTCGGATATGACCACGCGCCGCACGGGCACGCTGAAATTCACTTTGAAAAAGTGCGCGTGCCCGCGATAAACATGTTGCTTGGCGAAGGGCGCGGATTTGAGATTGCGCAAGGACGTCTGGGGCCTGGGCGGATTCACCATTGCATGCGATGCATCGGGCTCGCGGAGCGGGCGCTCGAAACGATGTGCAAACGGGTGCAAGCGAGAGTGGCCTTTGGGAAGGCGTTAGCCGAACAGGGAACGATTCGCGCGGGAATCGCCGAGTCGCGCATGGAGATCGAACAGGCACGGCTGCTGACGCTGAAGGCCGCGCATTTGATGGACACGGTAGGCAACAAAGCGGCACGCGCCGAGATTGCGATGATCAAAGTTGTAGCGCCTAACGTGGCTCTGCGCGTGCTTGATCGGGCGATTCAAGCATACGGGGCGGCCGGAGTTTCGCAGGACACGTTCCTGGCTAGCGCTTGGGCTATGGCTCGGACGCTGCGGTTAGCCGATGGGCCGGACGAAGTCCATGTCGAATCGATTGCGAAGTGGGAGTTGGCGAAAGCCAAGAAAAACTGATGCCGCCAGTCGTCATCAAGACCCCGCAAGCGCTGAAAGAATTCGGGAGCGGGGAAATTGGCGTCACGGAATGGTTCCCTGTGACGCAAGAGCGGATCGAGCAGTTTGCCGAAGCGACGGAAGACCGCCAGTGGATTCATCTAGACCGCGCGCGGGCGAGAAAGGAGTCACCTTACGGCGACACGATCGCTCATGGGTTTCTTACACTTTCTTTGCTCAGCCACCTTATGAAGGAAGCGATTCAAGTCCAAGGGGGCGTGCGCCTGGCAGTGAATTACGGCTTGAATCGAGTGCGATTTCCCGCTGCGGTGCGGGCGGACTCCAGGATTCGTGCGCGAATTGGGCTCCTGGAACTAAAGGAACTCTCTGATGCGGTTGAAGCGACCTATTCCGTAAACATAGAAAACGAAGGATCTGCAAAACCAGTCTGCGTTGCGGAGTGGATCGTCCGCTACTACACCTGATTAGCTCCTATTTGAGTGCAGATTTGGAAAGCTTACCCGAGCGATGCCCTAAATTCGGCCTGTTTGCGCGCAGTGCAAAGAAGCACGCAAGAGTATTTGGATTCTCTCGGGCATGGCTGCAAAGCGCTCGTCTTTGGTCAAGCCTTGGTGATAGCGATAATAAATTTGCTGGACGATGACGGCAAGTTTGAAACGGGCGAAGGTGAGATAGAAAGCCATCTGAGACACATCGCGGCCCGTTTTTTGAGCGTAGTACTGCACGATTTCTTCGCGCGTAAAGCTGCCCGGATAGTTCGTGGGTCCCCAGCGATTTTGTTCCAGCTCCTCAGGGTCCTTCGCATCGATCCAATAAGCCAGTACAGCGCCGAGGTCTGAGAGAGAGTCACCGATGGTGGACATCTCCCAATCGAGCACGCCGACAATTTTAGTGATGTCGCTCGAATCGAGGACTACGTTGTCGTATTTGTAGTCATTGTGAATCAGCGAGACGGCGCTTGAGGATGGCATGTGTTGCTGCATCCACGCGGAAATTTTCTCGACTTCGGGATAATCGTGTGTCCTGGAACCGGAGTAGCGCTCGGTCCAGCCACGGACCTGCCGTTCCAGATATCCCTCCGGCTTACCCAGATCGGAAAGACCCGCGCCGGCGTAATCCACGCGGTGCAGGCGTATGAGATTTTCGATGAAGGATTCGCTGAGCCGCCGCGCCGTTTCCGGAGGAAAATCCAAACCGGGCGGCAACTGTCTGCGAAGAATGATGCCGTGGATCGGTTGCATCACGTAGAACGGTGCGCCGATGACGGAAGCGTCGTCACAATAGAGAAGCACTTCGGGAGCCGGGGCGTAGACGGAGTGGAGCTTAGAGAGCACGCGAAATTCGCGGCTCATATCGTGTGCCGATTTGACCTTGCTTCCGAAGGGAGGCCGCCGAAGAACCAACTCCTTGGCGCCAAGATGCAATGAATAAGTCAAATTGGAATGGCCGCTGGGAAATTGGCGGACCTGAAGTGCACCTTCTTCGTTGGGAAAGTGACGGCGCAAGAAGGGTTCGAGGCGGGCTAAGTCAAGTTCTTCGCCGGATCGAATGGCTGTCGGATGGTCCAGAAAGTCGCTCATGGGAAGCCCTAGCGGTACGTCATCATCGCGGGATCGTCGAGATGCCCGTGGACATTGAAAGCACTGAGTGTAAAACGCTCGGCGGAGTAGAGAAATTCGCTCCAAGAGGAGTTCCGCGACATCCAACTCACTTGCAACGCCTTTTCCGAAGAAAGATGCAAAGCGCGCTGCATAGCGACCGCAATAGGCCCTCCCGAACTAAAAATGGCGACACGTTCACGGCGCGCTCCTTCAGAGAGAAACTTTACGAGACCGGAATTAACCCTGGAGCAAAACTCCGACCAGGTCTCTACGCCTGGCGGAGAGATCTCGCCGCGCACCCACTCGCCAATGACAGCTTCGAACAACTTTTGAAAAGTCGCGCGTTTTTCGGCAGCGCCGGTAGAAGACTGAAACGACGCATGGAGATCTCGGACTTTCTGGTCGCTTTCGAGCAACCCGGGCAGGCAGTGTTTGAGCACGGCTTCCCCCTGATATTCGTCGAACTCCGGTAACACAAGAGGCTCAGGAAACTTGAGGCCAGCTTTGTTGTAAGCGTCGCTCGCGAGATTGAGGGTGTTTTTCTGGCGGACACGAGGGCCGACGCAGGTGCGGTCAAAGACGACGCCACGTTGCGCCCAGTATTCGCCGAGAAGACGCGATTGCGCCTCCCCGAGCGTGGATAACTTGTCATAGTTCGGCTGAAGAAATGAAGCTTGCGCGTGACGGACAAGGAAGAGGGTTCCCATTGTTAGATCAACATGGCGTCAATCGTTATACCGCAAGGCGCGCGGAGGAAGGAATCCGGACAGGTTCAGATTCCGATGGCCAATGAGTCATTTTCAATTGGCGCGCTCGAACAAAGCCGCAGCGCCTTGTCCTCCCCCAATGCACATGGTGACCACTCCGTACCGCGCTTTGCGCCGAGCCATTTCGTTGGCAATGGTGCCAACCATGCGCGAACCCGTCATTCCGAAGGGATGTCCGATGGCGATCGAGCCGCCGTTAACATTGAGCTTTTCAGGGTCGATGCCCAGGCGGTCGCGGCAATAAATTACCTGAACGGCGAAAGCTTCGTTCAGTTCCCAGAGATCGACATCGCTCATTCGCAGGCCGCAACGACTTAGGAGTTTCGGCACAGCGAATACCGGGCCGATGCCCATTTCGTCAGGTTCGCAGCCCGCGACTTGGAATCCGCGGAAAATAAGCTTGTAAGGAATACCCAACTGATCGGCACGCTGGCGAGACATCAACAGCGTGGCGGACGCGCCGTCAGAAAGTTGCGACGAGTTGCCGGCCGTCACCGTTCCCTGACCGCTGTCCGGGTCAAAATGGGGTTTGAGGTTGAGCAAGCCTTGCAGAGTAGTGTCGGGCCGGTTGCATTCATCGCGGTTGGCGGTAGCATCCTCTTTGCCAACGATTTCTCCGGACTTCTTGTCCAGGATGCCGCGAGTGACGCGCATCGGCGCGATTTCAGCGTCGAAAAAACCCTCCTGCTGAGCGCGAGCAGTGCGCTGCTGACTCAGAAGCGAATATTCGTCCTGAGACTCGCGATTCACTTTGTATCGTTTAGCGACTACCTCCGCGGTGTTACCCATCACCATGTAAATTCCGGGCATCTTCTCCAGCAATCCGGGATGCGGGTTGTAGTCTCGCGTGATCATGCTGATGCTTTCCACGCCGCCGCCGACTGCAGCATCCACACCCTCGCTGATAATCTGGTGGGCGGCCACCGTGATCGCTTGTAAGCCAGAAGAGCAAAAGCGGTTGATAGTTGTGCCGGCAACCGATGCGGGAAGTCCAGAAAGCATGGCGGAAGTACGGGCTATATTCTGGCCTTGCGCACCATGGGGTTGGGCGCAGCCGAGGACCACGTCTTCGATTTCTTTTACGTCGAGCTTTGGAGTTTTGGCCAAGACATCCTTAATACAGTGTGCGGCGAGATCTTCAGGCCGCGTCAGGTTAAAGGACCCGCGAAAGGATTTGGCAAGGGGTGTCCGCGAACTGGCGACTAAGACTGCTTCTCTCATCTATTCTCCGGCTGCTGGAATGAAGTCACAGATCCACGAAAATGTTTTACGGCAGCGCTTTATGACTGCAGCTTGCGCGAATGGAAAACTACGTCGCTACGCCTTCTTCCTTGCCGAACTGGGCGAAGGTCTTGCCTTGCTCTGCAAGCCGCTTCAGCAGAGGGGCCGGGCGCCAGATTTCGCCGTGCTGGCGGTGGAATTCAGAGATGCGCTCGTAAACCTTTTTGAGGCCGACGGTATCGGCATACCACATGGGACCGCCGCGGAATGCGGGAAAGCCGTAGCCGTTCAGATAAATAATGTCGATGTCCGAAGCGCGCAGCGCGTAGCCCTCCTCCAGGATGCGCGCACCTTCGTTAACGAGGGCATAGATGCAGCGATCTGCGATTTCTTCGGGGGAGATTTGACGTTGCGGAATTCCCGCTTCGGCGACCCACTTGCGAATGAGTTCGTCAACGACGGGGTCTGGAGTCGCGCGGCGCTGGTCGTCATATTTGTACCAACCCGCTCCGGTTTTCTGGCCGAACCGGCCGAGTTCACACAGATGATCTTCGACGAATGCCTGGCGAATGCCGGGTGGTTGCAGGTGGCGATATTCCTTGTTGATGCGCCAGCCGACATCGAGACCTGCAAGGTCGCCCACGGCCAGCGGTCCCATGGCGTTGCCGAAATCGACCAGCGCCTGGTCCACGGCTTCGATGCTCGCACCTTCTTCGATCAAGAACTGAGCTTCGCGGCGGTAGGGGCCAAACATACGATTGCCGACAAAGCCCCTGCAGTTGCCGACGAGCACGCCCACTTTGCCCAGCGTTTTTGAAAGCTGCATGCAAGTGGCGATAACTTCCGGGGAAGTAGCTTTGCCGCGAACGATCTCCAGCAGCCGCATAACATTCGCCGGGCTGAAAAAATGCGTGCCGATGACAAATGCAGGCCGCGAGGTGGACGCAGCGATCTCGTCGATGTTTAGCGTTGAAGTATTGCTGGCAAGGATGGCGCCAGGTTTGCACACGCGGTCCAGTTCTTTGAAGACTTCCTTCTTGAGGGCCATGCCTTCGAACACGGCTTCGATGACCAAATCCACGGTCGAAAAACCGTCGTAGCTAAGAGTGGGCGTGATGCGGTTCAGGCGCTCATCGGCAGCTTGCTGAGTGAAACGGCCACGCTTGACGGAATTTGCGTAATTCGACTTGATCGTAGCCAGCCCGCGATCGAGCGCCGCTTGGTCCGTCTCTTTGAGAAGTACGGGAATGCCCGCATTGGCGAGGACCATGGCGATGCCGCCGCCCATGGTGCCTGCGCCAACAACCGCAGCAGTCTTGATGGGAATGAGGGGAGTGTCCTTGGGAATGTCGGGAATCTTGCTGACTTCGCGCTCGCTGAAGAAAACGTGGATGAGCGATTTGGATTGGTCGGAGAAAAGGCAATCGATGAAGAGTTTCTGCTCAAACTTGCAGCCTTCTTCGAATGGCATTTTTGTGGCGGCTTCGATGGCTTCGACGGCAGCAACCGGAGCAAGCAGACCTCGCTGCTTCTTGGCAGCCGTTTCACGCGCGGCAGCAAAGATCGCGGCATTGTCCGTGGCATTGCCGAGTTTTTCGTTACGCTCACGCGTCTTGGGAGCGGGCTTGCCAGCGACTTCGCGTGCAAACTTAACTGCTCCGGCGAGAAGATCGCCTTCGATGATGCGGTCGATGATGCCGAACTTCAGCGCTTCGTCCGCCTTAACCGGATTGCCGCTCATGCACATTTCGACGGCTTTCGCCACGCCGGCAAGCCTCGGAAGCCGTTGAGTGCCTGCGGCGCCGGGGATAAGGCCGAGCTTCACTTCGGGCTGGCCAACTTGGGCGCTCGAAACAGCGACGCGATAGTGGCCGGCCATGGCCAGCTCCAGTCCGCCGCCGAAAGCCGTTCCATGAATGGCTACGATCACCGGCTTGCTGCTGTCCTCCATTTTTAAGAGGAAGGGAGTGAGACCTGCGCCGCGCTGCTTGCCCGAGGAGGTCATCTTGCCGAATTCCTTGATGTCCGCGCCGGCGACGAAGGTGCGACCTCCGCCGATCAGGACCGCGGCTTTGACGCTGGCGTCCTGAGCGATGCGGTCTAGCGCTTCTGAAATTCCTTCGGGGACACCCGGGCTTAGGGCGTTGACCGGAGGATTGTTGATGGTGATGATGGCGATGTCGTTGTCTTTTGTGAGTTGTACTAGTTCAGTCATTGAAAGAGCCTCTGGTTTGGTAGTTTACGCGGTTTTCGCGGAGACGTTGCCGGCGTCGATCACCGCGGAGGCGATACACTCGCGATGGAATGTGGCGTCTCCGAATGCCGTTTCCGATGCCTTCGCCCGACGGTAATACAGATGAACGTCGTTTTCCCAAGTGAAACCCATGCCACCGTGAATCTGGATGCCACGATTGCCGACGGTGCGGCCGGCATCGCTGGCGTACATCTTGGCGATGGAAACGGCGGTCGCGGCATCCGAGGCTTTTTCTTCCAGCGCCCATCCGGCATAGTACACGGCCGAACGGGAACTCTCGGTTTCCAAATACATGTCCGCGCATTGGTGCTGCACGGCCTGAAACGATCCGATCGGTTTGCCGAACTGTTTCCGAGTCTTGGCGTACTCCACCGTAATATCGAGAGTCCGCTGCATACCGCCGACTAATTCGGCAGCCAACGCGGCGGTGACGATATCGAAAGCTCGCGGGAGCTGCGCGAGGGATCCCAATTCTTCCGCCGGAGTGTTGCTGAATTCGACGACGTAGAGTTTTCGTGTAAGGTCCATTCCCGACATAGGGGATATTTTCAGGCCGGGAGCTTTGGAGTCCACTACGAACACGCCGTTGCGCGCCACGACGATGATGAAGTTGGCGACCGCGGCATCCGGGACAAAGAATTTTTCTCCGGTGAGCTTTCCGTTGGCGGCGGTCAGTTGGACATCTCGAGGATTCCAGCTCGCACTGGCTTCCAGAATGGCGACAGTAGCGCGAACTTCTCCCCGGCAGATCGGCGCCAGATATTTATTTTTGAGCGCAGGGGTGCACACGGCATCCAGGACAGAGCCTGCTAGCACGACGGTGGAAAAAAACGGGCCGGGCAAGAGCGCGCGTCCGGCCTCTTCCATCAGCAGCATGAGCTCCACCTGTCCGAGGCCGACTCCGCCGTACTCCTCCGAGAAAATGATGCCGGTGTAACCCTGATCCGTGAGCTTCGACCAAAGCTCGGCATCGTAAGCGGTGTCCGTTTCCATCAGGCGCCGCATTTCAGCGCTGGGACACTCACCGGCGAAAAACTTGCGCGCGCTGTCTTTCAGAAATTCCTGGCTTTCACTCAAACCAAATTGCATGGCGTATCCCCTTAGTAGCTTCTGGGCAGTCCGAGAACAAAATGCCCAATGATGTTTCTTTGCACTTCGGAAGTGCCCGCTTCGATGGTATTTCCGCGCGTGCGCAGGTAGGCGTAGGACCAAATTCCTTCTTCCATGGCGCGCGGGTCGCCAGCCATCAGTTGGCCATAGGGACCGAGAATCTCCTGAGCGATTTGCTGAAGGCGCTGGTTGAGTTCGCTCCAGAAAATTTTCTGAATGGAGCCTTCGGGACCCGGCACGCCTGTAGCGGTGATGCGGCTGAAGGCCCGCATCTGGTTGAAGCGCATGATTTCAATCTCCGCGCTGCACTGCGCGAGCTTCTGGCGGATGATCGGGTCCTGGGAAGCAGGCTTGCCGTTGCGTTGAATCTTTCGAGAGAGCTCAATCAGACGCGTGATGTAACTCTTGAATATGAGATGCAGGCGAGCGCCGTACGAACCTCGCTCGTACATCAAGGTGCTCATCGCCACATTCCATCCGTCATTCACTTTGCCGAGAATGTTTTCGGTCGGAACGCGGACATCGCGAAAGAAAATCTCGTTGAACTCGGATTCCCCCGTCATTTGACGCAGAGGACGTACCTCGACGCCGGGAGATTTCATATCGACGAGGAGCACGGAAAGTCCCTTGTGTTTCGCGAGGCTGGCATCGGTGCGAACGACGAGTTCGCACCAGTCGCCGACCCAGCCGTAGCTGGTCCAGACTTTTTGGCCGTTGACGACGTAGTGATTGCCGTCCAGCCGCGCCTCCATTTGCAAACCGGCGAGGTCGGACCCGGCGTTCGGCTCGGAGAAGCCCTGGCACCAGATTTCTTCCGCGCTCAGAATTTTTGGAATGTAGCGTTTTTTTTGCGCTTCTGTTCCATAGGCGATGATCGTGGGGCCGATGAGACCTAAACCGAGGGAGTTGGCCATGGGCGGCGCCTCGACGCGCGCCATTTCTTCCCAAAATATGGCTTGCTGCATCAGCGAAGCGCTGCGACCCCCGTATTCCTTGGGCCACGAAACGGCAGCCCAGCGGCCCTCCTGAAGCTTTCGTTGCCAGGCTCGCAGATAGGGAAACGATTCCTCCATGGGCTTTTCGCGCCAGTCGCTCCAATCCTTCGGAACGTTGGAAACCAGCCAGGCGCGGAGCTCGTCGCGAAACGTCAACTCTTCAGCGGTTAAATTTAAATCCATGAACAAGACTCCTTCGTGTTACCTGGCGCGAACTGCGCTCTGTTTTTATCTACTGCGAAACAAATCTCTGAGAATCAGACCTGCTCAAGCGCCGGACTTCGTCTTGGACGCCGGGGCACCAAAGTCAGGGCGAATCGTATCCTTGCCCTGCCAATATTTTTTGCGCAAATCCTTTTTCAGAATTTTTCCGGTGCCGGTCTTGGGCAAACTATCCACGAATTCGACTGAGCGCGGACATTTGTAATGTGACAGGCGCGCACGGCAGAACTCGATAAGTTCGGACTCCGAGGCGGTGGCATTCGGTTTTAAAACCACCAGTGCCTTGGGGACTTCGCCCCACTTCTCGTCGGGAACGGGAATGACACCTGCTTCCAGGACGGCGGGATGCGCGAGGATGGCCTTTTCAAGTTCGAGGGAGGAGATATTTTCTCCGCCACTTACGATGATGTCTTTCTTGCGATCGACAATCAGCAGGTAGCCCTCTTCGTTGAATGTAGCCATATCCCCGGTGTGGAACCATCCGCCGCGTAGAGCTTCGGCGGAAGCTTCCGGTTGGCGCCAGTAACCCTCCATCACTCCGTCGCTACGGGCGATAATTTCTCCGATGGCTTGGCCATCGCGCGGAACGTCGCGATCGTCCGCGTCCACCACCCGTATTTCGGTGCCGGGGAATGCGTAGCCAGTCATCGCTTGGCCCACGTAGCGCTGTTCGCCTTCCCAGCCCAAACCTGACTTCATCGGAGAAATCGTGAGCGAGGGGCAGGTTTCCGTGAGGCCGTAACCAGAAAAACACTCGCAGCCGAGTTGTTGTTCGACTTCCCGGATGAGTGTCGGCGACGACGCAGCGCCGCCGATGACAATCCGTCGCAAGGTACTCAAATCGTAATTGTGTCGCTCGGGGCAGTTCACCAGAGCCGTGGCCATGATGGGAACCAAACTGCAGGAGTGGACTTTTTCCGTTTCAATCAGCCGGAACACTTCTTTGGTCTCGAAACGCTGGATCATGACGTGCTTTCCGCCGAGCAAGACTAGGAAATGCGCGACACCCCAGCCATTCGCGTGGAAGAGAGGAATGGTATGCAGCTCGACGGCCCCGTTTTCGATCTGGAATCCCATGCAGACGTTCAGCGCATGGAGGTAGATATTTCTGTGCGTAAGCATTACACCCTTGGGATTTGCGCTGGTGCCGCTGGTATAGAAGAGCTCAGCCAAGGAGTTTTCGTCGATGGAGCTGATGTCGGCGCGATGCGGCGTGGCCGCTGCGAGAAGGCCGTCGTAGTTGCGCGCGTCGAGCCAAGGCGCGTCGGGATGACCGTCAAGCTGGACGAACATTTTTACCGTGCGAAGACTCTGGCGAAAAGATTCCACCAATCCAAGAAACTGCTTTTCCACGAAGAGGATGGTCGCGCCGGAATCATTTAGAATGAAGGCCAGTTCATCCGGGGCCAAACGGATGTTCAGCGGGAGCAGAACGGCGCCGGCTTCCGGAACGCCGTAGTACGCTTCCAGCAAGCGGTGACAATTGGCGCCGAGGAAAGCAACGCGATCGCCAGCTTGGATGCCAGCCTGACGCAAAGCACCCGCCAAACGACCGACTCGCTCGGCGAATTGTGCGTATGTAAAGCGGTCTTGGTTGCAGACTACCGCGGTCCTACCCGGATATTGCTGCTCCGCATAGCGCAGAAAGCGGAGAGGTGTAAGGGGAATGTTCATAGCGTGCCTCGCCTGTTCTAGGCGGATTGGCCTCCATCGACCACCAGGATGTTTCCGGTCACAAAATCTGACGCGTCGGAAGCGAGAAAAATAGCGGCGCCCTTTAAATCATGAGGCCCGCCGAAGCGGCCCAAAGGTACGCCCGCCAATAGCGTCTCTTTGTTACGTTCGATGACTTTTCCCGACATGTCGGTCGGGAACCAGCCGGGGGCAATCGCATTGACGTGAATATTGTGCATGCCCCACTTGCAGGCCAAATCTTTGGTGAAAATGATCACACCGCCTTTGCTGGCGCTGTAACCAATGGCGGAAAAATTCGGAGATGAACCACGCAGCCCGGCAACTGAGGCGATGTTGATAATCTTTCCGCGGCGTTGCGCGATCATGACTTTGCCCACCGCTTGCGAAAACAGAAAGGTTCCGGTGAGGTTGGTTTCGATCACTTTATTCCACTGCTCGAGTGTCATTGATTCCACCGGCGCGCCCCAGGAAGTGCCGGCATTGTTGATCAAGATGTCGATGCGCCCAAATTGTTTGAAGGTGGCGTCGGCAACCTCTTGAATGCTGGCGGGTTCTTTGACATCGCAGGCGAGCGCGAGAACTTGAACGCCCAACTTTCGCAATTCCTCTGCGGCCCGTTCGCAGCGCTCTTTTTTGCGCGCGCAGAGCACCAGGTTCGCGCCCATTTCCGCCAAGCCTTCGGCCATCTGCCGGCCGAGGCCGACGGAACCGCCGGTAACGATCGCGACGCGTCCGGTGAGATCGAAGATTTGGCGGGTTTTCACTTTATTGGCTGCCGCACTGAGAAGTTTTCCTCTTGACGACAAACGTTTGTTTATAACACATGTTAGTGACTAACACTAGTTGCTGACGACCTTTGCTTGAAGGAGCTCCAACATCGTCCGCAACTGCTATTCGCTGTGGTAACAGGCTTTAATAGGTTTTGCGCCTCGCCTAAATATGCAGAAGACGGATTGCCAATCCGGCGAGCGCGCCGCCTGCCAGTGTGCCGACCACAGAAATGGGAGCGTATCCCCAATCGGAACTGCCTTTGCCTGCAATCGGCAGAATCGCGTGGGCAATTCTCGATCCAAGATCACGCGCCGGGTTCATGCTGGTGCCGGTTGGCCCAGCGAGCGCGAGAATCAGTCCCCAGACCAGTGCGGCGATCAGGACCGGGCCAAAACCAGCAGGTAAATTGGCGCGCGTCAAAATGCAAACGGCGACAAACACCAGCAGCGTCGTGGGAATAATTTCGCTGATCAGGTTGGTCACTTTGTTGGGAATGGATGGGTGGCTGCAGAAGCAGCCCAATTTCCTGACTGGGTCTGCGGTGGCAGCCCAATGCGGCAGGAAATGAAGCCAGACGAGAACTGAACCAACAAATGCTCCCAACATTTGCGCCGTGACGTAGGGCAAGAGTTTGGAAAAATTGCCACTAACGATAGCCACACCCAGCGTTACGGCAGGATTGATGTGGGCGTCACTGCTTCCGCACGCGAGAGCAGTGAAAATTCCCGCCATGGCTGCAATCGCCCAGCCCGTCGATATCGAAATCCATCCGCCGCCTTCTCCCTTGGAGCGTGACAGAACTACGTCGGCGATTACACCGTTGCCCAGCAGAACCAGGACCAGCGTGCCCATAAACTCGCCGAACATGGGTGATAGCATTGGTTTCCAATTCCTTCAAAGATGTAACGCGCGCGCAGGAGATACAGCGCTCTTTCGAGCGTCGGCACTTCGGACCGGTATGAGACTTGCCGCCGGATCAACGATGGCCGGACCGAGAGAATACTTCTCAGTTCAAATCTCGGTCCGGCCCCGCGATGCCCGGCACCATTGAAGCTACGGTCGAAACTGACACGCAGTCGATCAGAAGCCGAACCGGATCCCGAGCTGCACCTGGCGTTTCGGAAACGCCGAAGTGAAAGCCAGCGGCGTGCTGGGCGTGACAACCTCACCGTCCGGCAATACGGTGCCGGACCGGAGGCCGTGCACATTAAACGAAGTATTTCCCGTACTGCATTGTCCTGATTTGGGGCATAGACCCGGTGTGGTCTGAATGCCAAAGAGAGGGTTCACTTCGTTGTTCACGCTGGCAAAATTCGTGCGGTTCAAGATATTGAACCCTTCTGCCGTGAGTGTCATGTCGACCCTCTCGCCCAGTTTGTGCTGCCAGCTCAAACGCATGTCCCAGTCATAGAAGTTGGGACCGAGGCCCGTATCGCGCGGCGAGCCGAGGGGACGCTCGTTGGTGATGTGATTGTTACCGTTGACTTCACCACCGGCCAGTAGATTGAAAGGCAGCCCACTGTGGTAGGTAAAAATGGGAGAGAGTTGGAATCCGGAAAGAATCGCTTGCTTCCAAGGGCTGTTAAAGACTCCGGCGACTACAACTTTGTGCCGCTCGTCAAATTCCGAAAGACCCCGATCCAGGCCGAGCTGAGTGGGGTCTTGCGGGCCGTAGTCGGTATTGAAGTCCGTGGAGGTGTCGAAACCTTTGCTAAAGGTGTAGTTCCCGAACATGGTGAAGTGATCGCTAAAGCGCTTTTTCACCTCAATAATCAAGCCTTCGTACAATGAAGACGCCGCGGAAGTGTACTGATTGTTCTGGGCAATCAACGGATTCACGAAGCAGGCAAATGGTGCCGCTGGGTTTCCCGCCGTCGCAGCACACGGGAGACCTTCGCTGCCGCCTAGTGGATCGGTAGCTGCCGACAAGTTCCAATTTTTGTAGCTGAAGGGTTGGCCATTCGCGAGCGTTACTGTGGTCATTGGGGTCGATGGCAGCAAGTTCGTGTCGATCGCTACCGGCAGGTACAAAGTGTGCGAATAAATACCGCTAACGCCGATGGAGAAGCCGGGCGTGATCTCGCGTTCAATTCCCAATGAGGCTTGTTGCGATTGTGGAGGCCTGTAGTTAGACGGGTTGCTGAACAGCACGGTCACCGGCGATAGCCGGCCGGAGTTCGCCGGAAAGATGCCGAACGGCTCCACGTCCCCCGGAGTAATGCAGGCATTCTGTCCAGGGAGCGGGGTGGTGCATGCGATCAGATTCGTCCCTGACGGATTGCCCGCAGGATTAAACAGTCCCTGAAAGATAGCAGCGGAAGTTTGAACTCCTGGAAGTCCAGTTGGAACCAGGGTGTCCACATTGATCGAAATGAACCTGTTGCAAACGCTAGTGGGCGTATTGGGACCAAAGAGGGCGTTGGGGTCAACGTCGGGCGGAAATCCGAGCCCGCAGGTGTTTATGGCATTGTTTACCTGATCGGGAACTTGCGAATGGTTGTGCTGATTCTCGACTGTGCTGCGATTGTGGTTGAGGACACCGAGGCTCAAATCAACCTGGGGGATCTGCGCGTCGACAGGCCCGTAGAATATCCCGTACCCGCCGCGAACCACTGTTTTGTGGTCCTTGAATGGGTCCCACGCGAACGACACTCGGGGTGCAAAATCCTTGTAGTAGGTATTCAGAGGAAGATATTCCGAGTCGATTTCATAGCGGACCCCGTAGTTTAAGGTGAAATTGGACGTTATCTTCCACGAGTCCTGCAAGTAGAGTCCGGTCAACGGTCGGGTGTACGCCGGGTAATCTGCGTTGCCGAAGCCCTGCTGGTAGACTTGAGGTAATCCCAACGAGGCGGACTGGAGCGGGTTGATGCTCGGACCGTCGGTAGTCACGCCGCAGGGATTCTCGGCAGTGGGCAGGAAGCAATCGCTCAGTGCGCCCCCTGGAAGTGATCCGAAAACGAAGCGGCCCGGAAGAAACGTGTGAGATTCGGTGTGATTGCCGCGCAGCAACTCGTTGCCGCCGAACTGTATCGTGTGACGGCCACGGATCATGGTGACATTGTCGGCAATTTCGGTGCGGCGCAAAATCGTGAGATTGGGCAAGAAGATGTTGGTTCCTAGATTGTTTATGAAACCGGGAATCTGGATTCCTACTTGCCCGGGTTCGTTCGGGATCACGTTGAAGCTGTTGTAATCCCACTGCAAGCGGAGTTCATTCTGAGTAATTGGACTGAATTGATGAAACCAGGCTCCTTGAATGTTGTTGTCATAATCGTGGAGCGAGCTCCCCGCCGAGAAGGCCGTCAGAGATTGGACGTCCGGGTTTTGTTCGAGGTCGTGTCCGTACCGGTAGCTGAGAAAGATCTGGTTGTTCGCATTGATGTGGTGATCGAGGCGTGCGGAGGCCAAGTAATCGCGGGAGTTGTAGGCGAAAAGTCCCCCCTGGCTTTCGAACTGGTTTATGAAGAAGGTGTTGAGTGCAGTCTGACCTGGCGTCAAGCCCGTCAACTGACTGACAGTCAACGCGCTCGCAAGCGCCCCGGCGCAAACATTCGCAGGCAGCGTGGTAACAGTGCCGTCCGGATTGTTAATGCAAGGCACCGGGTTGACGCCGGTGAGTTGGCCAAGAACTGTGTTCTGATCGGAGGTCGTTCGGAAAATATTCGTGTTTGTCAGAAGCGGGACCGCGTTCTTCGCATCCTGACGCAACCCTTCGAACGCAAAGAACACGAACGTCTTGTCTTTCTTTATCGGCGCGCCTACCGAGCCGCCGAATTGATAACGCTGCAGACTATCCTTAACCGGCGATCCCAACGAATCAGCAACGGTCGGATCAAAAATCTCCAAAGGCGCGAGTGCCTGCTTGAAGGCGAACGGATCGCGAGCATCCAGCGCATCGTTACGGAAATAGCCGAACAAGCTGCCATGAATATCGTTCGAGCCTGATTTCGACACAATGTTGATCGACGCTCCATTTGAACCGCCCAAGTCCGCTGCATAGTTGCTGCGGTTCACTTGAAACTCTTGGACCGCGTCTTGGCTGACGGTCGGTCGGACGCCGCCGGCGTCGTCCTGAGCCTCGCCGCCGTCAACGGTGATGCTGTTGCCACGGCCATTGCTTCCATAGAAGGAAAGCCCGCTTTGCGGCGTTTGTTTCACTCGAAAATCCTGGTCATCCGCCAGCCGCGTGGAATCCGAGACACCCGGGAGTAGCAGGGTGAAAGTAAGATAATCGCGGCGATCAATCGGGAGATCCTCAATGTACTGCTGCGTGAGCGTGTTTGCCTGGCTGCCCCTTTCAGTTTCCACCACAGGGGGAATCGCGGTGACCTCAACTGTCTGCGACGTAGTTGCAAGCTTCAGGTGGACATCAAGACTGACCGTCTCTCCGACATTGACGACGACGCCGGTCATAGCCTGGGTCTCAAACCTGTCGACCTTCACTGTAACTTTGTAAGTCCCCGGCAGAAGGCTTGTAAGGCGATACTGGCCGGTCTCGTCGGTGGTGGCCGAGTATTGGTTTCCCTGGGCCATTTCTACGGCCACGACGCTCGCCTTCGGGAGGACACCTCCCTGCGGATCCGTCACGGTACCGCTGATGCTGCCTGATGTGCCGACGCCCTGCCCAGACGCTACTGGAGTCGCTATTAGCCAGCAACCGGATAAGATCAAGGCACATGCGAATGAGATCAGTTTCCTCATGACTTCTCCTTTTGAGTCTGGACACCTGCGAGATTGGACCGATTGCAGATTGGCGCGGGGAAATCCATAACCTCACCGGCGAAAAATCGCGACGGGGCTAGCCAGGCAGTGAGACATTGGTGACCTAAATTCTTACGGCGCAATGCCATATTAATTCGTCCTCGGACCTATTCCCCAAGAATTGTGAGTGTTGGTATCACATTGTAGTTACTAACGTCAACACGAAAACTGATACGTTCTATAAGGGATTTCTATGTCCGTGCAGGGAACGGGATTTTCGCAATGCGGGGCGGCGAAGGGAACTTTTGGAGCCTCTCAATAAAAAGGGATTCTGAACGAAAAACGGTTTAGCGGGGAGTAAGCACGATGCGCCCGGAGACGGTCCCTTGTCGCAATTCGCCCAAGACCGCATTGGCTTGCGCGAGAGGCCGGGTTCTTACTTCACAATGGATCTTTCCTGCGGCCGCCAGGGCTAGCACGTCTCGCATATCCTGTCTCGTGCCGACGGAAGAAGCCTGGATGCGTACCTCTAACGCCGCCATCAAAATGGGCGGGAAGCAAATGGACTCGGAAGGCAGACCCACGACAAGGAGCATCCCGGTGGGCCGGACGCAGGGAAAGGCCATGTCGTAAGCTGCCTTCGCGGCGGAAGTGACGAGCGCTACATGTACTCCGCCAGCCTGCCGCAACTCCTTGACTACATTTACAGACACCGGGTTCAGCGTTGCAGATGCGCCAAGGCTTCTAGCATGTGTGAGTTTTTCGTCGGAGACATCAATGGCAGTGACGATCGCTCCCAGCCCCACACCCATCTGCACCGCCAAGTGACCCAGGCCACCGACGCCAAAGACGGCCAAACGCTGGCCCGGTTTGATTTTGGCATGGCCGAGAGCACGATAAACGGTTACCCCCGCACAGAAAAGAGGAGCAGCATCGATACTGGAAAGCCCATCGGGGATCTTCAGTGCGTGACTCGCGGGAGCCTTGACAAATTCTGCGTACCCTCCGTCCACGGTTACGCCGGTAATTTGTTGTTTGACACAGAGATTCTCATTGCCCTCCCGGCAGAACGCGCATTCGCCGCAGGTCCAGTGCACCCAAGGGACGCCAACGCGATCGCCGACTTCCAACTGCTTGACGGAGGCGCCTTTTTCTACGACGCGACCGGCGATTTCATGTCCAAGGATTAATGGCCTTTTGGTGATGGGAACGAGCTGCGGCCAATCGCCGTCGGCCAAGTGCAAATCGGAATGGCATACGCCACAAGCTTCCACCTCGATCAGCACTTCATGCGCGGCGGGCTTGGGCTGAATAACATCTTCGATGGCCAGTGGTTCTTTGAATTCGCGCAGGACGGCGGCTTTCATCGCATGTACCTCAAGGAACTTGGCAAGCGTGATTCAGGTGTTCGCGGAAAAGCTGCGAAATCCTAGGACCTCGAAACAAACTACGTAGCATCCCGGCTACGGTTTGGCTCCGCGCAAGAAGAATTCGACGGCATTTCGTACTCGCTCGGTGAGTTTGTGAGGTCCGGTAAGATCGACGGCCCACTGGCGGACTACGGTGTTGAAAAGTCCTTCCATAAATTCGGCCAGGTGTACGACCGGAAAATCGCGGGTTATCTCGCCGTTTTTTTGGCCTTCCGCGATGATTTCACGGAGAAGGCTGACCGTCGTGGCTTCCGCTCCGCGCAACTCCGGTGAGCGCACCGGATCCATCGCGCCGGCGATTATTACCGCCTGCCAAAGCGGCCGCCCCACTTCCGTCACATTTCCCAGAGTCTCGTAAAACCGACGCAAGCGCTGCTCGGTAGTCGCTGAAGTGGAAAGTTCGGACTTGAGGCTTTCGGCCTGGCGAGCGAATGCCCTGCGCCCCACTTCGCGCAATACGGCCTCTTTGCTGGGAAAATAGCGAAAGAACGTGGGTTGGCTGATTTCCAGAGACTGAACAATATCGTCGATGCGCGTGTTCTCGTAGCCGTGCTGGCGAAAAAGATGCAAAGAGGTTTCGACAATCTGCTGGCGAAGGCGCGCTTTCTTACGTTCGCGAAGACCAGTCGTTTGCCCCGCTTCCGAAGTGGGGTGGAGGCGCCTTACTCTCGCGGCCTTGCTGTCGTTGACACGCTCGGTCGGAGGCGAGGGCGACCGTCTGCGGACAAGTTTGGCGCGGCGCATGGTGCATTTCCTCCGGATAGTGCGCCGCCCGGGATGCGCGGCATATATTCCGATAGTCGCCCTAACATTATAGTGACTAACGTTAGTTTGCAAGGCCCGCACGAGTCCCAACGTAGCGGCGAGAAGGCTCGGTGATCAACAACTGAATCGAACGAGGCCATGCAGAATGAATACAGCGTTTGTGCAGGAGTATTGCGTTTACATCTGATTTGGCGGAGAGGGAAGTATTCGCATCACACTAAGACGCCCAGTGATCGGGCTATCGCTTGTCTTTCTGACTCTCGCTGGTGGCGTAGAGAATCAATTCGACGCGGCTTGAAACTCCCAACTTGTTGAAAATCGCGTACAGATAATTACTAATAGTGTGCTCGGTGACGTGAAGCGCCTGCGCGATCTCGCGATTCTTCATTCCTTCAGCTACCAAGCCCACCACGTCTTCCTCGCGCCGAGACAGCAACACCATCCCGCTGGTCTTGGTGAGTTGAGCCGATTTGAGACGCGTGAGGGCCTCAAGAATAAATTCCAATTCCTGGTTACTTGCCCAGATACGCCCGTCGTGAACCGAGCGAATACACTTTGACAGAGCTTTGAACGATTTGTCTCGGGTGAATACTCCTCGCGCTCCACCTCGAAATGCATCGACGACGGGGTCGCGTTGGGTTGAGTGTAGCAACATAATAGCCGCAGTGGCGGGATGCGAGTTGCGCAGTTCGCTGAGTACTTTAAAGCCTGTTTGAGGCCCGTCCCTCAGTTCGGCACTAACTACCGCGACATGAGGCTTAAGAATGCCCAAATCGCGTATGGCGTCAGGAGAACTGCTGGCGACCGCTACCACGTCAAAGGAGTTACGACAACGCCGAAGGGCGCTGGCCATTAGCTGGCTGCTTATGTTGTCGGCGTCTGCTATTAAGACGCGAATTTTCTCGCGCGAGGGATCTAGGAGTTCGCCCATGGTTTCACCCGGAAAGCCAAGAGGCTGGACAAGTTATTGTAGTACTAGAACCATGACAAAAGCAAGCCCAAGTGTATTAAAGAATCGTTACATACCGGTGGTAAGAGGGTGCGTGCCACGCGGCCGCTACGCCAGTTGGACTCGTCGAACCGGGGCTACTGCGGAGAAGCATGCGTCCTCAGCATGCACTGCTTCTAGAGCGCTCGCTAATTCTGGAGCGGGCGATTGTAAGGTCGATTGCCTTGTCTCCCATCGAGTTCTCATGGCTGAGAGCGTAGCGCTCTAAGCTATTGCAAAAAATAGAGATATTTATATTCGATCGGCCCGACCGCTGGCATCATCACGGATTTTAGGCCCCTCTGATCTTCTATCTCGCATGAGGGAATTCCTCTCTATCTCCTTTAGCGCTTTTCTCCTTTTGCCCTGCCGGATTCCTTCCCCGAACACCTATACATGGTTCGGCGGCCTAGGCGAGGCGAAGGGGAGAGTGGAGCCTCGGTACCGAATTCCTTTCCGGACGGGAGAGCAGCCTCTTGGGGCCGATAGGTGCTTACGCTTCTTGTGATTAGTCGCATGCGCATTTAGGATTGCGAGGCGATTGGGGCAGATGAGATCTCGAAATAGGGGAGGTAAGATGAGGGGGTTTGGAGTCGCATTAGTCATTATTTTCGTGTCTTTGCCGGGGACGCTCAGTGGTCAAGAGCCTAGCGCGACAGCCTCTTCGGCAGCATCGGCTCCGTTCGCTGCCGCGCCCGACAAAGGGCAAACCGACTCAGATCGACCCGCGCTTCAGCATCGATATCCACGTTACAAGGTTCAACGGGATGACGTTCTTTCGATATCGTTTCCGCTTGCAATGGAGCTTGATCAAAGCGTCACGATCCAGCCGGACGGATACGTCAACCTGGCCGGGGTGGGCAGCGTCCACATCGAAGGAATGACCGTGCCTGAAGTGGTGGAGGCGGTTAAGAAGGCGTATTCGACCACACTTCACGACCCCATCGTTGACGTCGACCTTACCGATTTTCAAAAACCTTTTTTTGTCGTCAATGGGCAGGTGGGGAAACCCGGCCAGTATGACCTGCGCTACGACACTACCGTCTCAGAGGCCATCGCAATCGCGGGAGGATTCACGCCGCAGGCCAAAACGCAGATTTTTCTGTATCACCGCGTCTCGGAAGGCTGGGTTGAGGTCCGTAAACTCAGTCTGAAAGATATTTTGCACGGGAAAAATGTGAACGAAGACGCGCAGATGCAGCCCGGTGACATGATTTTTGTACCAGAAAAGTTAATCACCAATTTCCGAAAGTATGTTCCGTATTCCGTTGGGATGTATCTGAGTCCCCAGTTACCACTGCTATAGCGTCGCGACGCTGTGAACGCAGGGCGAAGAGGAGGTGAGGATCATGGCTGAATCTGAGATGAAGAATGCCCATCAGAATTCGGCGCGCTTGAGCACGCTGCGCGACTGCATCGCCGTCGGGTTCAATCGCCGCCGGCTTGTGATTCTCACGTTTTGCGGTGTGTTCCTGGGCGCGACGTTTTTCGCCTGGTTCTGGGCAGCTAATTATTATGAGTCGTCAATGGACATTCTGGTGGAACAGGATAGATCTGACCCGGCGATCTCTTCGGCGCAGAATGCGGCAATACTTACAAACGACCTAGTGACTCCGGACCAAATCAACTCTGAAGTGGCTTTGATACAGGGTGGAGACATGCTCGCGGCTGTGGTGTCTGCCTGTGGATTAGACGAAAAATCTCTTAGCGACGTCCTTCTTCCCTCTGACCCTGCGCAACGAAGGGCAATGAAGATAGCAAAGGCGACGAGGCGCCTGGCAAAGGCTTTAGATGTGGAGGTGGAAAAGAATGCTGACGTTATCCAAGTGACCTACGGAAAACGCGGCACTCCGGAAACGCCGCAGTGCGTTCTTGCAAAGCTGAGCGACCTCTACCTAGGGAAACATCTGCAGTTGCGACGGCCAAGCGGCACTTCTGATTTTTTTGCGCGCGAGACGCAGAAGTACCAGGAGGCGTTGTTTAGCGCCGAATCGCGCTTGGCTGGTTTCGGGAAAGAAGAGGGAGTTGTCGCTCCCGACGTTGAACGCACAGACATGGCCCAGCAGGTTGTGAATTCTGTTGGTTTTCTCCATCAAACTCGGGCTGCCATTGCGGCGGACGAGCAACGCATTGTAGCCAGTGAGAGACAAATGGAGGCGATACCCAGCAGATCCTCGACGCAGGAAACTTCCAATTCAGCCGACGTCTTATCGCAACAATTAGGGACAAACTTGCTTGCGGCGCAGCTTAAGCGCACCCAGCTGTTGCTGAAGTATGAGCCCAACTATCCGCTGGTGAAAGAAGCCGACGAAGAAATTGCCGAAACCGAAGCTGCCATTTCCGAGGCTCAAAAAACACAGTACGTGAATCACACAACGGATCGCGATCCGACGTACGAGCTGTTAAGAGAAGACGCAGCCAGAGCGCGATCCGATCTTGCAGCGCAGAAGGCCACTGCTGCGTCCTTGCAACACACCATTGGAAGTATGCAGTTACAAATGGTGGATTTGGATCAGAAGGCAGTGAAGCAAGCGGACTTATTACGCGAAGCGAAGGCAGATGAATCAAATTATCTTCTCTATCTTGCAAAGCGGGAGCAAGAACGCACCGCGGACGCGCTGGACAAAAAGGGAATCGCGAACGTGGCGATCGCGGTGGCCCCGTCTCTCTCGGCCTTGCCCGCTCACAGTCCATGGTTAGTGATGTTGATCGGATTTGTGCTGGCGATCTTCGTGAGCGTGGCGGCAGCGCTCACGGCGGAGTACCTTGATCCGTCATTCCGGACTCCCGCGGATGTCGCCGAAATTCTAAAAGTTCAAGTACTTGCTTCAGTTCCCAGACAGGTGGCCTAAGCGAGGCAGGGTGTTTCTAGACTTTTACAATCTGAAGGAACAGCCGTTCGGCGTGACGCCGGACTCGAGCTATCTCTATCTGAGTCCGACGCACCGAGAGGCGCTAGCTTCGCTCGTGTGTGGTGTGAATTCCGGGCGAGGATTCATGGCGCTGATCGCCAAACCGGGCATGGGAAAAACGACGCTGTTATTCCGGCTCCTGGAGCTTTTGAAAGAGTCAGCCAAAACTGTTTTTCTTTTTCAGAGCCAGTGCACTCCCCAGGATTTCCTTCGCAGCTTGCTGGCGGACCTGAAGCTGGACGATGATGGCGAGGATTTTGTTCGAATGCACGCGAAGCTGAATGAAGTATTGCTGCACGAATTTCAGTCGGGGAGGCGCTTCGTGGTGGTGATCGACGAGGCACAGAACCTGGGAGGACCCGTTCTAGAAGTCGTGCGGATGTTATCGAATTTCGAGACCCCGAGCGACAAGCTGATTCAAATCATACTCGCCGGCCAACCACAACTAGCAGAGAAACTTGTTTCTCCGGATCTCATCCAGCTGCGCCAAAGAATTTCCATGGTTTGCAGGTTGAAGCCTTTTACTCCTGTAGAAACGAAACTATATATCGATCACCGCCTCGGCGTGGCGGGCTACGACAGCAAGGTGCCGTTATTCACGGATCGAGCGCGAGCGATGATCGCCAAACACAGCGAGGGCATTCCGCGCAACATCAACAATCTTTGCTTTAATGCCATGGCTGTGGGAGGCGCATTAGGGAAAAAGGTGATCGATCACGAGATCATCGCCGAAGTGCTGGGCGATCTCGACCTTGGATCACTCCTTGCCGGGTCCGCAGTCGACCTGAACCGTGAAGAGACCCCTCGCTTCACCATAACGCAGTCCGTTCCCTTAATCACCGCCGAGCCGAGACGCAAACATCGGGCGGTAAAATTCGCGCTCGCGGGTGCGTTTCTATTCACCCTCGCGTGGCCAATCATTGATGCGAACCGTGGGGGAGCAAAGTTACCCGGTGAACAGCTTTCCGGCTCCCTCGGGACTCCTTCGTTGGCCTCGATTTCCGATTCGGACTCTCCAACTTCGGCGGAAAAGACCGAGCCAGCGAAAGAGCTAGCAGTCTCGCCGGCAAATACGTCGTCTGATAACGCGGCTAAGACAGATTTAGCGCTCGTACATCCTTCCGATCAGCCGGCCGGTAATGGGCAAACGTCCCGGCCAATCCAAGTGGCCGCAGGCCAGACGCTTTATCAAATCTGCGTAGACAATTATGGAAAATTCGACAACGAAATACTGGCCAAGATTTACGCGTTGAACCCGTGGTTGACTCAGGCCGAAGATCTTCGCCCTGGCCAAGTGCTTTTCATTCCTTCCGCGACGAATATGCCACCGGGTCCGCGAGCCGAAGAGAAGGGGACTTCCAGCGAGTCGCCACAAAAGGCGGAAAAACTTTGAGCAGAAATTTCGAATTACTGAAACAGGCGGGAACGACGCTTGAAGTTGAGCTTGTACCCAAACTGCAGACAGCGCCGGCAGTTGTCAAATCAAAAGGGAATGGGCACCGAAACAATTCCGGCCTGAATATTGATCGATTGGTGAGCGATGAATCCCTTAAGCTGGTGCAGCGACTGTTTCTGATGCAGATGGGAGTATCTCCGCGCTCTGTCGTGTTTGCCGGGATTGACCAAGGTAACGGATGCAGTCGCATGTGCGCCACTGCGGCACAGACTTTGGCTGAGAACGTCTCTGGCTCGGTTTGCGTAGTGGATGCCAACCTGCGCGCTCCCTCACTAGCGCAATTTTTCGGCGTGGCCCACCATCGAGGTTTAGCAGACTTCGCAGTCGGCGAAAATTCCATCCAAAATTTCACGCAACGCCTCCGGCCCGACAATCTTTGGCTGCTCCCGTGTGGGTCACAGGCATTTGATTCGGTGAACCTTCTGAAGTCGGATCGATTGAAGACATGGTTGCCGCACTTGCGCGACGCGTTTGATTACATCCTCATTGACGCACCGCCGTTGA
>Ga0302326_10006866_pt1 | contig 25424 bp, 20 predicted proteins | sample Palsa_T0_3_FD_202264 | JGI IMG/M metagenome (GOLD analysis project Ga0302326, IMG submission 202264) | Peat permafrost microbial communities from Stordalen Mire near Abisko, Sweden - Palsa_T0_3 | ecosystem: Environmental > Terrestrial > Soil > Palsa > Peat permafrost | place: Sweden: Abisko... | reverse complement strand
CTCGCGGTCGGCGGGACCAGCTCGTCGGCGGCGAGCGCGGTGCCGCAGCCGCGGATCCACGCGCGGACCAGCGGCCTGTCGTGGTTGCCCGGCACGAGCACGATCGGCCGCTCGTCGCCGAGCCGCTTCCCGATCGCTCGTAGGATCGGGGCGGCCACCGCCATCGCCGAGCGCGGTTGCGCCTCGATCATCTCGACCACGTCGCCCAGCAGCACCAGCCGGTCGACACGCTCGAGCTCGCTCAGCAGCAGCTCGCGCGGCGCCTCGCGCTCGAGGACGCTGACTGCCGCGCGCGCCCCGATGTGCAGGTCGGAGATGACGAGCGTGCGGGCCACCGGGACTGCACGTTACGGGAGCCCTGGCCGGGGGCCCGTGGTCTCGCCCGTCCGAAAACGGCTGAGGCGCCCAGTCAGGCGCCTCAGCTTATGTCGGGGACGTGAGCGGACGGGTCAGCTCACGTACAGCGGCGCGCGGAAGCTGAGCGCCACGCCGCGGGCGACGACGAGCACCGGCGCGCTGCAACCCTCGATCGCATTCTCGGCCCGCGCGGAGATCATCGTCCGGCCGTGCGGCGCCTCGGGCCGCGAGCCAACGATCAGCAGGTCGACGGCCTGCGTGGCGTCGGCCACGGTGGCGCCGAAGTGCTCGGCGAGCTCGTGCGCGGTGTCGATCGCGGCGTGGTCGTCGAGCCCGGCGAGCAGCCCGATCGTGCGGATCGGCCGCTCCTGGTAGCCGACCGGGGCGATCGCGATCGCCGCCGGGCCGCCCTCGAGCAGGCTCTGGGTCGACTTCTGCGGCGAGATACGGCCGATCGGGGTCCGGTACTCGGAGCCGAACACGATCAGCGCGGCGTTCTCGCGTTCGGCGAGCGCCTTCAGGCCCTCGCTGGTGGACCCGTGGACGACGACGCGGCGCTCGCTGGCGACATCGCCGAGCGCCGTCGCGCCGCGCTCTAGCAGCGCTGTGGCCTGGTGCTCCTCGAGCTGCTCCCGGTCACGCCGCGTCTGAATGGTGTGGCGGACGTAGGCGAGTATCAGGCTCGCGCCGGCGCCTGCGAAGACCCGCGCCAGCGCAAGCGCATCGCGGTCATTGGTGGTGTCGTCGTAGGAAACGATGACGGTGGACATGTGTTCTCTCCCGAAGCTGTTGTGCAGTGGAATCTTTTGAAGGTCGTCAGCAACTGTCGCAACCTTTAACCATCACGGCTAGTGAACCTCATCATCGTTACCATTAGAAATGCTTATGCTGAACCTGGGTCGCCTGCGCGTGCTCGTCGAGGTCATCAATCGGCGCTCCTTCTCGGACGCCGCGGCCGCCCTGTCCTACACGCAGTCGGCCGTTTCGCAGTCGATCGCGCGGCTCGAGGCCGAGACGGGCGCGACCCTCGTGGTGCGCGATCGCCGCGGCGTCCGCGCCACGGCCGCAGGCGCGACGCTGGTCGAGCACGCGGAGGCGATCTTCGCCCAGGTCCGTGCCGCCGAGGACGAGCTGGCCGCCGTGCTCGGGGTTCGTGGAGGCAGGCTCCGAGTCGCCTCGTTCCCGTCCGCCGGCTCGACGCTGATGCCCCAGGCGGTGGCGCTGTTCCGCCGCCGCCACCCCGGAGTCGCGCTGACGCTCGCCGAGGGCGAGCCCGAGGACATCGCCCCGCGCCTGCACGCCGGAGAGTTCGACCTCGCCCTGCTGTTCCAGTTCCCCGGGGTCGAGCCGGCGCCCGCCGGGAACCTCGCGATCACCTCGCTGCTGGAGGATCCGATGCACGTCGCGCTGCCGGTCGAGCACCCGCTCGCGACCAAGCCCGAGTTGAGCCTCGCCGATCTGCGACTCCAGGACTGGGTGCAGACGTCGGCCACGAGCGCCTGTGCCCGGCACGTCGTCCGCTCGTGCCTGGCGGCCGGCTTCGAGCCGCGCGTGACGTTCGAGTCAGACGACTACGAGACCGTTCAGGGGCTCGTCGCCGCCGGCGTCGGGGTCGCACTGATCCCACGCCTGGCCCTGACGCGCCTGCATCCCGGGATCGTGGTGCGCTCGCTGGAGCCCGCCAGCCCCGTCCGCACGGTCGTCGCGGCAACGGCCTCCGGTCGCGCAGTCGCGGCATCGGCCTTGGCGATGCTCGCGATCCTCGAGGACATCGCCCCGGACTACGTCGATTCGCGCGGCTGGCTCGCCCGGCGATGAGGCCGGCACGGCAGCGGGCCCGGCCCGGCTAGGCCGGGCCCGCTGGAGGTAGGGTTACCCGATGGAGCTGACCGATCGCTGCGTGGTTGTCACCGGCGCCGCGTCTGGGATCGGGCGCGGGCTCGCACATCGCTTCGTGCTCGAGCGCCCCCGTGCGCTGATTGTCTCTGACGTCGATGCGGCGGGCGTGCAGGCGGTCGCCGACGCGATCGGGGCCGAGGCGGTCGCGGCCGATGTGGGCAGCGCCGAGGGCGTGGAGGGGCTGGTGGCCGCGGTCGAGGGGACCTTCGGACCGATCGACCTGTTCGTCTCCAATGCCGGGATCGGCGGCCCGATCGGTGGCCCCGAGGCGCCCGACGCCGAATGGCAGCGGACCTGGGAGGTCAACGTCATGTCGCACGTGTGGGCGGCGCGGGCGCTGCTGCCCGGCATGGTCGCTCGTGGCGACGGTTACCTGGTTTCGACGGCGTCGGCCGCCGGCCTGCTGACGCAGATCTCGGCCGCCGCCTATTCGGCCACCAAGCACGCGGCTGTCGCGTTCGCCGAGTGGCTGTCGATCAACTACCGAGACCGCGGGATCAAGGTCTCGTGCCTATGCCCGCAGGGCGTGCGCACACCGCTGCTCGACGCCGCGCTCGCGGATCCGGTCGGCGCCGCGCCGCTGCTGTCGGAGGGGCTGCTCGACCCCGAGGAGGTCGCCGAGGTGGCGCTGGCTGGGATCCGTGCGGAGCGCTTCCTGATCCTTCCGCACCCACGCGTCGCCGACTACCTCGCGCTCAAGGGCTCAGAGCCGGAGCGCTGGCTCGCGGGGATGCGCAAGCTCGTGCGCGAGGCCCGCCGCACTAGTGAGGGATGATCTTGTGGAAGTGCCGGAAGAAACGCCCGAGCCTCCCGTGGACCCTCGCTGCGATCCCGGTAGCGCCCAGGGTGATGGCGAGCGCGCCGGCGATCAACGCGAGGCCCGATAGCAGCACCGGCCAGTAGCGTTGTAGGAAGTCGCGGGCGCGCGCGAGCTTTGGCGCAGCTCTGTCGCCGAAGATCCACAAGGTCGCAATCGCCCCGAGCAGCGGCAGCACGAAGCACACGTTGAACAGAACCAGCACGAGAACCTGCCTGACGAAATCCAGGCGCGACCCGATCACCGCGAAGATCACCCCGAAGTACGGGAACGCCGTCGGTAGCTCGACCGCGGTGATCCCAGCGCCCAGCAGCGCGCTCGAGCGGCCTTCCGGACTCGGTGCCGGATCGATGCGGGCCAGATGCTTGCGGTGGCGCCACGACAGTGCCGCGATCGTGAGCATCACCACCCCCGCCAACACCTCGAGCAGCTGGCGCACGAGCGTTGACGGCCTGTGGGTCAGCGCAATCAGCAGCTGGCCCGGGCCTGCTGCGATCAGCAAGCCGCCGAGTAGATAGACGGCGAACACCCCGAAAGTGAACTTCGTGACGGACTGGCGCGGACGCTCGCCTGCTGCCAGGTACAGCGCCGGCGCGATCGTGCTCGGGTTGATCGAATCGGCGAGGCCGATCGAGATTGCGATTCCGATCAGGCGGAGCACGCGCGAATTGTGACCTTCCCGTTGCCTCCCCGCCCGGTGACGATAAGGTCCGGGCGCCGCGGCCTGGCGCTGGGCTGCCCGTCAACGACGGAGCGCTACACTCGCCCCAGCGCCGGGCGGCGTGCGAAAGCGCGCCCGCGCCCGGTCGACACCCTTTCAAACACCAGCCTGGGACAGACAAGATGGCCCGTGGAGACGTCCGGATCGCAGCCACGCTCGCGTGCGAGGAGTGCAAGCGCCGGAACTATCAGACCAACAAGAGCAAGCGCAACAACCCCGAGCGACTCCAGCTGCGCAAGTACTGCCGCTGGTGCAAGCGGCATACGCCGCACCGCGAGACCCGCTAGGCGGCGGCCCACGAGGACCTGTCGTGGCTCGCAACCGCAAACGAGGCAGGGACCGGCAGGTCCGGCGGTCTGGTGACCAGGCGGCGCTGGCGACCGCCCGGGACACCGATTCGGCGCCCGACCCGCTCACCCATGCCTCGGGCGAGGCGGAGCTCGCAGAGGCGCAACTCGCGCTCGGACGCCCCGAGCTCGCCGACGTGCCCGACGACGAGGAGCTGACCGAGTTCGAGGAGGAAGACGAAGCGGCGGCCGCCGGCGGGATCGCGGGCGGCGGCAGGTCCTCGCGGACCGGCGGCTTCGGTGGGCGCGGCGGCGGCGTGGGCACTGAGCTGATCGGGCCGGGCGACTCCGGCGGTCGCGGTGGCATCGTGGCCGCCGCCCACGAGAGCCTCCCGGTGCGCCTGGTCCAGTTCCTTCAGGGAAGCTGGCGCGAGCTCCAGCGAGTACAGTGGCCCGACCGCCGGCAGGTGTTCCAGGCCACGGGAGTGGTGATCGGCTTCGTGATCGTCGCCGGCATCTTCCTCGGGGTGGCGGATCTCGTCGCCTCGAAGCTGGTCAACCTGATCCTCAAGTAATTCCGCCCGCCCACCCCCGCAATCCCCCTCAAGAGCATGTTCCGCTGGTACGTCGTCAATACATATTCCGGACACGAGAACAAGGTCAAGCACAACCTGGAGCACCGGGTCGTGTCGCTTGGCCAGCAGCGCTCGGTCCGCCAGATCGTCGTCCCGACCGAGTCGGTGTCCGAGATGAAGGACAACCAGAAGATCACGGTCGAGAAGCGCACGATGCCGGGTTACGTGCTCGTCAACATGGACCTCAACGAGGACTCGTGGGCGCTGGTCAAGGGGACCCCGGGCGTGACCGGATTCGTCGGCGCCTCCAACGAGCCGGTGCCGCTGACCCAGGCGGAGGTCGACCGGCTGCTGCACCAGGAGACGGCCGAGCGCCCGCGCAGCCGCGCGCAGTTCTCGATCGGCGAGGCGATCAAGGTGATCTCGGGGCCGTTGTCTGACTTCTCGGGCGAGATCTCCGAGGTCAACGAGGACGCTCAGAGGCTCAAGGTACTGGTCTCGATCTTCGGCCGCGAGACGCCGGTCGAGGTCGGGTTCGATCAGGTGAAGAAGATTTAGCGCGGTGCGCTGAAGCCCCGCGGAGGACCCTAATGGCAAAGAAAGTTCTGACACACATCAAGTTGCAGGCGGTTGGCGGGCAGGCCAGTCCGGCGCCGCCGGTCGGCCCGGCGCTCGGTCAGCACGGCGTCAACATCATGGAGTTCGTCAAGGCGTTCAACGCCCAGACGCAGGGCGACGCCGGCACCGTGATCCCGGTCGTGATCACGGTGTACGAGGACCGGTCGTTCACGTTCGTGACCAAGAGCCCGCCGGCGGCGGTGCTGATCAAGCAGGCGCTCGGGATCGACAAGGGCTCGGCGGAGCCGCACCGCACGAAGGTTGCGAAGCTGAGCCAGGATCAGCTGCGGTCGATCGCCGAGAAGAAGATGCAGGATCTGAACGCGGGCGACGTCGACGCGGCGATGAAGATCATCGCCGGGACCGCGCGCTCGATGGGCGTGGAGGTGGCGTGATGGCGAATCATGGAAAGACATACGTGGATGCAAAGCAGCGGTTCGATCGCACGCGCGAGTACTCGCCGGCTGAGGCGGTCGCGCTGGTCAAGCAGCTCTCGCGCGTGAAGTTCAACGAGTCGGTCGAGGTCCACGTCCGAACCGGCCTCAACGTGCGTCACGCCGACGAGCAGCTGCGGGGCACCATCGCCCTGCCGAATGGCCTCGGCAAGGACGTGAAGGTCGCGGTGTTCGCGCAGGGCGACAAGGTCCGCGAGGCCGAGGACGCAGGCGCCGACGTGGTCGGGGCGGAGGATCTCGCGCAGCGGATCCAGGACGGCTTCGACGACTTCGACGTCGCGATCGCGACGCCCGACCTGATGCCGATCGTCGGCCGCCTCGGACGGATCCTCGGGCCCGCCGGCAAGATGCCAAACCCGAAGGTCGGGACGGTGACGATGGACGTCGGCAAGGCGGTCGAGGAGGCCAAGGCCGGCAAGGTCGAGTACCGCACCGACCGCACCGCGATCGTGCACCTCGTGATCGGCAAGCGCGATTTCGACGACCGCCGCCTGCTCGAGAACTACGCGGCGGTGATGGACGAGCTGATCCGCGCCAAGCCGTCCGCGGCGAAGGGACGCTACATCCGCTCGGTCACGTTCGCCTCGTCGATGGGTCCCGGCGTGAAGGTCGATCCCTCGCGCGTGCGGGACATCGTCGAAGAGCCCGTCGCCGCCTAGAGCGAGGGCGAGCCCTTAGCACCGGTGCACTAGCTCGTCTGGCCGACCGAGCGGATGCGCTGGGCCATCACCCTCATCACGAGCCGCGCGAAGTTCGGCGTCTCATGGACCAGCACCCAGAAGTGGCGGGTCGGGATGTGGACTACCTCGGCGTCGGTGACGGCGACCGCGGTGAGCGAGCGCGGCTCGGAGTCGATCAGCGCCATCTCCCCGAACAGCGTCGGACCGTCGACGTTCGCGACGATGGTGTCATCGTGCTTGAGCGCGACGGTTCCGAGCGTGAGGATGAACATGCCGTCCCCCTCGTCGCCCTCGTTGAAGATCACCTCGCCCGGCTCCAGCTTGCGAGGCTCCCGGCGATGGACGAACAGGCGGTACAGGTCCTCGTTGGTCTCGGCCATTCGCGTGGATCCTAATGGGACGGCGCGGAGCGCGTCGCCGAACGGGCCCGGACAAGTCGAGGCAAAGGGGAGCCGCGCGCTCCTCACTTGGGCGCAAATTGTGCCCGCGCAGGGCACTTTCCCCGCCCAAGTCGGTCGTCCCGCCCCAGGTCGGCCGATCCCCAGGGCCGCCGACGGCGCCCGGCATCACTCGCTACACTCGGCCCGACTGAAGAGACAACGCCCGAGACCTCCGGCCGCGTGACCGCGTAAGCCCGGAGCAGGTGGAGCCTCGAAGCCGCCGGTGCACGCCTGCCGCTCGACGCCCCCCAATCTTTCCGGGCGCCGCCTAACGCGACAACGGATAAGGCATGAACCGAGAAGAGAAGGCAGCAGTCATCGACGAGGTCGCGGGCGCGATCGGCTCGGCCCAGGCGATCTTCGCCGTCGACTATCGAGGCATCACGGTGGCGCAGGTCGCCGACCTGCGCATCAAGCTGCGCGACTCGAACACGAAGCTGCGGGTCGTCAAGAACTCGCTGTCCGAGCGCGCGGCAGACCGGGCGGGCGCGCCGGAGCTGAAGCCGTTGCTGGTCGGTCCGACGGCGCTCGCGTTCGTGGCGGGCGACGCGGCGCTGGCCGCCAAGACGATCAGCGACACGGGCCGGACGCTGCGGCTCCTGGAGTTCAAGGGTGGGCTGCTGAACGGCTCGCTCCTGAGTGCGACCCAGGTGCAGTCGATCGCGCGCCTTCCCGCGCGCGAGATCTTGAACGCGCAGCTTGTCGGCACGATCGCCGCGCCGCTAACCGGGCTCGTCCGAACGCTCAACGCGCTGATCGCCGGACTGGCGATCCAGCTGGGCGCGATCGCCGAGCAGGGGCTCGTTGGTGGCTCGGAGGCCCCTGGTGCGACCGATGCCCCGGAGGCGCCCGAGCCCGAGCCCGAGGCCGTCGCCGAGCCCGTCGCCGAGCCCGAGCCCGCGGAGCCCGAAGGCGAGCCCGAGGCCGCCGAGCCAGCCGAGCCCGAGCCGGCCGCGGCGGCCGAGCCAGAGCCCGTTGCCGAGACTGAATCTGAACAAACTGAGGGCGCGTCGGACGACGCACCATCCGACGACGCATAAGGAGGAACAATGCCTACGACAGAAGAGTGGATTGACGAGCTGAAGAGCATTACGGTGCTCGAGCTGTCCGAGCGGATCAAGGCGCTCGAGGAGGCGTTCGGCGTCTCGGCGACAGCCATCGCGGCGGCTGTCCCTGCCGCGGCGGCGGGCGGCGATGGCGCCGGCGCCGAGGAGGTCGAGGAACAGACCGCGTTCGACGTGATCCTGACCGCCGCCGGCGACAAGAAGATCCAGGTGATCAAGGTCGTCCGCGCCGCCACCGGGCTCGGGCTGAAGGAGGCCAAGGCGCTCGTCGACGAGGCACCCAAGCCCGTCAAGGAGGGCGTCGACAAGGCCGAGGCCGACCGGCTGAAGGCCGAGCTCGAAGAGGCCGGCGGCAGCGTCGAGCTCAAGTAGTTAGACGAGCGCCGGCCTGGGCCCCCGTAGCGTCGAGAACTGGCCCGTGCCCGACGGTGGCGCGGATCGGCTCGTCCCGTACGTGCCGACGCTCGTCGAGGACTGGCTGCGCGACCGGCCCGAACAGCGCCACCAGGAGCTCGACTGCACGCTCGTGTTCGCGGATGTGTCGGGCTTCACCCGCATGACGGAGCTGCTCGGCTCCCGCGGGAAGATCGGCGCCGAGGAGATGGCCGACCTGATCAACGCCACGTTCGCGGCACTGCTCGACGCCGCCTACGACTATGGCGCCGGCCTGATCAAGTGGGGCGGCGACGCGGCGGCGCTGCTGTTCGACGGTCCCGGGCACGTGCTGCGAGCCTGCCGGGGCGCCTGGGAGATGCAGCGCGCGATGCGTCGCGTCGGGTCCTTGAGGACGAGCCGTGGCCCGGTCCGCCTGCGAATGTCGGTCGGCGTCCACAGCGGCCCCGCCGACTTCTTCCTGGTCGGCGGCACCGACCACAGGGAGCTGATCATGACCGGGCCCGCGACGACCGTACTGGCGCGGATGGAACAGGTCGCGGGGCCGGGGCAGATCGTGGTCAGCGACGCGACGGCGGACGCGCTCGCGCAGGCCGGGGAGCGGCGCCCGAGCAACTCGATCGAATCCGGGTGGCTGCTGTCCCGGGCGCCCCACGCGGAGCTGCGCCCGGCGCGGCGCGAGGCGATCGTTGAGCCGGGGCTCGACATCGGGGTAGCCCTGTGCAGGGCGCTGCGTGAGCACATCATCGACGGAGGCAACGACAGCGAGCACCGCGAGGCGACGATCGCCTTCATCAAGTTCTCCGGCGTCGACGAGCGCCTCGCCGCCGGCGCAGCCGACGGCGTGCGCGAGGCGCTCGAGGAGCTGATCGGCGGAGTCCAGGCGGACCTCGACCAGCACGGCGTCACGTTCCTGGCAAGCGATCTCGCCCCGGATGGCGGCAAGCTGATCCTCGGCGCGGGCATACCGAAGCGGCTGGGCCACGATCTCGACCGGATGATCGCAAGCGTCCGCGCGGTGCTGAACCGCCGCGGCCCGCTGCCGCTGTCCGCCGGCATCACGGTCGGGCGCGTGTTTGTCGGCGACTTCGGTCCGAGCTACCGGCGGACCTACTCCGCGATGGGCGACACGATCAACCTGGCGGCGCGCCTGATGGCGCACGCCGCTCCTGGCGAGTTGCTCGGGACCAAGGCGGTCGTCGATGCGGCGAGCGGGCGTGTCCCCGCGTTCGCGCGCCCGCCGTTCGCCGCGAAGGGCAAGCGTGTGCCGGTGACGCCATTTGCGATCGGCGGCCCGGGCCGCTCGGTCGGACCCGTCGCCCCTGGCGCGGGCCCAGGCGACACCGCCGAGCCGATGGTCGGCCGCGAGGCGGAGCTCGAGACGCTGCTCGAGCTGGCGGCAGCGGCCGCCGGCGGCGCCGGCAACGCCGTCGAGATCGTCGGTGAGCCGGGACTTGGAAAGTCGCGACTGCTGATCGAGTTCGGCGAGCGCGCGTCTGCCGACATGCTCTGGGTGGACGGGGACGTGTACTCGGCGACGCAGCCATACGCTCCATTCGAGCGCCTGTTGCGCCGGCGCTGGGGCATCGCGGACGATGATCCCGCGGCCGCACGGGCGCTCCGCGGCGGGCTCGAGGCCGCGGCTCGCACGCGCGCGGCGCACCTGCTGCCATGGCTGCCGTTGATCGGCGTGGTCGCGGGACTCGAGCTGCCGGCCACGTCCGAGGTCGAGCAGACCGAGGCGACCGTCCGCAAGGCGCGACTGGAGGAGCTGACAAGCGAACTGCTCGGCGCGATCCTGTATGGCCCGTCGATCCTCGTGTTCAACGACGTCCACCTGATGGACAGCTCGTCGTGCGACCTGATCGATCGGCTCGCACGCGACGCGAGCACGCGGCCATGGATGGTGGTCGCCAGCCGCCGCCCGGACAGCCCGAGCCCGCTGCGCACGGCACGGGCGACCAGGATCGAGCTGGATCCGCTCAGCCTGGCGGCCGCCGCCGAGCTCCTCCACCGCGCGACCGCGACCGCGCCGCTGCCGGCACACCGTCTGGCGGCGCTCGCCGAGCGCGCGGCCGGCAACCCGTTGTTTCTCCGCGAGCTGGTCGCGCAGCTCGCGGCCGGCGGCTCGCCAGACTCGCTGCCCTCCTCGGTGGAAGCGGCGATCGGCGCGCGGATCGATCGCCTCGCATCCGCCGACCGGCGCGTGCTGAGGTGCGCGTCGGTGCTGGGGCTCGACGTCGACAACAGCCTGCTCGGTGAGATCCTGCACCCGGCGGTGCAGGTGCGTGAGCGAGCCACCGCGCAGCCGCTCCGGCTCGAGGCACTGAGCGAGTTCCTCGACCCCATCGCGAGCGGCCGCTGGCGCTTCAACCATCAGCTCGTGCGCGAGGTCGCCTACGACGGCCTGCCGTACCGCCAGCGGGCCGAGCTGCACGCGCGCACGGCGAGCGCGATCGAGCAGCGGGCCGGTGGCCGCCCCGAGCTCCACGCCGACCTGCTGTCGGTGCACCTGTTCGCCGGCGGCCAGTTCGAGGGCGCGTGGCGGCACGCGCGGATCGCCGCCGAGCACGCACGGGCCCGGTACGCCAACCAACAGGCGGCCGAGTCCTACCGTCGCGCGCTCGCCGCAGCGGCGCACGTGCCCGATCTTCCCTCAACGGAGCTTGGCGCGGTCGACGCGGCACTCGGCGAGATCTGCATCGAGCTGGGAGAGCTCGACGCGGCCGACGCCGCGCTGCGACGCGCGCTCCGCCGCGTCGGCGGGGACCCGATCGCCTCGGCGAGGCTCGAACTGCAGGTCGGCTACCTGCGCGACATCGCGGGTCGCCACGACGTCGCGCTGCGATGGGTCGAGCGGGCCGAGCGCAGCCTGGGCGACCTTGACGGCCCGGAGGTCCGGCAGATCCGCGGGCAGCTCGACGTCAGGCGCGCGCGGATCGATTACCGGCGCGGCAGGCACGCCGACGGTCAGGCGTACGCCGCGGGCGCCGCCGACCTCGCGCGCGGCGCAGGCGACCGCCACACGCTCGCGATGGCGCTCGAGTACAGCGATCTGTGCGCCGTCGAGCTGGGCCGGCCGGCCGGGCCGGCCGCCGAGCAGGCGCTTGCGATCTACGAGGAGCTCGGCGAGGTCGGCGCCGAGGCGCGGGTGCGCAACACGCTGGGGATGCTCGCTTATCATCGCGGCGACTGGCCGGAGGCGCTGGGCCAGTACGAGGCCTCCGAGCAGGCCTATGGTCGCGCTGGCACGCGCTGGGACGCCGCCACGCCGATCGCCAACGCCGCCGAGATCTTCGTTGACCAGGGCAGGCTCGACGAGGCCGAGGCGGCGATCGCGCGCGCGATGTCGATCTGGCGAGGCGCCGGTGCCGCCTCGGAGGTCGCGTTCGGCGAGTCCCAGCTCGGCCGGATCGCCGCCCGTCGAGGCCGGTTCGTGGAGGCGACGGCACTGCTCGGCTCGGCTCGCGATCACTTCCTCGCGGTTGGCGAGCTGACCGAGGTGGTCGTCGTCGATGCGCTCTTGGCCGAGTGCAGCCTGCTGTCCGGCGAGCACGATCAGGCGCTGGCACTGGCCGCCAGCGCGCTTGCCCAGGCCGACACGCTCGGCGGTGCGGCCGCCGTGCCACTCCTGCACCGGGTGCGCGGAGCCGGGCTGCTCGCGCTCGGCATGCGACTCGGCGCGGAGGAGTCCCTGCGGGCGGCGCTCGCCGCCGCGCGCCGTCGCGAAGCGGGCCACGAGGTCGCGTTCGCGCTGATCGCGCTGCTCGACGCCGGGTTCCAATCCGATGCGGACGAGGGCGCCGGGTGGGCGCGGGAGCTCGACAGCCGCGCTGCGCGGCTGGGGCTCTTGCCAGCGGCGTAGCCGGGTGGTCAGGTCCGGCTAGACCTGACCACCCGCAGACTAGTGCACCGAATCACTGCACTAGTTGCTGGCGCGGGGATCCGCCGCCGTCGTCTCGAACTGCTGGTTGTAGAGGTCCGGCCCCTCGCCGCCGGCGTTGTAGAACTCCGAGAAGTCCTCGCACGGCGGGTTCGTCGCGTCCCCGTCGTAGCCGCTTTCGCCGCCACCGCTCGGCAGCTGGCACTGCGGGAGGATGCCGGCGTAGAGCCCGGTTGTCGGGTCGATCGTCGCCGCCGTCCCCCCGGCCGTGGTGAACACGTTCGGTGACTCATAGCAGAGGTGCTCACCGCCGAAGTAGACGCTCTCCAGCGTGTCCGCGTCCGCTCCGATCGCCTGCAGCAAGATCGTCTTGTTGCTCGTGATCCCGGTCGAGCTGAAGATCAGGATGTCACCGCCGCCGGTCGTGGTGCACGGGAGCGTCGTGCTGCTGCTGAACTGCTCGGTCACCGAGGCGCTGGATCCGGCTGCGGCCGAGATGTAGGCCTCAGTGGTCTCGTCGGAGCTGGTCTGACCGTCGGTCACGCACGCGTCGCCGCACTCGGTGGTAGTCACCCCGTCCGTTGTGGTCTGGCTCTCGAGGAACAGCTGGGCGGTGCCACTGCTCGGCGCCAGGAAGAAGTTGCCCGAGTAGCTGCCGGTGATCGTGTTCGCCCCGGGGTCGAGCTGTGATGAGTCGACGTCGGTGAAAACCGCGCAGGTGGTGAAGTGGAGGAAACAGGTGCTCGGCATCGGCACGGTCGCGAGCGCCGTGTCGGTGGTCTCGTCGGTGAACTGGAACTCGCCGCCCGACAGGACGAGGAACCCAGGTCGTACCACAGCTTCGACGGTCACCTCGTCTCCCGGAAGCAGCGCCCCGTTGTCACCGGGAACGATGGCAGCCGATTCCACGGACAGGCTCGTCGTGCTCTTGATCTTCAAAGAGAACGACGACGGCTCGTTCGCGGTCGCTGATGCGGGTCCGGCTGCCAGGCCGGCGCCGATCGCGACCGCGGCGACGGTCATCGCGACTCTGGCGCTCCGTCGACTCGCGTGCTTGAAGAGTTGCAACTGCTTCCCCCTTTCGGCCTGCCAGCGGGCCGGTAGCGATACTGGTCCGAGCCGGAGGGCAAGAGGACCCGCCGGAACTCTAACCACGGTGCGCCGCGCCCGGGAGCGCGGATGTGATCAGGGTGTTATCAGGATGCGCGCTGGACGCGCGCCCCGCGCGGCGGAGTTCAGAATGCCGCCGGCGCGCAGGGTGGTCAAGCGGCGAGTCCCGGCGGATTCGATGCCGGCGCGCGTGGGGGTCGCCGCGGCGCGATCGTTGTCCGCAGAATGCGCGTTTGCCAAGCGCCCGGTTTCTCCCTACACTCCCCGCGTCAGCCGATAGCCGCAGCCGCCCACTCAGCGGGCTCCGCGCCACATACGCGGAGACTCCGGGCGGGGTCCGTGAGAGCTCGACAGTCCTGCACGGGGCATCACTGCCGTGTGCTATCTTTGCTGGTCGCGCTGTGAAGGCCTGAGCCGGCCGTCGCTGCGCACCTCTCCTTCTCTCCACCGGCCCGAGGAGTCGCCGTCTTGGCAACCGTTGAAGCCCCACGGACGCGCCGTTCGTTCGCGCGCCTGAACAAGGTCCTTGAAGTCCCGAACCTGATCGATATCCAGCGCCAGTCGTTCGCCTGGCTGACCGACCCCGAGACGGGCGGGCTGCGCGAGACGATCGACGACGTCTCGCCGATCGAGGATTACACCGGCAACCTCGCCGTCCAGTTCGGCGAGTTCCAGTTCGATGCTCCCGTCGCAAGCCTCGAGCAGTGCCGCGAGAAGGACCTCACGTACGCGCGTCCGCTGACGGTCACGGTCGCGTTCATCAACCGGGAGACCGGCGAGATCCGCGAGCAGTCGGTGTTCATGGGCGACTTCCCGTGGATGACCGAGCGCGGCACCTTCATCATCAACGGCACCGAGCGCGTCGTCGTCACGCAGCTGGTGCGCTCGCCCGGCGCCTACGTAATGGAGCCCAAGGACCGTGAGAAGCAGGTCTTCATCGCCAACCTGATGCCGGCTCGCGGCTCCTGGCTCGAGCTCGAGATCGACAAGAAGGGCCGCGTCTACGTCCGGATCGACCGCAAGCGCAAGCTGCCGGTGACGGTGCTGCTGCGGGCGATGGGATACGCCGCCGACGAAGAGATCCTGAAGCTGTTCGACAGCTCGCTCTACATCCGGCTGACGCTCGACGCCGACGCCGAGATGACGCGCACCGAAGAGGGGGCGCTGATCGAGCTGTTCAAGAAGCAGCGTCCCGGCGAGCCGCCCTCGATCGATGCGGCCCGTTCGCTCCTCAACCAGCTGTTCTTCGACCCCAAGCGCTACGACCTGACGCGCGTCGGCCGGTACAAGCTGAACTCGCGGCTCGGGCTCGAGATCGACCTCGACACCCGCACGCTGACGCACGACGACATCATCGCGCTGGTCAAGGAGCTCGTCTCGCTGCCGCGGCTGCTGGGCATGCCCGAGGAGCCCGAGTCGGACATCAAGGACTACGCCGCCGAAGCCGCGTCGATGCCGCGTGAGCCGATCCAGGACCACCTCGACGAGTACGAGCACTTCGGCAACCGCCGCCTGCGGACCGTCGGTGAGCTGATCCAGGAGGCCTTCCGGATTGGTCTGTACCGGATGGAGCGGGTTGTGCGCGAGCGGCTGACGACCGAGGACGCCGACACGATCACCCCGCAGACGATCGTCAACATCCGTCCGGTCGTAGCCGCCCTCAAGGAGTTCTTCGGCTCGAGCCAGCTGAGCCAGTTCATGGACCAGACCAACAGCCTCTCGGGGCTGACCCATCGCCGCCGCCTCAGCGCGCTCGGCGCGGGCGGTCTGACCCGCGAGCGCGCCCCGATCGAGGTTCGCGACGTCCACCCGACCCACTACGGGCGGATGTGCCCGATCGAGACGCCGGAGGGTCCGAACATCGGTCTGATCGGGTCGCTGTCGGCGTACGCCGAGATCTCCGAGCATGGCTTTGTGACCTCGCCCTACCGGATCGTCAGGGACGGATTCGTGACCGACGAGATCGTGCGGATCGACGCCACCCAGGAGGAGGAGCGCAAGATCGCCCAGGCGAACGCGCCGGTCGACGACAAGGGCCGGCTGATCGGCGAGGAGATCATCTGCCGGACCCAGGCGGGCCAGTACGTGACCGTGCCGCCGGAGGAGGTCGACCTGATCGACGTCTCGCCGGAGCAGATCTGGTCTGTCGCGACGGCGATGATCCCGTTCCTGGAGCACGACGACGCCAACCGGGCGCTGATGGGCTCGAACATGCAGCGCCAGGCGGTGCCGCTGCTCGTTACCGACGCGCCGCTGGTCGGCACCGGCATGGAACGGCGCGCGGCGATCGACACGGGCGACGTCGTCCTCGCGACGGCGGCAGGCACGGTCTCGTATGTCGATGCCGAGATGATCGTCGTCGACCGCGGGGCACCTGGCCCGGATGGCCAGGTCGGCGGCAAGGACGAGTACCCGCTGCACAAGTTCATGCGCTCCAACCAGGGCACGCTGATCCACCAGAAGCCGATCATCGACGTCGGGGTGGAGGTGCCCGAGGGCGCGGTGCTGGCTGACGGCTCCGCCTCGGACCGGGGCGAGATGGCACTCGGCAAGAACCTGCTCGTCGCCTTCATGTCCTGGGAGGGCTACAACTTCGAGGACGCGATCATCCTGTCCAAGCGGCTGGTGGCCGACGACGAGCTCACCTCGATCCACATCGAGGAGTACGAGATCGACGCCCGCACCACCAAGCTCGGCGACGAGGAGATCACCCGCGACATCCCGAACCGTTCGGAGGAGTCGCTGCGTAACCTCGACGACCGCGGCATCGTCCGGATCGGGGCCGAGGTCACCTCGGGCGATCTGCTCGTCGGCAAGGTGACGCCGAAGGGCGAGACCGAGCTGACCGCCGAGGAGAAGTTGATCCGCGCGATCTTCAAGGAGAAGGCGCGTGAGGTCCGCGACACCTCGCTGAAGGTCCCGCACGGCGAGGGCGGCGTCGTGATCGACGTCAAGACGTTCAGCCGTGATGAGGGCGACGACCTGCCGCCCGGGGTCAACGACCTCGTGCGCGTGTTCGTCGCCAAGAAGCGCAAGATCTCGGAGGGCGACAAGCTCGCCGGGCGCCACGGCAACAAGGGCGTGATCTCCAAGATCGTCGACATTCAGGACATGCCGTTCCTCGAGGACGGCACCCCGGTCGACGTGATCCTCAACCCGCTCGGCGTGCCGAGCCGGATGAACCTCGGGCAGATCCTCGAGACGCACCTGGGCTGGGTCGCCGCCAACGGCTGGTACCAGGACGGCTCCGAGGCGAAGGCGAAGGCGAAGGTCAGGGCGATCAACGCCACCGATGGCGCCGACCCGAAGGTCTACGTCGCGACGCCGGTGTTTGACGGCGCCACGGTGATGGACGTCGACGAGGCGCTCGTCCGCTGGCAGGACGAGCACACGGGCAGGATCCGGATGGACGTCGACAAGAGCAGGCGCAAGGGCGAGCAGGCATCGGGCAAGGTGCGGCTGTTCAACGGCCGCTCCGGCGAGCCTTTCAACCAGCTCGTGACCGTCGGCTACATGTACATCCTCAAGCTCCTGCACCTGGTGGACGACAAGATCCACGCTCGCTCGACGGGCCCGTACTCGCTCGTCACCCAGCAGCCGCTCGGCGGCAAGGCCCAGTTCGGCGGCCAGCGGTTCGGCGAGATGGAGGTGTGGGCGCTCGAGGCATACGGCGCGGCCTACACGCTCCAGGAGATGCTGACGATCAAGTCCGACGACACCGTCGGGCGCGTCAAGGCCTACGAGGCGATCGTCAAGGGCGAGAACATCGCTGAGCCGTCGATCCCCGAGTCGTTCAAGGTGCTGCTCAAGGAGATGCAGTCGCTCGGCCTCGACGTCAACGTCGTGTCCGAGGAGGGCGAGCGGGCCGAGATGCGCGAGGAGGACGACGACCTGCTGCGCGCGGCCGAGGAGCTCGGGATCGATCTCAGCGGCGTTCGCGCGACCGACGCGCTCGCCGCCGATGAGGCAGTCGAGCACGAGGGCGAGACGCTCGAGGCCTCGGCCGACGAGGTCGAGGAGGAGGCGTCCGATCTGGAACCAGGGGAAGACCTCGAGGCCGAGGACTTCGCTACGGACATCGACCCGATGCTCGAGGCCGACGTCGGCCCCGGTGAGGCCGAGGGGGTTCTTGAGGAGGACGAGGTCTGAGGTTTGTCTTTGGGTTTGCTAATGGGGTCGCCCGCCCCGCCTGTCCGGTCGTCTCCTTGGCGCTCGGCCTCACCGGCTCCGTTGCTGGCTCGCCCGCGTCAGGTCGCCATCCGTCGGACCTCGGCCCCCATGGTCCATTTGAAAGCTGACTTTGTCACCGCCGCATCCACTCTCTGAAGACTTTTCCAGGCACTAACGAAGGAAATTGCCTTGATCGACATCAACAACTTCGACGCCATCGAAATCAGCCTCGCGTCCTCCAAGCAGATCCGCTCGTGGAGCTCGGGCGAGGTCACGAAGCCCGAGACGATCAACTACCGCACGCTCAAGCCCGAGAAGGACGGCCTGTTCTGCGAGCGCATCTTCGGTCCGACGAAGGACTGGGAGTGCTACTGCGGCAAGTACAAGCGTGTCCGTTACAAGGGGATCGTGTGCGAGCGCTGCGGAGTCGAGGTGACCCGCTCGAAGGTCCGGCGCGAGCGCATGGGCCACATCGACCTGGCCGCTCCGGTCAGCCACATCTGGTTCTTCAAGGGCGTCCCGAGCCGGATCGGCTACCTGCTCGACATGGCTCCCAAGGAGCTCGAGAAGGTCCTCTACTTCGCCGCCTCGATGGTCACCTGGGTGGACGACGAGGCCCGCGCGCGTGATCTCGAAGCACTCGAGGGCGAGGTCGCCAAGGTGCTCGACGGTTACACCGCCGAGAAGGAGGAGCGGATCCTCGAGCTCAAGGAGTCGCTCGAGCGCCGCGTCCAGTTCCTGGAGACGGCCAAGACCGCCCGCAACTTCTCCGATGAGGACCACCTGTGGGCGGAGTCGCTCGACGTCAACGTCGCGAAGCTGTCAGACGAGGAGCGCGAGAAGCTGCTCAAGGATCTGCGCAAGAGCTTCCAGGCCGACATCGACGACACCGAGGCATACATCGAGGACGCAGCTGAGCGGATGCGCCAGGTGTGGGAGCTGTTCAAGACGATGAAGGCCAAGGACGTCGTCAACGACGAGACGTTGTTCCGCGAGCTCAAGGACCGGTTCGGCTCGCCGTTCGGATTCGGCGAGTACTTCCGCGGCGGGATGGGCGCGGAGGCGGTCCGCGACCTGCTCCAGCAGGTCGACCTGGAGGCTGAGTCAGATGAGCTCCAGGACCAGGTGAAGACCGCCAAGGGCCAGAAGCAGGCGCGCGCGGTCAAGCGATTGAAGGTCGTGAGCGCGTTCATCAACTCTGGCAACAAGCCGGAGATGATGATCCTCGAGGCGGTCCCCGTGATCCCGCCGGAGCTGCGCCCGATGGTCCAGCTCGACGGCGGGCGGTTCGCGACCTCCGACCTGAACGACCTCTACCGCCGGGTGATCAACCGCAACAACCGCCTCAAGCGGCTGCTCGACCTCGGCGCGCCGGAGATCATCGTCAATAACGAGAAGCGGATGCTGCAGGAGGCCGTCGACGCGCTGTTCGACAACGGGCGCCGCGGGCGGCCCGTCACCGGCCCTGGCAACCGTTCGCTGAAGTCGCTGTCCGACATGCTCAAGGGCAAGCAGGGCCGGTTCCGCCAGAACCTGCTCGGCAAGCGCGTCGATTACAGCGGGCGCAGCGTGATCGTGTCGGGCCCGTGGCTGCGCCTGCACCAGTGCGGCCTGCCGAAGCTGATGGCGCTCGAGCTGTTCAAGCCGTTCATCATGGCCCGGCTCGTCGAGCGCAAGTCGGCCCAGAACATCAAGGCGGCCAAGAAGATGGTCGACTCGATGATCCCCGAGGTCTGGGACGTGCTCGAGGAGGTCATCCATGAGCACCCGGTGCTGCTCAACCGCGCGCCGACGCTCCACCGCCTCGGGATCCAGGCGTTCGAGCCGGTGCTGGTCGAGGGCAAGGCGATCCAGGTCCATCCGCTCGTCTGCCACGCGTTCAACGCCGACTTCGACGGCGACCAGATGGCGGTCCACCTGCCGCTGTCGGCCGAGGCCCAGGCGGAGGCGCGGATCCTGATGCTGTCCGCCAACAACATCCTGTCCCCCGCGCACGGGGCGCCGCTGGCGACGCCGACGCAGGACATGGTGCTCGGCGCCTACTACCTCACGTACGGCAAGGACGAGGAGCAGCTGGCTGAGATCGAGGAGCAGCTGAGGCAGTCCCAGACGCCGGGCGATCACCGCCCGCAGGTCTACCGGACCGCGCAGGAGGCCGAGCTCGCCTACGAGAACGGCGTCGTCAAGCTCCACGACCTGGCCGAGTTCCGCCCGCAGGGGCGCGAGGGCGGCCACCTGCTCACGACCGTTGGGCGGATCATCTACAACGACAAGATCGAGCGCGCGCTGGGCGAGGCGCTGGGCGACCAGTTCGACCCGACCACCTACCGGTTCGTCAACCGATCGATGAAGAAGAAGGACACGACCCGGCTGGTCGACGATCTCGTCCAGACCTACGGGGCCGCGTCGATCTCGCAGGTGCTCGACGCGTTCAAGGACATCGGCTTCCACTACGCCACCCAGGCGGGCGTGACGATCTCCAAGAACGACGTTCAGACGCCGCCCGACAAGGCCGAGATCCTCGCCCGCTACGACGAGCGGTTGACGGAGATCGACGCGCAGTACCTGAACGGCGAGATGGATCAGGAGGAGCGCCACGAGGCGGTGACCGGCCTGTGGGATCAGGCGACCAACGAGGTCGCGCGGTCGATGATCGAGCACCTCGACGAGCTCAACCCGATCTTCATGATGGCCAACTCGGGTGCCCGCGGCTCGTTCCAGCAGATCCGTCAGCTGGCCGGGATGCGGGGCCTGATGGCCAACCCGAAGGGCGAGATCATCGAGCGACCGATCAAGGCCAACTTCATGGAGGGCCTCGACGTGCTCGAGTACTTCATCTCGACGCACGGTGCCCGCAAGGGTCTCGCTGACACGGCGCTGCGCACGGCGGACTCGGGTTACCTGACGCGGCGTCTCGTCGATGTCTCGCAGGACGTGATCATCCGTCAGGAGGATTGCGGCACGGCGGAGTTCATCCGCAGCCCGATCACGCAGGTCGAAACCGACCCGGAGACCCGGGGCGAGCGTCCCACGTCCGAGCCCAACGACAACCTGATCGGCCGGATCGCGGCGCTGCGGATCTCAGGCCCCGACGGGAGCCTGATCGTCGAGAAGGACATCGAGATCGACCGCGGGGAGCTGGCCGCGCTGATCGAGGCGTTCGCCGACCAGACGGCGGCGGGCGAGGTCGTGCGCGTGCCGGTTCGCTCGGTGCTCAAGTGCGAGGCGCCGACAGGTGTCTGCCAGGCGTGCTACGGCCGCTCGATGGCGACCGGCAAGATCGCCCAGATCGGCGATGCGGTCGGGATCGTCGCCGCCCAGTCGATCGGCGAGCCCGGGACCCAGCTGACGATGCGGACGTTCCACACCGGCGGTATCGCCGGCGCCGACATCACCCACGGCCTGCCGCGCGTCGTCGAGCTGTTCGAGGCGCGCAAGCCGAAGGGCCTGGCGAGGATGTCGGAGGTCGCCGGCGCCGTCTCGATCGAGGACGCCGACAAGTCGGTCACGGTCGTGATCACCGATGCCGCCGGCGAGGAGCACCGCCACACGTTCCCGCGGCGCACGCTGCTCTACGTGCGCGACGGGCAGCACATCGACGTCGGTCAGGCGCTCAACGAGGGCTCGCTGTACCCGCACGAGATCCTCTCCCATGGCGGCAAGGATCAGGAAGAGCGGCGCACGGCGACCGAGCTGTACCTCGTCGGCGAGGTGCAGGAGGTCTACAAGTCCCAGGGCGTCGACATCAACGACAAGCACATCGAGCTGATCGTGCGCCAGATGATGAAGAAGGTCCGGATCGACCAGAAGGGCGACACCGACCTGCTGCCGGGGCTGTACGTCGACCGGCACGAGTACCAGCGGATCAACAATGCCGTGATCGATGCGGGCGGCGAGGCGGCGCAGGCCGAGGAGATCATCCTCGGGATCACCAAGGCGTCGCTCAACACCGACTCGTTCCTGTCGGCGGCGTCCTTCCAGGAGACCACGAAGGTGCTGACCGACGCGGCCCTCGAGGGCAAGGTCGACCGCCTCAACGGGCTCAAGGAGAACGTGATCATCGGCAAGCTGATCCCGGCGGCCACCGGGCTCAAGCGCTACCGGCGGATCGAGATCGAGCCGTCGGAGCCACTGCCTCGCGGGATCGACGAGGTCAGCCTGCTCGATCACGACGACCTCGCGGCCGAGCTCGGGCTCGCCGACGGCGAGTCGCTGTCGGGCTTCGGCGGCCTCGAGGCCGACCTGTCCGACCTCGAGGACATCGGCAACGGCGGCTCCGTGTTCGGCTTCGCCGACGAGTTCGCCGATCTCGACCTGCCGCCGGTCGACTCAGGCGGCGACGGGCTCGACTAGCAGCACCGAGGCTTCGGCTCGGGCCACCCACTCACAGTGTGGGTGGCCCGGGTCGCGCGCTTCCGATAGCATGTGAATCCGGATTCACAGCCAGCCGGAGGCCCCGGGGAAGGAGCGGAATGGTTACGGTCGACATCGCCGACCCGGCGCGGGCGGTGCTTAACCAGGCGCCGCCGCTCGAGCCGTGCAACCTGTTCGAGCTCGATCTGGCGCTGCGCGAAGCGCTCGTCCGCGAGGGTGGAGCGTGGGGCCTCGAGCGTGCTGCCGAGGCCGGGGCGGTCGCCGGCGGCGTCGAGGCGCGCGAGCACAGCCGCCGCGCCGAGCGCAACGAGCCGATCCTCCACACCCACGACCGTTACGGCAACCGGATCGATCACGTCGAGCTCGATCCCTCCTGGCACTGGCTGTTGCGCGGGGCGATCGAGCGCGGGATCACGGGACTGCCGTGGCGGAGCGGCCCGGGCGGGCACGTCGTGCGCGCCGCGCTGTTCATCCTCTGGGGGCAGGTCAACGACGGCGTCATGTGTCCCGTCTCGATGACCTACGCCGCCGTCCCCGCGCTGCGCGACGGCAACGCGGCGCTCGCCGCCGAGTGGGAGCCGCGCCTGACCGAGCCCGACTACGAGCGCGGCGCACTCGCCGGCATGGCGATGACCGAGCGCCAGGGCGGCTCCGACGTCCGCGCCAACATCACGCGCGCCGAGGACCTCGGCGACGGGACCTACGAGCTCCACGGCCACAAGTGGTTCTGCTCATACCCACCCTGCGACGTGTTCCTCGTGCTCGCCCAGGCGAATCGATCCGTCTCGTGCTACCTCGTGGAGCGCGGGCCCGGGATGGAGTTCCAGCGCCTGAAGGACAAGCTTGGCACGCGTTCGCTTGCGAGCTCCGAGGTCGAGTTCCACGGCGCCCGCGGCCGGCTCCTCGGAGAGGAGGGGCGGGGCGTGGCCGCGATCATCCGGATGGTCAACCACACGCGGCTCGACTGCATCCTCGGCGCGACCGCCGGCTACCGGCGGGGCACGCTCGAGGCGATCCACCACGCTCGGCACCGCAGCGCCTTCGGCGCGCTCCTCGTCAACCAGCCGGCGATGCGCAACGTGCTCGCCGACCTTGCGCTCGAATCCGAGGCGGCCACCGTCACGGCGCTGCGCGTGGCCCGGGCCTACGACGAGGACGGCACAGAGGCGAACGCGTTCCGCCGGTTCGCGACGGCGGTGACGAAGTACTGGCTCTGCAAGCGGGCCCCGGCGCACGCCGCCGAGGCGCTCGAGTGCCTCGGCGGTAACGGCTACGTCGAGGATTCGGGGATGCCACTGCTCTACCGAGGGGCACCACTCGGCTCGATCTGGGAGGGCGCTGGGAACGTCGCCGCGCTCGATGTGCTGCGCGCGCTCGTCAGGGAGCCGGACGGCCTGCCCGCCTTCCTGGTCGAATGCGAGCTGGCGCGGGGAGGCGACCCGCGGCTCGACGTGCAGCTCGACGCGATCCGGGCGCGAGTCGAGGCCATGTTCGCCGCCGGCGAGCCTGAGGGCGCGGAGTTCGGCGCCCGCCGCCTGGTCGAGGAGCTGGCGCTGACGCTGCAGGCGTCGCTGCTCGTGCGCCACTCTCCGGGCACGGTCGCGGATGCGTTCTGTGCCTCGCGCCTCGGGGGCGAGGGCGGCCGCGCCTACGGCACCCTGCCCGGCGGTGTGGATGCCCGGGCGATCATCGACCGCGCGTGTCCGGTCTGAGGCTGAGGCGGAGGCGGTCGAGCTGGCGGCCGCTGGGCGAACCCGCGAGCGACTTCTCGACGCGGCTCGCGAGCTCGTCGAGGAGCGCGGTTACGCAGGCGCGTCGGTGCTGGCCGTCGCGGACCGCGCCGGGGTCGCGGCCGGCACGCTGTACCGGCACTTCAGCTCCAAGGAGGAGCTGTTCGTCGAGTTGTTCCGCAGCGTCTGCGACCACGAGCTCGCGGTGATGCGCGCGGCCGCCTCCGGGGGCGAGCTGTCGGCCGTGGAGCGGATCGATCGGGTGCTGACGACGTTTGCGATGCGAGCACTGAGCCGCCCGCGGCTGGCGAGGGCATTGATCGCCGAACCCGTCGCCGCCGGCGTCGATGCCGAACGGCTCGTGTATCGCGCGCGCTACCGCGAGCTGCTTGCGGGCGCGCTGCGCGACGGCGTCGTCGCCGGCGAGCTCCCGGATCAGGACGTCGAGCTCACCTCGGCGGCGCTCGTCGGTGGCTGTGCCGAGGCGCTCATCGGCCCGCTTGCGGCGCAGGACGCCCCACGCGAGCACACGATCGCGGCGCTGCGGGCGTTCATCCGCCGGGCGGTCGGTGCGTGAGCGACGGCGCGGTCAGGATCGAGCGCCGCGGGCCCGTGCTCACGGTGCTGCTCTCGCGCCCAGCTCGGCGCAACGCGCTCGACGGGACCACGGCTGCCGCCCTGGCCGAGGCGCTGCGCGGCTTCGACGCCAATCCCGACGCGGCGGTTGCGGTCCTGCACGGCGAGGGCGGAACCTTCTGCGCCGGCGCCGACCTGAAGGCGATCGGCGGCCCCGATGGCAATCGCCTCACGCCTGTCGGCGAAGGCGACGGCCCGATGGGACCGACCCGGCTGCGGCTCGGGAAGCCCGTGATCGCGGCGATCGCCGGCCACGCGGTCGCGGGTGGGCTCGAGCTCGCCCTCTGGTGCGACCTGCGCGTCGCCGAAGAGGACGCCGTGCTCGGCGTCTTCTGCCGTCGCTGGGGGGTGCCGCTGATCGACGGTGGCACCGTCCGGCTGCCCCGCCTGATCGGCGTGTCCCGCGCGATGGATCTGATCCTCACCGGCCGGGCGGTAGATGCGCACGAGGCGCTCGCGATCGGGCTCGTCAACCGGGTCGTGCCGCGCGGCGAGTCGCGCCGGGCGGCCGAGGAGCTGGCGCACGAGCTCGCGCGCTTCCCGCAGACGTGCCTGCGCGAGGACCGCCTGTCGCTGCTCGAGCAGGAGGCCCTGGACGAGCAGGCTGCGCTCGCCCGCGAGTACGAGCATGGCCTGCGCTCGCTCGCCGAGGCCGCCGGCGGGATCGAGCGGTTTCGTGCCGGGGCGGGACGCGGCGGAGCGTTCTAACGCCGCCCGAAGCCCGCTCGCCGTCCAGCATTGAAAAAACAGCGTCCGCGCTGTCACAGAGTTCGAACGGAGCGCTTATGGCCTGCTTAGCCGCGCCCGTCATCTTCGCTGAAGATGCCGATTACGACAGTCCTAGGCGCGCGATTGCGTCCACTCCCGTCAAGCACGGGGCCGGCACTGCCGAAACGAGAGATGCGGCCGGCGAACTGACCGGCGCAATCTCACACTGATCGACCGGATTCCTTCAGCCTATGACCTTCACGATCGGCGTCGTGCTGGCGCTCGCCTGCGCGTTGACGACCAACCTCGGCTTTCTCTACAAGCACCGCGGCGCCTGTCAGGCGCCCGCGGTCGACTTCCGGCGCCCGCTCGCGTCGGGAAAGCAGCTGTTCTCCTCGCGGTTGTTCTCGATCGGCATGCTGATCGCCTGCGGCTCGTGGATCTTGCACATCGCCGCGATGGCGATGTTGCCGCTGTCGGTCGTGCAGGCCGTCCTGGCCGGAGGCG
>Ga0302326_10006864_pt1 | contig 25427 bp, 22 predicted proteins | sample Palsa_T0_3_FD_202264 | JGI IMG/M metagenome (GOLD analysis project Ga0302326, IMG submission 202264) | Peat permafrost microbial communities from Stordalen Mire near Abisko, Sweden - Palsa_T0_3 | ecosystem: Environmental > Terrestrial > Soil > Palsa > Peat permafrost | place: Sweden: Abisko... | reverse complement strand
CTTAAACTCGCTTCGGGAGCCTGTCGCCGTTCAAATCGCGGCAAGGCAAAAATCGCCGCAAACCGCTGAAGGCTAATGGCTTTTCAGATCTGACAAAGCACTTTACCGGACACTAGTGACCTCCACGACGCCCCGCACGGCGACCATCAGGCTGGGCGCAGCCTTTGTGTTGACGCTCAAACAGGATGGCTACCCTACGATTCCGTGCCAGTATAACCCGCCCACCGAGACCTTTGAGGTCGCCAGTGCCGGAGGGACCGTCGCGGATTTGGGGGTCCCATATGCCCTTGTGCCGCCGGGCGCGGACGGCTGCATTGTCGATGCGGCAACCTCAAAAGCAAAATGGATCTCGGACTTGTCGCCGTCGACCAATCAGGTAGCCGGCGGAGGTAGCGTCTGCGGCGCCACACCGTGCGGGACTGGCGAGACGGTACCGCTCACATTCAACGTGGCAGCCAACAAGGGCGCGGCCCGTTCCACGGTGGTCAGATTGGGCGGCGGCTACGCCCTCACCATAAACCAAGACGCCGGCAACTAAGCGAACGGTAACACCTTAAATGGAGAGTTTATGACCAAGGCATGGCAATACCAACGGTACGCATGCGCGCTGGGCGCGATTTTTCATAACTGAGGGTAGATAGCCAGATCCGCCGGGGTGGCGAGGCAATCGGCTGCGAAGCCGGTCCCATCAAGCGAAAAGGCGTAAGGGATGCTTCAACCAAGCGCCATAACCAGGACTGAGGAGGTCCATTATGAAAAATCGAACGACGAAGACTCGCATGTTCACGTTTGCCGCTTGCGCGGCAGTCGTTGCTTTTGGCGTGGGCGGGCAGGAAGCGCTTGCCGCAGCCCCACGGTTTCACATCAGCGTGATCGGCCACGTGCCGGCACAAGTCAGCCCCGATCCCGCCGCGCCAACCATATTCCAGCTAGCCACGAATTTCGGCACCCTGGCGCCATTAGACGGAAGCGGCTATGAGGAATGGCCCTGTTTCACCGGCGGCAGCGACCCCGATTGCTCCAGCATACCGGCAGGGGGACTGGTAGTCGGCGTCCCGACGTATACGGTCGAGCTTGCGAACTGCCTCAACCCCAACGTTGCCTGCATCTGGGGGTACGAAGCCGTCGAGGACGACAACCCAAACACAACGGAATCTTTCAAGTGGGGACTCAGGATCGCACAGGGCGATTCCGTCATCCTGGATACCGGAACATTGAACTTTGGCCCAAATACGCCGAATACCATTCAAGTCATCGGCGGCAACCTATCTGTCGGTCCGGGGAATTGCGCCGTTGGAACTTGTGTATCTCCGGTTGCCGGGAAGGCCACCGCCACGACATACACATGGGTGGGCGCGTCGGTGACCGTCGGCCATGCCGCTGTCAACTTCCAGTAATTGACCTGGCGCGATGCCCGCTCCGGGCGCGGGCATCGACCACTCCGCCGCGCCAGCCCTGGAGGCATCGCGTGATGTCGCCAGAACCAGGTTTATTTTACGTAATTTTACGTTTTTAGCGGCGTCTGGGAGAATCTTCAACTTCCGTGTCGGTTTTCTCCGCCGCTTTCCGCCTTTAGGGTGTACACCAGCACTTATTAAGGAGAATTTATGACGAAGATTGGGCAAGCCGCGCAGGCCATACTAGCGGCGACTTTCATGATAGGCGCGATTGGGACACCCGCCGCCCAAGCGCAGACCTTCAAGGTACTCCATACGTTCGGGGGGCCGGGAGATGGGGGAATTCCCTACGGAGGCCTGGTCCGAGACTCGTCTGGCAATCTCTACGGCACCACTGAAACCGGCGGCGTTGCGGGAGCCAACTGCGTAGCGGGCTGCGGGGTCGTGTTCAAGGTGGACAAGGCCGGCGCCGAGACGGTCCTGTACAGCTTCACTGGAGGAACGGACGGCGGAAACCCGATTGCAGGCCTGCTCCGGGACTCCGTCGGCAACCTCTACGGCACCACCCAACTCGGCGGCAGCACCGGCAACTGTGGGTACGGCTGCGGTGTCGTATTCAAGCTGGACACTTCCTTCAACGAGACGGTGCTGTACACCTTCCAGGGGCCTGCTGGAGGTCCCACTGGGGACGGGGCGCAGCCTGACGGAGCCCTGATCCAAGACGCGAAGGGCAATCTCTACGGCACCACTGCCGCGGGCGGGCTCGGCGGCGGAACGGTATTCAAGCTGTCCCCGGCCGGCAAGGAGACGGTGTTCAACTTTGGGAAAGACGGGCAGCAACCTGTCAATCTCGGGGGACAACCGCTTGCAGGCGTGGTCCGCGACTCGGAAGGCAACCTCTATGGCACCAGTTGGGGCGGCACAAACTCGCCTAACCCGCCAGAGGGTCTTGGTGTGGTGTACAAGCTGACCGAGAGCGAACTGGCTAAGAACGGCGAGGGGACCGTGCTGCACACCTTCACGGGATTTACGGGAACCGTCGCGGATGGAGCGTTCCCCTACTACGGAAGTCTGATCCGCGATTCCGCGGGCAATCTCTACGGCACCACTTACGTGGGCGGCATCGAGGGCCTCTGTCCGTCCGGTTCGGGTTGCGGAACGGTATTCAAGCTGGATGCGGCTGGCGCCGAGACCATACTGTACAGCTTCACCGGGGGAGCGGACGGGGGATACCCCGCCGGAGGTTTGATCCGCGACTCTGCGGGCAATCTCTACGGGACGGGCATCCTCGGCGGCACTTCGAACGCTGGAGTAGTGTTCAAGCTGGATACGGCCGGCACGTTGACAGTGCTGCACAACTTCACGGGCGGAGCGGATGGCGGGGCGCCCCTCGGCGATCTGGTCCGGGACTCGGCGGGCAACATCTACGGAACTACTTCGGCCAGCGGCGGGTGCGGCCAGTGCGGAGTTGTGTTCAAGATCAAACCTTGACGGCCCAGAAAGTTACTCTCAAGGGATCGAATCCCAACGGTGGTCTGCTTCTGTACGCCGCGAAGCTATACGGCACTACCGCGAACGGCGGATACCTCGCCCACTCCCGCCTGACCGCCGCCGTTTACAGGGAACCAGACGGCATGCCGCCAAGCGCGGCGGTGGGGCGGCGCCGGTGATTCGGTTTGGTTTTGTGGGGCGGCCAATCTTGGCCGCAGGCCGCCTTTAAGGCGGCCAGAGCCAGGCTGATAAGCCGGCTGCGGGCAGAATTGCCCGCCCCACCACAAACCAAACTGACCCACTACCGAGGTCCGAGTTGCGGCGGCATAGTGTGCTTAACGTTTTGATTCCGACTGAAAGATACCTGCGGATAGGGTAATCCCCCCGCGCGCGGCACCTTCCTCGCTTGTTTTCCAGGTGCCTTGCCGCGGCCTCGGTAATAATTCTCAAGAAACTTGGCGGTTTTCCCCGCTGCTTCGCGCCTTTAGGGTGAACAGGCGAGCCCACTCCGTTTCGCCATTCGAGCCATCGCACAACAGAGGGATCATGCAACAAACGAGATTTTCGGCAGCGGGCATCTTTGCCCTGTTCGCCTCGGCAGTCATATTCACGGCTCCGGCCGCCGCTAAAGATGGGCGCGACTTTGCCGGATATTACAGCCTCACAAATGTCACCGAGACAGCCGGCCAGGTGGAATTTACCCTCGCGCTGCACCTCTTCAACTATAGCGGCGCGGACCTCAAGCAAGCCGTGGTAACCCTCCGCTCGGCGCCATTCGGACCGGGCGCCCTGAACGATTTCGCGCCGATCAAGCTCTGGCGCAACGGCAGCGACGTGGTCGTCACCCAGCCCATCGCCATCCCCCGCGAGGATTTCCGCAGATGGTCCCCCCGCACACCTCCCGCCGTGTCTATCGGCTACCGCGACGAAGACGGGCACGCCTACCGGCGGCCGGTGCAGTTGAGCCGCCGCCCCACCATCGCGGAGCCCCGTCCGCCGGCTGACGAATAGCCCCAGGGAACCACACGAACCAAAAGGAATCCTCAGGAAAAAAATCATGCGCCATACTCAAACGATTCTCGCCCTGCTGCTCACCGCCCCTCTTCTGGGCTTGCCCGCGCTGGCCCAGCAGGACGTCGTCACCACCGCCATCGGCGGCGGTCCCAACGACATGCCCGCCCTCGATGCGGATATCAACGCCCCCCTGGCGATCGCCGTGGATAGCGCGGGGAATTACTATTTCCCCGCCACCAACCGCGTGTTCAAGGTCAATACCAGCGGCCTGCTCACGATCGTGGCCGGCACCGGTCTCCCCGGCTACGCGGGCGACGGCGTTTCGGGCGGCGCGACGAATGCGTATCTGAATGGCCCCTCTGGTGTGGCCGTGGATGCCGGCGGCAACGTCTATATCGCGGATTCGAACAATTGCGTTATCCGCAAAGTGGATACCAGCAGCACAATCACCACCGTGGCCGGCCAGGCGGGCTCCTGCGGTTACAACGGGAACGGCGCTCCCGCCACCAACTTCTTCCTGTATAACCCGTTCAACGTGGCGGTCGACGGTTCGGGTAACCTATACATCGCCGACACGGACAACGCTCTGGTTCGTAAAGTGGTGCTGTCCACTGGAACCATTTCCAATTACGCCGGCAACGGAACTGCCGGCTATACCGGCGATGGCGGCCTGGCCACCGCCGCGACATTGAATACGCCCACCGCCGTAGCGGTCGACGCAGCCGGCAACGTGTATATCGCCGACTGCTACAACTACGTCATCCGCGAGGTCGCCAAAGCCAGCGGGAAGATCAAGACCATCGCGGGCGATGGCGAAGGCGGGCGCACAGGAGATGGCGGACCGGCCACCAGCGCCGGCCTCAACATCGTGTTCGGGGTCGCCGTAAACAGCGCCGGTACCACCGTGACCATCGCGGACACCGCCTCCCTGGTCGTCCGCCAGTTCACCATAGGCGGAAACATCAACGCCATAGCGGGCAACGGCACGGGCGGGTTCTGCGGAGATGGCTTGCCGGCCACCAGCGCCTGCCTGGACTATCCGGCCGGCGTGGCCGTCACCCCCTCGGGAAGCATATATGTCGCCGATACTTATAACAACCGCATCTGGCAGTTTTCTGTAGGTGGAACCCTCAACACGGTGGCCGGCAACGGCAGCGGCGCGCAGCCCACACCCGTCACTGCCGTCCCGCCGCTGGGTGTGGTGCTCTACAATCCGTGGGGCGTGTTAGGAGACCCATCCTACGATGTCTTCGTTTCGGACCAGGGCAACCAGATGGTTCGCGAGCTGGTGCGCAGCGCCGGCCTGGTGGACTTCTTCGCGGGCAACGGCACGGCCGGCTATGCCGGAGACGGCGGACTGGCCGTGGGCGCCCAGGTAAACGGTCCCGGCGGCGTGGCGCGGGACAGTTCCGGCAATATCTACGTCGCCGATATCTATAACTGCGTCATCCGCATGGTGAATGCCTCCGGAGACATCTCTACCTACGCGGGCACGCCGCAGAATTGCGGGTACTCCGGCGATGGAGGTCCCGCCACCAGCGCCAGGCTGTACAATCCCCAAAGCGTCTTCGTGGACAGCCATAACATCGTTTATATCGCCGACACCGACAACCACGTCGTCCGCAAAGTATCCGCCGGAGTCATCACCACCATCGCCGGGGATGGCAAAAGCGGCTTCCTGGGGGATGGCGGTCCGGCCACCGCCGCGGAACTGAATTACCCCGAAGCCGTGGCCGAAGACGGGGCCGGCAACTTATACATCGACGACTATGACAACTGCCGCATCCGGGAAGTCGCCGCAGCCACCGGCTTGATCGACACTGTGGCGGGCGGCGCCGTCTGCGGCTTCAGCGGCGACGGTCCGGCTACTGAGAATCTGCTCTACTATCCAACCGACGTCATTTCCGATGCAAACGGGAATTTGTTTATCGCCGACGCCAGCAATCAGATCCTGCGCTGGGTCAGCCCTGCTGGCGTAATGACCACTTTCGCCGGAACCCAGGGAGTGGCTGCTTTCGGCGGTGACGGCGGTCCGGCAACCGCCGCGGATTTCTACTACCCCACCGGGATTGCGCAGGACGCCTCGGGCAATTTTCTGGTGTCCGATCAGAATAATCTGCGCATTCGGAATATCTCCGCATTCGCCGCATTGGGCACTTCCGCCGGGAGCCTGACTTTCGGCCTAGTCGCCGTGGGTTCCACCAGCCCGCCGGCGGCTCTCACGCTCAGCGGCGTCGGTCCGCTTACCATCGGCGCCATTTTGATCTCGGGGCCGTTCGCCGAGGCGGATAACTGCGGTTCCAGCCTGCCCAATGGCCAGGCCTGTACCGTCTACGTGTATTTCAGGCCCACCGGTTCGGGAGCCGGAGCCGGCACTCTCACGGTCGAGAACAACGGCTACTTCAACGGCGCCACCGTGGTGAACCTGGAAGGCACCGGAACCGCCATCCTGGTTACCGGCGCGCCCGTGGCTTTCGGCAATCAGTTGGAGAAAACCACCAGCCCTGTCAACAGTGTGACCATCGCCAACAAGGGTAAGACCGGCATCGTCATGGGCGCGATCGCCCTGAGCGAGACCACCGACTTCGCCATCTCGTCGAACACTTGCCCGGCTTCGGGCAGCACCCTGGCGGCCGGCGCCGCGTGCGCCGTCGGTCTGACCTTCACGCCTGAAAGCACCGGGGCGAAAAAAGGTGTGCTCTCGATCGGCGATAGCGATCCCACCAGTCCGCAACTGGCCGGCATCACCGGCACGGGCACCAGCAAAGTGAGTCTGGCTCCCGGCTCCGCGGTCTTCCCCGCCCAGGCCATCGGGACCACCAGTGTCTCCACCCGGCTCGTGCTCACCAATACCACCGGCGCGAGCATCACTTTGGGCAACCCTCCGGTGTCGGTTACGGGCCCGTTCCCGATCGCCGCCGGAACCACCTGCACCAAGGGCAAGGTCGTGGCGAATAAGGGCACTTGCCTGATCTACGTCGCATTCCTGCCCACCGCCCCCGGTTATGTCACCGGATCGCTCAGCGTGACGGACACCGATGCCAGCAGTCCGCAGACTGTGGCGCTTTCGGGAACCGGCACCGCCATCAAGTTCACGCCATCCGCCGTCAACTTCGGAACCGTCGGGATCGGGTTTCCGGTCTCCACCGCTATCACCGTTACGAACGTGGGCGCGCACACCGTCACCTTCGCGGCTGTAAACATAAACAGTTCGATCGCGGACTTCTCCACCAACGCGGGAGAGCCCCCTTGCGGCGGCCCGCTGGCGCCCGCCGCCACCTGTACCTTCAGCGTGTTCTTCACGCCTTCCGTCGTGGCAAACGAATCGGCCACTCTGCAATTGTTCGACAACAGCGCCTCCAGCCCGCAAACCCTGGCCCTCAGCGGGACCGGCTCCAATGCATTTACCGCTGTGCCCGGCGCTAGCAACCCTTATCTGGCGAGCGGGCCAAACGGTACCACATGCTGCGGCGGAGATACCGCCCCGGCGCAGTCTCCGGTTTTGGTAACAACCCACTTCGTTCCCGGTGACTCGCTGACCTTCACGGCTGCCGGCAGCGTCAGTTTCGCGGGCGGCACGCCCACCGATCCGCCGGATGGCTCGAGTACGGTTGACACCGCCTCTTCGCTCGGCATTGCGTCATATGCAGGACCGGTTGACGCGCTGGTCGGGGTCTTCCTGAACGGCGTCCCGCCGGCCACCGCGCCGGCCGGACTGGATTTCACGTCCGCCGGTCTGGGAACCAGCTTTACGACATTGTCGCCAGGGCTGGCACAGGTCTTCTTCATCGGAGACGGCTTGACGGGCAACGGAACGGGCACGGCCCAGACCTTCGTGGTTCCCGCTGGCGCCACGGCCCTATACCTGGGCACTACGGATGGCTCGGGATGGTACAACAACAGCGGCACTTTCGCGGTGACCGTTACAGTGAAGACGCCGTAGCGTCTCCGTGCAAGCAACACTTAATTAAGGAAATCTTATGACGAAGATACGGCAACCGGCGCTGGCCATACTAGCGGCGATTCTCATGATACGGGCGGCCGAAGCGCAGACGCCCAAAGTGCTGCACACCTTTACAGGCGGAACCGACGGCGCCAATCCGAACGGCGGTCTGATTCTGCACGCCGCCAAGTTGTTCGGCGCCACCGCGAACGGCGGCTACCTCGACAACGGAACCGTCTTCCACTTCGATCTCAACACCGGCCGGAAAACGGTTCTCCACATCTTTACTGGCGGAACCGCGGATGGAGCCAATCCGGCAGGCGGATTGGTCCGGGATCCGGCAGGCAACTTCTATGGCGTCACCCGCCTGGGTGGCGTCTACAACGCCGGCGCAATCTTCCGCATGGTCCCGAACGGCGAAGTAATCCTCTTGCACAGCTTCTCGGGACCGGACGGGGAACTCCCCAGAGGCGGCTTGGTCCGCGACGCGGCCGGCGATCTCTATGGCTCGACCAGCGACGGAGGGGTTTACCGCTACGGGACAATATTCAAGCTCGATGCGGCCGGCCAGTTCAGCACGTTGCATAGCTTCAGCGGCCTTTCGGACGGAGCGTTCCCCGAAGGACAGTTGCTCCTCGAAGACGGCCGGATCTACGGCGTCACCCGGAGTGGCGGCGCGGCGGACGCTGGCATCGCATTCCGGCTGGATCCCAGCACCGGCGCGGCTGAGGCATTGCACAGCTTCACTCCCGGAGATCCCGTCGACGGCAGTGTGGCCCGCGACGCCAACGGCGGTCTCTACCGCATCGCACCCGGACAACAAATCGTCGCGCTGCGCGCCCTCGATTATCTGATCGCGCGGCGTGGTCCTGCGACCCACGCGGATCTGGCGATGGATGCCGAGGGCCGCCTCTACGGCGCAGGCACCGGAACGATCTTTGAGATATCGCCCGCGGTGGTCATATGCGCGTTGAGTCCATCTGTCGAGACGGTAACCCAGTCCTGGTTCGGCCCGGCTTACGGCGGGAGCCAAATCTACTCGGTCGGCACAAACCCGCCATACTGTTCGCTGCCAGGGGCCAGCTATACCGCTTCCTGGCTCAGCGACGTTACCCCCGCAACCGTTCAGCAATATCCATTCGGCGGCACCGGCCAGATCTCATACTCCGCGGCCGAGAACACCTCAACTACGCCCCGTACGGCGAAGATCAGGCTCGGCAGCGCGTTTGTGTTGACCGTCAAACAAGATGGCTACCCTACGATTTCGTGCCAGTATAACCCGCCCACCGCGACCATTGAGGTCCTCAGCGGCGGAGGACCCGTCTCGGGCTTAGGCGTGGGTATCCTTTGGCCGCCGGGCGCGGACGGCTGCATTGTCTACGCCGCAACCTCAAAAGCGCGATGGATATCCGACTTATCCCCGTCCGCAAATCAGGTCATCCCGGGAGCTTGCGCTAACGATTCGTGTGTGACCGGCGAGGGTGAGGCGGTTTCATTCAACGTGGCAGCCAACAAAGGCCCGGCCCGGTCCACGATCGTCAGGTTGTCCAGCGGCCTCGCCATCACTGTAAACCAAGACGCCGGCAACTGAGCGGGACAACAACTTCTTACTGGAAGGAAAGCTTATGACGAATAAACAACACCAACGGTACGCATGCGCGCTCGGCGCGATTTTCATGACCGCGGCCATCGCAGCACCCGCCGCGCAGGCGCAAAGACTGACCTGCAATGGCGATAAAGTCACCCTCTCGCCCGGATGCACTCCGGTGTATTTCTTTCCGGCAGGCGATCCCGTGGGCGGCGTCATCCTCGGCAACGGCGCGAACCCGCCGCTCTACGGCACCACCAATGGCGAAGGCGCGGAGGATGGCGGCTCGGTCTACGAGTTGACGCCGCCGGCGAAGCCGGGCGGCCTGTGGGGCTACACCTTGCTGGCGAACGGAGGCAACCCAAACGGTCCGGTGGTCATAGATAAGAACGGGGCGCTCTACGGCATGACTACGGGATCTTGCGGTACGATATATCAACTGACTCCGCCAGCCTCACCCGGTGGCGCGTGGGCGTACAACACCCTCTACACCTTTTTGGGCGGCAACGACGGATGTCAGCCCTGGTGGGCTGGGTTAGTGCTCGACGAGAATACCGGTGTGTTCTACGGAACCACGGCATACGGCGGGAGTTCGGGGAATAGCGGCTACGGCTGGGGCACGGTGTTCGAGTTGGCGCCCCCGGCCGTTCCAGGCGGCGCTTGGACCGAATCGGTGCTCTACAGCTTCACCGGCGGCAGCGACGGCGCGTATCCCCAGGCAAGTCTGCTCATCGGCACGAAGGGCGGAGCCGCCGGGAAACCGCTGGCGGAACTCTACGGCACGGCCTACAGCGGTGGCATCGCCGCGTGTGGCAGCTTGTTGACCGAGGGCTGCGGCACTGTTTTCGAGTTGAAGCCGCGGGCCGGGGGCAAATGGAAAGAGTCCACGCTCTACAGCTTCCAGGGCGGCAACGATGGGGGACTATCCAGTGGCGCTCTGGTTATCAAGGGTGGAGTGCTTTACGGCACGACCTCACAGGAGGACAGCTATTACGATAATGGCGGCGACTGCACGTGGGGTTGTGGCACGGTGTTCGAGTTGGCGCCGCCGGTAGCCCCTGCCGCCGCTTGGACGGAAACCGTGCTTTATCACTTTCAGGCGCCTTACGCGCCCCCCTATTACACCTGCCTGACTGAACAATGCGACGCATCCGTCCCAGTGGGAGGCGTAGTCTTCGGTCCGAATGGCGCACTCTACGGCACGACGGCGTACGGCGGGCCTTTCAGTACCGGCACCATATTCGAGATAGCTCCGCCAGCCTCTCCGGGCGGGGCCTGGACCGAAACCGTGCTCTACGATTCATCCTTCTATGCCCCCACTGGCGGCTATACCAGCTTCCCGCAGAGTCCCTTTGCCAGCCTGACGGTCGGCAAGAAAGGTACGCTCTACGGCGCCACCACCGGGGACGCCGGCATGGTCTTCCAGTTGAAGCCGTAGGGCACCTTGGAGGGCGGGCTTCAGCCGGCGCGGGGCTTTAGCCCCGCTCTTCATGTCATGGGAAAGGATCGCATTCCGGACTGAAGCCGGATTCAAGGCGGGCGGGGTATTAATTAAGTCCCTTTCAGAAGCTTGGAGGGCGGCCAATCTTCAAGATTGCCCGCCCTCACAAATTATCCAACTACCAGCGTTTGCGTCCGAAGCCGCCGCCGCCACCGCTGGCGCGGTCCGCCTTGGGGCGCGCCTCGTTGACGTTCAGGGCACGCCCATCCAGGTTCATGCCATTGACGGCGGCAATAGCTTTGTCGCCCTCTCCGTCGTTTGCCATCTCCACAAAGCCGAAGCCGCGAGCTTGGCCGGTATCGCGATCCGTGACGATATTGACACGATCGACCGTGCCGTGGGTTTCGAACAACGCACGGACGGATTCTTCCGAAGCCCCAAAACTGAGGTTTCCTACAAAAATATTTTTCACGTTTACTTTTCCTTTGCTGATTTGACAGGACGGCTAATTTGGAAGGTGGACGAAGGAAGGTCGGCCTTGAATTGGCAGGAACATCAAACCGTATTTATTATAGCACGGGACCGGGTGTGCTATACTGAACTTACAGGATAAATATCCAGCCCTTCGATCCGAGCCCCGTCGATACCAGGCGGGAGCCCGGTTTTGCGCCAGTCCGACAAGTACATAAGGAGTGTGTCTTCATGTTGTACGAAAGCACGAAAGCCCTGTTGCAGGCTATCCTGCAGAAACCGGCGACGAGACCCGCTGGGACGACCAAACCGAATCTGGAAATTCTTGCCTTTTCGAGATGCACCAGATGGCGGGGTCCCTGTACCAGCCTTACAAAACCGACAGGCTGAACGCCACCTCGCGCACCCAAGGCAACCTTCCGCGGAAGTTGACCAAGGCCATACCACACGTCAGAAGCATGGTGATTGCCATCCGCCACAAGGACCGCACCCGGGCGCTCGAAAGTGGCCATGCGGCACTGGCTGAAATGAACGCCGCAGCCCATTCGATTCCTGCAACCTCCGCCGCCGAACCAATGGCGGAACCCAAGCGAAAGCGCCTTGCCGCCGCTGCCGGCCGGTAGATATGAGCCAGTCGTTTACGTTCATCGACGTGGCCGGGAATCGGGCAGGTTATACCGTCTCGGAGCAGGACCCGCACGACGGCTTCCACTGGTCCACCGATCACGGCGATCGCGGTGTTGCGCCCTCGTTTGAAGAAGCTCAATACCGGGCAAGAACCGTATTGAAGGATAGCATGGCGGCCAACCGGCGATCCGACGAAGCCACCAGTATTGCCAAGTATTCCACGCCCTGGCGGCCGCGCTGAATTGCCTTGTGGTCCGTCAGGATGGGACCGCGGCCCACGAATAGCGATTGAAAACCTGCGCTAGGCTGGGGGGCGGGCTTAAGCCCGCGCGGGGATTCATCCCCGCTTGCAGCGGCACCTGCAAGCTTTGCCTGGGTTTTCGACCGTGCGCGGGTCCTCCAGGACCCGCTCTTCGCGCACCTTGTATACTGATGGCATTGCCGAGAGTTGGACGTGCGTTTGCCCACCATGACGAACACCAAACCAAGCCGCCGCTCGATTCTTGGCGTCTTCATGTTAGCGGCCGTTAGCCAAACACCGGCGCGAGCGCAGACCGCCGCTGAGGTGGTGCTGCACAGCTTCGGCCGCACCCAGGCGCCGGGCCCAAACGCGGCTCCCATCCTCGACTCCACTGGCGCGCTCTATGGAACTACCGCCGCCGGCGGCCCCCGCTACGCGGGCACAATATTCGCGCTGGATGCGTCCGGCAGCTACCGGGTGCTGTACAGCTTCACAGGCGGCGCCGGTGGCTCGAAACCCAATGGCGTGAGCCGCGACCCGCAGGGCAACTTCTACGGGACCACGATGTACGGAACTACGGTGGACGAGACCCCGGGTTGCATCACCCTTAGCTACAGCCAGGGTTGCGGCATAGCCTACAAGGTGGACTCCTCCGGCCGCCAGACCGTCCTGCACCGTTTCACGGGCGGACTCGATGGCGGCCTGCCCTCCGCAAATCTGGTCCGCGACGCGGCCGGCAATCTCTACGGCACAGCCACCATCGGCGGCAGCGACACGCAGTGTACATATGGTTGCGGGGTGGTGTTCAAGTTGGACGCAGCGGGTAACGAGACCATACTTCACAACTTCACCGTCGGCGCCGACGGGATCGCACCCGGCGCTTTGATCCGCGACTCGGCGGGCAACCTCTACGGGACCACCTCGGTAGGCGGCCCGTTCGGCCACGGCGTGATCTATAAGCTGGGCCCTTCCGGCCAAGAAACCCTGTTATACACCTTCACGGGCAAGGCCGATGGCAGCGCGCCGAACGGCATCGTGCTCGATTCGGCAGGTAACCTCTATGGAACCACCTATGAAGGCGGCAAGTGGGGCTATGGCGTCGTATACAAACTCGATGCCGCCGGTCGCGAAACGGTGCTGTATGCCTTCCAGGGAAAAACCGACGGTGGCTACCCTTTGGCCGGTGTGATCCGCGATCCCGCCGGCGACCTGTTCGGGACCACTTCCTACGGCGGCGACGCCGCGGCCTGTTACGACGGCTGCGGCGTGGTGTTCAAACTGGACCCGAGCGGCCACGAGACCGTGCTGCGCACCTTCACGGGGACGGATGGATGGTTCCCGTCGGGCGGTCTCGCCCGCGATGCGGCGGGCAACCTATACGGGAACACCGCAGACGGCGGCACATCCGATGGCGGTGTGCTATTCGCGCTCGATCCGGCCGGCCACGAGAGAGTGCTGCATTACTTTCCGAACGGGAGCCTCGGCACCTACCCGTCCTCCGGTTTGATCGCCGACCCCGCGGGAAACCTCTATGGGACCGCTTCCAGCGGCGGCCCCGCGGGCCGGGGCGTAGTGTATCGCTTCTCTGGGCCGGCATCCTACAAGGTGCTCTACGGCTTCAAGGGCGAAACCGACGGGTATCAGCCGGCCGGCGGCGTGATCCGCGACTCGGCAGGCAACCTCTACGGTACCGCCGTCTATGGCGGCGCCGCGGGCGGCGGCGAAGTTTATAAGGTGAACCCGTCCGGCCAGAAGACGGAGTTGTTTGGTTTTACAGGGGCAGCGGACGGCGGCAACCCCAGCGCGGGCGTGATCCGCGACGACGCCGGCAATCTTTATGGAACCACTCTTACCGGTGGCGCCGGCAGCGTCGCATGCTCCCTCCCCAACGGCTGTGGAGTTGTGTTTAAGCTCAGCCCGAGCGGCAAGGAGACAGTGCTGCATGCCTTCACCAACGGAGCCGACGGGGGATCGACCGCATCCGGTGTCACCCGCGACCCGGCAGGCAACCTGAACGGGACCGCGCCCCAGGGCGGCGCCGCTAACAACGGTGTGGTGTATAAGTTGGATACGGCCGGCAATTACACCGTGCTGTACAGCTTCACCGGCGGCTCCGACGGAGGTTCGCCCAACGGCGCCGTGATCCTCGACGCCGCGGGCAACCTTTACGGAACCGCGCCCCAAGGCGGCATCGTCACTGGCCCATGCCAGTCCTCCAACGGTTGTGGAGTCGTATACAAGCTGGATCCTGCCGGCCATCAGACCGTGCTTTACACCTTCACCGGCGGCGCGGATGGAAGCCAGCCATACGGCGGCGTGCTCCGCGACTCGGCCGGCAATCTCTACGGGAATACTTACGCCGGTGGGGCAGGGAAGGGCGGCCTGGGTTGCGGTGTTGTCTACAAGCTGGATGCGGCCGGCAATTACTCGGTGCTCTACACTCTCACAAGCGGCGGAGCCAACGACGGGTGCTCCCCCGGATTCGGGCTGCTCGGCGATGCGGTTGGCAACCTCTTCGGAACCACGCACGCGGGCGGGACCAGGAATACCGGAGTGGTCTTCAAGATCGCGCCGTAGTGACGGCCAGCTCGACCCAGAGTTAGTCCTGGTCGCCGCTGTTCAATCCAGTCTAAGCGGACGAAAAGCCATGTCACCGCCGAGCGCCTAGTGTGGTCCTTGTTGCGGGTCGTTTTCGGACTCCGCAAGAATGTCCAAAAATTGGCGGCCGGTCACGGTCCTCGTCTCCCCGTGACGCTGCGGAAAGTGCCTTGTGTTGCCCGTCACGATATAGTTCGCTTCGGCGGTTTGGGCACATTCAAGGAACCGATTGTCGGACTCATGGCTGGAAATGGAGACGGTCTGGGTTGGTTCTACAAGGTGCGCGACTCTCCGAATGGATGCGAGCGCCGCATCGATACTCTTTGGCTGGAGCTTTAGGCGGGGTCGCCGCAACACCTCTTCGTACTCGTTGAGCACGGAGCGGGACACATAGAGCGCGATGTGTCCGAGAAGAGCGAGCAATAAAACGGAGGCTTGCGTACCGTGGGGTACCAGCAGCGCTGAAACGATGACGTTGGTGTCCAACACGACCCGAATCATCGCCTTGTAGCTAACGGTTCTTGGCTCGCCGGCGGCGAACCGCCGAAATCTCTGCATTGATCTGCCTGGTACTGAGCTTATCGGTACCGCGGCGCCTGGATGCCGTCCAGGTTTCCTTCAGCCAGGCGGGCGCCTGTTCGCGGAGTTGTTCGAGGAAACGCTCACGTTCGATTTTTCCGGCGGGAACCCGGTCGATGACAATCATGGGGGTGTAGGTAATCCGGCCGCGTTCCACTCGTGCCTCCAGCACGTCGCCGCAGCCGATGCCGAGTTCCTCCCGAATGGACTGGGGGATCACCACCCGATATCTGCTTTTGACAGTGACGATGGCCATAGTGGATTTTGGGCAAATACATCAAGTCTTACACTTCCACCTTAGCAAGCCCACGGAATCTGTCAAGGCGTCCGCACCAGTCTCGGCCATACGGTCCCCCTCCCTGCCAACGCTATCTCGTCCAATTACCTTGTGTGGATTCCCCCATCCTATTGCAAACAAGCACTCGACGCGTCCGGAACCGGCAGAATGCCGCCGCCTTCTGTGCCACTGTCGTATCGGGCACTCTTATGTCCGCTGTTCTGCCATGGAATGCCCGGATCTCCGTGGAGACAGCGGCTCCCTCGTAGCCACTCTACGACGCCTTTCTTCGCTTGGCAACTTCGGGCTTGGGCCGACGCGAAGCGTTATAATCGGAAATGCCGGAGATAAACCGTGGACAAGCCCGACGACCCCCGCTTCAACTTCGATGCCAAGCCGACGCTGGACGAAGTAATCGCCCAGCAGGGGAAGGGTCCCATCACCGACGTGCAAGCCCTGCACGGAAATTTCTGGCCCGAAGACGAAAGCATCGAAGACTTCCTGGCAGCCCTCCATGAATGGCGCGGCCACAAGAAAGCCGATCCCGCCGCATGAGCAGCGTCGTCGTGGATACGGACGTCGTCTCCTTCGTTTTCAAAAAACCATCCGATAGGCGCCATGTATGACGCCGACCTTGCCGGCCGGACCCTGATCGCATCCTTCATGACCTTGGCCGAACTGGACCGCTGGACAATCCAGTCGAAGTGGGGCGAAGCGCGGCGGAATTGGTTGCGTCTGTACTTGGAGCCGTTCGCCGTGATGCCGTATAACCGCGCCCTCTGCACGAAGTGGGCCGAGGTGACCGTCGCCGCGCGGGCAAGCGGATATCCCATCGAATGCGCGGACGCCTGGATCGCAGGCTGAAACAACCGGCAGTCTTGGGGGAGGCCCACGCCGTTAATATTTGTTACTTCAGGGGCTTTACACCCCCTCTGCGGCCGAGTCCAAAAGCGATGCGGTAGATATCGGGCATTTGGATGCGGCCATCCCAAATAAAGTCGAGTACTCCCAAGTCCTTCAGATCCCGGAGTACACCACCCGGGCCTTCTCCGAAATGCGGCGGTAGCAGCTTAACCGCGCCGGGCTGCGCGGTAGCAATTTCGATATTCTTGATCGTTCCTGCGGTCTTCCACAAATCCAAGACATCGCCAACAGGGCAGGGCACCGTAATCTTGTTCCGCAGCGGTTCCATCAATGGCTCCACCCACGGATAATCCTCTTGCGTAATCTCCTTGACCCTGATCGTGGAGGCATCCTGGACACCCGTCTGGATACCCTTGTAGTGGAGCGCGTAGGGCCAGTCAGGTGGTGGCTCAACTGCTAGGGCGGAGCGTAGCGCCGCAAAGAAACTACGTGGGCTAACCTGGTCCCGGCTGTCCAGCAGATGATTTGGCAGCCAGGTATATGGGAATCCGCGCTTATGTCCATGCTGACCCGCAGCCATCGCAGGCCCGGCCAAAGCATGAAAGACTTCCTTCTGAAGCAGTTCGTCATTCCGGAGGCTATCGGGGAGAACCCACGCATGCTGGGCTTTCTCCTTTAGCCACGGGAGGCCGAATGTGTTCTCGCAATGCCTGCGGAAGTCCGCACCGTGGCTCTGTTCGTTTGCCAGACATTGGAACAGCAACGCGTAGAGGTCTGCGCGCTGCCAACTGAGCGCAACTTTTCTTGCGAGCAACTTCGATGAGTCGGGAAAGGCCAGTATCTCCTTGTCTTCGAGCATGTCGGGCCGAACGAAGAGCTTGAAGCGCAGGCCACGATTGGCCAGCATATCAAGCGCCAGTTGGAATAGGGCCCGCGCAAGAGGTCGAACGCCTGCCCAGTCATCCGCTAGGCGATCAAGGGCATCGAACAGAATCAAATGCTTCCGGCCCCTACGAGCTAGCGCATCCCCAACATTATAAAGAAGGCTCTCGTAGTCTTCGGGGTTGTCTTGGACCCATCGCACCCGCGCCTCCCATTTCGCCGGACCTTGCGGGAAGGGCGAGGGGAGAGTCGCATGGACAGCAATCACCGCCTGCCAAATGTGCCTCGGCTTGTACTTCGACTGTAGACTTGCCAAGGTATCTTTTGAGGGCGCGACCTCAGGAGACAGTCCGAGCCCAAACCCTTGCGAAGTCGCGAAGTCGCTCTCGATGCGTGCCTCCGGAAATGCAGTGGCCAAGTATCGGCGGTGCTCTGGCAAGTTGAGAGCGGCCCACCAGTGGCTCTTGCCTGCGCCGCGCATCCCCTCGACGATCGTATTGTCCGGATTCAGCGCCTTAGCGTGACTTGGAGGGACGTAGGTAAATTGCGGCTCCCGTAAACTGCCGGAGATTTGATCGTTCTCGGGCAAAGCGCCGCGCAACGCTGCACGCAGGGGCTTCTGTGGGAATGGCTTCTTAATCATCGCGGTTGGGCATCCTCCACTAGCTCTGTCACACCGTCGAGAAATTCACCGTAGGCGGCCCTTATCTCGTCCTCGCCAAACAGTCCCTTGGGAATTTGCAGAGGATCGAATTCTTGAAGTCTGTTGCTCCATCTAATCCTCAACGGGTAATGCGGAGCCTCAATATCGTCCATATCGAAGTTGAACAGTTCCTGGTCGGTAGGTACCACGCCGCCGGGCTTAACTTCGTCATAGAGCGTCTCGGCGAACAAAGTATAAGACCGTTCAAGGAAGCCTCTAGCGCGAGCAACCTGGTCCGACTCTGGGAAAAGCGCGCTCACCATCTTCAGACGTTCCCGGACGTTGCGTGCCACAACCGGGCGGGACTGCCAGTGTGTGAAAAGCGACCTAAGCCCTTGCCATCCCTGCGCTGCATCCGTTGCAAAGAAGAACGCAGTTGAAGCCAGCCCAACAATGCTAAGAGCGGCTAGATCGTGCATTCCTGCGCGGCTATCGATGAGGACGATATCGGGTTTTTCCTTGTGCTCTAGGATACTGACAAGGCGCTGTACACGCTCTGAGAAACGTCTTGGTCCGTGCCCTTCCGAGACATCTGCATAGGCGCGAGAAAGCTTATCGAGGTAGTAATTGTCCCGGTTTCCGACTGCCGAGGCGACCCGAATCTCGTACCTAAGGTTTCCAGACAGCGGACTAGATGAGACCATCCGTGGAACCACCTCCGCCCCTTGTCCCACGGCATCCTCGACCAGCCAATCCACGACACCAAAATCTGCCAGACTGTCAGGTGGCAATAAGAGCCCCGAAAGTCCCGGCGATTCAAGGTCAAGGTCGATCAACAATACCTGTTTCCCGGCCTTCGCCAGATAGTACGCCACTACGGCAAGGGCAGTCGAACGTCCCACGCCGCCCTTGAGGCCAAAAAAAACCAGGTGAGGAATGAAAGACCTGGATGACGACTCGCCGGTCTCCTTTGCGCTCAGCAACCAATCCTGTCCTGTGACCTGTCGCTCCAGGATGTTCACCGAAAGCTGTGTCCCCGGAACAACCAACTGAACTATCGAGGGATCGCGGAAGACGGCATCCGGTTCGAAGAAATCGTCAGCGCAGAGCACGCCCGGCGATGCTGCGTAGACGCCAAGGTCAGCCATCTCTGTCTCCAGGCTCACAACCACTTCCCGATGTGCAGAGCGTTTAACGTCAAGTGCTATGGAGACAACGCCAGAGATGTCACGAATCAAAAGAGGGGCGCTCACCGAGGCTGGCAGCGCAACTCGCGCGATAGCCTCGGCGGCCTTTTGAACAACTTCGCCAAAAAAAACCGGTTTATCCATCATTTCTTCCCGTCAATAAGAGCCCGATCGAGCATCCGGCCCACCTCATGCGCAGCCGCCTTCCATTTCGGAAACGAGGTTGGCAGTGCCGATTCGGAATAGTAACGATGCGCAACCCTCCAGTCCGAGAAGGCGTTGACACTTGGAATCATCGCAAGGTATCTTGCACCCGACCGGCCGCTCACGAAGGCCTTAAGTGACACAAAAAGCCCTGGCAATTACCAGTTGGTCAACATGAACTCGGAAACCGCTCCGACGTTCCGGAGAGCCTTCCGCATCTGTTGGATGACCATGCCAGACGAGCAGCGCCTTGAGGCCGCACTCAGCCACGAATCCATAAATGTGGCCCGAGTTTGGCAGCCTGCCGTTGACCTCGAGCAGTTTCGCGTCAGCCATATGTCGACGGGCGGCCGCTACGAAATTGATCGGTTTTGGAGACGGTGTCATGAAAGACATCCAAAGGTATCATTATGCCATGCAATGCCACGCCCGAAAAACACGCCTCGGCGAATCTAGAACAAGGGGTTGGTGTTACGACTGCCGATTCGTGGTCGAAAATTCCGCCGCGCCATTCGCCCGCCGCTGGTCACGCATCCCGGAAGCTTGCCCTGCTGCGAAATTAGCCATCCCTTTCAATCACTTACGGTCCGTTCAACCCAAAGGGCGCCCTGCTCTCGAACCGCCTGCGTGCTATCTTGAGATCGCACCAACCTGGAGCGGATATCATCCCATGCGACATCACCATACATTGCGCCGTATTCAGATTGATCCTCGGCCGCGAGTACCCGCTAAATCACCGATTTGCTTCCATCACGAGAACACCCCGGCATCCACGCCAACCTGCCGCCAACCCCAAAATTGGTTTCGCCCAAAAATGCAAACAGCAGAAAACACATGACTTATTGGCTTTGTTCCGTCAGAAAAGCATTCGCCGCCCCCTCCCGGAACTTTCCCCCCGCCCCAGCCGTTATCCCTACCGGGCTTGTTAAACAACCGCCCCCGGAGGCGTCTCATGTATGAAGAGCAAGGGAGGAAAGATAACGTGGAGGCCACCGCCCAACTGGAACCGGTCCAAACCGGTCCACCCCTAACCGGTCCAATCCCAACCGCCTCACCCGCGGACCTGGATCTGGACTTCATTTTCCGGGAGCACCATGCCACCGTGTTCCGCGCGGCCTACCGCGTCACGGGCAACGCCAGCGACGCTGAAGACGTTCTGCAAACCGTCTTCATGCGCCTGCTGCGCCGCCCACCGGACGCCGAAGCCGTCGGCAACATGGAAGGCTATCTGCGGCGCGCAGCCGTAAACGCGGCGCTGGACCTGATCCGCTCCCGGCAGGCCGCGCCCCATGTCCCCCTAGACGACCTGGCCCCACTGCTTCCCGAAAACGCTTCCCTTGCTCCCGATCGCTTGCACCGGTCCACCGAAATCCGCCACTGGCTGCGCCAGGCCGTCGCCCGGCTCAGTCCCCGGGCCGCCGAAATGTTCACCCTTCGCTTTTTTGAAGGCCGGGACAATCCGGAAATCGCCCGCGCCCTCGGCACTACGCCAGCCAGCGTAGCGGTTACGTTGTCCCGCACGCGCGATCGCATTCAGCAGGAATTTAAGTCGTACATGGGAGAAATCAGATGACGCCACAAGATCCGAACCTCGATCCGCTCCTGGAACAAGCCATCGCCGAAATCCACGACGAGCCTATCGATCCCGCTGTAATCGAAGCCGCTGCCGGCCGGGTCCAGCAGCGCCTCGCCGAACATCACACGCTGCACAATTGTGCCGACTTTCAAGCCCTCATTCCCGACTATCGCGCCGGTAAATTAGGTCCGGCGCGCGCCCTATTGTTGAAGGACCACACCCACGAATGCGTGGCCTGCTACCGCGCTTTGAAAGCGATTCCACCAGCCGCCAGCCACCAACCAGCCACAAAATCGCCCGCGTGGTTCAGCACTCCCGCATTCCGTTGGGCCATCGCCGCGACCCTGGTCGCGGGTGCCTTCTGGGCCTTTGGCGACCGCCTCCGTCCCGCCTACACGGGCCCCGAAGCCGTGGTCGAATCCGCCGATGGCCTCATCTATCGCGTCTCCGATACCGGCACCGTCCCCATCCTGCGTGGCGCTGAAGTGCCCGCCGGCGCCGACATCCGCACCGCCCGCGATGCCCACGCCATCCTCCGCCTGCGCGACGGCTCGCACGTCGAAATGCGCGAACGTTCCGGCCTCTCCGTCTCCGAACGCGGCCACGACATGACCATCGGCCTGGACCGCGGCGCCATCATCGTACAAGCCGCCAAGCGCCACGCCGGCCACCTCTATGTCGGGACGCGCGATTGCCGCGTATCCGTCACCGGCACCGTCTTCAGCGTGAACAGCGGACTCAAAGGATCGCGTGTTACCGTGATCGAAGGCACCGTGCTGGTGGCCCAGAACAGCCACGAAAGCGTGCTGCATGCCGGCGGCCAGGTGTCCACCAGCTCCGCCATGGGTGCGACGCCCGTGTCCCGGGAAATCTCCTGGAGCCAGAGCGCCGACGCCTACATCGCGATGCTCAACGCCGTCACCGCCCTCAACGTCAAGCTCGACCAGGACCACTTTCCGGCCCTGCGCTTTTCAAGCAACCTCCTGACCATGGCGCCCGCGCAGACCGTAGTTTATGCCAGTATCCCCAACCTGAGCCAGGCGCTCACCGAGGTGCAGCAGGTCTTCGTCCCCAAGATCCAGCAGAATCCGATCCTCAGCCAATGGTGGCAGCAGAATAAGCTCGACCAAGTCATCGCCGACATGAGCACCATGAGCGGCTACCTGGGCAACGAAATGGTCGTGGCCGCCTCGCTGAATTCGAGCGGTCACCCCGGCCAGCCAGTCGTCATGGCCGAGTTGACCAAGCCCGGTTTCGAGTCTTTCGCGCAATCCGAAGTCGCCAAGCTATCGAGCGGCGCAAACTCGCAGCACCTGCGCATCGTCACCGATCCATCCGCCATCGGCGCGATTCCGCAAGACCAATGCGTCCTGCTGATCCTGCCGCACCTCGTGGCTCTCTCGCCCGATGCCGCCGCTCTGCAGCAGATCGCCGCCGGCGCACCCACCACGTTCGCCACCGGCGAATTCGGATCGCAAATCGCGGCCGCCTATGGCGCGGGAGTCGGCCTGCTGTTCGCCGCGGACGTGCAGGCGATGCATCAGGCCATGCCCGCCGGCCACGACCATGCGCCGAACGTGCAGTACTTCATGGTGCAGCAAACCGGCAATGCCGGGACCGCCGAAACGCGTGCCGCCATCATCTTCAACGGACAGCGCACCGGCGTAGCTTCCTGGCTGGCCGCGCCCGCGCCGCTCGATGCGCTGGATTTCATTTCCCCGCAGGCTACCCTGGCCTGGGCCGCCGCCGTCAAGCAGCCCACCGCCATCATCGATGAAATCATGACCATGCAAGCATCCAATCCGATGTTCCAACAGCATCTGGCCGAAGTCCAGGCGCTGCTCGGCGTGGATCTGCGCAACGATCTGGCTGCCGCGCTCGGCGGCGAAGTCGCCATGGCGCAGGATGGTCCGCTGCTGCCGACGCCCTCCTGGAAAATCGCCGTCGAAGTCTACGACCCAGTCAAGCTGCAATCCACAATTCAGAAGTTAGTGGATGCCGCCAAAACAGTGCAACTCCAGCAGTCCACCGCCAACGGCCGCACTTACTATACGGTTTCCAGCCCGAACGGCTCGCCGTTCACCACGGTCTGCTACACCTATACGGACGGCTACCTGCTGGCGGGATCCAGCCAGTCGCTGCTCGATGCGGCGATTCAGAATCGCGCCAGCGGTTACACGCTGCCGCGCTCCGCGACGTTCACCGCGCTCATCCCGCACGACCAATACGCGAACTTCTCGGCGGCCATTTATTACAATGCCTCGACTCTTGCGCCAGTGCTGGAGCAGTTCAGCAAGCAACCCGCCGTCCAGGAACTCGCGGCCAATCTGAAGCCCAACCTGATCGCGGCCTACGGCGAGAACGACCGGATCACCTTCGCCACCAGCGGCAGCCTGTTCAGCACTCTCAGCAACATGAGCCTGCTGCAATTATTGGAGAAGCCCGGAACCCAGTTACACTAATATTCGTAGCAGATAAGTGGGGCGGGCAATATTGCCCGCAGCCGCCTTTCAGGCGGCTCTTCCCAGGACGCAGATGCAGCCCGTAATCGAACTCGACAATCTCGAAGTCCGCTTCGGCGACCGAACCATTCTCAAACAACTGAATGGTTCGCTCACCGGCCGGTCCATCGGCCTCCTCGGCCCCAACGGCGCAGGCAAGTCGACCCTCATCAACACCCTGCTCGGCTTCCACCAACCCTCCGCCGGCACCGCCCGCATCTTCGGCAAAGACATCCGCACCGAAGCCAAGAACGTCCGCGCCCTGCTCGGCTACATGCCCGAAAACGATTCCTTCATCGCCGGCATGACCGGCGTACACTTCGTCCGCCTGATGGCCGAACTCTCCGGCCTGCCCGCCGAACAAGCCATGGAGCGCGCCCACGAAGCTTTCTTCTGGGTCGGCTTGGGCGAAGCCCGCTATCGCAACTTGGGCACTTACTCGCTCGGCATGAAACAAATGGCCAAGCTGGCGCAGGCCATCGCGCACGGTCCCAAGCTGCTCTTCCTCGACGAGCCGACCAACGGACTCGATCCGCCCGCGCGCGCCCGCATGATCCAGCTTATTCAGGAAATCCGCGACCACGGCGACCTGCGCCTGATCCTTTCCTCGCACCTGCTGCGCGACGTCGACGAGTGCTGCGACGAAGTCCTGATCCTGAAAGACGGCCGCATCGCGGCCTCCTGCAACTTGGAAGAAGAGCGCCGCGCGAACCGCAAATTCCTGGAATTGGAAACCCGCGGCGCAAACGGCACCTTCACCGCCGCCATCGAGCAACTGGGCTGCGAGACCGCCGCGTTTCCCAATGGCCGCATGAAGCTGGTGATGCCCGATGGCGTCGAAATCCGCCAGCTTTACGCCCTGGCCGCCGCGCAAAACGTGCAGATCCGCCGCCTCAACCATAAGCGCGATTCGCTCGAAGATATTTTCCTGAAAGCCATGGAGGTGCCCAATGGCGGTGTTTAAGCATGCCTACAAAGGCTACGATGGGCCGCTCACGCCCGCCTGGTCGCGCTTCTTCATTTTGCCGCGCTACGCCTTCGAGGAAATGCGCCGCAAACGTTCCTACAGCTTGTTCTTCCTGGTCTCCATGATCGCGCCGATCGTCTACGCGCTCATTATTTATGTCGAGCACAACCTGAGCGCGCTGAAAATGCTGCAAGTGCGCGACCTGATCGAAATCAACGCGCGCTTCTTCCTGAATTTCCTCGGCACACAGAGCATGTTGGCGTTCTTCCTCGCGGCTTTCGTAGGGCCCGGACAAATCTCGCCCGACCTGGCCAACAACGGGCTTTCGCTGTATCTCGCACGGCCCTTCTCGCGCGCCGAATACGTCCTCGGTAAAATGTCCGTCCTGCTGATCCTGATGTCCTGCATGACCTGGATCCCCGGCCTGCTGCTCTTCATCCTGCAAGCGTCGCTCGAAGGCCACGGCTGGTTCGGCCAAAACTTGCGCATCGCCAATGCCATCTTCTTCGGCGCATGGATCTGGATTCTGCTCCTCTCGGTGCTGGCCCTGGCCCTCTCGGCCTGGGTGAAATGGAAGCCCATGGCCGGCGCTCTGCTCTTCGGCGCCTTCTTCGTGGGCGCGGGATTTGGCGGCGCCATCAACGCCATCATGCGTACCCAGTGGGGCAACCTGCTGAACCTCAGCCATCTGATCGGCACGGTCTGGACGTCGCTGTTTGAACAGCCCATGCATCGGGGCAATGGTGCGGTCTTCTTCCGCGTGCATGGCGAGGAAACTCCCACCTGGTGCTGCTGGATGGCACTGCTGGCCATCTGCGGCTTTTGCCTCCATCTCCTCTCCCGCAAAATCCGAGGCGCGGAGGTAGTGCGATGACCTACCCTCCCTGCTCCATTCCATTCTGCCCTCGTGGCGCAGGCACTCGTGCCTGCCGCGCT
>Ga0302326_10006863_pt1 | contig 25432 bp, 25 predicted proteins | sample Palsa_T0_3_FD_202264 | JGI IMG/M metagenome (GOLD analysis project Ga0302326, IMG submission 202264) | Peat permafrost microbial communities from Stordalen Mire near Abisko, Sweden - Palsa_T0_3 | ecosystem: Environmental > Terrestrial > Soil > Palsa > Peat permafrost | place: Sweden: Abisko... | reverse complement strand
GCCGTTGCTGGTAGCGCCGCTGGATCTGGCGGAAAAGTGCATGCGCCTGATTGAGCGTGAGGCCGAGCATGCCCGCACGGGTCGTCCGGCGCGCATCGTCGCCAAGCTCAACTCCCTGGTTGACACCGATATTATCCAGTCACTCTACCGTGCCTCGCAGGCAGGAGTGGAAATTGAGCTGCTCGTGCGCGGCATTTGCTCGTTGCGGCCGGGGATTCGCGGAGTCAGCGACCGCATCCGCGTGCGCAGCATCGTGGGCCGGTTTCTGGAACACAGCCGCATCTATTACTTCGAGAACGGTGATGACCCGGAAGTCTACCTCGGCAGCGCCGATTGGATGCCGCGTAATCTGCACGAGCGCGTGGAAGTTCTCTTCCCGCTCAAGAACCCGCTGCTTCGCGACCGCGTGGTGCATGAGATTCTGGCCGCCTATCTGGCCGACAATGTGAAAGCACGATTTCTGCAAAAGGACGGTCGCTACCTGCGTTCCTGGCAATCGCCGCGCGGACGCAGCAAGAAGCCTCCTCGAGGCGCTGCCGCATTCAATGCCCAGGATTTTCTCATCGGTCTGGCGGAAGGCACCAAGACGCCCGAGGACATTCCTGTTTCTGTTCCCCATCGCTCCTCCCGAACTTCCTCCCGAACTTTGGTAGGGCGACGATCGTGATCGGGCGACCATGAATGCGCGAACTATGATGGGAAAGGAATAATCACTCCGAAATGTTTCTCTATTTTTTGCGCCACGCCAGCGCCGGACAACAGTTGAGCGCTGCGAAGAAGGACGAGAAGCGCGGTCTCGATAAAGATGGCATCGAGCAATGCGGATATATCGGCCGCGCTCTGGCCGCGCTCGGTGTGCAGGTGGAAATCATTGTCTCAAGCCCCCTGAAACGTGCTACTCAAACCGCGGCTTTGGTGGGCAACGAAATGGGGCACGAAGGCAAATTGGTCATCGAGAATGCGCTGCGTCCGCTGGCGGGCTTCTCGGATTTCCAAAAAATGCTGGAAAAGTACGCTCGCCAGGATTCCATGCTGCTGGTGGGCCACAACCCCAATCTGCGCGAATTTCTCGGACGCGTGATCAGCGACAGTGGATGCGAAGCTGTAGTTGAGCTTAAGAAAGGCGCCGTGGCCAAAGTCGAGATGCGGCGCAGTTCCGGGTCCTTGAGCTGGTGCATCACACCTCGCATCCTGCGTACGCTTCACGCCGCGGCCACGGAAAGTTCGCGGCCGAAGACTTCGCGGAAATAAGACCGGTCTTTTTCAATCGCCCATACCTCCAGGTCCACACTGGCCTTGCCGCGAGGAGTCAATTTCATTGCGACTCTTCCGTTGCGCGCTGAGACTCCAACCCTGCCCACGGATTGGCTTCTACCCATGTTTAAAGTTCGAGCGATGCGAAGCAGCATCGATGCTTTCGTCACGTTCTCCTGCTCTTCGGGACTCAGGGCATTCATCGGTCCGTCGCCCGGCGTGGGGCGCGATTTTCCCAGGTAACGCGCGATCGAGCCGATGATGCGGCGCTGTTGCGGCGTGTAACCGAGGATTTCCGAGTTCGCGATGATGTAATAAGTGTGGCGGTGGTGTCCGTTGCGGTTCACGTAGTCGCCCACCTCGTACAACATGGCTGCTGCCGAGAGCCATTCGCGGTACTCCGGGGGAAGCTGGTGTACGGATTTCAATGACGAAAATAGCAGCAGCGCCGAATCGCGCACCTGCAAGGCATGATGAAGGTCGACGCGATAATGTTCCACCGCGCGCTTGATCGACTCCCAGCGTTCCGATTCAATCGCTCGACCGGATCTTGTGCTGCGGTCGTATTCCGCCGCCATCTGCGCGAGGATGCCATCGCGCAGCCCCAGCGCTGAGTAGCGAAAGCCCGGCAGATGGCAGCGCTCCAGCAGTTCAGCATAGACAACCGCGCCGGCGCAAATGATTTCAGCGCGGCGCGGACCGATGCCGGGGACCTTGCGGCGCTGCTCCAGCGTCTGGCGCGTGATCTGCTTGGCAATTCGGCGGATCATTTCGCGCGTAGCGTAAGTGGCGGGCCCGCGCTTCCGGGGACGCGCCAGGTGGGCGGCCACTCCTGCCAGCGCTGCTGCTGTGCCGGAGGTGGCGATCACAGCGCCCACACGCGCGGCTTTAATCCGATCCTGAATGCGTGTAATCTCCCGCGCCACAAATCCAGAAAGCCGCTTCAACTCGCTTTTGCGCGGCGGATCGTGCTGCAGAAACTCGCCGGTCAGGCGCACGGCCCCAAGCGGCAGGCTCACCGTATCGCGGAGCTGCCCCTCGCGCGAAAGCGTGAGCTCACAGCTGCCGCCGCCGAGGTCCACCAGCAGGACACTATGAGCGCCAAGGCGGCCAGCGGAGACGATGCCGAGGTGAATCAGGCGAGCCTCTTCCAGTCCGGAGATAATTTCGATTGTCCATCCGGTGGTCGAACGAACCCACTCCAGAAACGAGCGCGAATTGCGGGCGTCACGCAATGCCGCGGTGGCGACCACCTTCACCAGATCGGTGCCGCATTCCTGCGTGGCGCGATGAAAGCGGCGCAGCACGCGCACCGTTTCAGACATCGCCTCGGGCGAAAGCAATCCGCCGCTGAAGACGCCTTCGCCCAGTCGGGTGACTTCGCGGTCTTCGTGGACTTCTTTCAGACGTCCGGCTTGCAGCCGCGAGATTTTCAGGCGGACAGAGTTGGAGCCGATGTCGATGGCGGCAAAGGTGGGCATCGAGTGACGATTGAAAGTGAAGCATCAGTATTGTCACACACCGGTTGATTCGCGCAAGCTTGGAAGCTTCCCGTTAGTGGTTCAATTTGCGAAACCGGCAACCACCAAGGGCACGAAGGTGCACGAAGAAAACACCCTGAGACCAAAAGCTTCGTGATACTTCGTGCCCTCGGTGGTTCAGGGTGTCGTGACGCGACAGTCTTGTTTTCGACAGGACACTGCCCCTTTTTTAACCGATTTGTAACAACCGTCTGGTAGCCTCAAACGGAATGTCTAATCAAGCCCTGCCCCGGCCGCGTTTTAACGCTCCCGAACCGGAGCGGGGACCAAGGGCCGCCCTGAAGATCGAAGCTCGAAAGACGCCGCTGTTGCACGGAAAGGTCAGCGAGATCCCCGACTTTGTTTTTGGCTGGGCGATGCGTCTTTGCGGCCTGGCGGTGGTCGCGCTGCTTGGATTGATCGTCTACCAACTGGTGGTGGGCTCCCAGCTTTCGTGGCACGCTTTTGGCTGGAAGTTTTTCGGACAATCGGACTGGAATCCGGTGTCGGACCAGTACGGTGCGCTGCCGTTCATGTTCGGCACGATCGTGTCCTCGCTGCTTTCGCTGGTGATTGCCGTGCCTTTGTCTCTCGGCGTGGCCGTGTTCATTACCGAGATGTGCCCGATCGGGCTGCGCGGAATTCTCTCTTTTACTACCGAGTTGCTGGCGGCAATTCCCAGTGTGGTTTACGGACTTTGGGCGATCTTCGTGCTGGTGCCGATACTTCGCGTATATGTCCAGCCGTTCCTTGGCAAAACACTCGGCTGGAGCGGCCTGTTCAGCGGGCCGCCTTACGGTATTGGCATGCTGGCCGCGGGGGTGATTCTGGCGATCATGATCATTCCTATCATCTCTTCTATTACGCGCGAGGTGCTCACCGTAGTTCCTCAACATCAGCGGGAAGCGGTGCTGGCGCTGGGTGCAACGCGCTGGGAGATGATCCGCATGGGTGTACTGCGTAACGCGCGAGCGGGAATCGTGGGCGCCATCATTTTGGGTTTGGGCCGCGCGCTCGGCGAGACCATGGCGGTCACCATGGTGATCGGCAACCGCCCGGAAATTGCCAAGTCTCTTTTTGCTCCCGGATATACCATGGCCAGCGTGCTGGCCAACGAATTCACCGAAGCGACCGGCGATTTGTATCTCTCCGCCTTGATCGAGATTGGCCTGGCGCTGTTCTTTGTCACGATTGTGATCAACGCGCTTGCGCGGCTGATGGTGTGGAGCGTTACTCGAGGCCAACCGGCGAGAAGCATTGTCTGATACGAACTCCAAGGCGGCAGCTGTCTTGATCCCGCAGATCGATATTCCGCAGATCAGTATTCCGCCCATCAGCTGGCGGCGGCGGTTCATGGATCATGCGATGACGGGCGTCGCCGTGCTTACCGTCCTGCTCGTGCTTCTGCCGCTCTTCGCCATCTTTGCCTATTTGATTTACAAGGGCATCGGCTCGATCAATATTGCCTTCCTGACCCAGACTCCAAAGCCGGTAGGCGAGCCCGGCGGCGGTATGGCGAACGCCATCGCGGGATCGATGGTCATTCTTGCTATCGCCAGTCTGCTTGGCGTGCCGCTCGGAATTGGCGCGGGCATCTTTCTTTCTGAGTACGGGCGAAACCGGTATGGCGACATCGTGCGCTTTGTTTCCGATGTGCTGAACGGTGTGCCCTCCATCGTGATCGGCATTGTGGCTTACGGGCTGGTGGTGATGCGGCAGAAACATTTCTCCGCGCTGGCCGGTGGCGTGGCGCTGGCCATTATGATGGTTCCGACGATCGCGCGCACCACCGAGCAAATGCTGCTGCTGGTGCCGCAGGCCATTCGCGAAGCGGCTTACGGGCTGGGCGTGTCCCGCTGGCGCACCACGCTCTCGATTACGCTGCGCACGGCGACCTCTGGAGTCATCACCGGCGTCATGCTGGCCTTCGCGCGGGTCGCTGGAGAAACGGCTCCGCTGCTCTTCACCGCATTCGGAAACCAGTTCTGGAATTGGAAAGCCGACCAGCCGACTGCCGCCTTGTCGCTGCAGATCTTTACTTATGCGATCTCGCCCTTCGATGAATGGCATCGGCAGGCTTGGGCGGGCGCGCTGGTTTTGATTATCCTCATAGTCGGCGCGGTCGCGGCGGTTCGCATTGCAGTGCGGCACGGAACTTTCGCGGGAGCTTAGCGGTTCCATGGCGTCCGTGTAAGATTTGTATCAGGCCTTTCAAACACACCGCGGGCCGCTAACCGGGGCAGAGTTCAGGGAGCTTTTTTAGGGAGATATGGGCGTCGGAATTAAAGTCGAGCAGCTGAATGCGTTTTACGGCAAAACGCAGGCCTTGTTCGATGTCAACATCACCGTGCTCGCGAACCACGCGACCGCGCTCATTGGGCCTTCGGGATGCGGGAAATCCACGTTCATTCGCTGTTTGAACCGCATGCACGAAACTATTCCCGAGGCGCGGGTCGATGGAACGGTGCATATCGGCGATCTCAGTGTTTATAACGGAACTTCGGCCACGCAGCTGCGGCGGCGCGTGGGCATGGTCTTTCAGAAGCCGAATCCGTTCCCGACCATGTCGATCTATGACAACGTGGCCGCCGGACTCAAGCTGAACGGCTTTGGCAACCGCAAGCTGCTGGATGAGGCCGTCCACAAGTCTTTGGAAAGCGCCGCGCTGTGGGACGAGGTAAAAGACTCTCTGCACAAAAAGTCCGGTGCCAGCCTTTCCGGCGGGCAGCAACAGCGGCTGTGCATCGCCCGCGCCCTGGCCGTCCAGCCGGAAGTTCTGCTCATGGACGAACCTTGTTCGGCGCTCGATCCGATTTCAACCGGCAAGATTGAAGAGCTGATATTCCAATTAAAAGAGCAATACACGATCGTGATTGTGACGCATAATATGCAGCAGGCCGCCCGGGTGGCGGAATTCACTGGATTCTTTCTTTTGGGCAAGATGATCGAGTTCGACAAAACTGAAAAGATATTTACCAATCCCTTCGACAAACGGACGGAAGATTACGTCACAGGCAGGTTTGGATAATGCGCACGCGTTTTCAGCAGCAGATGGTCGACCTCCGGGAGAAACTGCTTCGCATGGGAGGTCTCGCGGAACTGGCAGTGGATCGCGCCTGCCAGGCGTACACCGAACGCGATCTCACGCGCTGCCAGCTGGTCCTCGAAAACGAGAGCCTCATCAACGCCGCCGAGCGCGAGATCGACGAACTCGCGTTCGACATCCTCGCCACGCAACAACCGGCGGCCGTGGATCTGCGCTTTATTCTCGCGGTGACCAAGATCAACGCCGATCTTGAGCGCGTAGGCGATCAGGCCGTAAACATTGCCGAGCGCGTTATGGACATGATCGAATTGCCGGCCGCCGAGTTGCCGGTCGATATCGCCCGCATGGCCACGGCTGTCAGCGCCATGGTGCGACGTGCTCTGGAGTCGTTCGTGGAAGGCAAAGCCGAACTGGCGCAGGCGGTGCTGGAAATGGATCACGTCGTCGATCGCATGCGCGACGAAGCCTTTATAGTGCTCGTGCGGAAGATGAATGAAGAGCCGCAAGTGACTCAACAGGCGCTAGATGCTCTTCTAGTAGCGCGCAATCTCGAACGCGTTGCCGACCATGCCACTAACATTTCCGAAGACGTGATTTTCTGGGTCCTTGGCGCCGACGTGCGCCATCACGCGCAGGCAGCACTTGGCACCCGGCGCGCCGGTAGCACCGAACCATAGAAGCGCTCCCGCCTGCGGTACACTACTCGACGATCGACGCCCATGAGCCAGAGAATGCGTGTTTTTGCTACCTGTGACATCGGAGACGCCCTCAACATTCTTCGTCAAAGGGGATATGACCTTGAGGTTTATCCCAAGCCAGAGGCTCCACCGAAAAGCTTGATCATCGAAAAGGTGAAGTCCGGTGTGGATGGCCTGATCACCACGCTACGCGATCCGATCGACGCCGAGATTTTCGCGGCTGGAGACACCACGCTCAAAGTGGTGGCACAATTCGCCGTCGGATTTGACAACATCAATCGCGCCGATGCCAACCAGTACAAAGTTCCGTTTACTAATACAGCCGACGTCCTGACCGAGGCAACGGCGGAGTTTGCCTTCTTCCTGATGGGCGCGCTCGCCCGCAAGCTCTGGCCCGCCGAGCATCTGACGCGCGAAAATCGCTGGGGATACTGGCATCCTTATCTACCGTTTCTCGGCGACGAAGTCACTGGAAAAACCGTCGCCGTCATCGGCACCGGGCGCATCGGCCTCGCCATGATCAAGAAGTGCGCCGGATTTGATATGAATATCCTGTGCTTTGATCCGGCTTACGAGAACCACGACTACATCAAGGCCATCCAGGAGACGATGGATCTGCGCTTCCAGCGCGGCATCAGCCGCGAGAAAACTTCAATCCGCTACACGACTCTGAACGAAGCTTTGAGTACAGCAGATTTCATCAGCCTGCACGTTCCGCTGCTACGCGAGGGCGAGAGCACCACGCCGACTCATCACCTCATCAACGAAATCACGCTGCGCATGATGAAACCCACTGCCATGATCGTGAATACGTCGCGTGGACCGGTGGTTGACGAGAAAGCGCTGGCGCGCGCATTGCGCGAGAACTGGATCGCCGGCGCCGCACTCGATGTTTACGAAAAAGAGCCTCTCCCCGCCGATTCGCCGCTGCGCGATCCCGCCATCGCCGACCGCTGCCGCCTCCTGCCCCACTTCGCCAGCGCTGCGCGCATCACGCGCTTGTCATCCGACCCTGATAAAGGCATGGCCGGACGCTGCGTGCAAGGGCTGATCGATGTGCTGGAAGGGAAATACGGCGGTGATCTTACAAAGATGCCGTATGTGGTGAATAAGGAAGCGTTCGGGAAGTAGGAGCGCTAGCCGGGATGGTGACAAGGCTCTGCTTGTGTGGTGACGGGGCTCTGCCCCGTCCCAACCGCGAGGGAACACGGATATCACCAGCAATTGATGGTCGTCATATTTCCCGGCAGGGCCATGGCAGTACAACTACGGTAGAGTTCCCGTGGTGGAGGCGGAGGAATGAACGAAGGAACCGTAATGACTGTTGGACGCGAAGCAAGATTGGTCGCCACGCCCAATAGGGTGTCGTATCTATCGACCAAAGAGTTGTAATCGTTTACGAGCGCATTGTAGTCGGCCTTGTCCCGTTCCGACGCCGCATTGTACGCTCTGTACCAAGAAGCCTGTTCGAGAATCCAAGCTGTCACGCCCGCTGCTCCGGATGCTTCGAGGCAGTCGTATGCCTGCTTCCACATGCGCTCACGCTGCGCTTCACCTATTTGGGCGAAGTCCTTCGTGCCCATACTCGTCTTCCCACTGGCCTTCAATATTTCGTCGAACTCGGCGAGTATCTCGCGCTGGCAAACGGCAGTCTTTGAAGCATCCTGCGCCTGGTTCGCTTGCTTTGTGCCGGATTCAACACCCTGGAAGAATCCTGTGTACAACTTTGTTTCTCCAAGGACTACTGCGGTGTGCCTTAGGGCTGCAGGGTCCCGCTGGAGAAAAAGACAACCTTGCGCATGGTCATACAACTGTTCACGCTCCCATGGCTCCATTCCGCCAATGTAACCGCGGTCCGCGTCGAGTTTCTTGAGTATGCCGTCCATGTCTCGTGCGCAAACGGCGACCGGTCCCATGTCGGGGCCCCTCACCTTAGATTGAGACTTCGACTTGATTCCTTCCGGTGGAGCGGGGGTGACCTCCGATGGGTCAGCCGTAATCTCCCCGGAAGATTGCTTCGCAGAACTTTGAGCGTCGATCAGTCCGAATATATCGCCCGTCGGCTTCGGCGCCTGTTGTTGGCCGAGCAAAGTTGCCGCAAGAGCGGCGACGCACACCGCCATACGTACCATAAAAAAACCTCTTCACTTTAATCCTAAAATCGAATTCCACCCTTGGGCACATCACGTACCTGTTGCCACGTTAGGGATCGATCTGACTCGAGCCATGCCACGACTTTTGAGAACTTCGGCTTTGCCGGGAATCGCCAGCCGGACGTTGTTAGTTTGGCCCTTCCATATCCGATGTCTCCCGTTCCCATTCCCGCTACGACAATGACCCAGAATTCCTTGTCTTTCGTTGGCTCGCGCTCGCAGAGGCTTACCCAACACGGATCCATCACGCTCTCCAATTCGTTTCTCAGAAATAGCCGGTTTAGTGTAGTCAACTCGAAAGATCGTCGCAGTAATCGCTGTCACGGTATGGCTGTGAGGTTTTGGGGCTCGCGGGGCAACATTGACTATTAGTGGATAGACCGGTTTCCAAATGCCTCCCAGACCTTGTCGTTTCCCGATCTCACCTGCTACTCTCGCCATTCACCGCCATGAAAATAACTAAATGGATTTTTGCGTGCCTTGCCTGTGTGCCGCTCTCTCACGCTCAGGTCAACGACGCCGTCCGCTTACTGAAGATTCTGCCCGCGCCGAAGGAAGTCCGCCTGGCCGAAGGCAAAATGGTGATCAAGCCCTCAACCGCCATCCTTATTAGCGACACGGAAGACCGAATCGCCGCCGAAACCCTGCAAAAAGAAATTCACGATCGCACGGGCATGAAGCTGTCCATCGAATCCGCGACCGCCGCTCCGGCAACGACCGGACACATTTCGCTCGGGCGCCTGACTGACCGCGGCCTGCGGGCCTATCTCGAAGCGCAGGGAGTTAAGACTGGGGACGATCTTGGCAGCCAGGGTTATGTGATCCGCGTGAGCACCTCCGGCGTGATCGTCGCCGGCCGCAGCGCGCAAGGACTTTTCTACGGAGTGCAAACCTTGCGCCAGTTGCTTCGAGATCAGGGAGGAACGAATGCAAGCACTGCCGTCCTCCCTTCGCGGGCAGCGGTGCCCGCGCCACACGAGCAATTGGCCCTCCCGGCGCTGGTCATACGCGACTGGCCGAGCATGGAATGGCGGGGGGTTTCGGACGATATCAGCCGCGGTCCCATCCCTACTCTTGATTATTTGAAGATCCAAATCCGCACGCTGGCCGAGTATAAGATCAATCTCCTCGGATTCAACATGGAACACGTTTTCGATTTCCAGACCCAGCCCCTCGTCGCGCCCAAAGAAGCGGCGATTACTCCCGCGGAAATCAAGGAACTCGTCGACTACGCCAGCAAGTACTACATCGCGATCCTGCCCGAGCAGCAGGCCTTCGGGCATCTCCATCAGTTATTGAAGTATGAAATTTACTCCGATTTCGCCGAAACGCCTCATGGACACGTGCTCACACCCACCAATCCCAAAACCTATGACTTCATCCGGCAGGTTTACGGTGAGGTCGTTCCCTTGTTTCCCGGCCCGTTCTTTCACATCGGCGCCGACGAAACCGCTGAACTTGGCGCTGGCCAGACGAAAGCTCTGGCTGCCCAGCAGGGGCTTGGCCGAGTTTATCTCGAACATCTGCAGAAGGTTTTTGAGATCATGCAGCCCTATCATAAGCAGCTCATGTTCTGGGGAGATATTGCGGTCAAATATCCCGAGCTGCTGACGATTCTTCCCAAAGAAATGATTGCCGTTCCCTGGGACTACGAACCCAAGCCCAGCTATGAAAACATCATCACCCCCTATACGAATGCCGGCCTGCGCGTTGTTGTCGCGCCGGGCGCGGGCAACTGGGGCGTGATCTGGCCTGATTTCGACCAGGCCTTTGTGAACATCCGAAACTTTGTTCGCGACGGGCAAAAGCATCAGGCCCTCGGAGCCCTCAACACTACCTGGAACGATGACGGCGAATCGCTTGTCGACATGGCCTGGCCTGGTTTGATATTTGGCGCCGCGGCGAGTTGGCAGCCCGGCGAATCCAGTATCGATGACTTTAAGAGCAGCTATGACTGGGCGTTTTATCGGAACGACGACAGCACGTTTTCGGGCGTGATCGAAAACCTCGATCACCCGCATTCGCTCCTCGCCGGCGTGAAACTTGGCAATGCGAGTCACGAGCTTTTCTGGACTGATCCATTCAGCCAATCTGGCGCCAATGTGGCTGCCACTGCGCTGCCGATTACCCATGATCTGCGCATCAGCGCTGAGCATGCCGCCGAAACGCTAATGCTCGATCGAGGCAAGGCACACCTTCATCCTGATACGCTCGACGACATGCTCCTCGCCGCCACGCATCTCGACATCTTGGGATTGAAAATTCAGTTCACCTCCGAGATCAGCCGCTATTACTGGGACGCTTATCAGAATCAGACGGATGGGACTCGCGCGCAGAACGACCTGGACGAGATCGTTGACATCAACGGACGGTTAGAGAGCCTGCGCGATGCGATCACGCAACTGCGCGGCCTGTACGCTGAAGGCTGGGCGCGGGAGGACCATCCTTACTGGCGAGATAATGTTCTGGTTCGCTACGACAATCTTGCGCTGGAGGTACAGGCGAAAATTGTCGCCGTTCAAGCTGCGCAAAGCCAGTATTGGAGTACCAAAACCTTGCCCGCTCCTGAGCAGTTGGGATTTTTTCTGAAATAGCAGGACACTTGCCCGTTACTGGATTCCATGTTCTCCCAACGCACAAACTGGCGGCTCAGTACGAACGCTCTGACGCGCGCGCTAGAGGAAGCGCGGGCTTCGGGACAAAAGATTGTGGATCTCACGATCTCGAACCCGACGGAAGTTGGCGTCCGTCCCGATTCAGAAATCGTGCTCGCCGCACTGGCGAATCCTGAAGCCATGCGCTACGACCCGCAGCCGCGCGGCCTGCTCGCAGCGCGCCAGGCGGTGTGCCGCTACTATCGAGAGTCGCACGAAGTTTTCGGCCTCGATCCTGAGCGCCTGATTCTGACTACCAGCACCAGCGAAGCCTATTCCTACGTCTTCCGTCTGCTCTGCAATCCTGATGACGAGATTCTTGTGCCGAAACCGAGCTACCCTCTGTTCGAATTTCTCGCCGATCTCGCCGACGTGAAGCTTGTGCCTTATCCGTTGCTCTACGATCATGGCTGGCAAATCGATTTTGATTCGCTCTACAAGGCAGCGACCGCCCGGTCGCGAGCCGTGATTCTCGTCCATCCCAACAACCCCACGGGCTCCTACGTCTCTGCCGCGGAAACTTCGGCGCTGAATGCTTTCTGCCGTGACCGCAATCTGGCGTTGATCGTGGATGAAGTGTTTCTCGATTATTCGCACGACGGCGCGCCGCGAGTCAGTTTCGTCACCAACGCCGACTCGCTTACCTTCACTCTGAGCGGAGTCTCCAAGATTTCCGCGCTCCCGCAGATGAAGCTTGCATGGGTGGCCACGAGCGGTCCGCAGGATAGAGTTACCGAGGCCGGAGCTCGCCTCGAAGTGATCGCTGACACTTTTCTATCGATGAACGCGCCGGTGCAGCTTGCCGCACCGGTGCTGCTCGATCAACGCAAACAGATCCAGCCGATTCTTCTGGATCGATTGCGTGTGAATCTCGCGGCTCTGGATCGCCAGCTCGCTGCCCATCCGTCGTGCACAAGATTGCGGGTCGAGGGCGGATGGTATGTGGTGCTGCGAGTTCCAGCTCTGGAGAGCAGCGAAGACCTGGCCATCCGTTTGCTGCGCGAAGCGGGTGTGAGCGTTCACCCCGGCCACTTCTACGATTTTCCGACGGAAGGATATCTCGTGCTGAGCCTGATCACCGAGCCGGTCGATTTTCACGAGGGCGTTGCGCGCCTGCTGCAGGTGATTGACGCCGGGCTAAGCTAGTTCGCCCTTCCGGGGCTGGATTCTCGTGTTATCCTTCTGGCCGTTTCCCGAGTACGGAGAATTGATGTCTATCAATCGTCGCGGATTTCTCGGTTCTGCAATTGCTGCCTCGCTGGCCACCGGCCTCAACGCGCAAAACGCGAACGCACAAGACAAAGTGGCGCCACCGTCCGCCCAATCGTCGGGCACCTACAAGCGCCCGATCATCATCAGCGCGAATAATGGCTTCAATTATCTCGATGACGCCTTCGCTTTTCTGAAAGGCGGCGGCGACACATTGGATGCGGCCCTCCGCGTGGTAAAGGGTCCGGAGGATGATCCGAACGACGACTCGGTCGGACTCGGCGGCCTTCCCAACGAAGAAGGTGTGGTCGAACTCGATGCCTGCTGCATGCATGGGCCAACACGCCGCGCCGGATCCGTCGGCGGCGTCCGCAGCATCAAGAATGTATCGCTTGTTTCCAAAGCCGTCATGGAGCATACCGGCCACGTGATGCTGGTCGGCGAGGGCGCGGAGCGCTTTGCCGTCGCTTTGGGCTTCCCGCGTGAAAATCTGCTCACCGAACGCTCCCGCAGAATCTGGCTGCTTTGGAAGGAGTATCACTCGTCCGACGACTGGTGGGGACCCGGACTGGCCGATCCAAACTGGAAGCCGCCATCGCCATCAGCAGCGCCGCAATCCGAACTTTGGGAGCAACGCATCCGGCACCTCGAAGAGAACGCTGCGAGACTGGGCATCGAACCGGAATTCCGGATGGCCGCTGTTCGGCGCGTTCTAGTTCCGCCGACCGGCACCATCCATTGTTCGGCTCTCAACGACAAGGGTGAAGTCTCGGGATGCACCACGACCAGCGGGCTCGCATGGAAACTTCCTGGACGTTGCGGCGATTCGCCGATCATCGGCGCCGGTTGCTATACCGATCAGGACGTGGGTTCCGCGGGCGCCACCGGCAGTGGAGAAGAGAACATCAAAGTGGCGGGAGCGCACACCATCGTTGAGAACATGCGGCGCGGCATGGCGCCGCAGGAAGCCGGCATGGATGCTCTGAAGCGCATCGCCCGCAACTACAACAACGACATGAACAAGCTCAAGTTCATCGATATGACCTACTACATCCTGCGCAAGGACGGCGCCTACGCCGGCGTGTCTCTGTGGGAAGGCTATTCCAAAGCCAAACCACATAAGATCGCCGTCCACGACGGCAACCGGCGCGCCGAGGTCACCGTTTCACTATTCAAGGGCGCCTCTCACGACTTTCCACCGTTCCCGGTGGCGATGCCGGAGGAATTGACGAAGGATTGGGTATACAAAAAGTAGTCACGTCAGCGCGGGCGGGGTCATTGTAAACGTGCTTTCACTCGCCCCTCGCGGGTGTACAATTCGATTGTTAGACGCGGCTTCACAGCGCACTTCGTCCCGCTTTCGAGGCGCGAAAATGCACGTTCACGTCAGTTACAGGGTCCACAAAACTCCTGCCATCGAAAAGGAAGTCAGCCACCAGCTTGAGAAAATCCAGAAATGTCTTCAGGTCTTCCGGCCCGATCTTGTCCATCTGAAAGCCGTCGTCGAACAAAGTTCGCCGCGCGAGGGAGCGCTCGTCTCGCTGAACCTGCGCCTGCCCTCGGGCCAACTCGCCACCCAGAAGAAGGCTCCTAGCCCGACTGCAGCCATCAAGGCGGCATTTGATGAACTCGTTCAGCAGATTGGCCGGCATAAGGACCTGCTCCGCTCCAGCCACAAATGGCGCCGCTGGCGTGGAGGGGAATCTCCCGAACCTGGCATTCCATTCGAGCAGACGCTGGCCGCGGTTCTGCCGCCGACTATTTCCGCCGACGACATCGGCTCCTATGTGAACGCCAATCTCTCCCGGCTCGAACGCTTCGTGGAGCGCGAACTCTATTTTCGCCGCGCCGACGATGACATTCTCGAAGACGCACTGTCGACTCCGGAAGTCGTCGATGAAGTCATCGCCCGAGCTCTCGGCGACCACGAGCGTCCGGAGAAACTGGTGCTCGAACCCTGGCTTTATCGCCTAGCTTTGGAAGCCATGAACGAGATGACGAATCGTCTGCATGAACTGGAGTCCCCCGTCCATCTGCATCTCGAAGACAGTCGCCGGCGGCAGAATGTCGAAGCGTCCGATGAACCGGCGCTGCAATTCCATCAAGCCGACGAGGGGTGGACTCGCGAAAGCGCGATTGCCGATCGCCGTGTGTCCACGCCCGAGCAGGACGCTTATTCCCACGAACTGATTGCCCTCGTGCAAGCCCCACTCCGCGGCGCCGATCGCACCGACCGCGAAGCTTTTCTCCTCTACGCGATCGAAGGCTTCCCGCTCAGCGAAATCGCCGCCATTACCGGCCGGCATTTGGAGGCCGTGCGCGAGTCCGTGAATCGCGGGCGCGATTGCGTTCGCAACGCGCCGTCGATCACCAGCGAATTCGGTTGTTTCACGGGGGCCGCCAATTCTCGCGCTCTTCGAGAAGTGCCTGCCAAATACGGGGGAGTGGCGCAATTTGCAAAATCGTCAACCACCAAGGCCACCAAGGTACACGAAGGAACCATCTGAAGCCAAAAGTCTTCGTGATCCTTCGTGCCCTTGGTGGTTCAGGATTTCATCGGCTCCATCGGGAAACTGCACCGCTGCCGAACACCGGCACCCTTCCACTCCCCTTTACAATGAGATGATGATTCATAAAATCCTGCCCGTCGGACCGCTGCACTGCAACTGCTCCATCATTGGCGATGAGACCACGCATGAAGCCATGGTCATCGACCCGGGCGACGACATTGAAGATGTTCTAGCCATCATCCGCCAGCACAAATTGGATGTGAAGCAGATTGTCGTCACCCACGCCCACATCGACCACGTAGGCGGAGCGATGAAGCTGCGCGCCGCGACGGGTGCGCCAATCCTGCTTAATCAAAATGATTACGAGTTGCTGAAAATGCTCGATGTACAGGCCACGTGGATCGGCGTGGCTGCGCCCGGCGATGTTGTAGTCGAAGGGAGCATCGGCGACGGTGAATCGTTGCGCACGGGAAACTTAACAGCAAATGTTCTGCACACTCCCGGCCATACCGAGGGCAGCGTCTGCCTTTATTTTCCGGCGGAAAAATTGCTGATCGCCGGCGATACTCTCTTCGCTCGCAGCATCGGGCGCACCGATCTTCCCGGAGGGTCGTTTGAGAAAATCATGCGCTCCCTGCATGACAGGGTCATGACCCTGCCCGACGACACCGTCGTAATTCCCGGCCATGGTCGCCGGACGACGATCGGTGAGGAAAGGGAAGAGAATCCCTTTTTAGTCGGATAAGCTTGGTGACAAGTCGGTCGGCAGTTGCTCTATTTCTGTGTCGGCGCCTGATTCTGCGGAATGGTCGGCGGCGCGGACGGTCCTGGTGCCACCGGCTGCGATTTCGTCTGCGATGGCTTGACTCCTGAAAAAACGGACGTGGGCCCCGTTCGTCGCGCCGCGAAAATCGACAGCGTAATCGACGTGAGCATGAAAATGATGGCGGACCAGGTCGTCGCGCGCGAAAGAACCGACGCCGCGCCGCGCGGGCCAAAAGCTGTCTGGCTGCCCTGACCGCCGAAAGCCGCAGCCAAATCGCCGCTCTTTCCGCTCTGCAGCAACACAACCGCAATCAGGAACAGGCAAACGATAACGTGAATGATAGTGATCAAAATGGTCATGGCAAAAAACTCCGTACGGGCTGCGGCCCGATTCAAATTCCAATCTTCGGAAGCACTACTGGAAATCAATGCGATGGTGCGGAAGGGGGGATTTGAACCCCCACGCCTTTCGGCGCCACCCCCTCAAGATGGTGTGTCTGCCAGTTCCACCACTTCCGCTTTAAAATCAACCTTATGCAGTTGCGCCCGGTAGGGTGCGTCCTATGTCTTTATACACGGTCAAACGGGGCGGTTCAAGCTGGCATGAGGACTTGTCCAAATCGGAATCGGATCGGGTAGCCATGAGCTTCAATGTTGTCGGCCTCGGAGAAGTGCTGTGGGACTTACTGCCCAGCGGAACACAGTTGGGTGGAGCGCCGGCAAATTTCGCGTATCATGCGCACGCTCTCGGCGCGCAGGCCCACGTCATTACGCGCGTCGGGAACGATGACTACGGTCGCGAGATCATTCGACGATTCCGTGACATGGGACTGCCGGACAACTCTGTCCAAGTCGATAAGGTCGCGCCCACCGGGACAGCGAAGGTCGTGCTTTCCGGAAATGGCCTTGCTCATTTCAGCATTCAAGAAAATGTGGCCTGGGACTGCATCGCCGTGACCGACGAAGTAGTCGCCGCCACGCGCGAGGCAGATGCGATTTGTTTTGGCAGTCTGGCGCAGCGTGGCGAACTATCGCGCAGCACGATTCAACAACTGGTTGCGGCGACGCCAATCGACGCGCTGCGAGTTTTCGATATCAACCTTCGGCAGCATTTCTACTCTCGGAATGTGATTGAACAGTCGTTCCAGTTGGCGAACGTGCTGAAGTTAAACGACAACGAACTGCCAACGCTCGCCGAAATGTTCGGCCTGACGGGGGCGATCGAACATCAGGTTGAGCGTCTGGCGGTAACCTTCAGCCTGCAGTTAATTGCATTGACCCGCGGAGAGAACGGCAGCCTGCTTTATCAACGGAAAGACGGGCGGTGGTCCGATTGCCCGTCTCGTCCGGTGAAGGTCGTCGATACGGTGGGCGCCGGCGATTCGTTCACCGCCGCGCTGGTTCTGGGTATGCTCCGCAAAATGGACCTGGACGAAATTAACGCCGTGGCAAACGAGGTCGCACGCTACGTTTGCTCTCAAGCGGGCGCGACGCCAGCGTTGCCTGCAGAATTTGCGAGCAAGTTTTCGATGGCAGCCGCGGAGTGACGCCAAAAAGTGCCGACCACGAATCACTTTCGAATTACAGCTTCCGCCCTTAAACGCTGGGCGATCGCCCAGTTGCAGGACTCTATCGCGGTGGGAATGTTGTGGCTGATCGGTTTGTGGATCCTTCGCGTTCCCTGGGCTCCGCTGTGGGCGGCGCTGGCCGCATTGCTGCAGATCGTTCCGCACTTCGGGCCGATCCTCGGATTGCTGGGCCCCGTGCTAGCCTCGGCGCTGCGCTGGAAGGACTGGCGGCATCCGCTTTATGTTCTGGTGCTCTATGGGGTGATCGTGGTGGTCGATGGATTGCTGCTCCAACCGTATATTATGCGGCGCGTGGCGAAGGTGCCGATGTGGGCGTCGATTCTCGTCCCACTGGTGCTGGGTTTCATCATTCCGTTTTGGGGATTTCTGCTCGCGCCGCCGCTGCTGGCGGTGGTGTATGCGCTGAAGGCGCGACGAACGGAAGACCTGTAAAATCAAGTGGTTGCGGCAATCATTCACCTTGCTGGCTTCAGGCATTGTACGTACAATGTTTCACGTGAAACACTTTGTAGTATGTTATATGTACGTATAACAATGGGCAAGAAACGGCTTGACACACATGTGCGCTTAGTGTAGTATTTGTGCATGGACGCCACTCTTAAAACTCCGAAAACGCTGCAAGAAGCAATCGTCTACTTTTCCGATCCGGCCCGCACTTTCGAGTACGCAAAACACTACCGCTGGCCGAGTGGCGAGGTTACCTGTCCCCGTTGTGGCAAAGCGAAGCACTCGTTCATAAAGACTCGCCGCATCTGGTTTTGCTACGAGTGCAAAAAGCAATTCACGCTCAAGGTCGGGACGATCATGGAGGATTCCCCGATCACCCTCGACAAGTGGATGACCGCATTTTGGCTGCTTGCGAATGCAAAGAACGGAATCAGCAGCTACGAGCTCGGGAAAGCTATTGGTGTGCATCAGGAATCGGCATGGTTCATCCTTCAGCGGATTCGACTGGTGATGCAGGACAGTTTTTTCGGCTCTAAGCTCGGAGGCGGGCCGAACCGCGAGGTTGAAGTAGATGAGACTTTCATTGGCGGCAAAGCCCGGAACATGCACAAGCATCGCAAAGCCAAGCTCACTGGCCGCATAGATGACGATAAGTCTGTTGTGGTCGGATTCATTGAACGCGGTGGTCGCGTTCGCACGCGGATCGTAGAGAAGCGCCGCAAGTACAATATGCAACCGCTCGTGCGGGAAGAGGTCGAAGCTGGCGCTACTGTCTACACCGACGCACTCAAGTCCTATATCGGATTGGAGAACGACTACGATCATCAGGTAATTGACCATGCCGTTGAATACGTGAATGGCCGCGTGCATACGAACACGCTGGAGAACTTTTGGAGCCTTGTAAAGCGCGGGCTGCATGGCACCTATGTTTCGGTGGAACCGTTTCATCTTCACCGCTACCTTGACGAACAAATGTTTCGCTTCAACAATCGTAAGAACATGAACGACTCACAACGCTTCGCTCTCGCCATGTCTCAGATCGGCGGCAAACGCCTCACGTATGCAGAACTCACTGGCAAGGACACCGACTCGCTCCACGAAGAAACGACAGGGGCGGGGGAAACACAAATCCCCTTCTAGCCCTTGTCGGATTTCTTCCATTTCTTTCGAGAAGCAGACTTCTTAGTCTGCTTCTTTTTCTTTTTGACCGGAGCCTGTAGAATCGTGCGCGCAAACCGTTCAAAGTTCTGAAACGCTTCCGGGCCTTCTGTGTATTCAGGTTGCTTCATATGGATCATGTTACGCGCCAGTTTATCAACCTAACCAAGAAACTTCGCAAAGAACTACGTAAAGCGTTGTCCGACCTTCAGGGTGCCCTCCATGAACAGACCAAGGCCATAAGTAAGTATTACGAAAGAGATAACCAACCCCAGAACGCACAGCCGCCAATCCACATCATTTCCGAACTGCATACGCCAGAAGATGTAGAACGAAGACGCACCACCAACGATGATCGCCAATATCGCCTTCAAAGGTGGAACACGGTCGGTACATGGCTGGCTTTTTTCGCAGTCGCTGTCTACGCGGTCATCACCTATTTTCAGTTGCGTGATTTTGACGCGAGCGTTGGTGTCAGCCAAACGATTGCAAGACAAACTAGAATTCAAGCGGCGGCGTCGAAGGAAGCTGCGGATGCCGCCAAGAGCGCCGCTGAAACAGCAGCCAGGCAAGAGATGATTACCGAAGAAAACTTGAGAGCAACAATTGAGCCCATTATTTGCAAACTGGACACGATCACGGTAGGTGAACATATTTCGGCGCATTGCAATTTTAAGAACGTCGGCAATTCGAAGGCATATGCCGTTAAGGAAGGAGCAGACACCAAGCGCTGGATAGACCTTCCCGGCGGCCCAATGCCAGTAAAACTGGCCGAGTCGGGAGATTTGGCTGCAAACAGTCCAACCGATGTTTATTTTTTTGATGCTGAATTTGCCACTTCCAAATTTTTGAGCGGATTGCCGGAATTGACTGTAGACGACAATCCCGGAAACGAAACTCTGTTTTTCTTCGCACGTTATGAATATTTCACTTTTGGGCAAACACGTCACACCGAGGTCTGCTGGCACTTGGCGAAATCCAATGCTGCTGCCTCCAAGTTGCCGGAGGGCAAGACGGGATACGTCTTGAGACAATGCAAGAAGTGGCACAGCTCCAATTAGCAACCTTGCGGCGGCGAACACAAGTAGTGCGGCGCGATAAGATAACCGATGCATGACAAATGGACCTTCTAACAAAATTCTCTGATGCGCTGCGCTCAATCGGCATGTTGCATAGCGATATAGAAAAAATAACCGGCAGCATTGACAGCGCATCCGCCGAATATCATGCCGACAGAAATCAATCCCGCAACCAGCAACCAGTGATACTTGGGGAACTGAGACGCCCACAAGCCGAAATAGATGCAGAGCAAACCCGCGAAACCCACAAGGAGCAACGCGAAACCCGTCAAGAGGGAAGAGATAGACTGAGGCTTTTCTTTGAAGCGTCCGGCCTGCTGATAGCTAGCGTATTGGCTATTGCGAATATTGGACTCTGGCTCGTTACCAAAGAGGTCAGCCATGCTACCCGTGACGCCGCCTCGGCTGCCAATTCCCAAGTCAAAGCGACCAAAGAGTCGATTGAGGCCAGCATTAGCGCTTACCATCTGGATCAACGAGCTTGGATAGGAATTTCCAAAATTGACGGGCGGGCTGTTCTTAACCAACCATTTCTCATCACCATTTTTTTCGCTAACTCCGGCAAGACTCCTGCCAGAAATGTAAGTGTCAACGCTTCGTTCGACCCAGTTCCTAAGGGAGGTCATCCAGATTTTACGTTGGAGAAAAAGATCGCTTTCAGTAATCGTGGCTTCATCCCACCCGGAGCAATCGTCAACATCCAAGCGTCTGGAACCAAGATCAAGGGGGATAACCTTAATCAATATGGCGCGAACGATCTCGCCAGCGGTAATGTCAGGTTCTACGTCCACGGAACCGTGGTTTATGAGGATATTTTCCAGTGCCGCCACTGGCTTTCTTATTGCAGTTACCTGTCCGATCCGAGCACTGGCGTATACAGTTCCTGTTCTGACCACAATGATACGGACGACGCCAATTGTAAGCGCTAACCCTGTCACGGCAATTAAGCATAACATGTGTGTCAGTCTTGACACACATGTGTGTGTAGCCGTTTTTAGCCTAACAATGTACATATAACACAGGCCGTTAGAGCGGGGAGCCCAGCCGGAGCAGCGCCTTCCGTAACTTCCCATGGCGTTGCGTAAGGCGCAGGTAGAGCAGTTCATCGGGCTTGGCTTTGGCGCGGATGATTTGGCCGAGGCCTTCTTTTTCTTCCTGGGTCCAGCCACTCAATCCGGGCACTTCGGCTAGAACGAGCGCAAAATTCTCGAAGGCTGCCTTCTCCAACGGCGTCCACGAGGACGTGCTGCCGCTTCGCGGAAATAGGATTCGCTCCAGCGCGCGCGCCGAATGCTTGCGCATGAGGACGGCATCGCCGCCGAAATCGCGTCCCATACGCCGATTGACTCGCAGGCCGATGTTGCGCGTTGAAAACCTGTCCCATGCGCCGGGTTCGCTTCCTGGCAATTCGTAGAACGCGTGGTCACTCGCCAGGCGGCGCAACGTTCTGGCGGGTGTCCGGTACTTGGGGTCGGCGGCGATTTTCCGCTCTTCGCGCTCCGCCAGTTTTTGCAGATCTGCGCGTCCCGGCCTGAAGCCGAGCTTGCGATAAAACCAGAATGCGCCTGATTCGATCGCCTCCTCGTTGTTCTTGCCCAGTTGATAGGGATAGACAGAGACGCAGGTCGCGCCCATCCAGTGACAGAGGCAGCGCAGTACCTGCGAGTAAATCCATCCCGTCTCGCCGCCGCGAAAAGTGTAGAAGGTGTTGAAGCCGACTTCGATCCACTCGCAAATTCCGATGGCTTCGATGTAGTTCACCGGGACGCCATTTTTCAGGGTCAATCCGGCGGCGTAGGCGCGGAGAGGCAAACGGCGATCGGGGGGCAGACTCCAGAGATAAATGGAAACGCCGCGGCCAGCTTCCAGCCTTCCAAGATCGGCCCGCACGACCGACCGCGGATCACCCAGCGTGGTGCCGTACAGTTCGCGGTAGCGGACCAGCACGACCTCGCGGATCAGGTCCATGACCTTCTCGCCCTGCTGGCGCGAAAGCCTTGTCAGTTTTGGTGGGCGGCTAGCCAATTCGCTCGCCAGCGAGACTTGGCTCCGTGCGATTAGCGGCTGGTCGTGGTAAAAAACGCTGCGAGCCGGCCTCCAGTTTCGGGTTCGCGAGATGACGGAGTTCCCGAGAGCCCAGCGCAGCGGCACGCGCAACGATTCGTAAAGCTCAGCTTTTTGTTGCGCCGGCAGGAGTAGCTGTTGGAAGCGTGAAATCAGCCAGGCGGGAGTGGCTGTTTCTTTCCCCCGGGCCTCGCCCGCGGCCGTTTCAAGCCATCGCCGCCAAGGGGTATCGGCCTCGATATACGCGTCATCCTCAAGCAACGGGATAAAACGCGGGCCCGTGGTACCTAATTCTCGTCCGGGCTCGTAGTTATCCCATGCGATTTCTACCTTGCCGGGCATGCGCCGGATGAGCCAGTTGGCAACATCGAAGCTGAGAGTGTCTTCCATCTGCGTGCCGGCAATGCCGGAGACTTCGAAGGTGTCGAAGTCGTCCATGTCAGCGCCGGCTTTGCGCAGTGCTTCGACTTTTTTGTGGAAACTGTTCAAAATGCGCTCGGTGGCGCGAAGAACGGCCGGCGCTTGCGGAAAGGCGCGCAGGAAAAGCAACCCTTCGTGGAAGCGGATCAACGATGGCGGATCAGGAAAGTGCGCGGCGCGGAGACGTCGCAGCAGCTTTACGATGCTTGCGGCCTGATTGGGTCCGAAACGATAGCGATTGGCTTCGAGTTCGGACAACCAGCGGTCGAGGGGTTTGGCAGGCATACTGGGGCCACCCAAGCCTACCCCATGCCGTGCATTTGAGGGTTATTTGTCGGCATAACTGCCACAATGCGGCACTGATTGACCATCTTTGTAGGGGTGAGATACAATGTAACTCAGGTGGATATGGCAACCACAGAGATGGTTCACGTTCGTATTGACAAGCGGACCAAAGCAAAGGCAGCCAAGGCACTTGCTGCCATGGGTCTTTCCGTTTCCGACGCAGTGCGCGTCCTGCTCACTCGGGTAGCGGCAGAGAAATCGCTGCCCTTCGAAGTGAAGGCTCCTAATGCCGTAACGGCCGCGGCGATGCAAGAGGCGCGCAAGGGCGGACTGCCTTCGTTCCGCAATGTCTCCGATTTAATGGCCGACTTGAATGCGGAGGATTGAGCGAACCAACGTCTTCCATCGCGATTTTAAGCGCGAAAAGAGAGGCCAGCATCGGCGCGACCTGGATGCGGCTCTTAGCTCCGCCGTTTCTCTGCTGGCGGAGGACAAGCCGCTACCCGAAAGAAATCGTGACCATCCGCTGGCGGGAGAGTGGCACGACCACCGGGAGTGCCATCTTAAGCCCGATTTGCTATTGATATACCGCAAGCCGGATGCTGCAGTTCTGCAGCTCGTCCGCCTCGGTTCGCACGGTGAGCTCTTTGGTTGACGGCAACCAACCTCCCCGGGAGAAGCCCAAACCGGCTGCCGCCCCATGCTATAATCGCTCTTCGCCTGAACGTTTGTACGTCGAGGCTGATCCAGTGATTTCCTCCGCGGGCGGATCCATAATTTCGAGGTTCATGCAATTTTTGGTCTCAAGACACGAGGTATAGCTATGTCCGGCCATTCGAAATGGGCAACCATCAAGCACAAAAAGGGCGCGCTTGACGCCAAGCGCGGTAAGATTTTTACACGTCTGATCAAGGAAATCGCGATGGCAGCGAAGAACGGCGGCGATCCGGACATGAACCCGCGGCTGCGCACGGCCATCCTGGCGGCGAAGTCGGAGAACATGCCTGCCGACAACATCAAGCGCGCCATCCAGCGCGGCACCGGCGAACTGCCGGGCCTGACTTACGAAGAATTTGTGCTTGAGGGCTATGGCCCGGGCGGGGTCGCGTTACTGGCGGAGATATCTACCGACAACCGCAATCGCACGGTGAGCGAGATCCGGCATGTGTTCGGAAAAAACAACGGCAACATGGCGGCGGCGGGCTCGGTTGCGTATATGTTTCACAAGAAGGGCGACATTGTCATTCCTAAATCCGCGGCGAAGGAAGATGACCTGATGAACATCATCCTCGAAGCGGGCGGCGAAGATTTGAAGGATGAAGGCGAGAATTGGGAAATCCTGACTGAGACCTCCGCCTACGAAGCGGTTCTTGAGGCGGTGAAGAAGGCGGGCATTACGCCGGCTTCGTCGAGCGTGAGTATGGTTCCGGATACTTATATCAAGCTGGAAGGTCAGCAGGCAGTGCAGATGATTCGCCTGCTCGAAGCGCTCGAAGATAACGATGACGTGCAGAACGTGCATGCCAATTTCGATATCGACGAGAAACTTCTGGAAGAGGTCGCGGGCTGAGAGGATCGAGCGATCGGGTCGCGTTCTCAGTTTTCGGAAGCTCATCGGTGGCACGGTCGAGTTTTCAACACCGCCGAGGAAAAGTTTGTGGAAAATCGGTCGCTTATTCCTGTAACCTTCTGTAAACCAATCGATTTCAACACTCTGCACAGCATCGGGTGCTTGCTGTATTGATTCTCCGCGAAGTTCTGATCTCAGTGAAGACCCGTCTCGACAAGTTACTTGTAGACCGCGGATTGACGCCATCGCGGGAGCGCGCACAAGCGCTGATCCTCGCGGGAAAAGTTCTCGTAAACGAACAGAAGGTGGAGAAGGCGGGAGCACTGGTTGACTCCGGCGCGTCGTCGGTATTGCGCCTGCTGGGCGAAGATCTGCGCTACGTGAGCCGCGGCGGACTCAAGTTAGAGAAGGCGCTGGAGCACTGGCAAATCGATCTCCACGGCAAAGTATGTCTCGACGTCGGCGCGTCTACCGGCGGCTTCAGCGACTGCATGCTGCAACACGGCGCCGCGAAGGTGATAGCCATCGACACCGGATATGGCCAGATGGATTTTGGCTTGCGTAACGATCCGCGGGTCCGTCTGCTGGAAAAAACGAATGCACGCTATCTTGCGCCCGGCGACATTGGCGAGCCGGTTGATTTCATTGCCATGGACGTCTCCTTCATATCCGCCACGCTGGTGCTGCCGGCGGTGATTCGCGCGGCGTCGTCTGGCGCCAAACTGACTGCCGATCTGACCCGGCAGATTGTGGTGCTGGTGAAGCCGCAGTTCGAAGCGGGCAGGGAACTGGTGGGCAAGGGCGGGATCGTGCGGGACGAATCGGCACAGCGGGGGGCCGTGGCCCGAGTCGAAGCGGCACTGGGAGAACTCGGGTGCAGGCATGCGGAATGGATCGAGTCTCCCATTCTTGGAGGCGAAGGGAATCGCGAATTTCTGCTGCACGCGGAGTTTTCGCCGCCTGGCGCCGGGTGATTCTGTACAATCGGAAGTCCGACATAAATGTCCGAAG
>Ga0302326_10006862_pt1 | contig 25432 bp, 21 predicted proteins | sample Palsa_T0_3_FD_202264 | JGI IMG/M metagenome (GOLD analysis project Ga0302326, IMG submission 202264) | Peat permafrost microbial communities from Stordalen Mire near Abisko, Sweden - Palsa_T0_3 | ecosystem: Environmental > Terrestrial > Soil > Palsa > Peat permafrost | place: Sweden: Abisko... | reverse complement strand
ACCATCGCCGACACCTGGATCACGCCGCGTCGCGCCCTCGAGGGCCACCGCCGGGGCGCCTTCGACCTGATCTTTCCGACCGTCCGAAACCTGCAGGCCATCAGCCGGTTCACCACCAGTGCCGAGTTGCTGGAGGCGGCCCGGGCGGCGGCACGCACCGTCCCGGCCATCGAACCACGGTTGGTGGTCGACGGGACCGGGGTGAGGATCATGCTGCCCGGCGACGAGGGCTATGACGACGAGGGCCAGGAAGAGGTGGGGAACGAGCGGGCCACGGAAACGGGGATCGACTTCAACGACGCCATACGGGCGGTGTCGTTGGCCGCCAATCAGGACGGGGGTGCAGCGGGTGGAGGAGCGGTCGCCCCGAGGGGTGCCCCTTGATCCAGCCGGTGCCGGACTTCGGGATCGGGCCCGCACCGGCTCCCGGCGAGGTGGTACCGCTGGCGCCGGCGCTCGCACGCCTCACCGCCCCCAACCCCGGGCTGATGACCGGACCGGGCACCAACAGCTACCTCGTCGGCACGGACGAGCTGGCCGTGATCGACCCCGGTCCGGACGACGACGGTCACCGGGCCGCGTTGCAGGCCGCAGCCGAGGCGCGGGGCACCCTGCGCCACATCTTGGTCACGCACTCCCACCGCGACCATGCGCCGGGTGCAGCCGCGCTGGCCGCCGCGAGCGGTGCCCGGGTGGTCGGCTTCGGCTCGGACGACTTCGCCCCTGACCTACGTGTCGCGGGCGGCTGGACGCTGTCCCTGCGCGGCGCCGACGGCCCGGTGACCCTGGAGGCGGTGCACACACCGGGGCACGCTTCGGACCACCTGTGCTGGCTGCTGCGAGAGGGCCGGACACTCTTGACGGGTGACCACGTGATGCACGGCTCCACCGTGGTGATCCGCCCGCCCGACGGCGACCTGGGGGCGTACCTGGCCAGCCTGGCCCGGGTGCGCGACCTCGACCCGCCGCCCGCCACGCTGGCCCCCGGGCACGGCCGGCTGATGGACCACGTCACCGCCGTGCTGGACTCGTTGATCGCCCACCGCCTGGCGCGTCATGCGGCGGTGGCCGACGCCCTGCGGGCCGCGGTCGCCGGCACCGCCGACGACCTCTTGGGCCAGGTCTACGCCGACGTGACCGAAGCCCAGCTCCCTGTCGCCCGTTTCTCCTTGTGGGCCCATCTGCGCCACCTGGGGAGCGAGGGCCGGGCCGAGCCGATCGGCGCGCCGCCCGGCGGGGACACGATCGAGACGACGTGGCGTTGGGTGCCGGGCACGCCCGACCCTTCCCCGAACCGCTAGCGCCCGCCGATTCGGGGCCGTTGTCCGTGGTGTGGCACGCTGGGGGAGATGGGAGGCAACCAGCGCAGCCGGAGCTCACGGGGCCTCCGCCGCCTCGGGTGACCGGGCCGACGCCGTGGGAGGGGCACCCCGCCCTGCTGCCACCCGACCCGGACCTCGAGCCGCTGCACCAGCGCGACTACGTGGTGCGGGCGTGGAAGCGCTCCGACGACTCCATGCTGATCCGCGGGGCGGTCATGGACATCAAGCCGGGGCAGCCGTTCACCGAGCGCATCATCGCGGCCGGCGGCGATGATGACGGGCGCCCCCTGTTGGTGCACCACATGGTGGTCGACCTGGTGGTCCGCTACCCGGACCTCACCATCACCGACGCCGCCGTGGTGTTCGAAGCGTTCCCCAATGCAGGGTGCCCGGGCATCACCACCCACTACCGGGAGCTGATCGGCCTGTCCATCGCCAGGGGCTTCACCCACCAGGTCCGCGAGCGCTTCGGCGGGCCGCGCGGCTGCACCCACACGACCGCTCTGCTGCAGGCGATGGGACCGGTGGCGGTGCAGGCCGTGTTCGGGATGCGTGGGTCCTTGCCCACGGGCGACGGTCCGGTGGACCGCTCCGCCGGACCTGATCAGCCGTCGTTCATGCGGGACACCTGCCACGTATGGGCCGCGGACGGCGAGCGTTGGCAGGCACTCGCCATGGGCGCCAGCCACCCGCAGCCGCTGCCGATGCAGCAGCGGGTCCGCGACAGCGGCCTGGACCCGGCCCGGCTGAATCTGGCTGAGTAACCCTCGGACGCCTCAACCCTCGGACGCGGCATCGCCGCTGGCCACGGCGGCCTTCACCCGCGCCATGAGGTGTGCCGAGCAGGACGACGTCTCGAGCAGCGGCGCAACCTCCTCCGCCACGGCGCGGGCCAGCTCGGCGAAGAGATCGGCGAGGTGACCGTCGCCGAGAGCGACGGGCCGGCCCGCGTCGCCGGCGGCGGCCAGATCGGGGTGGAGGGGTATGGAGCCGACGAGCGGGACGCCGAGCCCGTGCGCCAGACGGGTCCCCCCGCCTGAGCCGAAGAGGGCGTACGTGGTGCCGTGCTCGCAGGTGAAGTCGCTCATGTTCTCGATGACCCCGGCGACCCGCAGGTAGCCCTTCCGGGCCATGTCGGCGGCGCGGGCCGCCACCTTCTGCGCCGCCAGGGGCGGAGTGGTGACCACCAGCATCTCGGTCCGGGGGAGCAGGCGGGCCAGACCCATCTGCACGTCGCCCGTCCCGGGTGGAAGGTCGATGAGGAGATAGTCCAGATCGCCCCAGTGTGCGTCCTGGAGGAACTGCTGGACCGCCCGGTTCAGGATCAGGCCGCGCCACATGATGGCCTGTTCCTCGTCGGCCAGAAAGCCCATGGAGAGCACGCGCACGAGTCCGGAGCCGACGGTCTTCTCCAAGGGGACCATCTTCCCCTTGCGGGCCTCGACGTCCCCCTCCATGCCCAGGAGCCGGGGGACGGAGAAGCCCCAGATGTCGGCGTCGAGTATGCCGACGGTCAGTCCCCGCCGGGCCAGCGCCACGGCCAGGTTGACGGTGATCGACGACTTGCCCACCCCACCCTTGCCCGAGGCGATGGCCAGCACCCGGGTGGTGGCGGGGACCGATGTCTCCGGAGCGTCCTCGCGCGCCTTCCAGCGGGCCCGCGCCATCACCGCCGCCCGCTCGGCGGCGTCCATGGTGGCGATACGGATCTCCAGCGCGGCGACCCAGTCCAGCGACTCGACCAGGCCCCGTACGTCCTTCTCGATCTGCGTGCGCAGCGGGCAGGCGGCCACGGTCAGCGCCACGTCGACCGTCACCCGGTCACCGTCCACGGTGATGGTCCGCACCATGCCCAGGTCGACGATGTTCTCGCCGAGCTCGGGATCGATCACGGCGCGCAGGCTCCGGCGCACCTCGTCTTCACGGTCGGGTGCGCCGGGAGGGGAGCTGGTGGGCGACCCGGAACTCATACGGACATTGTACCTGTGTGCAGGCGATTTCCGTTCTTAGGGGCTCGGCGGGGTCGGCGCGCCTCATGCCCGGGCCGGCCCCCGGAGGGCCGCCGCCCGGCCGAATTGGGCGGGTGAACAGGGGCCCCGTGCACCCCCCGGTCGAAGGCACTCGGGGGCAAGGCGCCGCGTGTGGACATGTCTGGCCGGTACACCGGTAACATGGTCCTGGCCCGGGGCAAGCGCCGCCGGGGCGGCCAGCGCCGAAGTGGCGCGCGACAAGGAGGCTTTTGTGACCACCATGACGACGTCGGTCAGCATCGGCAAGAAGCCAGCTCCGGTCACCCTGAGCGACATCGCCATCGCAAAAGTGGCGGAGCTGCTGGCCCAGGAGGAAGGGGACGCGCTCGCCCTCCGGGTAGCTGTAAAGCCCGGCGGATGCTCGGGCTACAGCTACGAGATGTTCTTCGACGCCGAAATGATGGCCGACGATGTGGTGCGCGAGTTCGGGACGGTGAAGGTGGTCGTCGACGCGGCCAGCGCCGAGCTGCTCGTGGGTTCCACCCTCGACTACAGCGACGGGTTGCAGGGAGCCGGGTTCCACATCTCGAACCCCAACGCCACCCGCACCTGTGGCTGCGGTTCCTCCTTCAGCTGAGCGAGACCTCCACGGCTTCGGCCGTCACCTTTTCCCTCAACGGCGCGGCGGTCGCCGTCGTGGACGAGCAGGGGACATCCCTACTGGACGCGCTGCGCGAGCAGTTGCAGTGCCACTCGGTCAAAGACGGGTGCAGCCCCCAGGGACAGTGCGGGTGCTGCACGGTCTGGATCGACGGCGCGGCCCGCGTGGCGTGCGTCACGGCGTTGCGGCGGGTGGCGGGACGCTCCGTGACGACCGTAGAGGGCCTGCCCCTCTCGCTCAGGGCCCGTTGGGTGGACGCCTTCGCCGCCAGCGGGGCCAGCCAGTGCGGTTTCTGCACCCCGGGCATCGTGTTGCGCCTGGCGGCCCTCGAGGGGGGGAGCGCAGCGCCCACCCGCCAGGCGGTCGAGTCGGCCCTGCTGGCGCACCTCTGCCGCTGCACCGGGTGGCAGTCGATCGTTGAGGCCGGGTGTGCCGCCCTCGGGATCGGCGACCCCGGCCCGGCCACGCCCTCCCGCCAGCCTCCGTCGCCCTCCGCGCCGGTGGACCGGCTGTTGTCGTCGTGGCGGGCCCAGATTGAGGGACCGCTGTACCAGTCCTCCGGCCCCGACGTGATCCTGGGCGGGGGTGGATTTGCCGACGACACGGCCCCTCGGTCGTCACTGGTCCAGCTGGGGGCGGCGGGCGGACCGCCGGCGCCCAGCCTTGCCGCGGCACGGGGGGCGGCGGGGAAGGTCCAGGGACGCAACAGCACCGTGCCGCTGTCCCACCCCGTAGCCGTTCCCGATGGGGTGTGGGCGCTGACCCTGCAGACGACATGGGTGGAGCCGGCCTACCTCGAGCCGGACGCCAGCTGGTGTCGCCCCGGGGGCGAGCCGGCGTCGCCCCTGGCCAACGGGGGCGCCTTCGGGGGCAAGCGCCGCAGCCCCGTCCCAACCCGTGCCCGGTCCCTGGCCGACGAATGGCAGAGTCCGGTCCGGGTGCTCTGGTGCCGTGAGGACGTCGTCCGCCACGGACCGAAGCGGCCGCCGCTCGCCCTGGGTTTGCGGCCGGACGGTTCGGGTGTGGTGCGGATAGGGCGCACGCCGGGCTCGCCCGATCTGGGCGACCTGCGGGCGCGGGTGCTGGCGGTGGCGCCCGGTCTGGTCCTCGAGGAGGTCGAGGTGGCCGGGCCTCCGGTGGGACCGGACCTCCGGGGGGTCGGGTGGGTCGAGGTGCTCGCCGCGCAGCACGCCCTGCGCGCCCGCCAGGCGCGGCGCGGTGTCGGGGGCGATGCGGATGCCGGCGATGCCGGCGATGCGGGCGATGCGGGCGAGGCAGGCGCGGCCAGGGTCGAGGTGGCCGTGCCGGACGGGGGCCGCGCCGCCGTCAGTCTGCGTACCCGGGGTGGGCCCTACGGCCGGGGCGCCGTCCTCGCCGAGGTCTGGGCGGGAGAGCTGCTCGACGAGGTGACGTTGCGCTCCTACGTCCTGGGTGCGGTGCACCAGGCCCTCGGGCTGGTGTGGGCGGAGGGCATCGCGGTGGACGGCGACGGGGCCCCGCTCGATCTGACCATCCGTTCCTTCGGCATCCTGGCCGCCCGCGATATGCCCCAGGTCGACGTCGTCCTGCACCAAGAAGACCGCTGGCCGGTCAACGGCTCCGACGCCGTCTTTGCCGCCACCGTGGCCGCGGCGTGGATCGCCGAGGGCACCCCACCCCGCTGGCCGACGCGCCGGGCCGCCGGTCGACGTGGACGGGCCGCGGCCGCATCGGGTGCCGGTGAGGAGACCGGATGAACCCACCCATCGGCCCGTACTCCCCCGCTCGCCGGGCGGGGGACTGGGTGATCACCTCGGGTCAGATCGGCCTGTCCGCCGACGGCGGCGGCCCGCCGGCGCTCGTCGACGGGGGCACGCTGCCGCAGCTGCGCCAGGCGCTCGCCAACCTCGCCACCGTGCTGGAGAGCGAGGGCGCCACCTTGCGTGACGTCGTCAAGACCACCTTGTACCTTCTCGACATGGGTGAGTTCGCCGCGGTCAACGAGGTATGGGTCGAGGTCTTCCCCGAGAACCGGCCGACGCGATCGGCGGTCGCCGTCACCGCCCTCCCCGCCGGCGCCCGGGTCGAGGTGGAGGCCTGGGCGTACGTCCCCGAGCACCCGTGACGCCCGGCGCCAACACCGTCGTGGCGGGGTGGCGCCCGCCTACCTAGGAGCCGCCGCCGCCCGAACGCTGGGCCAGCCCCGGATGCCAGGCCACCTGGCCGAAGCGGTACCCCACCGAGCGCACCGTCTGAATGAGGTGGGCGTGCTCCTCGCCCAGCTTGGCCCGGAGACGCCTGATGTGGACGTCGACGGTGCGGGCTCCCCCGTAGTACTCATAGCCCCACACCCGGCTGAGCAACGTCTCGCGGGTGAACACCTTGGCCGGATGGCCGGCCAGGAAGCGGAGCAGCTCGTACTCCATGTAGGTCAGGTCGAGCACCCGGCCCGACACGGCGGCTTGATATGTCTCGAGATTGAGCATGAGTGGCCCGTACTCGATCAGGTCGGGTCGCATGCTCTGCCCGTTGCGCCAGAAGAGGTGTTGGAGCCGCGCCGTCAACTCGTCGGGGCGGGCCGGTAGGACGCAGAAGTCGTCGAAGAGGTCGTCGCGCAAGAGGAGCTCGCCCACCTGCTCGGAACGGATGACGAGGAGAAGCGGGCTGAGGGGCACCTCGCGCAGTCGGAGGTGCCGGCAGAAGGCCACGGCGGGACCCATGTCCGAACCAGCGACGACCACGGCGCCCGACCACGTCTCCCCGGTCCCGTCGTTGCCGCTGTCGGCCACGGCCTCCGGTCCGCTCACGGCACGGTGGCCGAGGCCGGCGCTCTGCAGCGCCAGCGTCACCTCCGCGGGCAGCTCCAGGGGGAAACAGAGAAGGGCGTCCATCAATTTCGGGTCAAAGCAGGGGCAGGTAGCGGTCGAGCTCGAACTGGGTCACCTGGGACTGGTAGGCGTCCCACTCTTCTCTCTTGTTGCGGATGAACCACTCGAAGACGTGGTCACCGAGGGTGTCGGCCAGCAGCTCGGACCGCTCCATCTCGTTGACGGCGTCGTGCAGGCTCGGAGGGAGTGACTCGATCCCCTTCACCGCCAGCTCCCGGTTGGAGAGGGCGAAGAGGTTGGCATCGGCCTCCTGGGGGAGCGGATAGCCCTCGGTGATGCCGCGCAGCCCGGCGGCCAGAATGACCGAGAAGGCGAGGTAGGGATTGCACGCGCTGTCCGGTGCCCGGTACTCCAAGCGGGTCGATTCGGGCTTGCCCCGCTTGACCACGGGCACGCGCACCAGGGCGGACCGGTTGTTGCGGGCCCAGCTCACGTGGACCGGAGCCTCGTAGCCGCCGATGAGCCGCTTGTAGGAGTTCACCCACTGGTTGGTGACGGCGGTGATCTCACGGGCGTGCTGGAGCAAGCCGGCGATGAAGTGCCGCGCCACCTCGGAGAGGCCGTACTCGTCGCTCTCGTCGACGAAGGCGTTACGCTCCCCCTCCCACAGCGAGATGTGCGTGTGCATGCCCGAGCCCTGCACGCCGCGGAGCGGCTTGGGCATGAAGCTGGCGAAGACCCCGGCGCGCCGGGCGATCTCCTTGACCACCATCCGCGTGGTCATCACCGTGTCCGCCATGGTCAACGCATCGGTGTAGCGCAGATCGATCTCGTGCTGGCTGCGTGCGTCCTCGTGCTGCGTGTGCTCGACCGGGATGCCCATCTCCTCGAGCATGAGCACCGAGCGCCGGCGCAGATCGCTGGTCACGTCGGTCACGCTGAGATCGAAGTACGACCCCGAGTCGAGGGCCTGCGGGCCGTGTTCGGGATCGGCGTCGGCGAAGTAGAAGTACTCCAGTTCGGGGGCGGCGAAGAACGTGTACCCCGCCGTGCGGGCCCGCTCGAGGGTACGGCGCAGCGTGTGTCGCGGATCACCGCTGAACGGGGTGCCGTCGAGCTGCGCGATGTCGCAGAAGACGCGGGCCACCGACGAGTCGTCGTCGTGCCAGGGCAGCAGCTGGAAGGTCTTGGGATCGGGCCGGGCCAAGACGTCGGACTCCTGGACCCGGCTGAACCCGTCGATGGCCGAGCCGTCGAAGGTCATCCCCTCGTCGAGGGCGTCGGCCAGCTCGGTCGAGGTGATGTTGAACCCCTTGGGGGTCCCGAGGACGTCGGTGAACCACAGCTGGACGAAGCGGATACTGCGCTCCTCCACGGTCCGCAGCACGTAGTCGCGTTGGCTCTGCATCCCCCAAGCTTCGCAGGTGCTGGACCACCGGTGCCCATCCGGACGCCGGCCGGTACCCTGAGACGGTGGGGGCAGGGGGCGCCGGGCACGGTGAGCGGCTCGAGGTTCCGGTCGGCCAGGCCCGTCTGTCCGTGGTGCGGCGGGGCACCGGTGCCGGCCCTCACGTGGTCTTTCTCCACTCCGGCATCTCAGATCTCCGGAGCTGGGACGGTGTGATGGAGCTGCTGGGCTCCGAGATGGACGTGGCGGCGTACGACCGACGCGGCTTCGGCACGACGTCGTACCGGGCCGAGGCCCACGACCAGGTGGAGGACCTGGTGGCCGTGGTCGACGCGTTGAGCCTGGACCGGGCCGTGCTGGTCGGCAACTCGCGCGGCGGGCTGATCGCCCTCGATGCGGCGCTGACCCATCCCGACCGGGTCTCGGCCCTGGTCCTGGTGGCCCCCGCCGTCTCGGGCGCACCGGAGGTCGAAGGGTCGATGATCGATCCCGTCGAGGCCGCCATCTGGGACACGCTCGTCGCGGCGGAGGCGGCCGGTGCCCTCGACGCCCTCAATCTCGGGGAGATCCGACTCTGGCTCGACGGGCCGCACGGCCCCGAGGGACGGGTGGAGGGGGTGCTCCGGGACCTCGCCCTCGACATGAACCGGATCGCCCTGCACGCCGACAGTCCCGGTCACGAGCCGCGGACGATCGATGCCTGGTCCCGCCTGGGGGAGCTGCGTTGCCCGGTCCTGGTCGTCTCCGGCGACCTCGATCTTCTCCATATCCAAGCGCGCGCCCGGTGGCTGGCGTCGCACATCCCCGGCGCGCAGCTCCGGGTGATGGAGGGTGCCGCCCATCTCCCCGCGTTCGAGCAGCCCGGTGCCTTCGTCGCCCAGCTGCGCCAATTCCTGCGTCGGGTGGTGGCGTGAGCCGATCCCGGCCCGGGCCGACGCCCACATTCACGGGGCAATTCGCGCCATTAGGCTGATCGCATGTCGCACCTGCGCCTGGCCGCCGCGCAGCTCAACACGGTCGTGGGGGACCTGGCGGGCAACGTGGACCGCATCCTGGGTGCGCTGGCGGCCGCCGAGGCGGCGGACGCGGACATCTGCGTGGTGCCAGAGCTGGCCATCCCCGGCTACCCGCCCGAGGACCTCCTCCTCAAAACGACCTTCGTGGCCGACAACGTCGCCGCCCTCGAGAAGGTGGCCGCGGCCACCGGGCCGTGCGCCATCGTGGTGGGTTACGTGGGGGCCACCCCCGACGGCCAGGGACTGTCCAATGCGGCGGCGGTCTGCGCCGGCGGCCGCGTGGTGGGGATCTACCGCAAGCGCTTCCTGCCCAACTACGGCGTCTTCGACGAGCAGCGCTGGTTCGTCCCGAGCACCGACACCCCGACCCTCTTCGGCGTGGCGGGGGCGTGGGTGGGGGTCTCGGTGTGCGAGGACGTGTGGTTTCCCGACGGCCCCGTGGCCGAGCAGGGGCGTGCCGGCGCCGACGTGGTGGTCAACCTCAACGCCTCGCCCTACCACCGGGGCCGTCGAGGTGAGCGGCTGACCATGCTGCGCCGGCGGGTGGACGAGGCCGGGTGCGCCATCGCCTACGTCAACCAGGTCGGCGGGCAGGACGAGCTGGTCTTCGACGGCGACTCGCTCATCGTGGCGGCCGACGGCACGCTCCTGGCCTGTGGGGCGCAGTTCGGCCCCGATCTGGTCGTGGTGGAGATTCCGGTGGGGGGCGGGGTGGGGGGCGGGGTGTCGGCTCGAACCGGGGCGCCGACTCTTCCCCGCGTGGTGGCCACCGAGCCCCGCGCCACCGCCCGGCCCCCCCTCGCTCCGGTGGCACTCCGCCCGCCGCTCTCCGACGAGGCGGAGGTCTACGCCGCACTCGTGCTCGGGACCCGTGACTATCTGGGCAAGAACGGGTTCCGCGAGGTGGTGATCGGGCTGTCGGGCGGGATCGACTCGTCGCTGGTGGCCACGATCGCCGTCGATGCGCTCGGGGCCTCCCGCGTCCACGGGATCTCCATGCCCTCGCGCTACTCGAGCGAAGGGTCCCGTCACGACGCCGGTGTCCTGGCCTCGCGCCTCGGCATCGACCTTAGGGTGGTGCCCATTGAGGAGGCGCACGTGGCCTTCACCGCCATGCTCACCGGGGTGCTCGGGAGCGAGCCCTCGGGACTGACCGACGAGAACCTCCAGTCCCGGCTGCGCGGCGTGCTGCTGATGGGTCTGTCCAATGCCAAGGGATGGATCGTGCTGACCACGGGCAACAAGAGCGAGATGGCCACCGGGTACTCCACGCTGTACGGCGATTCGGCTGGCGGGTTCGCCGTGATCAAGGACGTGCCCAAGACGCTGGTCTACGACCTCTGCCGCTTTTGCAACGCCCAGGCCGTGCTCGAGGGAGGAGAAGGACCCATACCCGACAGCGTCCTCGACAAGCCGCCCTCGGCCGAGCTGCGCCCCGACCAACGCGACGACCAGTCGCTGCCGCCCTACGAGGAGCTCGACCCGGTGCTCGAGGGCTACGTGGAAGGCGACCGGACCGCGGCCGACCTCGTGGCGGACGGGTTTGACCCGGCCGTGGTCGACCAGGTCGTCCGGCTGGTGGACGGCGCCGAGTACAAGCGGCGGCAGATGCCCCCGGGCGTGCGCATCTCGGCCAAGGCCTTCGGCAAGGACCGCCGCATGCCGATCACCAACCGGTACCGGCCACCGGTGCCCGGCGAGGCTTCCCGTGGGTGAGACGTCGCTCGCCGCCCGCCCGCCCGGCCCCATCTTCCGGACCATCGGCGACCTGGCCGAGCGTTGCGGGAGCTACTGCTGGCTGGAGAACCGGCTCTTCGAGCTCACCGGGAGCTGGGCCAGTGCCCCGGCGAGCGGCGACCCCGAGCTCCGGGTCTTCTTCGCCGAGATGTCGGTCCGGCACGCCTTCCTGGCCGCCCAGTGGGCCGACCGCCTTCCGGTCCGGGCGGACGTCGACCCCGCCGCGCTCGTCGTCCCTCCCACCGATCGGGCCGTCGAGGCGCTCGATCTCCTGCAGGCCGAGCCCGATCTCCGGGCGCGTCTGCGCGGCCTGGTCGAGCAGCTCCTCCCGAGCCTTCTCGGTGCCTATGCGGGCCACCGGGCGGACGCCTCCCCGGTGGCCGAGGCTCCGGTGCGGGCCGTCCTGGAACTGGCCGGCCACGGGGTGGAGCAGGAGATCCGGCGGGGGCGGGACCTTGTGCGGCGGACCACCGGTTCTGCCGGCGAGGAGCGCTTGACGGCCGCCCTGGCGGCCCGCCTCCACCCCCTCGTGGGGGGTGCCACCGGCCTCTTCCCTGGTGCTCGGGCATCTTGACACGCCCACTATGATGTTTCTGCAGCCCTTGTGCGCCGGAAACGACGCAGCGCAGGCTGCACATTGAGAGTGAGCGCCGGGCAATCCCGTGTTGCTGCGGCCCACGGTGAGGGAAGGTTCGGCACATCTTGGCCAAGGAACGTATTGAGCGAGACGACGAGGACCTCGTACGTCTCTATCTGACCGACATCGGCCAGTATCCGCTACTCACAAAGGACGATGAGGTCCGCCTCGCCCAGGCCATCGAGGCCGGTCGGGAGTCCGAGGCGGCCGTCGCCCGGGCGCCCAAGGGGCTCAGCACGGCCAAGAAGCGCGAGATGCGACGGGCGGTGATGGAAGGTGAGCAGGCCCAGCAGACCTTCGTCCAGTCCAACCTCCGTCTGGTGGTCTCCATCGCCAAGAAGTACCAGGCCTCGGGGCTGCCTCTGCTCGACCTCATTCAAGAGGGCAACCTCGGGTTGATGCACGCCGTCGAGAAGTTCGACTGGCGCAAGGGCTTCAAGTTCTCGACCTACGCCACCTGGTGGATCCGCCAGGCCATCACCCGTGGCATCGCCAACACGGGGCGCACGATCCGGCTGCCGGTGCACGCCGGCGACACCCTGGCCCGGGTGCAAAAGGCGCAGGCGCGTCTGGAGCTCAAGCTCGGCCGCCCCGCCACGCTGGCCGAGTTGGGGATCGAGGTCGAGATGCCCGAGGACAAGCTGGTGGAGGCGCTCCGCTTCCGGGCCGAGCCGCTCTCCCTCTCCGAGCCCCTGCGCGAGGACGGCGACGCCGAGCTCGGCGACGTGGTCGAGGACCGTTCGGCCGAGTCGCCCTTCGAAGTCGCCGCCGTCTCGTTGCTGCCCGACGAGATCGGCCGCCTCCTCTCCCCACTCGACGAGCGCGAGCGCGAGATCCTGCGCCTGCGCTTCGGACTCGACCGGGGTGAGCCCCGGACGCTCGAGGAGGTGGGTGAGCACTTCAACCTCACCCGGGAGCGCATTCGTCAGATAGAGGCCCGCGCCATGTCGAAGCTGCGCCACCCCTCCTCGGACACGGGCGCCCGCGATCTCCTTACGGTCTGAGTCGACCGCCGCGGGCGGATAGGCTCACTGCTCATGAAGAAGCTTCTACTGCTCCTGTTGGTCGTCGGACTCGGTGTGGTCGCGGCGCGACGCCTGCGCGACGCCTGACGCTCACCCGCTGATCCGGTCCGCCTGATCCCGGAGTGCCCGGGAGCCTCAGGGACGCCTCATGCGGCCGCGCGCCCTCCCGACGAGTGGCGGCCCCGCATGCCGCGCCGCCAGAGGATGAGGGCGGCGCCCGCCATGGCGAGGCTCGTCGTCACCACCGGCGTGGTGCGCCCGACCCGGTCGCGTAGGCGGACGGGCTTGGTGAAGCGCTTCGTCTCCCACCCCCGCTCTCGGGCCACCTTGGCCAAGGCGCGATCGGCGTTCACCGCCACCGGCCGGCCGACGGCCTCGAGCATGGGGAGATCGGTCATCGAGTCCGAGTAGGCACTGCTCGACGCCAGGTCGATCCCCGTGCGCGCCGCCAGCTCCCGGATGGCGATCGCCTTCTCCGGCCCGTAGGCGTAGAAGGCCATGCGCCCCGTGTAGCGGCCCTCCTCGTCGATCTCGCCGCGTGAGCAGATGGCACCGTCGACACCCAGCATGTCGGTGAGGGGAAGGACGATCTCCTCGGGCGACGCCGAGACCAGGTAGACCCGGTGGCCGGCCGCCCGGTGCAGCTCCATGAGCTCGAGGGCCTCGGCGTACATGATGGGCTCAATCGTCGCCAGCAGTGTCTCGCGCACGATCTGGCGCACCTGGTCCCGGTCCCAGCCCTTGGTCATGGCCAGCATCGACTCTCGGACCCGTACCAGCCGCTCCTCGTCGGCCCCGAAGTAGAGATAGATGAGTTGGGAGAAGGCGGCGCGGGCCACCACCCGGCGGTTGATGAGCCCTCCCCGCATGAAGGGGCGGCCGAAGGCGGCGATGGAGGCGCGGTCTATCACCGTCTTGTCGAGGTCGAAGAACGCCGCTTCCATGCCACCCATGCTAAAGCGGTCCAGGTCAGACGCGTCGTCGCCCGTGACCGTTCGCCAAACGGTGCGCGACGGGGAGGGGCGCGCCCCTGGCCCACCGGGGATGGATCGGTCAGTCCCGGATGAAGAGGGTGTGCACGGCGTCCTCAGTGTCCGCCGTGGAGAGCACCAGCACCTCGTCGCCCGACAGGAGGACGGTGTCACCCCGGGGCACGATCAGGCGGCCTTCACGGACCACGGCGACCACCACCCCGTCGCGGGGAAAGGCGAGGTCGGCGATGGCCATGCCGTTGGCCGGCGAGTCCTCGGCCAAGGTGATCTCCACCAGGTGGGCGGCGCCCCCCTCGAACTGCAAGAGCCGCACCAAGGCCCCCACCGACACGGCCTCTTCGACCAGCGCGGTGAGCAGCTGGGGAGTGCTGACCGAGACGTCGACCCCCCAGCTCTCGTTGAACAGCCACTGGTTCTTGGGGTGGTTCACCCGGGCCACCACGCGGGGCACCGCGAACTCCTGCTTGGCCAGCAGGGAGATCACCAGGTTGTCCTCGTCGTCCCCGGTGGCCGCCACCACCACGTCGACCGTGGCCAGCCCGGCCGCGTCGAGCGACGACACCTCGCAGGCGTCGGCGGCGATCCAGGTGACACCGAGCGTCGGCCGCAGGCGCTCCACCAGTTCGGGATCCTGCTCGAGGACCAGGACCTCATGGCCGTTGGCGAACAGGTCGGCGGCGATGGCCGTGCCGACGCTGCCGCCCCCGGCGATGGCCACCCTCACGCGGTCACATCCGAGCCCAGCACCGCATCGAGGCCCCGCCGGGCGTCGTGCATGACGGCCAAGTGGAGCACGTCGCCTTCCTGGCCCACCAGCTGGCGGGCGTCGAGCCGGGGCACACCGGCCCGGGTCACCGCGACCAGGGTCAGCTGGCCGGGCACCTCGAGGTCCGCCAGCGGCCGCCCGGCCCAGGCGTCGGGCAGCGAGCGGTCGAGCAGCGTGAGCTGGCCGGAGGCGTCGGACCAGTCGTCGGCGTCGACGTCGGGGAGGAGGCGCCGCCGGACCTGATCGATGGTCCACGTCACGGTGGCCACGGTCGGGATGCCCAGGCGCTGGTAGATCTCGGCCCGGCGCGGATCGTAAATCCGGGCCACCACGTTGGGGATGAGGTAGGTCTCGCGGGCGATGCGTACCGTCAAGATGTTGGTGTTGTCACCGCTGGTGACCGCGGCCAGGGCGTCGGCTCCGATGGCCCCGGCCCGCTCCAGGTCGTCCCGGTCGAACCCCGATCCGACGATGCGTGGGCCGTCCCAGTCCTTGAGTCTCCGAAAGGCGCGGGCGTTCCTGTCCATGATGGCCACGGAGTGACCCTCGGCGGTCAGGGAGACGGCCAGCCCGGAACCGACCCGGCCACACCCGACGACGATCACGTGCACGCCACAGCACAACACGTGACGCCGGCCTGTGCAAAGGGGCGCCCGTCCGAGGACGCACCGCGACGAGGTGGGAGTTCCCCGCCGTTTGCTCGTACTGTGTGCGGGTGCCCAACCCAGGCCCCACTCCTCCGGCTTTCATCCGAGGCGCCACGGCGGACAGCATCCCCGAGCGGCGCCGCTACCGGTTGAAGAACAAGCTGCTCGGGCCGCCGCTGGTCACCGAGCAGCTCGGCGACGAGCGTCTCGGTCGCCCGACGGCCCTCGGGGTGCTGGCACCGGACTGCATCTCCTCCTCGGCCTACGGCACCGAGGAGATGCTGACCCAGCTGGTCCCCGCGATCGGGCTGGGCGCCTTCATCCTCGTCGTCCCCATCACCCTGGCCATCCTCGGGGTCCTGTTCTTCGTGACCCTCTCGTACCTCGACGTGATCCAGTACTACACCAAGGCCGGCGGGGCGTACGTGGTGGCGCGGGACAACTTCGGGCCCAAGATCGCCCAGATCGCCGCCGTGGCGCTGCTGATCGACTACACCGTGACCGTCGCCGTCCAGACCTCGGCGGGGACGGCCGCGCTGACCAGCGCCGTGCCGAGCCTGGCCAACACCTTCGACACGGTGGCGATCACCGTCGGGGTGATCTTGGTGCTCCTCTACGGCAACCTGCGCGGCATCCGTGAGGCCGGGAAGTTCTTCGCCTTCCCCATGTATTTCTACGTGTTCTCCCTGGGCATCGTCGTGATCGCCGGGTACATCAAACAGGCCTTCGGAGATCTCCACTACATTCCCCTCCCGCCCCAGAACGAGATCTTCGGGGGCGGTCTCGGCACCCCGGGCCAGGGCTGGTTGATGGGGCTGGCCTTCATCACCCTGCTGCGCTCCTTCGCCAATGGCGGCTCATCGCTCACCGGCCTTGAGGCCATCTCCAACGGGGTGGGCAGCTTCCGCCGACCCGAGTCGGTGCACGCCCGCCAGACCCTGGTGGTCATGAGCTCGGTGCTGGCCTTCCTGGTGCTGGGGACCACGCTCCTGGCCCGCTGGACCCACGCCGTTCCCTACGCCAAGGGCTCGCCCACCGTCGTGTCCCAGGAGGTCCAGGCAGTCTTCGGCCGGGGCGCCATCTACTTCATCGTGCAGCTGGCCACCATGCTCATCCTCTACACGGGCGGCAACACCAGCTTCAACGGCTTCCCCTTCCTGGCCAACTTCGTCGCCGAGGACCACTTCCTTCCCCGGCAGCTGACCAGACGGGGGCACCGCCTCGCCTTCTCCAACGGGATCCTGGTCCTCGCTGCCGTCTCGGTCGCCCTGGTGCTGGCCTACCGGGCCCAGGTCGACGGCCTGGTGGCGCTCTACGCCATCGGCGTGTTCACCGGCTTCACCATGGCCGGTGCGGGGATGGTGAAGCATCACACCACGGAGAAAGGGGCGCACTGGCAGCGCAGCGTGGTGGTCAACGGGTTCTCGGCCTTCCTGTCGGCGTTGGTCGTGCTGATCTTCGTGGTGGCCAAGTTCAAGGAGGGGGCGTGGCTGATCGTCGTCGTGGGCCCCCTGCTCTACGTGGGTCTCATCCGCCTGCACCGCCAGTACCGGCGAGAGGAGGAGCTGCTCGAGTCCGGCGCCGTCGAGGCGTCCGAGGCGCCCATCCTGCGCCGCCACGTGGTGGTCGTCCTGGTCGACCGGCTCGATATGGCCACCGCCCGAGCCCTGCAGTACGCCCGCACCCTGACGCCGGACGACCTGCGCGCCGTCCACTTCGACATCGACTCGGCCGAGGCCCGCGCCCTCGAGGAGGAGTGGGGGCGGGTCGGCCTGGCCCGGCTCCCGCTCGACATCATTGAGTGCCCCGACCGCCGGCTCGGCCGGGCCGCCATTGAGCTGGTGGCCGACGCCACCCTGGACGGCGACACCGAGTGCACCGTCCTGCTGCCCCGGCGCGGCTACGCCCGCGTGTGGCAGCGCTTCCTGCACGACCGCACCGCCGACAAGATCGCTGCCGTCCTCTCCCAGGTCCCGCACGTCAGCGCCACCATCATCCCCTACAACCTGCCCGGACGCTACGGGGAGAGGGCACGCCGCTACGGGCAGTCGGTGCAGCGGGAACGGCGCACCGAGGCTCGGCCATCGGCCGCCGGCGGTGACGCCGCGACCACCGAGGCGGCGGGCCGCACCCCCGGCGACCGGGCACCCGTTCGCCGGGAGGGCCAGCGCAAGGCCACCGCCATGTCCCTGGCCGACGACGCGTTGGCCCGCCGGGCCGGGGTGGTCACCTACATCGCCGACGCCGTCCCCCGCCAGCGGGTCAAGGTGGCGGGGCGGGTCAGGTCGGTGCGCGTGCAGCCCCGGGCGGGGACCTCGAACCTCGAGTGCGTGCTGAACGACGGCACCGGCGGCCTGCTCCTGGTCTTCCAGGGACGCCCGAAGATCGCCGGGATAGAGCCGGGGGCGCGCCTGGTGGCCGAGGGGATGGTCGGGGCATGGGGCCGGCGGCCGGCCATGCTCAACCCCTCCTTCGAGCTGGTGTCGGGGGCGGCCCAGGACGCCTCCGGGGATTGACGCCCTACGTCGAAGCTTGCTCGCCCACCCCACAGTCGCTAACGTGCCCCCGGCCCGTCGTCGGGCGCACACGGGGCCGCGCGCCTCCGACCAGGGGGTACAAGATGGACCACCTTCCCGGGTGCGACAGTCGGCGCCCCCCGGTGGCGCATACGGCTCGCCGGAAACGCCACGCCGGAAGTAGACGGACCGAAGAAGAAAGGGCACTCCAGGAATGATCAACCTCCTCGCTGCGGGCAACGGTGGGTACCAGGCCTTCCACCTCGGTGGAAACGACAAGACCTGGCTCTACATCTGCCTGGCGGCCGGTGTCGTCGGCATCGCGGCCGGCCTCCTGCTGGCCCGGAACGTACTGGCGGCCGACACCGGCACTCCCAAAATGCGAGAGATCGCTCTGGCCGTCCAGGAGGGCGCCGAAGCGTTCCTCAGGCGTCAGTTCCGCACCATCGCCATCATCGTGGTGCCCCTGGCCATCCTCATCTTCTTCACCGCCACCAAGGTGGTGAAGCCTGACGGGGACATCGCCCTCAGCTTCGCCCAGGACGGCCTCTACCGTGTGATCTGCTTCCTCTTCGGGGCGGCCTTCTCCGGATTGACCGGCTTCATCGGCATGAGCATCGCCGTGCGGGGCAACGTGCGCACCGCCGCCGCGGCGTCCCAGGGGGGTGGCATGGCCGGCGCCCTGCGCGTCGCCTTCCGCACTGGTGCGGTGACCGGCATGCTCTGCGTCGGGCTGGGCCTGGTCGGTGCCACTGCGATCGTGCTGATCTTCCAGAACTCGGCCACGGCCGTCCTCATCGGCTTCGCCTTCGGTGCCTCGCTACTGGCGCTCTTCATGAGGGTCGGCGGCGGCATCTTCACCAAGGCGGCCGACGTCGGCGCCGACCTGGTGGGCAAGGTCGAGGCCGGCATCCCCGAGGACGACCCCCGCAATGCGGCCACCATCGCCGACAACGTGGGCGACAACGTGGGCGACTGCGCCGGCATGGCGGCCGACCTCTTCGAGTCCTACGAGATCACCATCATCGCCGCCTTGATCCTGGGCTACTCGGCCTTCAGGACCATCGGCCACAACCCGACGCCGGCCGTGCTGTTCCCCCTCATCGTCCCCGCCATCGGTATCTTCGCCTCGGTGATCGGTGTCCTGGTGGTCAAGGCCCGTGTCAAGGACCGCAACGCCCTGTCCCCCATCAACCGGGGCTTCTGGCTGGCGGCGGCCCTGACGGTCGTCGGCGCCTTCTTCGTGGCCCAGTACTACGTGCACGACCTCAAGGTGTTCTGGGCTGTGCTGACGGGGGTCGTGCTGGCCCTGGTGGCCAGTCAGATCACGGAGCAGTTCACCTCCACCGAGCGCGGGCCGGTCAAGGAGATCGCCGCCTCGACCCGGACCGGTCCGGCCACCGCCGTGCTGTCCGGTATCTCCATCGGCCTGGAGTCCTCGGTGTGGGCCATCATCGCCATCGCCATCGCACTGGGCGTGGCCATCGGCCTGGGCGACGGCAACATCGAGCTGACCTTCTACCTGGTCGCCCTCATCGGCATCGGCCTTTTGGCCACCGCCGGCATGGTGGTCTCCGAGGACAGCTTCGGCCCGGTCTCGGACAACGCGGCCGGGATCGCCGAAATGTCCGGCGAGTTCACCGGGGAGGCCGAGCGGATCATGGTCAGCCTCGACGCCGTAGGTAACACCACCAAGGCCATCACCAAAGGTGTGGCCATCGGATCGGCTGTCATCGCCTCGGTGGCCCTCTTCGCCTCCTTCATCGAGACCATCGGCGAGCAGATACCGAGCCTGCACGCCACGGGGGAGAAACTCTTCTCGGCGATCCAGATCAACGTGGCCAACCCCACCACGTTCATCGGGCTGCTCATCGGTGGCTCCATCGCCTTCCTCTTCTCATCGCTGGCCATCCGGGCCGTCGGGCGTTCGGCCGGCACCGTCGTGCTCGAGGTGCGGCGCCAGTTCCGTGAACACCCCGGGATCATGGACTACTCGGAGAAACCCGAGTACGGCCGGGTCATCTCCATCTGCACCGCGGCGGCCCAGCGCGAGTTGGCCACCCCGGCCCTTTTGGCCATCCTGACCCCGGTCATCGTCGGTTTCGGCATCAACTATCTCGCCCTCGGTGCGTTCTTGGCCGGGGCCATCCTGACCGGGCAGCTGATGGCGAACACGCTGTCCAACTCCGGTGGGGCCTGGGACAACGCCAAGAAGTACATTGAGGACGGCAACGAGGGCGGCAAGGGCTCCGAGGCCCACAAGGCGGCGGTGATCGGTGACACGGTGGGCGACCCTTTCAAGGACACGGCCGGCCCGGCCCTCAACCCGATGATCAAGGTGATGAACCTGGTCTCGCTGCTGATCCTGCCGGCCGTGATCTCCCTGCGCCACCACAACGGCGAGCGCTACGCCATCGCCGCCGTCGCCCTGGTGATCCTGCTGGGCGCGCTGGCCTTCTCCAAGCGCGACACCGAGCCCATGGACGCCGACGCCGCCCCCGCAGTCGAAGCGCCGGCCATCGTGGCCGTGGCCTCGGGCGACTGACCTGGTCGCCGCCCTCCACCCGCCCGTGCGCCGGCGTGCCGGTGGCATCCCGGCCTTGACAGGCGGGTGGCGGGCCTTCAACCTTGCTGGACCATGCGAACCTTGCGATGCGACGAGCCGATGACCGGGCGTAGCCATGGGTAAGGCGCTGGTCATCGTGGAGTCGCCGGCCAAGGCGCGCACCATCGGCGGGCTGCTCGGGCCCGACTTCATCGTGGAGTCCTCCATCGGCCACGTCCGCGACCTTCCCCGGGGGGCAGACGAGGTGCCGGCGGCCTACAAGGGGGAGGGATGGGCCCGTCTGGGGGTCGATGTGGACAACGGCTTCAAGCCGCTCTACGTGGTCTCGGGCTCGAAGAAGTCCGTGGTGGCCAACCTCAAACGGTTGCTCAAGGGCGCAGACGAGCTCTATCTCGCCACCGACGAGGACCGCGAGGGCGAGTCGATCGCCTGGCACCTCTTCGAGGTGCTCTCGCCCACCGTCCCCGTCAAGCGCATGGTCTTCCACGAGATCACGCCCGAGGCCATCGCCCGGGCGGTCGAGGACTGGCGCGACCTGGACCGCCGTCTGGTCGATGCCCAGGAGGCCCGGCGGATCCTGGACCGGCTGTACGGCTATGAGGTCTCACCGGTGCTCTGGCGCAAGGTCATGCCGCGGCTCTCGGCCGGCCGGGTGCAGAGTGTGGCCACCCGCATGGTCGTCGAGCGGGAACGGGCCCGCATGCGGTTCCACTCCGCCACCTGGTGGGGGGTGGACGGAACGTTCACCCATGTCGAGGCTCCGGCGCCCTTCGGCGCCGCCCTCGTCGCACTGGGCGGCACCCCGGTCGCCGCCGGCAAGGACTTCAACGACGACGGGGTCTTGACGAGCAAGGGGCCGGTGCGCGTGCTGGCCGAGGAGGAGGCCACGTCGGTCGCCGGGGCGCTCGCCGGCCAGTCCTTCACGGTCAGCTCGGTCACCGAGCGGCCGTTCCGCCGTTCGCCCGCCGCTCCCTTCATGACCTCGACGTTGCAGCAGGAAGCCGGGCGCAAGCTGCGCTTCAGCGCCCAGCGGGCCATGCAGGTGGCCCAGCGCCTCTATGAACAGGGCTACATCACCTACATGCGCACCGACTCCACCACCCTGTCGGACCAGGCGCTCACTGCGGCCCGGGCCCAGGCTCGCGAAATGTACGGCGACGCCTACGTGCCCGACGCGCCGCGGCGCTACGAGCGCAAGGTCAAGAACGCCCAGGAGGCGCACGAGGCGATCCGCCCGGCCGGCGAGACGTTCCGCACCCCCGAGCAGGCGGGACGTGCGCTGTCGGGTGACGAGCTCCACCTGTACGAGCTGATCTGGAAGCGCACGGTGGCCTCCCAGATGAACGATGCCACCGGTACCAGCGCGCAGGTGCGCCTGGTGTGCCCCGTCCCCGACGGCGTGGCGGCCGGTGAGGAGGCGGAGTTCTCGGCCAGCGGACGGGTTATCGCCTTCCCCGGATTTCTGCGGGCCTACGTCGAGGGCCAGGACGATCCCGACGCGGAGCTGGCCGACCGGGAGGTCGTGCTGCCCGCGCTGTCGGTGGGCGACGTGGTGGAGGGGAGCGCCTTCGAGCCCGGATCGCACTCCACCCAGCCTCCCGCCCGCTATACGGAGGCGTCGTTGGTCAAGGCCATGGAAGAGCTCGGCGTGGGGCGGCCCTCGACCTACGCCAGCGTCATCGCCACCATTTTGGACAGGGGCTACGTGTGGAAGAAGGGCACGGCGCTGGTGCCCAGCTTCACCGCCTTCGCCGTGGTCGGGCTGCTCGAGCGCTACTTCGGCGAACTGGTCGACTACGGCTTCACGGCCAGCATGGAGGACGACCTCGACGAGATCGCCTCGGGTCGCGAGGAGGCCCTGCCCTGGCTGTCACGTTTCTACTTCGGGTCCGGAGCGACCTCGTCCGGCACGCCGGTCCCGCTGGACGGCGGCCTGAGCGGTGACGGCGGTGAGGCCGCCGGCGGGGGCGGCCAGGGCGGCCAGGCCGGTGACGGCGCGTCCCTGGGACTCAAGGCCAGCGTGGCCGCGCACCTGGGCGACATCGACGCCCGGGAAATCAACTCCATCCTCATCGGGGAGGGGAACGACGGGACCCCCATTGTCGTGCGCGTCGGGCGCTACGGCCCGTACCTCCAGCGGGGCGACGACCGCGCCTCGCTGCCCGAGGACATGTGTCCCGACGAGCTCACGGTGGCCCGCTCCGAAGAGCTTCTGGCGGCGCCGACCAACGACCGGGTGCTGGGCACCGACCCGGCGACCGGGCTCGACATCTCGGTCAAGGCGGGCCGCTTCGGGCCCTACGTCCAGCTGGGCGAGGCCGGCGAGGGTGCCGCCAGACCGCGCACCTCGTCGCTCTTCTCCACCATGGACCCGGCCACCCTCACCTTCGCCCAGGCGCTCGAGCTGCTGCAGATCCCCCGCACCGTGGGAGCCGACCCAGTGAGCGGCGAGGAGGTGGTGGCCTACAACGGGAAGTTCGGCCCGTACCTCAAGAAGGGGACCGACACCCGCAGCCTGGCCAGCGAGGACCAGATCCTCACCGTCACCCTCCCCGAGGCCCAGGCTCTCTTCGCGCAGCCCAAGCAGCGCCGTGGCCGTACGGCGGCGGCGCCCCTGCGCGAACTGGGGCCCGATCCGGCCACAGAGCTCCCGGTGGTGGTCAAGGAGGGTCGTTTCGGGCCCTATGTGACCGACGGGTCGACCAACGCATCGCTGCGCAAGGGCGACGCCATCGACTCCATCACCATCGAGAGGGCGGGCGAGCTCCTGTCCGAACGCCGGGCGGCGGGGCCCTCCACGCGCAAGAAGGCAGCCAAGAGGACCACCGGGGCCAAGAAGGCCGCCAAGAAGACGTCCGGGACCAAGAAGGCGGCGGCGACGAAGAAGGCCGCCCGGACCACCAAGGCGGCCAAGAAGACGGCCAAGAAGACGGCTGGGGCCACGAAGGCCGCGGCCGAGAAGGCCGAACCCGCCCAACCGTTCTGACATGCCCGGCCCGGGCCGCTTGCTCGCCTTGGAGGGGATCGACGGCTGCGGCAAGTCGACCCAGGCTCGCGCCCTGGCTGCCGCGCTTGGAGCACGCCTCACCCACGAGCCCGGTGCGACCGCCCTCGGGGCGGCGCTGCGGCAGCTCCTCCTGGCCCCCGAGTCGCCGCCGCTCTCGCTGCGGGCCGAGGCGCTGCTGATGGCGGCCGACCGGGCCGAGCACATCGCCTCGATCGTGGCGCCCGCGTTGGCGGCGGGTGAATGGGTGGTGAGCGACCGCTTCAGCGGATCGACGCTGGCGTATCAAGGCTACGGGCGAGGACTCCCCACGGGTGCGTTGCAGCAGGTGGTGGAGTGGGCCACCGGCGGGTTGGCCGCCGACCTGAACATCCTCGTCGACGTGCCGGTGGTCGTGGCGCAGGAGAGGTTGGCCGCGACGGCCCCCGACCGTCTGGAGCGCCTGGGTCCCGCCTTTGCGGAGCGGGTGCGCCACGGCTTTCTCACCCTGGCGGCGGACGACCCGGAACACTGGGTGGTGGTGGACGGCACCTCGGACCGGTTGGCGCTCACGGCCCATATCGTGGCCCTGGTGCACGAGCGAGTGGGCGAGCCGGGCGGGCGGGGTGGGTTGAACGGGCCGGGCGCGTCGGGCCGGTGACCGGGATGGCCCCGCCGGGGCTCTTCGACGACGTCGTAGGCCAGGAGCCGGCGGTGGCCGCCCTGCGGGCCGCGGCGGTCCACCCGGTGCACGCCTACCTCTTCCGCGGCGCGGCGGGGAACGGTGGGCTGGCGGCCGCGCACGGTTTCGCCGCCGCCCTCCTGTGTCCCGAGGGCGGGTGCGGTCGGTGCCCGACCTGTCAACGGGCGCTATCGGGAAGCGATCCCGATCTCCACGTCATCCACCGCAGCGGTGCCTCCCTGAGCGTGGACGACATGCGCCGCCTGGTGCTCCTGGCCCAGCGTCGTCCGCTGCAGGCGACGCGCCAGGTGGTGATCGTGACGGACGTCCACCTCGGCGCACGCGCCGCTCCGGCGCTCCTCAAGACGCTGGAGGAGCCGCCCGGTGACACCGTGTTCGTACTGCTCGCCGACGACGTCGCTCCCGAGCTGGCCACCGTGGCCAGCCGTTGTGTGCAGATCGCCTTCCCGCCGGTGTCCCGGGGGTCCATGCTGGCGTGGCTGCACGGCCGGGGGGTGACGGGAGAGGTCGCCGCGGTGGTGGCCGACAGCAGCGGGGGGAACCCCGAGCGGGCCCGGATCATGATTGAGGACCCCGACGTGGCGGAACGGGCCGCGCTGTGGTCGTCGGTACCCGACCAGTTGACCGGTGCCGGCATGGCGGCGGCCGAGCTGGCGCGGGAGCTCTTGGCCTCGGCGGAACGGGCCGTCGAACCGCTCCGGGTCGAGCACGCCCGCGAGCTGGAGCGCCTCACCCAAGAGGCGAAGGACTTCGGGGAGAAGGGCTTGCCCGGGCGCCGGGAGATCACCGATCACTTCCAGCGCGAGGAGCGGCGGTGGCGGACGGACGCTCTGCGGGCCGGGTTGGGTGCACTGGCGCGGGCCTACCGGGACCAGATGGTCACCCACGCCGTTGGGACCGATCCGAGGGCGGGACACCACGCGCACGCGTCGGCCGACGCGGTGACGCTGATCACCGACACGGCGCGTGCGTTGCCCCGGAACCCCCACGAGCCCCTGCTCCTGCAGTCCCTGCTCGTGCGGCTGGGCGCCCTGCCGACCTGAGGGCCGACCGCTCGGCACGGCCGGACCCGCGGTCGCGCCTACGATGAACCCGCTTCGCACGGGAGGGGACGCCGGGCCGGTGATCCTCGCAGGACCTGGTGAAAGCGGTGCCTGGGTAGCTCAGTCGGTAGAGCAGCGCACTCGTAATGCGCAGGTCAGGAGTTCGAATCTCCTCTCAGGCTCGGTGCAAGCCGACGGCGCGCGCCGTACTCGGACAATGGGGCGGCGAGGCGGGAACAGGGTGGGGATGTGCAGCGGGCACTTCGATGAGTTTGACCATCACGATCCTGCTGCTCGGTGTGGTGGCCAGCCTCTCCCCCAGCACCACACGGCGCTCTTCGTGGCCGTCATCGCCTTTGTGGTGTTCACGGTGGTGTCGACGGCCACGGTCGGCCTGATCTATCTCTACTACGCCCGTCGTCCCGGGGAGGCTGAAGAGCACCTGTCCGACCTGCGGGATCGAGTGGTCCGTGCCGGACCGGTGCTCTTCGCCGCCGTATCGTTGTTGGTCGGCGCCTACCTCGTCGTCGACGGCATCACCGCCCTCGTGTGAGGCTCGGGGTGGGCTGCCTGGGCCATTAGGCGGGTTCGGACGCGGGCAGCGGCACGAATCTCCGCAGGGGCGTGGGGACC
>Ga0302326_10006860_pt1 | contig 25435 bp, 18 predicted proteins | sample Palsa_T0_3_FD_202264 | JGI IMG/M metagenome (GOLD analysis project Ga0302326, IMG submission 202264) | Peat permafrost microbial communities from Stordalen Mire near Abisko, Sweden - Palsa_T0_3 | ecosystem: Environmental > Terrestrial > Soil > Palsa > Peat permafrost | place: Sweden: Abisko... | reverse complement strand
TGCACGACGCCCACGGGCGCCAGCGGGCCCACCCTGTTGCAAATCACGGCGACCACTTCCGGCGCCTCCTCCGGGGCGTTGAGGTGGAACGAGCATCACGGATATCTCACGAACGACACGTCCACCTGGGACGACACCAAGACGTCGGACGGGCAGGCGGGAAGCGGCGTGCTGCAGTTCCTGAAGCATATCGCACCGGCGGGCGGCTGGTGACCGGCCACGCGAGCGACGCCCGAGACGACTACAGCGCCAACCCCGCCTGTGCATACGCAAAGTGCGCCACGTCGGGCACCGCAAACCCGCCCGTGGCTGCCATGCTCGAGCCCTGCGCCTGCAAGATCGCCCGTGCGCCCGCGCCCAGCACGAGCAGCGAGTACCCGACCCTCACGTCGACCGGGCCCCAGGGCGACCACGCGAACGCCGCGTCGATCTCGTTCCCGAGCTCGCCGGATCGGTTGCCGGCGGCGCCGCCGATCGTCGTCATGTACCCCGTCGTCCAAGGGCCGCCCGCCTGGACCAGGCGCGCGTAGCGGTACTCGATCGCCACCTCGGTCTGCGCCGTCGGCGCGGCCTCGGCCCGCGCATTGACCTCGGCCTCGTTCGACCACGAGAAGACGTCCATCGCCCCGTGCCAGGTGTGCACGTCGGGCAGGAGTGGATCGAACGTGCCGTACGTCGAGCCGCCGTTCGGGCCGCTTGCATACGCGCCGCCGAGCCGGACGGTCGGCGTGAGGACGCCGCGATCGAAGCGGCGCGCCACGTGGGCCGCCGCCGCCCACGCGGCGCGGTCTTCGCCGAGCTGCTGCGCCCATCCCCCCTGCCCGGCCCCTTCCACGCCCCACGTCCACGCGAACGAGTCGCCGAACAGGCGCACGGAGCCCGTGTACGTCTGCCCGAGGACCGACCCCTCGAGGCTCGCGACGGGGTTCTCCTGGGCAAGGCGCGCGAGCGCGTAGGCCTCGACCTTGAACAGCGGATCGAACGACCAGCCGAAGCGCGCGCCAAACAGCTCGCCGTAGGCGTCGACGGCTGCGCCCGTCGAAGGGTCCGTCAGCACCGCCGCGAGCGCCTCGACGTACCCATCGCCCACGGCGAGGCGCCCTCGAATCGCGTCGAGCGAGCGACCCGCGGGCGACCAGTCGTCGACGCCGAGGAGCCGCCCTTCGCCCCACGACACCGGTTGCCGCCCGATGCGGACGTAGCTCGGCTGCAGTCCCTGGGTGTGCGCTTCGGCCCACGCCTCGTACGCGCCGGTGACGGCCATCGGCGCGGGGCCGGTCATCGCCGACGCCGCCGGCGTGAGGTCGAGCACCCGCGCGTCCTGGAGCACGACACGCGCCTCGAGCGACGCGCCGGCCGCGTCGACCCCGAGCCGCGCGCGCTCGACCAGCAGCCCCGTATTGGCCGCATTGACGTCGTGACGGTACTCGCCTCGCACGCGGCCCTCGACCACCGGGGTGAGCGTCCACGTCCCCGCCGTGATGCTCCCGAGCGACGGTGCAGGCGGTTCTTGCGCGTACGCGGGGATCGCGCCCGTCCCCAGGGCGAGCGCCGCTCCGACAGCCAAACGCTTCTTCGTCTTCTTCATTTGCAGCGCTCGCGCGCGAGCTCCCGCGCGCGTTCGAGCAGCGCCCCGCGCTCGTTGAGCCCGGGATCGTTCGTGACCGCCTCGAGCAGGGCCTCGAGGACCTGGCCGATGACGGGCCCAGGCTTCACGCCGAGCTCGCGGATCATGTCGTGGCCGTTGATCTTGAGGTCGCGCGTCGACAGGGCCGCGCCTTCGGAGATCACGCGCTCGACGTGCACGCGCAGGGCGGCGAGGTTCTCGAGATCGGCCGTGATGTCGCGGCCCTTGGCGCGGGCGTCACCGGCGCAAAGGGCGTAGAGATCCTCGAGGCGATCGCGGCCCACGCGCCGGATCCAGCGGCGCACCGCCGAGTCCTCCCACTCGGGCGAATACTGGACGATGTGGTGGCGCACGAGGGCGACGATGCGGGCTTGCTCCTCGTTCGAGAAGCGCAGGCGAGCGGCGATCGGCGCGGCAATCTCGGCGCCCACGCGGTCGTGCTCGTAGAACGTGTAGTCCTGCTTCTTGTCGGACCAGGCTCGCGTCTGCGGCTTGCCAACGTCGTGGAGCAGACCGGCGATGCGCAGGACCGGATCGGGCGGGCACGCATCCATGCACTCCAGGTTGTGGCGCCACACGTCGTAGGCGTGCCACTTGTTCTGCTCCATGCCGACGCCCGCGAGCAGCTCGGGGCAGGTGATCGCGAGGATCCCCGTGCGACACATCACGTCGAACGCGCGCGACGGCGTCGGCGCCTTCATCGTCTTGAGCCACTCGTCGCGCACGCGCTCGGCCGCCACCTTGCGGAAGGTGTCGAGCGTGGGCCCGATGGCAGCCTCCGTCTCCGGATCGAGCGAGAGCCCGAGCGACGCGACGAAGCGCGCGGCGCGCAGCACACGCAGGCCGTCCTCGGCGAAGCGCGCGCGTGGATCGCCGACGGCCCGCAAGACGCCCCGGGTGAGGTCATCGCGCCCGCCGAACGGGTCGACGATCTTGCCGTCGATGGGGTCGACGGCGATGGCGTTCACGGTGAAGTCGCGGCGCGCCAGGTCGGCCGTGATGTCGTCCACGAACTCGACCCAGTCGGGATGCCTCCCGTCGGTGTACGTCCCCTCGCCGCGCAGCGTCGTGACTTCGTAGTGCGCGCCGCCGCGGACGACGGTCACCGTGCCGTGCTCGATTCCAGTGGGAATGGCACGAGGGAAGATCGCGAGGAGCTCTTGTGGGCGCGCGTCGGTGGCGACGTCCCAATCGTTGGCAGGCTTGCCGCGGATCAGGTCGCGCACGCACCCGCCGACGATCCACGCGCGCTTGCCCTTGGCGCCGAGGCGCGCACACAGGTCGCGCACGTCGCGTGGCACGGACTCGAGATCCAGGGCGCCGGGCTCCACAATTTCTCCCATATCATTCCTGATCTTGGACGGCACGCGATGTGCCCCCCCGGATGCCCACCGCCTGCGGCGCCGTAACGGCTCCGGTCGCGTTGGCATCCAACTCCTGGCAGACAATGGCGACCTCCGCGATGGCTCAGCAGACCGTCCCCCAGCAGGCTTCTCTCCCGGCCCCCGCCCCGGCGTCCACGCCCGCGCCCGCCTCCGCCGCGGCTCGCCCCGCTTCCAGCCGGCGGCCGCTCTTCATCGGCATTGCAGTGCTCGTCGCCGCCGGAGCGACGGCGTACTGGTGGCACTCCCGTCAGTATGAGGACACCGACGACGCTCAGATCGACGGGACGATCAGCAACGTGGGGCCACGCGTCGCGGGCACGGTCACCGCCGTGTATGTCGTCGAGAACCAATCGATCAAGGCCGGCGACACCATCGCCGAGATCGACCCCACCGATCTGCGCATCGCGGTCGAGCAGAGCAAGGCTCAGGTCGCCCAGGCCCAAGCGCAGCTCGATGCCGAGGATCCGAACGTCCCCATCACCCTCGCCAGCAACCTGAGCGCGGTGTCCACGGCGCAGTCCGACCTCGCGGCGGCCGAGGCGGCGCTCTCGGCCGCGCGCACCGACGTGCAGCAGCTCACCGCGCAGATCGCGCAGGCCGACGCCAACAACCGGCAGGCGCAGCTCGAGCTCGAGCGCTCGCAGAAGCTTGTCGCACAGGGTGCGGTGTCGCAGGCCGACTACGACCAGCGCTTCAACGCGGCCGCAGCCACGTCGGCCAACACCGACGCACTCAAGCAGTCGCTCGCGGGCGCCAAGGACCGGGTCAAGCAGCAGCAGGCCCAGCTTGTGGCGCTGCAGAGCCGCGTCACAGAGGTGCAAGCGAACGCGCCCCGCCAGGTAGCCACGCGCAAGGCGTCGGTCGTCGTGCGGCAAGCCGCCTACGACCTCGCCGTCGCGCAGCTCGCACAGGCCGAAAAGAACCTGTCGTATGCCAAGATCGTCGCGCCGGTGACGGGCATCGTCGCCAAGAAGGCCGTGGCCATCGGCGACTACATCAGCCCAGGCCAGCAGATCGTGGCGATCGCGCAGACCGATGGCCTCTTCGTCACGGCCGACTACCGCGAGACGCAGCTCGTGCGCATCCAGCCGGGTCAGCCTGCGACGATGCATGTCGACGCGGTGGGCATCGACCTGCACGGATCGGTCGAGAGCCTGGGCGGCGCGACGGGCTCGCGCCTCAGCGTGCTGCCCCCCGAGAACGCAACGGGCAACTACGTAAAAGTGGTGCAGCGGATCCCGGTGCGCATCAAGATCGACCCCGATCAGCCGGGGATCGACCGCCTGCGCATCGGGATGAGCGTCGATCCGAACGTGAAGGTGCGATGACCGCGGCCGCGGCTACGGCCAGCGGCGGCGTGCACCACGAGACGCCGGCGTACTTTGCCACCGGGTGGACGGGGGGGCGCAACCCCTGGGTCATCGCCCTCACCGTGACGATGGCCACCTTCATGGAGGTCCTCGACACGAGCATCGCCAACGTGTCGTTGCCGCACATCGCCGGCAACCTGAGCGTGAGCCAGGACGAGAGCACCTGGGTGCTCACGAGCTACCTCGTCTCGAACGCGGTCGTGCTCCCCATCAGCGGCTGGCTCTCCACCAAGCTTGGACGCAAGCGCTTTTACATGTCTTGCGTGGCGCTCTTCACCGTCTCGTCGTTTCTCTGCGGCATCGCGCCCACCCTGGGCTCTCTCATCTTCTTTCGCGTATTGCAGGGCGTGGGCGGCGGCGGCCTCGGTCCGAGCGAGCAGGCCATCCTGGCCGACACCTTCCCCCAGGCCAAGCGCGGCATGGCCATGGCCGTCTACGGCATGGCCGTCGTTCTCGCGCCGGCGATCGGGCCCACCCTCGGCGGCTACATCACCGACAACTTCAGCTGGCGGTGGGTCTTCTTCATCAACGTCCCCGTCGGGATGCTCTCGCTCTTCCTGTCCAATCGCATCGTGACGGATCCGCCGCATCTCAAGTGGGCCCGCGACGAGAACAAGGGCGTCGACTGGCTCGGCCTCGGGCTCATCGCGACGGGCCTCGGTTGCCTCGAGGTCGTGCTCGACAAGGGCCAGGAAGACGACTGGTTTCACTCGTCGTTCATTACGGGCTTCACGCTCGTGGGCGTCGTTTGCCTCGTGTCGTTCGTCTTCTGGGAGCTTTCGCACGATCATCCCATCGTCGACTTGAGGATGTTCAAGCTGCGGAGCTTTGCCGTCGCGAACGTTCTGATGCTGATCCTGGGCGTCGTCCTCTTCGGCTCCACCGTCCTCTTGCCGCAGTACCTCCAGGTGCTGCTGGGGTATTCCGCGGAGCAGTCGGGCATGGCGCTGTCGCCGGGCGGTGTGCTCATCATCCTGATGCTGCCGTTCGTGGGGCGCATGGTGGGCAAGGTCGACACGCGGTACCTGGTGACGTTCGGCTTTCTCGTGATGAGCGCTTCGATGTTCTACATGTCGCGGCGCCTCGATCTGCAGATGGACTTCCGCACGGCCGTCGAGCTGCGAATGATCCAATCCGTGGGGATGGCGTTCCTCTTCGTTCCTATCCAGACGATCGCGTACTCGGGCGTCCCGCTGCAGAAGAACAACCAGGTGAGCGGCATCATCAACCTGTCACGCAACCTCGGGGGCGACATCGGGATCGCCTTCGTCACCACGCTCATCACGCGCCACGCGCAGACGCACCAGGCGAACCTCGCCGCGCACACCACCGCGTACGACCCGGCGTACCACGCCAGGATCCTCGCGATGACCCGCGCGTTCGGGCACGCGGGCGCCACCTCGCTCGGCGCTGCGCGCGAAGCCACGGGCGCGATCTACCGGCAGCTCGCGCTGCAGGCGACCCAGCTCGCCTACCTCGACGCGCTGCGTGCGCTCGGCATCGCGACGGCGCTCATGATCCCGGTCATCTGGCTGGCGGGTCGACCTCAGGCGCGGGGCGCCCCCGTCGCCCACTGACTCTCGCGTTTACTCGCGCTTTACGGCTAGGCTCTTGTCTGGGGGGTGGCTGCATTGGCCAACGTCGATCCGTTCGAGCTGCTCGATCGCCTCACGGAGTGCGTGGCGGCGTACGACTCCGAGGGCCGGTTCATCTACGTCAACGCGGCGACCGCTCGGATCTTCGGCCGCGCGCCCGCCGATCTCCTCGGCCAGCGGCCCTGGGACTTGATGTACACGCCGCCGACGACGCCGTTCCGCAAGGCGCTCGACGCCGTCCTGCGCGGCGGCGCCGGACGCACGATCATCTCGCACTACCGGGCCTTCCAGCGATGGCTCGAGATCGAGGTCCACCCGTTCCACCAGGGAGCCCTCGTCGTCACGCGCGACATCTCCGACCGCCAGCGATTGCAGGACCAGCTGGTGCAATCGCAGCGGCTCGAAGCGATCGGCCGGCTCGCGGGCGGCATCGCCCACGACTTCAACAACCTGCTCACGATCATCCTCGGCAGCGCCGAGATGCTTCTCGCCAAGGCCTCGCTCGCCGACACGATCCGGATCGGCGTCACCGACATCATCGGCGCGGCGGAGCGGGCCTCGCTCGTCACGCGGCAGCTCCTCGCCTTCGGCCGCGCCCAGCGCCTCGCGCCCGACCTCGTCGACTTGAGCGCCCAGGTCGAGGGGATGGAGCGGCTGTTGCGCCGCGTCCTCGGCGAGGACATCGACGTCGTGATGGACCTGCGGCGACCGCTCGGCCTCGTGCGCGTCGACGCCGGCCAGATCGAGCAGGTCGTGCTCAACCTCGTGGTCAATGCGCGCGACGCCATGCCCCGCGGGGGACGGCTCGAGGTCAAGACGTCCACGGTGAGCGAACGGCCGGGGATCGCCGGCGCGCTGGCCGGAGCCGTGCCCGAGGCCGCCGGCGGTTACGTCGTGCTCTCCGTGACCGACACGGGCGTCGGGATACCCGAGGAGGTCCGCGACCGGATCTTCGAACCGTTCTTCACGACCAAAGAGCTCGGCCGAGGCTCGGGCCTGGGCCTGGCCACCGTGCACGGCATCGTGGAGCAGAGCGGAGGCCACATCGAGGTCCGCAGCGAGCCCGGCGCCGGCACGACCTTCGCGGTGTACCTGCCCCTCGTGCAGGAAGTGGCCGATGAATCGCCCCCGTCGGCCCGCGCGCCCGCCGAGCGCTTCTCCGGGACCGAGACCGTCCTGCTCGTGGAAGACGACGACGACGTCCGCAAGTACGTCCGCGAAGCCCTGCTACGAGCGCACTACACCGTCCTCGACGCCCGCAACGGCGGCGAGGCCCTGCTCATCCTCGAGCAGCATCCCAGCCCCGTCCACTTGCTCCTGACGGACGTCATCCTCCCGCGAATGACGGGCATCCAGCTGGCCTCGCGGCTGCGAGCGATCCAGCCCGCCATCCGTGTCGTATTCATGTCCGGCTACGCCGAGGACCGAATCCTCGATCAGGGCGGGCTCGACGTGCGCGAGGCCCTGGTCACCAAACCGATTCGCTCGCAGGAGCTATTACGCGCCGTGCGCACCGTGCTCGATCGGCTGGCGTCGAGGCCACCGCCGGGGATGGCGCAGGAGATGGCGGCCAAGACGATCGAGTAAGCGGGCGCGGGCGCACACGCCGGCCAAGCTGACTCGCGCATCTCTCTCGCAAGAAGATGCGCAAACCGATCGGAGTAGCGTGTCTCCCTCGCAGGTAGCCTCGTAACGCACGCCGACTCGTGCATCTCTCTCGCAAGAAGATGCACAAGCCAACTTGGCTCGCGCATCTCTCTCGCAAGAAGATGCCCCTCTCAGCGAAGCACGAGCATCTCTCTCGCAAGAAGATGCGCGTCCCCGCGCGGCGCCCCCTTCCCTGCCGCGGAACCACTTGCGAGACCACGAGAATCGCTCATCTTTCCGCACGGAAGCCCGCTCGAACGCGGTCAGGCGCAGCCTTTTTTGCAGAATGAGGGGCGCCGACTCCGCGACGCGCGCATCCGCACGCTGGGAGCGACGCGTCTCTCGGGCCCGTGGATCCTCGTCATGGCGTAAGGCGAATGGCCCTCCGCGCCAGGCCCTGGTCATTTTGCCTGACGCGCGTCCGCCTCCATCTCGGTGCGATCCACCTCCGTGTCAGAGGTACGGGCCTCACCACTGCGCGCGGGGCGCTCGCGCAAAGAAGTGCCCGCCCATGACACATTGGCTCACCTCTTAAGCTCGCGCCTTCGCGACCGAACGGCCGTCGGCCAAGCTTGCAGGCGAAGAAAGGTCCCCCCGACCGCGGCAGGTCCACCTCTGGCTCGCACTGCCGCACCGGCAAGCAAGACGGACACGACGCTGATGCGGATGCGCCGCGGCCTCAGCTTGCGAAGCCGAACACCAGGTTCAGGACGAAGGCCAGAATGATGGAGTTATACGCGAAGCTGATGACGGCGTGAAGCAGCACGAGACGCCGGATCTGCGGACTCGACACGCAGACGTCCGACACCTGAAAGCACATGCCGATCGTGAACGCGAAGTACGCGAAGTCGAAGTACGAGGGCGGATCTCCGCCAGGCAACTCCACCCCGCCCACGCCCTCGGCGTCCTCCCGATAGAAGAGGCGCGCGTAGCGGAACGTGAACGCGGTGTGCGTCATCGTCCACGCGAGGGCAACCGTGGCCAGGCACAGTCCCGGCACCAGATCCCGTAGGTTGGATGGCAGCGTGCGCGCGCTCCGCACCAGCATGGTCGCGGCCAGCAGACTGACCAGGGACGTCAGCAGAACGACGGCATAAACGACGGTGCGCCCGGGATCCTCGGCGCCCGCACGCACGTGCGTCTCCTTCGCGTCGAGCCGACGAATGATGGCCCAGGAGAGAGTGAGGAGAACGAGGCCGGCGACGTCCCACCCCACGAGAACGGCGGGAACGATCGGAGCGCGGGTGGCCGCGGCAAGGGCAGCAGCCACGCCAAAGACGCTGGAGATGGCCACGCGCACCAGCACCCGGTGCGTCGCAAAGCGCAAGGGCGACTCCATGGGCCAGCCACCGAGACTACACCGAGCGCACGCTAGCGCGGGCGCGCACGCTAGCGCGGGCGCGCGAACCCACGCCCGTGCCCGACCCCACGCTCACGCCCGTGCTCACGCCCGCGCCCGCGCGCGAGCGCGCGCACGCTCACTCTCCCGGCGACGCCTCGAGCACCGCGCTCGTCCGCGCCTTCTTCTTCGCGGCCTTGCGCGACTCCTGGATCAGCTTCGCATCGAGCTTCACCCGTTCGACCACCTCGGGTGCTGCCTCCACGGCGCTCTTGAACACCTGGATCACCATGTGCGGCGACTTGCGCGCGAACTCGGCGGACGACTGGCTGGCGCCCGTGAGGCGCTCCTTCCAGCGCTGGGCCCGGGTCTTCGTGATGTACGGCGCGACGGCGGCGACCGTGTCGGCCGGGGAGCCGGCGTAGACGTGGCCGGCCTTGAAGAGCGAGCTCGCGAAGCGCGGGCTGGTCTCGAGGAACGCCTTGACCTGCTCGCGCGTGACGCCGTGGGCGGTGAGCGCCCGCTGGTACTCGGCGTTGGCCGCCTGCTTGGCCTTGAAGAGGTACATCTGCACGCGCGAGTAAAAGTTGACGCGGCCATCGCCGCTCGTCTCGACGGGGCAGAAGATGGTGCCGGGGTACTTCTCGGTGATGGCCGATTGCACGCCGTCGGAGACGCCGGCGCTCGGCATGCAGCCAAAGGGCTTCACGCTCAGCGTCATGTGCGCCTTCGAGTGGATCGTGTTCATGATCAGCTTGCCGACTTCCATGTGGCCTTCGCCGCCGCGGAGATCGTTGTTGTAGTACTCGTGGCTGATCGACGCGATGTCGTCCATGTTCGGCAGCTTGTAGCCGTAGAGGCCCATCGTGTGCGCGAACGTCTGGAACAGCGTGCGGATCGCGAAGGCGGCGCCGTTGAGGGCGGCGAGCTTCTTGGCGATGCCGAAGACGTCGTCGTCGAGCTCGCCGAGGCCGTACTTGGACTTGTCGGCGCCGCGCAGGTTCATGCGGTCTTTCGTATCGTGCGTGCCTTCCCAAACCGTGTAGAGCAGCCACGCGGTGACGAGCTGCACGTCGGCCTCGGCGCCCTCGCTCTCGAGGAAGCGCTGCAGCTGGTAGTTGCCGTCACCCTCGGTCGTCATCGCCCAGAACTCGCCGATGATGCTGACCTTGGGCTTCACGAGCGTCTTGTCGACGGCCACGCCCGCCATGAGCGGCTTGCACGCCCAGAGGGCGGCCATGATGTTCGTCTTCTTCTCGAGGGCCGCGACGATGAGCTCTTTGCAGCGGGAGATCGCGCGGTCGGTGTCGCCCGCGGTCACTTCGTAGGGGCGGATGCGGTAGCCGAGCGCGTTGAGCACGTCGCCCGCGACGATGGCCTTCACGAGCGCCCAGAAGAACGTCGGATTGAGCTCGAGACCCGACGCCTCGCCCGTCGCCTGCTTGAGGCCTCCCGTCTGCTGGAAGAGCACGACGCGGAAGCCGTCGAAGCCCGCGTCGCGCAGGGCCTTGCGGTACTCGGTGACGTACATGCCGAACCGGCAGGGGCCACAGGCGCCCGCCGTGAGGAACACGTACTTGTCGACGATCTCCTTGGCCGACATCCCGTGCTTGTCGCGCAGCGTGATGAGGTACTTCACCAGGTTGCCGACGGTGAAGTACGTCGGGTTGCACTGGCCGCGGTTGCCGAACTCCTTGCCCACCTGCAGGCCCTCGTTCGTCGGGACCTCGAGCATCGTGACGTTGTATCCAACGCCCCGCAGGCCCGCCTGGACGAAGAGGTCGTGCGCCATCGTGAGGCCGCCGACGAGCAGCGTGATGGTCGACTTTTCACGCATCGTGAACGTGAGGCCGGCCATGTCCTCGATCCACTGGTCGGTCTTCGTGTCGAGGCCGAGGCGCTTGCGCTCTTCGTCCTCGAATTTCTTCAGCTCGGCCTCCATGTCGAGGAGGGGAAGCGACTTCTTGGTCACGGAACCGGTGGTGGCGGCGCTGGACATGTTCGCGATCTCCCGTTGGGTTTACGACGCTTGCAGCCGGACGACGGCGCCGTCCGCGTTTTTCTTGCCGAGGGTGATGAAGCCGTCGTTCGACGGCGCGAGGCTGGGGGGTGCTTCGTACGCCTTCAGGCGCGCGCGCAGCTCTTCGAGCTGGGCCTCGATGGCCGGATCCTTCTGGTTGCGCTCGGCCAGCTGATCGCGCTTGAGCGAGAGCAGCTCGACGCGCTTCTTGTCGAGCGCGTTGATGAGCGCGCGGTTGCGCTTGCCCGCGTCCTCGAGGCGCTCTTCGTGGAGCTTGAGTGCGTGGGCATACGTCTTCACGCGGATCTTGATCGAGCCGGAGGGCTTGTTCGCGTCGATGTCGTGGAGAGCTGCGTACGGCGTCTTGCTCTTCTCGATGATCGCGTCGACGAGGCCATACGTCGGTGCGTCGTGCCCGCACTTGAAGGACGAGAGATCCAGGACGACCACGTTCGGGTGGTGCGCCGCGAAGCTCGCCGCCCACACCTTCTGGGCGCTGTTGACCGAGTAGTTCTCGGGCCACACATGGTTGATCTCGAGGGGGCTCTTGATGATCCCCTTCTCGAGCTCGTCCTTGTAATAGCGATCGAGGTACTCGCGGTCCTTGGGGATCGAGCGCACCGAGAGGATCGGGTACCCGAGCACCTGGAACTCCTCGGGGATGCCGTGGTTCAGGCCCGGGTCCGAGTGATACGGGCGGCCGATCATCAGGATCGCGACGCGGTCCTCGGCCTCGACCGTCTCCAGGATCGCGCGGCCCTTGCCCTCGAGATCCTTCTCGAAGACCTGCATCGCCCGCCACGCCTCTTTGCAGGCGAAGTCGTTCTCGTCCTCGGTGATGCCGAGGCGCGGGCCGAACGTCTCGAACATGCGCCGCGCCATCAGCGTGGGCTCCATGAACGAGAGCGACGGATCGAGGAACTCGATGCCGCGCGTCGCGAAGAAGTCGACCTCCTTCGTGAACGCCGCCTTCATGACGTCGGGCGCGCCGGCCACGATGGGACAGCTCGCGTTGTCCATCGTATCGGTGACGAAGTTGTTCACGTGCGTGAGGATCGGGAAAAAGACGTACTTGAGCGGCTTTTTCGCCTCGGGGTCGTGCACGTGGAAGAGCAGCTGGTGCACGTGCGCCTGGGCGACTTTGCTCGGGTAGCAGGGGTCGATCGACCCGTATTTGCCGCCCTCGACCCACATCTCTTCGGTCGTCGGCTCGCTGAACATCACGCACTGCTTGGCGATGCCGATCGCCTCGAAGTACGTCCGGAACCAGGGCGCGGTCGAGTAGATGTTGAGCACGCGCGGGATGCCGATGCGCACGCGGCGCCGTGCAGCCCAGCTCTCGGGCGACGAGCGCTCGAAGGGGCGCGTCACTTCGACGCGCTTGGTGCCGAAGATGCCCTTCTTGATCTCGATCGTCTTCACGGGCGACCCGGCGGCCGGCATCGGCGCCGTGTCGTAAAAGTGCATGAACGCCTTCTTCGACTCGTAATCGACCAGGTTCGGGAACGACTGCGCGATCTTCTTTCGCTCCTCGACGAGCGAGAGCATCGCCTCTTTGCTCTCGACGGTCCCCTTCTCGCAGCTGAAGCCCGCGATGTAGCGGCTCGTGCTGCCGTCGGGGCGCTTCGTGTCGATGAACGTGCGCTTGCACTCGTTCGGGCAAAAATGGCACACCGTCTCGACGTCGTTCTTCGACGTGTATTCGAGGTGGATGGCCGCATCGAGCCCGATGAAGGTGGACTTGCCCTTGCGCTTCACCACGCGCAGGGTCTCCATCGCGGCGCCGATCGCGCCCGCCTCGCCCGTGTGCGGGTGCACGAACACCTGCGCGTCGGGCACGCGCTCCTTGATGTAATCGACCTGCGCCTTGACGGCCGCGAGGTTGTACTGCGTGCCGCCCTGGAGCACGTACTTGGTGCCGAGCGCCGCGAGCCGCGGGATCTGCACGACGTACTGCCACACGTTCTTGGGCAGCACCTGCGCCAGGCCCGCGAGCATCTCCTCCTTGGAGAAGCCTTCCTTCTGGAAGTTGACGCGGTCGGTGTCGAGGAACACCGCGCACCCGTACGAAAACTTGGGCGCGAGCTCGGCCTTGAAGGCCACGTCGGCGAAGTCGGTCACCTTGACGCCGAACGAGTCGGCCGTGGCCTGGAGCAGCATCCCGTTGCCGGCCGAGCAGCTGTTCGACAGCCGGAAGTTGGCGATGTCGCCATTCTTCATGAAGAGGACTTTGATGTCCTGCCCGCCGATGTCGCAAATGACGTCGACGTCGCCGAAGAAGTGCACGGCCGAGAGCATGTGCGCGACCGTCTCGACGATGTTCACGTCGGTCTGCACGCACTCTTGCAGGACGTCGGCGGCGTAGCCCGTCGCACCGAAGCCCATGATCTCGAGCCTGGCGTGCTGGTCCTCTTCGACGTACTTGCGAAGCTGCGCGAGCAGCTCCTTGGTGTCCTGGATCGGGTTGCCCTTGGAGAGCTGGTAGGCCTTGCAGAGGATCTTGCCGTCCTCGTAGTCGACGAGCACCGCCTTGGACGACGTGGACCCGCCATCCATGCCGATGACCGCGCGCACCGTCTGACCCGGCTCGAACGTCTGCGGGATGAACTTGGGGATGCGATAGAGCTCGCGGAATTCGGCGAGCTCGATCTCGGTGCGCGAGAGCGGCGGGCCAGCCGTCTCGCCGAGGCGCGCCTTGCGGCCCGTCGTGATGTACTCCTGCAGCGGCGCGAGGCTCGAGAACACGCCGATGTGCGCCTCTTCGTGGAGGCCAAAGAGCACGGCGCCGAGGGCCGCGTAGTACTGCGAGTTCTTGGGGACGAAGATCGTCTCTTCGATGGGCTGGTCCTTGGGCCACGCGTAACCGCGCTCGTCCCATGTCTGCGGGATGCGAAGCCGCCAGCACTCCTGCAAGAACGGCAGGTACGTGTTGGGCCCGCCGAGGAGGAGCACCTTGTGCTTGAGCGTGCCTCCGCGCGTCAGTACGCTGAGGTTTTGCAGCACGATCGCGTCGGCGAGCGAGCACAGCACCTCGTTCGAGGGGATGCCGCTCTTGATCAGGTTGACGATGTCCGTCTCGGCGAAGACGCCGCACTTGGCGGCCACGTGGTGCAGCTTGCTGTCGTCGAAGTGCAGGCTGGTGACGAGCTCCGGGGGCGCGTTCACCTTGAGGAAGCACTTGTCGATCGTGGCGCCCGTGCCGGACGCGCACTTGTCGTTCATCGACGCGGTGGGCGTCTTGGCGCCCGTCTTCTCGTCCGCCTTGAACATGATGATCTTGGCGTCTTGGCCGCCAAGCTCGATCACGGACCCTACGTCCGGGTGCAGGTGCTCGACGGCCAGGGTGACCGCGTTCACCTCTTGGACGAACTTGCCGCCCGTCGGCGCGCACAGCGGCGCCGAGCCGGAGCCGGTCATGAACATCCGCCACCCGTTCTTCGGATGGCTCGGGAACGCCCCGAGAATCGTCTCGAGCATCGCCAACACGAACTCGGGCTGCTTCGTGTTGTGGCGCTGGTAGTCGCTCCAGAGGATCTCTTTGGTAGCGGGGTCGACGACGACAGCTTTCACCGTCGTGCTACCCACATCCATCCCGATGGCCAGCTGCTTGACGTCTACGTTCGGCATCGGTCTCCTCTGTCGGGACAGCAAACCGGCACTAGACTGACGTGTCAGTCGGACCCCATTGGTCGTAGCCGATGGTCCACGAGACGAGAAGCGAAAAGTGAAACCCGCGCGAACCGCCGGCAAGCCGGAGAGACGGCACCAGATCCTGGGCGTCGCGCGCGACGTGTTCGCGCGGCACGGCTATCACGCCGCCAAGATCGACGACATCGTCGCCGCCGCCGGCGTCGCGCGCGGCACGTTCTACCTGTACTTCGAGGACAAGCGCTCCATCTTCGAGGAGATCGTCGACGGGATGATCGCGCGCCTCGCGACGTCGATCGTCCGCGTCGATCCGAGCGACGCGTCGCGCAGCGTCGCCGAGCAGGTGCGCGACAACGTGCAGCGCGTCGTGCGGGTCCTTCTCGAGGACCACGCGACGACGAAGATCCTGCTGAGCGACGCGCTCGGCGTCGACCCGGAGTTCGATCGCAAGCTGCTCTCGTTTTACGAGGAGATGTCGACGATGCTCGGGCGGACGCTGCGCGACGGGCAGAAGCTCGGCATCGTGCGCGCGGGCGACGCGCGACTGATGTCGTGGCTCGCGATGGGCGCGCTCAAAGAGGTGATGTTCCAGATGGTGCGCCGCGGCGTCGCGTTCGACGAGGACAAGCTCGTCGACGGGATCCTCGCGTTCATGCGCGCGGGGTGCCTCGAGGGATAGCGGCTATCCGAGGGCGGCGATCATCGCGCCGCAGGAGCAGCGGCGCACTTCGACCGTGAGCGACGCGGGCACGCTGAGGTACGCCTGCACGCTCGTGGGCGGGAGTGACGTCGCGAGGGGCAGCGCCATCCAGGCTTGCCGCTCGTACGAGGAGCGGCAGCGGCCGCAGCCCTTGGACCACACCGTGGGCGCCGTCACAGGGGCACCCGCCAGCGTGGCCACGCTCACAGATCCTCCTGGGTGAGAAGCTCCTCGAGCTTCTCGAGCGCCTCGTCGAGGACCTTTCGGGCCTTGCGCATCGTGACCGGCCTCAACCCTCCGCGGTGCACGGACTTCTTGAAGAGACGCACGAGGCGCCCGACGCGCTTCATCACGTAGGCCAGATCCTCGGCGTGGTTTTCCCACGGGGCGCCTTCGTTCTGCGTGTCGTAGAATTCGGCCACTTCGTCGGCGTGCGACTGGAGCTCGCGACGGCCGTCGTCGGTGATCTCGTAGACCTTGCGTCCCTCGCGCTCGGTCGTGCGGGCGTGGCCCAGCTCTTCGAGCATCTGCAGCGTGGGGTAAACGACACCCGGGCTGGGGCGGTAGGCCCCGGCGCTCTTTTCGCCGATGGCCTGGATGATCTCGTAGCCGTGGCGGGCCTGCGGAGCGATGGCGTCGAGCACGAGCCAGCGCACCGTCCCACGCTCGGCACGGGGCGTAGGCCCGCGCCACCATTCACTAAAGGCGGCGGCCCAGACGTCTGCGCCGGGGCCTCCGCCATGGCCTCGCCCCCTTGCCCATCCACCCGGCCCCGTCCGGTGCCAGTCGCGATCCCAGGGTCCATGCATCGTCTTCACCTCACTTATAGATATATCTGTAGATACGTACTGCAGACATGTCAAGAGAGGTTCCCCACGTCACCAAAACCGTCGCGACTGTTCGCGCAGGGAGCGCTGCGCACGCTTGCCCAGGGGCCGTGAGCCAGTAGAACGCGGGTTATCCTCCCTCCCTTGCTCACGCCCCGCTCTGCGCCGCGCACCGCGCGCCTCGTCGCATTGCTCATCCTCGCGGGGTGCAAGCCCTCGCGGACGGATCTCGTCAAGAGTGGGGCACCGCCGGTGGCGCCGCGTGAGGCGATGGGCACGGCCGCGCAGAACCTGCCGGCCGATGCGTCGTCGCCTCGCGCGAGCGATCCATGCCGCGGCGTCGCGCTGCCCACCGACCAGCACTACGTGGCGCCTGGTCTGTGCGCGCGCGCCGTCGCCCTGCACCAGGGGCCGCTCCGCGAGATCAGCTTTTTGCTCAACGGTGATCTCATCGCCGTCCGGCGCGACGGCGTCATCCGGCGCTACCGCGACGTCAACGGCAACGGCGTCTTCGACGACGGCCCGCCCGAGTCGATCGACTGGGCCCGCACCGGCGGATCGCACGGCCAAAACTGTCACCTCGACGGCGACTACCTGTACTGCGGCTCGGACGACGGGGTGAAACGCTGGAAGTACGACCCCTCGATGGACCGCGGCGGCGAGGGGCAGGACGTGATGGTCGGCCAGCCGGGCGGGGGCAACCACCCCTTTCATCCCGTCCACGTCTACGACGGCTGGATGTACGTCGACTCGGGCTCCGAGCGGAACACGCTCCTCTTTCTGCCGGACGACTACGTCACCGATCGCGCGGTCATCAAGCGCTTCCCGCTCGCCCGCTTCACGCCTGGCAAGCCTTTCGCGTGGAAAGACGGCGAGGTCTTCGTGCGTGGCGCGCGCAACGTCACCGGCTTCACGCGCGACGCCAAGGGGCGGATGTACGGCGTCCTCAACGGCCTCGACGACCTGCGCTACGAAGGCGACGACATCCACCAGGACAATCCGGCCGAGTACTTCGTACGGCTCGAGGAGGGCCAGGCCTATGGGTGGCCGTTCTGCTTCGCCGCGCAGAGGGTCGTCGTTCGTGGCGGCGTCGTGCCCGCGGGGACGCCGCTCCACGCCGACGCGATGTACGACTACCTCCCGCAGCACCTCGTGTCGTCGAACAAGGACGACGCGTGGTGCGCCGCGCACATGACCCGGCCGATGAGCTTCGTCGAGGCGCACAGCGCGCCGCTCGATGTGGCGATCTTCGACGGGCCCGATGGCGCCTTGCCCGCGCGGTGGAAGGGCGGCGCGTTCGTGTCGTCTCACGGATCGTGGGATCGCCAGCCGTCGACGGGTCACAAGGTCGTCTGGTTCCCCCTCGATGCCGACGGGCGCGCCCCCATGCCCGTATCCACGGCGACCGAGACGAACTTCCCTTACGAGGTCGTCTTCGGCGGCGGCAACGCGTCGCAACCCAAGGACGGGCAGTGGGGCTGGGAGGCGAACGGGGTCGGAGAGAACGTCGTGCGTCCCGTGGGGATCGCGGTGTCCCCCATCGATGGCGCGCTTTACGTCTCGAGCGACGATCAGGCCGTGGCCGACAACCCCGGCAAGCGGCCGCACGAAGTGGGCGAAGGGGCCATCTACCGGATCGCCACCGCAGCACGTGCTCCGTGAGGGCTCGAAGCCGTCGCGATAGGATCTTCGGCCCTTGCTCCCGTACACGTTCCATCCCATCGGCGTCGTGCGGTCCCCCTTCGTGGATCGCGCATCGGCGCCGCGCCAGCCCTCGGCGGATGCGGAGGCATCCAAGAAGACGGGGCGGATCGATCTGCTGCCGGGGCACGGGTACGAAGACGCCCTCGAGGGGCTCGAGCAGTTTGCGCGGGCGTGGGTGATCTTCGTCTTCCACAAGAACGTGGAAGAGGGGCGCGGCTGGCGGCCCAAGGTGCAGCCGCCGCGGAGCGCGACCAAGCGCGGGCTCTTCGCGACGCGCTCGCCGCACCGCCCCAACCCCGTCGGCATCAGCGTGGTACGGATCGACCGGATCGAGGGCCTCACGATCCACGTGAGCGACCTCGACCTTCTCGACGGCACCCCCGTGCTCGATCTCAAGCCCTACGTCGCGTACGCCGACGCCCACCCCGAGGCCCGCGCGGGATGGCTGTCGGCGCCCGATCCGATCGCTCCGTGGCAAGTCGACTTCGCCTCGCCCGCGATCGCGCAGCTCGAGTGGTTGCTAGAGCAAGGGGTCGATCTCAGGCCCGCCATCGAGGCGGCGCTCACGCTCGGCCCGCAACCGCACGCCTACCGGCGCATTCGCTCGCACGGGCCCGGCTTGCGCCTGGCGCTCAAGGAGTGGCGCGTGGACTTCGCCGTCGCGGGCGAACCGCACTCCTCCCTTGCACCGGATGCGCCCGCCAGGCGCCGCATTCTCGTCGGACGGATCGCGAGCGGATATCGCGAGAAGCAGCTCGCCGACGATCCGAGCCTCGCGCTACACAAGGCCTTCTCGGGAAGATTCGCGAATCTCGACGGGTTCTCTGCCGGCTGACCGATGCGCCACGCGTGCTTCCTCGTCTCTCTCGCCCTCGTGCTGATGGGGCTCACGTGCTTCGCGCGCACGGCGCGCGCCGAGATCCTTCAGGCGCCGATCGGCGGCAAGCCCATCCCTCTGGGCGAATCCGTGGTCGCGTGCTCCGCGACCGCCGGGGCGTGGAAGGTCGAGCCCGGATTGCGCGCGGTACGTCCCCCGATCGCGGAGTCGGCCATCGGCGTCGCCGTCGAGCTCCCCGTGGCGCTCTCGCAAGCCGAATGCGCGCACGCGTCGCTCACGATCCGGCTCGTGGCCACGGCGCCCTGGCCCACGCTCGACGCCACCTCCTTCGTGCTCTCGGTCGACGACGGCCGGCTCGAGGGGCATGGTCGCGGGCTGCACGGCGTGCTCGTCACGTGGCCCACCGATAGCGGGCGCGCATCGGACAGCTGCCGCAACCTCGACGTCGGCGGCGGCGTCGAGACCTGCACGTGGGGCGTGCCCAAGACGCTCTCGGCCGACCCGAGCGCCAGCGCCCTGCGCTGGCTGCCCGCGGGCGCGCAAGTGGAGTCGACCACGCAGTTGTTCGACGCCCAGGGGCGCCTCGCGGCTCCCGAGAGCTTCGCCATCACGCCGAGCCGCGTCGAGATCACGGATCTCGTCCCGGCCGACGCGATCGACGTCTCGTCGGGGACGGGGCGGCTGGCGCTGACGCACGCCGAGGCGGTGACGAGCGTCGATTGCGCGCCCGCTGCGTGCCGCATCGACTCGGCGACGCTGCTCCTGCAATCGCCGCCCGCGTCGGTGGGCTCGGTCGACGTCAAGTTCCACCTCTTGCCGCGCGTCGTCTACTCGCGCAAAAAGCCGCCCGACCCGCAGCCCACGCTGCACGTCTCGGTTCTGCGGTGCCCCATGAGCGTCGTCTCCGGTCCGCCGCTCCGGGGGGTCGATTCGGCGCGCACGATCGTGCGGGTCGAGGGAGGCTGCATGCAGGACGCGGCGTCGCTGCGCTTTCTCGTGGGCGGGCGCCCTGCCGACGTCTCCCAGGTCGAGAGCACCAAAGACGCGGCCTACGCGGTGCTCAACCTGGGGAGCACCGACGCGCCCAACGTGACGATCACCGCGCTGCGCGAGGGTGACACGGTCGTCGCCGTCGCCCGTACCGACACGCGCGCTGCGCCCACGATCCGCACGGTCCTCGAGATCCCCGGCTACCCGCCGATCGACTTCATCCCCAACAACCGTTTCGCGGTGGTGCACTACCCGCGCGTGCCGGGCGGAGAGCTCGAGCTCTTGCCCCTCGAAGACGTGTACGACGCGAAGAACGAGCCGGGCGGCCTGTCGACCGTGCGCGGCGACGTGAACGCCGTGGGCTCGGTCGCCCTGCAGTTCGGCTACCGCGTGCCCGGCCTCCCCGCGCCGCTCGACAAGGTGGCCCTCGCGGTGCTCTCCGACCCGCTGCACCGCGCGGTCAAACAGGCGAACATCCCCGCGCCCTTCGGGATGTCGGCGCTGACGAACGACCCTCTGGTCGAGGTCATTTGCAGGGACGAAGAGAAAAAGGACCACCACGTCTTTCCCGGCGTCCCGACGCACATTTCCTTTGCGCTCCGCGACGACTGCCGCGTCGTGCTGCACCGCGAGCGGCTCTCGCCCGAGTACGGCACCCAAAAGCTCAATCTCGAGATCGAGGTCGATAAGCTGGATGGCACGCCGCGTCCGGAGGGCCACGTCAACCAGGTGATCATCCTGCGGGCAGGACCGGAGCCGCGGATCGCGTGGATCAAGGGCGTCATCCAGCCCTACGACCGCGTGCTCATCCGTCTGTCGCACGTGGCCGACGAGGCGCACTACCTCGACGCGCTCGACATCCCCACGGGAGCGCCGATGGTCCAGTGGAACATCGGCCTGGGCACGGGCCACGTGCGCCTCTACGCGACGACGGCGATCCCCACGGGCCTCTATCGCTTTGGCACGCCCGACACGAGCGGCGTCCTTTCGCTCAGCTTGGGCATCCTCACGCGACTCACCTGGCTGGACACCGACGGCCACGAGGGCCTGCTCGGCTTCGAGGGCGGACTGATGGCCTTCGGTCTGACGGGCGACACCTCGGCGAGCGGCACACCGCTGACGCAAGTGGGGGCCGTGCTCGGCGTGGGCGTGACCATCCCCATCGCCGGCGCAGGCTCGCCGACGCAGGCGTCGATCAACCTCCACGCCTGGGGAGAGCAGCGAATCACGGGCAGCGGGGCCGAGGCCGCGAGCACCCGCGCTCTCATCTTCGGGCCCAGCATCTCGCTCGGCAACGTCGGCACGACCTTCTAGACTAGACTAGTTGCAGCAGAAGGGGTCGAAGCAGAGCGCGGTGCTGTAGCAGGTGCCGTATTGGGTCGACGTGGCCTTCGCGCAGCACGTCGTGCCCAGCATGCAAGCGTTGGGACAGGGTGACGCTGGCTCGGCCCCGGGCGGCGACGTCGCGTCGACCGCTGCGTCGTCGGCAGGCTCGATACCCGAGGCGTCGTCGCTCCCGGACGAGTCGTCTTCGGAGCTGGTCGTCGCGTCGTCGCCTGGATTCGACGCGCCGCCCTCGAAGGGCTTCGACGTCGACGCGTCTTGGCCGGGCGTCGTGCTCGTAGAGCCTGCGGGGGGCGGCTCGAGGAGCGATTCGTAGCCGGCGCCGCTGCACGCCATCAGGCCGCCGAGCGCGAGCGTAGCGATGGCCGAGCGCGCCACCGACCGGCCCCCGAGTCGAATGCTCATCCCGCCCACTCGCCTGCCCCTTACCGAAGTATATGTGGTGACGCAACCGCGCGGCGCCGATGTCCGATGACGGAGCGGAGCTCGGCGCCGGCGATCCAGGAATTTTCCACTGACTCTCTCTCTCCCCCCTCCCATCCCGCTCCCCCACGACCCTTTGCTCGCCGTCCTCCGCGAGCGCTTCGGGCTGCCGAGCTTCCGGCCATGGCAGAGAGAGGCGATCGACGCGCTCCTGCAGGGCGCAGGACGCGTGCTCGTCGTCGCGCCAACGGGAGGCGGCAAATCGCTCACGTACCAGGTGCCGGGCACGCTCCTCGAGGGGATGACGCTCGTCCTGTCGCCGCTCGTGGCCCTCATGGAGGATCAGGTGCGCGCGCTCGAAGCGCGCGGCGTCCCGGCGACGTTCCTCGCGGCCACCCTCGATCCGGACGCGCGCCGGCAGCGAGAGAGCGGCATGCTCCGTGGACGGTACAAGCTCGTGTACGTGGCCCCCGAGCGGCTCGCGTCGTCCGCGTTCGTCGACGTGCTCGCGCGGTGCAACGTCCAGCTCGTCGCGGTCGACGAGGCACACTGCATCGCCCAGTGGGGGCACGACTTTCGTCCCGATTACCGCCGCATCGGCGATCTGCTCGAGCGCCTGCGCCCGCCCCGCATCCTCGCCTGCACGGCCACGGCCACACCCGAGGTGCGCCGCGAGATCCGCGAGCAACTTCGCCTGGGCGACGATTGCCGCGAGGTGCTCCGCGGCTTCGCCCGGCCCAACCTGCACCTGGGTGCCCGCAACGTCGACGGCGTGAGCGAGGCGCGCGAGGCCGTGTTCGATGCGCTCGCCTCCGCCCTGGGCGAGCCGTCGGCCCCTCGCGGCGGCGCCATCCTCTATGCCGCGACGCGCCGTCAGACCGAGCAGTGGGTCGAGACGCTCGCCAAGCGCGGCTGGAAGGCCGAGGCGTACCACGCGGGTATCCCGGGCGAGGAGCGGTCTCGCGTCGCGGCGCGCTTCGCGGATCGCTCCCTGGGTCTCGTCGTGGCCACCAACGCGTTCGGGATGGGGATCGATCGCCCCGACATCCGCGCCGTCGTGCACGTCCAACCCCCGTCGTCGATCGAGGCCTACTACCAAGAGGTGGGGCGCGCAGGGCGCGACGGGGGCGAGGCGTGGGGCCTGCTCCTCTGCTCGGGCGCCGACATCGGCCTCCGGCGTCGCCTCGTCACGACCGGCTCGGACGGCGCGCCGGCGCCCGCCGAGATCGTGGCACGCGCGTGGACGCTCTTCCGCGAGCTCCTGCGATACCTCGACGCGCGCACCTGCCGGCACGACTTCATCTTGCGCTACTTCGGCGACGAGCAAGAGCTGCTCGGCGGCTGCGGCCACTGCGACGTCTGCGCCGCCCTCGACGAGGCTTCGGGCACCGCGCCCGACGACGCGGACACGTCGCGCATCGTCCGGATGGCCCTCTCGGCCGTGGCGCGCGCGCGGCAGCGCGCCGGCATGGTGGCGATCGCCGAGATGCTGCGAGGCGTCGACGACGAACGCAGCCGCCGGTTCGGCTTCACCGAGCTTTCCACCTTTGGCCTGCTGCGCGATCGCGCGCTGCCTTGGGTGATGGATCTGATGCGTGGGCTCCTGGCCGCGGGATGGATCGACCTCACCCCCACCGATCACCCCGTGCCGCTGCTCACCCGATCGGGCTCGGAGGTGATGCGCGGGACGGGTGCGATCCGCTTCACCCTTCCCGCCTCTCGCCCGCCGCGGTCCGGGCGGCGAAGGGGCGCGGCGCGCCAGGGCGGTGAGGGCAACGCCGCCGAGGCGGGCGAAGAGAGCGCGCGCAAGCGATCGACGCCCGGCGCCGATTCGCTTCCGGCCGCGGCGCGCGACGTGTTCGAGAAGCTGCGTGCCCATCGTGCCTCGGTCGCGCGTGGCCGCGGGGTTCCGGCGTACGTCGTGGCGCTCGATCGCACCCTGGTCGAGATGGCCCTCCAGCCTCCGCGATCGCGCGAGGAGCTGCTCGCGGTCTTCGGGATGGGACCGTCGCGGGTCGAGGCGTACGGCGAGGGATTCCTCGACGTGCTCCGCACGGCCTGAAGTCGTCGCCACGTGCGCTCCTGCGCGCGTGGTCGGGCGCCTACTCGTGGACGAGCTTCACCGCACCGGTCGAGTCGATCTCCGCGCCGCGCACCGTCGGATGGCCGGCGACTCCGTGCGGGAGCTCCACGCGAACGACGCCGTCACGCGCGGTGCGGGCCTCAAGGCGTGCGGGAGCTCGCGCCGACCCGTCGACGCCGACGGCGCCCACCATCGCAGCGGACGGCCACAACGGCTCGCCGTCCCCGTCGTACCGCTGCGCGAGCACACGGACGCGCTGCAGGATCACGAACGTCGACCGCGTGTCGAACGCGATCGTCGCGGGACCCGAAGCCCCGCGCGCGCCGACCGATACCCCCTGCTTCGGCCACGCGACGACGGCATCCTCCCGCATCCGCTGCGCCGAGCCGTACGCGACGGAGGCGCAGACGACGACCCATCCGAAGCCGGCCCCATAGGCCGCCGAGAGCGAGTCACACGCGGCCGGGGCGAAGAGCTCGAAGTCGCCGAACGGGTTGCCGTCATCCGCCCACATTCGCGCCGCAACGATCTTGAGCTGGGCCACCCACGCGAAGAGCGCGACCCCACCGTCAGGACGCGGCGCGATCGCCAGGTGCTGCACCGGCGTGAGAATGCCCGCGACCGGCCGCGGTTTGGACCACGCCAGCTCGTCCCGGTCGAGAGCGAGCGCGATGGGGGCCGCTTCGTCGAGGCCGGACACGAGGAACGCGGAGCGACCATCGAGGAGGGCGATCGACTGGACGTCGAACGGCCCTTTGGACGACGAGAAGTGGTCGCGAAGGAGGGCGAGCTGCGGGCGGAGCGACGGGAGGCGATCGAGGGTTGGAAGAATCTCGCGATGAGCCTCGCCCGGGGGAAAGGCAAGCGCGGACGCGGGCGCGGGCGCGGACGCGGGCGCGGGCGCGGGCGCGGGCGCGAGCGCGGACGCGGGTGCGGGCGCGGACGCGGGCGCGGACGCGGGCGCGGATTCGGCGGGGGGCCGTTCTGGCGCTGGGGTGGGGCGGGTGCAGGCGAGGACGGCGAGGAGTGCGGGCGTTGCTGCGCTCGGTCGCGCGGGCATCAGGGGCGACCGAACCGGAGGGTGAGTCCGAGCCATCCGCGGGCGAGGTACGCGGCGTTCAGGCCGGCATAGAGCCAGAAATAGGCGTCGAGGTGCCCCCACAAAGCCCAGATCCAGAGGTGGCTCGGGTAGTGATTGAGCCATCGGAGAAAGGTGCCGACGAGCGCGCCGAGGCGAGCGGTGCCGGAGGGCGGCTTGGCGCCGGCCGACTCGTAGAACGCTTCGACGGTGGTCTCGCGGCCAGATATCTCCGGCCGCCGGACGAAGTTGGTCAGCGACAGCGCGGAGGCGACGATCCCGACGCCGGCGATTCCAGCGAGGAGAAAGCGCGGGTCTCCGGCCGCCCAGTGGCGTCCGTCGATCCCGAAGCCGCCGACCCGCCACGCGCGGAGCGCCAGCGCGCCGGCGAGCAGGACCGCCTTGATCTCGTCGGTGAAGAAGTCGAACAGATGGCCGACTTTCGACGCCAGCTTCTTGAAGCGCGCGAGCATGCCGTCGGCGCAATCGAAGCAGTAGCTGGCCTCGAGGACGGCGACCGCGACGAGCGATCCGTTCCACGACGGAAAAGCCACGAAGAGCACGGCCGCCACCACGAAGAGCGCCAGGTTGAGCAGCGTCAGCTGGTTGGGCGTGACCCCCGTCGGCGCGAGGGCGGCCACGACGACCGCCGCGATCGGTCGCATGAAGTACGTATTGAAGAGCTGATCGTTCTTCTTGCGGGTTTCTCGGTAAACTTGCGCCGGAGTACCCACCTTGGACACCGCGGCACGAGCCTAGCAGGGCGCGGCGCAGCACGTGGGGCACAACGCTTCTCCCCAGCCACCCCGATCTGCGC
>Ga0302326_10006859_pt1 | contig 25435 bp, 23 predicted proteins | sample Palsa_T0_3_FD_202264 | JGI IMG/M metagenome (GOLD analysis project Ga0302326, IMG submission 202264) | Peat permafrost microbial communities from Stordalen Mire near Abisko, Sweden - Palsa_T0_3 | ecosystem: Environmental > Terrestrial > Soil > Palsa > Peat permafrost | place: Sweden: Abisko... | reverse complement strand
GGTCGCATCGAGGAGCCGTTCATCGCGGGTCTCAGGCGCATCCTCATGCTGGCAATTGTTCTGGCGGTGGCATTGCGGCTGTGGTTGTACAACGCCGTCATTGTCGACACCTTCTACCGCGCGCCGGCGCAGCTGGCCGCGGCCGTGATTGGCAGCTCCGATCCGGTCGGCACCATCGATGCGATCTGGGAGCGCGGCGGCGCGGTGGCTGATCAGTTCTCGCACGAGGCCGGTGGGATGTTGAATCACCCCAGCTTGTGGGCCATGGCGATCGCGGTTTGGGTGATCATTGGCATGCTGTGTGTCTACGTGATGTTTCTGATCGCGCTGGCAAGCATCGCTTCGGCGCTGCTGCTGGCCGTCGGTCCACTGTTCATCGCGCTGCTGCTGTTCGAGCGTACGCGCAGATTGTTCGACGCCTGGCTGGCACAGCTGGCGAACTACGCACTGATCAGCATGTTGACCGTGCTGTTGGCCGCGCTGTTGCTACAGGTGCTCGAGTCGTACGCGGCGCAGACAGCCGCACGAGGTGCGGGGCTGAAGGCCGTGGATGCTCTCGATATGCTGCTGATGACGCTGCTGGTATTTCTGCTGATGCGCCAGATCATGCCGATCGCCTCAAGCCTGGCCAGCGGGCTGTCACTCAGCAGCCTCGGCATGATCAGCCGCGTTTTGGTTATTGGTCGCCACGCCACTGCAAAAGCAGGCAACGCGGCGGCCAAGCGCCTGATCGGAAAAAAAGAGCAACCGGGCACCGGCGACACCCTCAGGGCGCCCGTGTCCTGGCGCGATGCCGAACCGGAGCATCCATGAATGCAGTAATAGGCAGGCGCTCACGACGAGTCGCAGGGACCGCAATGGCCAGCCTGTTGCTGCTGCTGGCGGCTTGCGTCACTCGTGAGCCGCGCTGTGATGGCGCTCTGCGACCCATCAACACATCGGCACCGGGATCGTCGGCGACCCCGGCCACGCCGCCGCCGCGATGAGCGTTACCGCACGTCAGCCCGATCTCGATGCCTACTTCAGCGAGGCCGCGAGTTGGGATATGGATCGCGTCGAACAGGCGCGCCGCGCCGCGCGCGTCGCATGGCGAGCCGCCGCGGCCGCAGCAATTTGCGCGCTGGCCGCCAGCGTGGCTCTGGCGCTGCTCCTGCCCCTCAAACGGGTCGATCCGTTCGTGATCCGCGTCGACAACACCACCGGCATTGTGGACGTGGTGCCGGTCTACACCGGCCAGGGCCCGCTGGACGAGACCGTCACGCGCTACTTCCTGACTCACTATGTTGACATCTGCGAGCGCTTCAACCTGTCGACCGCGGAGAGTGACTACGAGGAGTGCGGGGCGTTTCACAGCGCGCAGCGCAATCAGGCATGGTACGCACTGTGGAACCCGAACAACCCGCATTCGCCGCTGAACCTGCACAAGGATGGCAGCGTGGTGTCGGTGCAGGTGGAATCTGTCAGCTTCTTTAAACGCGCCAGTGGCGTGGCCGACGTGGCTCAGGTGCGTTACCTGAAGGCTGAGCAGCCGGCGCTCGGAACACCGCCGCGTGTCAGTCATTGGATTGCCACGGTCGAATATGCCTACGCGATGCCCTCGGCAGATCCGCGGATCCGCCGCTGGAATCCGCTCGGCTTCAAGCTGCTGGAATTTGTCGCCGAACCCGAAGTGCTGAACGAGCGGGCGGCCACCACCCCCACGACTGCGTCGCCCGCGGCGCCGCCCGGCACCACAAAGGCAGCAACGCCATGAGGTGCCGCTTGCCAGTTCGATGCGCTCTCGCCTCTCGCGCTACGCCGGCCGCGCTGCTGGGGATTGCCGTGCTGGTGGGGCTGAGCGCCGCCGCCGCCGCGGCGGCTGCGAGCCCGGACGCGGGCGCGGCTGGCGTGGACAGCCGACTGCGCTCAGTCGTCTATAGCGGTGATGAAGTGTATCGGCTGCGCGGCTACGCCGGCTATCAGATCGATCTCGAGTTCGAACTTGGGGAAAGCTTCATCGGACTGGGAGCTGGAGATGTCGAGGGGCTGGCCTTCGTAGCTCAGGCCAATCACCTGTTCATCAAGCCCAAGGCGATCAACGTGCGCACCAACCTGACCGTGCTGACGACCCGCCGCAGCTACCACTTCGATTACACCGCGGCCCCCGCACCGCCCGATCCGGATCGCCTCGACGTCATCTATGTGCTGAGGTTTCTCTATCCGAAATCTGTGGCAGAGTCGGCAGCGGCAGCACCGTCGGCGGATGCGGCCCTCGCGTCGGGGCCGAAGGTGCGCGTGCGCCATACCGACTATTGGTATTGCGGGCGCTCGACGCTGCAACCGCTGGCAGCCTGGGACGACGGGGTGCACACGCACCTGCAATTCAACCCACGGGTGGAATTGCCGGCGCTGTTCGTCCGCAACGATGATGGCAGCGAGTCGCTGATCAATTTCAACGTCGAGCACGGCGAGGTGGTGATTCATCGCATCGCACGGCAGTTCACCGTCCGGCGCGGCAAGCTCACCGGGTGCATCGTCAATAAGGATTTCGCGGGCTCTGGTGAAGCGCTGACGAGCGGTACGGTCGCGCCCGAGGTCGAACGTGCGACACGCGGGGCGGGCGATGGCGCCGTTCGCTAGAGCGTCGAGCGCTGTCGGGTCACCTGCGCAGCCCGCCGTCGAGGGTGAACGCGGCGCGCCACTGATTGCCGGCGCTACGTCGCTGCAGTCGCGCATCAGCAACCTGCTGGCGATGACACTGATGCTCGCCGTCGGAGTTGCCTTTCTCGCGTGGTATTACAGTCACGCCGCGGCACGACCGGCACGCGCGCGCCAGAGCGCACAGGCCAGTCTGGCGAATCGGACGCAGGCAGAAATGGCGTTGCCCCCGCTGGGTCCGATCGCGCCGCCGGCGAGCCCGGTGCCGACGCTTGATTCGACGGATTCCGCCGATGCCGCTGTTCGCGCGATCGGCGACGCGCCGTTGCCGAGCACTGTGTCCGCTCCGACGCTGGCGTCGCTACCGGTGGCTGCGAGCGCGCGGCGGCCATCGACGCTTGAGCGCCGTTTGTCGGGCGCTGCCTTCGCGAGCACGAGCACGTCCACTGCCGGGTCGGATGCGGACGTCGCCGGCAGCGGTGCGGCGACGTACCTGCCCACGCCGGTGCCTATGTCGGCGGCAGTGGCGCAGCCGCCGGGGGCGACGGGCGGCAGTTCCCCTGACACGCTCGCCCCACTGCTGAAGGCCGAGATCACGGCTGCAGCGCGCGCGCGCATACTGCCGACCCAGCGCATGCTGTTGCCGATCGGCGCATTCATCGACTGCACGCTGGAGACGGCCATCGATTCCACGCTGCCCGGTCTGGCCACCTGCGTGACCGCCATGGACACCTTCAGCGCCGACGGCACGGTGGTGCTGCTGGAACGCGGCACCAAGCTCATCGGCGAAACGCGCGGCCAGGTGCAGCAGGGCGCCGCGCGGGTGTTCGTGTTGTGGACCGAAGCGCGCACGCCCACCGGCGTCGTGGTACCGCTCGATTCCCCGGGTGCCGACGAACTGGGGCGCTCGGGTCTGGCGGGTGAGGTCGACCGTCACTTCTGGCAGCGTTTTGGCGCCGCCATTCTGATCTCGACTATCGACGGCGCGGTGCAGGCAGCGGTGCAATCGGCCAGCAGAGGCAACGGCACCGTGATCTACAACCCTTCCGGTGCCCAGGATGTCATGAGCGAAGTGCTCAAGAGTACGGTGAACATCGCGCCCACGGTGCGCAAGAACAACGGCGATCGCATCCAGGTGCTGGTGGCTCGCGATGTTGACTTCAGCAGCGTCTATGAACTGCGTCATGCCGCCGGCATCCCTTGAACCCGCGCTCGAGCCGCAGTCCGGCAGCGCACCGGACTCGCGGCGTGGCGGCACACCGGAGCCGACGGCCTTGGTACTGACACTGAGGTGCCTGGGACGATTCCTCCACGACTCACAGATTACGGAAATCTGCATCAATCGGCCCGGAGGGGTGTTCCTCGAGACCGGGTCAGGCTGGCAGTACGAGCTGGCACCGGAGATTGATTTCGATTGGTGTTGCCGGCTTGCCAAGCTCGTGGCCAATTACACCCGCCAGCGCATAGATGCGACGGCGCCGCTGCTGTCAGCCTCGCTACCCGGTGGCGAGCGCATCCAGCTGGTATTGCCACCCGCCACCACGGCAGGTTGCATCGCCATCAGCATAAGGCGGCCAGCACCGCAGCTGTGGTCGATTGAAGAGCTCGCGCAGCGCGGGGTCTTCCGCAGCACGCGCCGCTGTGATGCCGTGTGCGACAAGCTCGAGACGCAGCTGCTGCAGCTGCTGGCATCGAATCAGTTCGAGGCCTTCATGCGCCTGGCGGTGCGCAGTCGCCGCAACATTCTCGTGTCCGGCCCGACCGGCTCGGGAAAGACCACCTGGACCAAGGCGCTGATTCGGGAAATCCCGGCGCACGAGCGCCTGATCACCATCGAGGACGCTCAGGAACTGGTGCTCGACCGCCATCCCAACCACGTGCGCCTCTTCTATTCCAAGGATGACCAAGGCACGGCGCGCGTGACCCCCAAGCAGCTGATCGAATCCTGCCTGCGCATGAAGCCCGATCGAATCCTGCTGGCGGAGCTGCGTGCCGAGGAGGCGTTTGACTATCTGCGCAGCGTCAACTCCGGGCATCCCGGCTCCATTACCAGCGTACATGCGACCAGCGCCGAGCTGGCATTCGAGCAGCTTGTGCTGCTGGTAAAGCAGAGCGCAGCGGGACGTGAGCTGTCGCGCAGCGACATCAAGGATCTGCTGTATCTGCTGATTGACGTGGTGATTCAGTTCGACACGCAGCAGCACGAGCGCTTCATCAAGGAGATCTGGTATGAGCCTTCGCGCAAACACCGCGGTACGGCAGGCGCAGTCTGAGGCAGCCCACGGGAGCCGTCGGCATTGGACATCAGTGCACTGACGCATGGCTGGTCCGGCCTGGCAGTGGCCTACAGCAGCGTGCAGGCGCCGATGCTCTTCGCCATGGTGCGCGCGCGCGCGGGAATTGACCGGCTGCTGCTCTCGCCGTTCCTCGCTGCACCCGTGTTGGTAATCACGGGCATCGGTACGGCGCTGGCCGGTTCAGCGCTGCAGCGTCTCGGACTGTCGGCGTCGGGTCTGTGGGATCTGGCCGCCGGCAGCGCGCTGTGTGCCGGCATGGGTTACTTCACCGGTCGATTGATCGGGCGCGGCGCGCTACCCGTGCCGGCGGCGTTGCACCAGCGGGGCGCCCTGATTGCTCAAAGTGGCCCTCGCGACCTTGCCGCGCAGCCACGTGCGGGCCTCGGCGCCACGCCGACGCTCAGACTCGGCGGTATGCCAGTGGCAGCGGCGGATGAGACCAAGCACTTCAAGATCATCGGCACTACCGGCACCGGCAAGAGCACGGCAATCGCCGAGCTGATCAGCGGTGCGCTGGCGCGCGGTGACCGGGCGGTCATCGCTGATCCTGAGGGCGGATATCTGCGGCGCTTCTACAATGCCAGCCGCGGCGATGTGATCCTCAATCCCTTCGATCAACGCTCGGTGGCGTGGGATCTGTTCTCCGAGATACGCCACGGCTATGACGTGGAGCAAATCGCCCGCTCAATAGTGCCCGATGACGGGGGTGCGGACCGCATCTGGTGCGGCTATGCCCGCACGTTTTTCACCGCCGTGATGCGGCAGGCCCACGCGGCGGGCGTGCGGGATGTCGGGGAGCTCTATCGCCTGCTGGTGGTCGCCGATACCCAGGAGTTGCGCACGCTCACGCACGGAACTCCGGCGCAGCCATTTCTCCAAGAGCACAACCTCCGTATGTTCGATTCGATCCGTTCGGTGACCAGTTCAGCTGTCAGCGCCCTCGAGTACATTACCCCGCAGCGTGCGGTGGCGTTCTCGCTGCGACAGTGGGTCGAGCGCGAGCGCGGCGATCGCGGCGGAGTACTGTTCATTCCTTACCGCGCCGGCCAGATCGCGGCCCTGCGTTCACTGATTTCCGCATGGATGCGCATTGCCATCTTCGGGGCCATGGACCGAGCCGAGCAAGACCAGCGCCTGTGGTTCGTGGTCGATGAGCTCGATGCGCTTGGACAGATCGATGGGCTGAAGGACGCCCTGGCCCGGCTGCGAAAATTCGGGGGCCGCTGTGTTCTCGGCTTTCAGTCCGTTGCACAGGTCGCCGGCACATACGGGGCGGCCGACGCACATACAATTATCGAGAACTGCGCGAGCAGCATGATTTTGCGCTGCTCCGCCAGTGAAGGTGGGGGCACCTCGCGCTTTGCCTCGACGTTGATCGGCCAGCGTGAGGTGCGGCGCACGACGCTGTCGCATAGTTCGCATCCAACGGAGCTGTTCGGGGCCACGACGCGCAGTGAGCACGTCAACATCGAACCAGCAGTCATGGATTCGGAGATCGAGCAGTTGCCCGATCTGTGCGGTTATCTGAAGTTTGCTTCGCGCCCTGAGTGGCTCGCAGTGCGCTTGCGACCGGAGAGCAGACGCGCGGCCGTCCAGCCCGAGGTGCCCGCGTACCTGCCGGCGCAAGTACCGGCCGTCGTTTCCTCTGCCGCAACGGTCGCCGCCGCGGCGGTTGCGAGCCCCGACATGCGTGCGGCTGTCAAGGCGCGCGCACCAGCCAGCGCGAAGGCCCGCCGCACTGCTGCAATTGCGGGCCGTGGCGCGGGAGCGGGTACGAACGCGCGGCGCGCTCAGGCGGTTCGCGGCCCCGCGCACGGCCGCAGCGCCGGCGCCGCAGCCGATGATCCAGGTCGCGAACCATGATTACCGAGGCGCCGCCCGCGGATGACGCTGCCCTCAAGCTCGGCCTGCTGATGGAGACCGCGCACAGCCATCAGGACTTGATCGACGGCAGTCTGAAGCAGCTGCAGGCGCACACCCAGGGACTGGATGAAGTGGTGAGGGGTGAAATTCGGCGTGTCTTCATCGCCGAGATGGGCGAACTTATGGACGAGAGCCTCAGGGCGGCCGAGGTGCTGCGAGGCTTGGCCCGCGCGGCGACCGTGAGAGTCGCGTGGTGGAGTGCGCTCATCGGCATTGTGCCTAGTGGCATCGTTGCGCTGCTGTTGTGGTGGTGGCTGCCGGCACCCGCACAGATCGCAGTGCTGCGGGCGGAGCATGAACGGCTCTCGGCGGGTGTCGCGCGACTGGCAGACAGCGGCGGACGAATCGATCTGCGACGTTGCGGTGATACCTCGCGCTTGTGTGTGAGGATCGACCGGCGCGCGCCGGTCTACGGCGAGCAGTCAGATTACCTGGTCGTCCGGGGCTACTGAGCCATGAGCTGGGGGCCGTCCCTCATCGGCACTGCGCTTATGCTGGCGCTGGCCATGCTGCTGGCGATGGCTATAGGGGTGGCGAGGCGCTCGGCGGGGCGAGAGATCCATCGGCGCGGCGCACTGATTGCCGCGCATCGACGCTGGTACAAGCCACGGCCGGCCGCAGCAGCTGCCGGCCGGATAACCCTGGCCGGTGTGCCAATCGCGCCCGCCGATGAACTCAAGCACTTCAAGGTCATCGGTAGCACCGGAACCGGCAAGTCCACCGCCATTCGCGAACTGCTGGCGCACGCCCTGCAGCGCGGCGATCGCGCCGTCATCAGCGACCCGGACGGAGGGTATCTGGCGCGCTTCGCGCGCCGTTATCGCGGCGATGTCGTTCTAAATCCGTTTGAACAGCACTCGGCTCGCTGGGATCTGTACGGGGAGCTGCATGAGCCCTACGACATCGAGCAGCTGGCGAGCGCGCTGATTCCCTCGAGCCTGGATCCAGCTTCGCAGGAATGGCGTGGCTACGCGCGCACATTCGTCGCCGCGGTGTTGCGGGGCAGCCGCGCCGCTGGCGAGTGCAATCCGGCTGTGCTGTGGCGGCTGCTGGCAGTCGCCGGCAGCGATGAACTGCGAGCCTTGGTCGCCGGCACCCCGGCGCAGCCGTTTCTCGAACCCGACAATGCCCGCATGTTCGCATCGATCCGCTCGGTGACCGTGTCGGCGATGGCCGCCCTCGAATACATCCAGGCGCAGCGCGCCGCACCCTTTTCGGTGCGGGACTGGATCGGGGCGGGGCGCGGGGTGCTGTTCATCCCGTACCGCGCCGGGCAGATCGCTGCATTGCGATCGATGATCGCCGCCTGGATTCGATTGGCGATATTCGAGGCCATGAGCCAGCCGGAAGAGCACGACCAGCGTCTGTGGTTCGTGGTCGATGAGCTCGACGCACTCGGGCCGATCGACGGACTTAAGGATGCTTTGGCCAGGCTGCGCAAGTTCGGGGGCCGCTGCGTGCTGGGCTTTCAGTCTGTTGCGCAAGTATCCAGTACGTACGGTCACGGGGACGCACAGGCGTTAGTGGAAAACTGCGGAAATACATTGATTTTGCGCTGCTCGGGCAGCGAACAGGGCGGCACTTCGCAGTTTGCGTCGCGCCTGATCGGTGAGCGCGAGGTCATAAAGCGCCAGACGTCGCGCGGACGCGACCACGACGGGCTGTTCCAGATGCGTGGCGCACGCCGCTCGATGCAGGTGAATGAGCATCAGGTCGTCGAAAGCGCGGTCTTGGCCGCCGAGCTCGAGCAGTTGCCGGACCTGAGCGGCTACCTGAAGACTGCATCTTCCAGGGCCTGGACGCGCGTCGCCCTGCGACCATCCGCGGGCTACTAGCCATGGCGATTTTCCACCTGCAGATCAAGCCGGTCTCACGGGGCGCGGGTCGAAGTGCCCCGGCCGCGGCGGCCTATCGCGCCGGGGAGCGCATTCGCGATGAGCGCACCGGCGTGTTGCACAATCATTCGCGCCGCACCGACGTAATGCACAAGGAAATCCTGCTGCCATCGAGGCTCCAGGCCGCGGGCATTGCCTGGGCCGCGGACCGCGCCAGCCTGTGGAACGCCGCGGAGCGTGCGGAACGGCGACACAATTCCCGGGTTGCGCGCGAGTATCAGGTCGCGCTGCCCGTGGAATTGAACGCCTCACAGCGCCTGCAGCTGGTGCGCTCGTTCGCACGCGAGCTTGCCGATCGCCATAACGTCGCCGTCGATCTGGCGGTGCACGCGCCGCGCGCCGGCGGGGATGCCCGAAACTATCATGCGCATCTACTGGCGACCTCCAGGGAAATCACGCCGCTGGGCTTCGGCGCCAAGGCCGGACTCGATATGCAGAGCGGCGAACGACGCCGGCGCGGCCTGCCGATGGGCATTGCCGAGATAAAGGCGCTCCGCGAGCGCTGGGCGATGAGGAGCAACGAGGCGCTCGCGGCATCCGGCCTGCAAGTGCGCATCGACCATCGCAGCCTGCGGGCGCAGGGCATCGACCGCGAGCCGCTGCCGCGCCTACCCGCGGCTGCGATCTACATGGAGCGCCGCGGTGTGCGCAGTGAAATCGCCGAGCGCATCCGCGAGGGCTATCGCGTTCGCGTCCAGGCACGACTGGAGCGGGCGGCGCAACGTTCCGCCGCACCGGGACAGGAGCCAGATCTCGAAGCCGTACGGCGTCAGGCGCGTGAAGCGTGGCTGCAGCTGCGGGCGCGGGCGCAGGCCGGGCCTCAGCCGTCGCCGGCGCAGCATCCGGCCGCCGAGCGCAACCGCTCAGCCATGACGCCCGAGCACGATGCGGCCGATCGTGATTTCGCGCTGTGAGACCTCGCGCTCTGAGGACTGCATTCGAGCCTCTGCTCGCGCTGGATGACAGGCTGCTCGCCGAGCATTCTTATTTGAGTGCAGCCGACCGGTGCCGATGCCTGGCCGAATACCGCCCGGGCAGCGGCTATCGCGCGGGCGCGGTCAATCAGCTGATCGTCAATCTCAAGTGCACGCCTTCGATCGCGGCGGCGGACCCGCGCCGCATGCACTATAAGCTGCGAGCCATCGACCGCGTCGCGCGCGCGCTGCGCGCCGCGCTGAGCCAGCCATCGGTCGAGTCCGCCACCTGGATTCCAATACCGCCTTCCAGGCCGGCGCGCGATGCCGACTATGACGATCGCTTGCAGCGCATTCTCGCGATGGCTTTTCGCAACTACGACCTGGATGTTCGCGATCTGCTGTATCAGAGCGAGCCCACCGCGCCCGACCATACCAGGGCGCGGCGATTGACCGCCGACGCGCTCTATCGCGTCATTCAGCTCGACCGGGAAGTGCTCGGTCTCAGACCGCCGCGTGCGCGCATCGTGCTGTTCGATGATGTGCTGACAACCGGCAAGCACTACAAGTGCTGTGAGCGCCGGCTGCGCGAGGCTCTAGCCGATATTCCGATCAGCGGGCTGTTCGTGGCCAGACGGGTTTTGCCGCGGCGCTGGCGCTGCCCGCCGCCGCCCACTCAGGCCGGCAGTGCCCGGACGCTCGCCGCGCCGTGACGGCCGATCATGAGAGCCAGTGCCGCGGCGATGATACCGGTGGTGCCGGCGAATACGAAGGCGTCGACATAGTCGCCCTGCAGCGTGCGTAGATAGCCCGCCAGGAACGCCGCGCAGGCCGCGCCGAGCTGATGGCCCGCCAGGATCCAGCCGAACACCATGGCGGCGGCGGTCTCACCGAAGGCCTCGGTGGTGAGACGCAATGTCGGCGGTACCGTGGCGATCCAGTCCAGACCGTAGAACACTGCGAACACCGACAGGCTGGTGAGAGAGAAGTCGGAGTAGGGCAGGTATACCAGCGCGGCGCCGCGCAGGGCGTAGTACATGAACAGCAGCTTGCGTGGATCGAAGCGATCGGTCAGCCAGCCGGAGGCGGTGGTGCCGATCAGATCGAACACTCCCATCATCGCCAACAGTCCCGCCGCGCGAACCTCGGCGATGCCATGATCCCCGCACAGTGCGATCAGATGCGTGCCGACCAGGCCATTGGTGGTGAATCCGCAAATGAAAAAAGTCGCGAACAGGTACCAGAAGTCGCGATGGTGGACCGCCTTGCCCAAGGCGCGAAGGGCGGCGCGCAGTGGGTTACCCGTGTCATTGGCAACCGGCGCGGCACCGGTTGCGCCGTAGCGCGTCAGGCCGATGTCCTCCGGACGCTCGGGCAGCAACCACCACACCAGCGGAATGAGCGCCAGGGCGCACGCCGCTACTGTCAGCACCACCGGTCGCCAGCCGTGATTCTGCGCGATGGCCGCGAGCGCCGGCAGGAAGATGAGGGTTCCGGTAGCGGCACTGGCGGTCATCGCTCCCATGACGACGCCGCGATGCTTCACGAACCAGCGATTGACAATGGTGGCCCCGAGCACGACCGCGACGCAGCCGGTGCTCAATCCGGACAGCACGCCCCAGCACAGCACCAGTTGCCAGCGGGCGGTCATCAGTGCGCTGCCGGCGCTCGATGCGGCCATGAGCGCCAGTGCCCACAGTACCGTGCGGCGGATGCCGAATCGCAGCATCACGGCGGCGGCGAATGGCCCAATCAAGCCATATAGAAAAATGCCTACTGCCGCGGCGAAGGAGATCGAGGCGCGGTCCCAGCGGAACGCCGCTTCCAGCGGCAGTATGAGCACGCCCGGCGTGGCGCGCAGTCCAGCGCTCACCATCAGCGCAAGGAACACGACGGCAACGACCACGAACACGTAGTTCTGGCCAAGTCGCCGGTATGGTGCTAGATTCATGTTACTTACCGGTACGTACTCTGCGATGAGGATGCTACGTACCGATCGGTAACACAGTCAAGAGGAAATTGTTCTGAGCGCGAAGCCGATCGAGCCGATGCCGGGTGCGAACGCTGGGGATCGAATCCGCGAGACCGCCAAACAGCTGTTCTACCGCGATGGAATCCGTGCGGTCGGGGTGGACGAGATCGTCAGGCGCGCGCGGGCGACGAAGCCGAGCCTGTACCGCAGTTTCTCCTCGAAGAACGAGCTCGCGGCCGCCTACCTGCGCGACTGGGACGCCGCGTTCTGGCAGCGCTTCGACGCCGCCGTGGCGGCGCGTGCGGATGATCCGCGCGCACAGCTGCGCCTGTTCCTGTCGCGGCTCGCGCAGCGCATGCGCCGCCCGGGCTTTCGCGGCTGCGCGCTGACCAACGCGGCGGTCGAGTATCCGGAGGCGGGACATCCGGCGCGGCGGGTAGCGGTGGCCCACAAGCGCAAGCTGCGCCGGCGACTGACGCAGATGGCAACGGCGATGGGAGCGCACCAGCCGCGCCTGTTGGCGGACGGCCTGGCGCTGCTGCTCGAGGGCGCCTTTGTCAGCAGCCAGCTGTTTCGCAGTGACGGGCCGGCGGGTGCGACAGCCAGGGTCGCCGATCAGCTGATCGACGCCTCGCTGAGGCGCCGGCGCGTCAGGCACGCTCGTTCCTAGCGGTTCACTGGGCAGCTCAGGCCAGCGCTGCCAGCACCGCGGCGCCGGCTTCGTGCGTGCTCGCCGGGCGTTGATTTGCCGCGGCGATGTCGGCGGTGCGCACACCGTCGCCAATGGCGCGATCGACCGCCAGTTCGACGGCCCGTGCCTCTTCCTCGAGCTTGAAGGAATGGCGCAGCAGCAGCGCCACGCTCAGGATCGCGCCATAAGGATTGGCGATGCCCTGCCCGGCGATATCGGGGGCTGATCCGTGGATCGGCTCATACAGGCCACGCGTACCAGCGCCGAGGGACGCCGACGGCAACAGGCCCAACGAACCGCACAGCATCGAGGCTTCGTCGGTGAGGATGTCGCCAAACATGTTTTCCGTTACTGCGACGTCGATATCGCGCGGCCGGCGGATCAGGTGCATCGCGGCGGAGTCGACCAGCATGTGCTCGAGCTCGATGTCCGGGAATTCCTGGTGTATCACCCGTTCGCACACTTCGCGCCACAGGCGCGAGGTCTCCAGCACATTGGACTTGTCGATCGACAGCAGCCGCCGGCGCCGGCTACGTGCAATGTGGGCCGCCACACGCACGATGCGCTCGATCTCCGGCGCGGTGTAGGCGCACAGGTCCGTCGCCTGGTACGCATCGCGGGTCTTGGCACCGAAATAGATGCCGCCGGTCAATTCGCGCACGAAGATCAGGTCGACCCCGTCGATGATTTCCGGTTTGAGCGACGAAGCATTGCGCAGTGCCGGATGCACGCTGACCGGCCGCAGATTGGCGTATACGCCGAGTTCGCGGCGCAGGCGCAGCAGGCCGGACTCGGGCCGCACCTTGGCCTGCGGCGAGGACCACTTCGGGCCGCCGATGGCCCCGAGCAATATCGCGTCGGACTGCAGACAGGTCTCGAGCGTGGAGGCCGGCAGCGGCTCGCCCTGCAGGTCGATGGCGACACCGCCGAAGGGCGCCGCCGAGAGCGTGAACTCATGGCTGAAGCGCCGCGCGATGGCCTGCAGTACCGGGACCGCCTCGCCGATGACTTCCGGGCCGATGCCGTCGCCCGCGAGGACCGCGATCCGCCCCTTCACGGCCGCGCACCCTGTTCGTAGGCGGATATCTCGGCTTGCCTTGCGATCAGGAAGCCGAGTTCGTCGACGCCGTTGAGCAGGCAATAGCGCGCGAAGCCCTCGATGGGGAATGCGACCACGTTGCCGCCTGGCAGACGCAGAGTGGTGCTGTCCAGATCGATGGTGACCTCGGCGCCCGGATGCTCCAGCAGCCATTGGCCGGTGAACTCATCAACCTCGATGGGCAACAGACCGTTCTTGAGCGAGTTGCTGCGAAAAATGTCGGCGATCTCGGTGCTGATTACGGCGCGAAAGCCGTAGTCGAGCAGCGCCCACGGGGCGTGCTCGCGCGAGGAGCCGCAACCGAAGTTGCGGCCCGCGACCAGGACGGCGCAGCCGGCGGCTTCGGGCAGGTTGAGGGCGAACTCGGGCTTGAGCGCGCCGCCGGCGCTGTAGCGCCAGTCAGCGAACAACTGCTGACCAAGTCCGGCGCGCGTGGTCGTGCGCAGAAAACGCGCCGGGATGATCTGGTCGGTATCGATGTTGGTGAACGGCAGTACCGCCGTGCGCGAACGAATCTGGCGTATCGGTTCCATGGCGCGCGCTCAGGCGTTGAGAAAATCGCGCGGATCGGTGACGCGGCCGCGCACCGCACTGGCCGCGGCGGTCAGGGGACTGGCGAGCAGCGTGCGTGCACCGGGCCCCTGGCGGCCCTCGAAATTTCGATTGCTGGTGCTGATCGAATACTCGCCGCTGGCGACGGTGTCGCCGTTCATGCCGATGCACATCGAACAGCCCGATTCACGCCATTCGGCGCCGGCGTCGATGAAGATGCGGTCCAGCCCTTCGGCTTCGGCGGCCTTCTTGACCTGTTGCGAGCCGGGCACGACCAATGCACGCACGCCGCGCGCAATCCGGTGGCCGCGCAGCAGTTGTGCTGCGCTGCGCAGGTCCGAGAGCCGGCCGTTGGTGCAGCTGCCGATGAACACGACGTTGACCGGTTGGCCGCCGATCGGCGCGCCGGCATGCAGGCCCATGTATGCCAGCGCCTTATCGAACACCGGATCATCGCGCCGCTCGGGGATCGAGCCGGACACCGCCATCACCATGCCCGGGTTGGTGCCGTAGGTGATCATGGGCTCGAGCTTGCTGCCGTGGAGCGTGATTTCGCGATCGAAACTCGCGCCCGTGTCGCTGGCCAGCGTACGCCAATGCGCCACGGCACGCTCCCAGGCGCCACCTTGCGGCGCGCGCGGCCGCGCCTTGAGATAGGCGTAGGTGGTCTCGTCCGGCGCAATCATGCCGGCGCGTGCGCCGGCCTCGATCGACATGTTGCACACCGTCATGCGCTCTTCCATGCTGAGCGCGCGCACCACCGCACCGCGGTACTCGAGCACGTGGCCGGTGCCCCCGCCGATGCCGATCTCGCCGATGATCGACAGGATCAGGTCCTTCGCGGTCACGCCGGAGGACAGGGCACCATGCACGGTGATGGCGAACGTGCGTGGCCGGCGCTGCAACAGGCACTGGGTCGCCAGCACATGGCCGACTTCGGTGGTACCGATGCCGAAGGCGAGGGCACCGAAGGCGCCATGGGTGCTGGTATGGCTGTCACCGCAGACGATGGTTTGGCCCGGCTGGGTGAAACCGAACTCCGGTCCGATGATGTGCACGATGCCGCGCTGATCGCTCTTGAGGTCGAGCAATTCGACGCCGAACTCGACACAGTTGCTCTGCAGTTGCGCGATCTGCGTGGCCGCCGATTCGATCGCGATCGGCACGCCGCCGAAGATCTGCTCGGTACGCGTTGGGCTCGAGTGGTCGATGGTCGCCAGCGTGCGCTCCGGCCGGCGCACGCTGAGGCCGCGCTCGCGCAGCACGGTGAAGGCCTGGGGCGACGTGACCTCATGGATCAGGTGACGGTCCACGTACAGCACCGCGGGCGTGTCGGCCGTCTCGGGCACGACCTCGTGCTGCTCCCAGACCTTCTGAAACATCGTTTTCATGTGCGTAGCCGCGGCGCGTCCTCCAGGCTCAAAGCAGCGCGTTCAATTCATCAATGTGCTGAACGAGGGTGATAGATACCATGGGTTTGTTTTTATTATTAAAAACAAACCCATGGTATCTATCACCTTCATTGAGCCGATGATTTGGTGGCGCTGGCTCAGCTCGCTGCGGCCACGCGCGGCTTCGCCTGCATGTCTACGTAGTCGAGCCAGCCCCACTTGTCCGCCACAGCGCCGGTGAACAGGCCGAAGAAGGCCTGTTGCAGCCGTTCGGTGATCGGGCCGCGCCTGCCGGCGCCGATCGTGATGCGATCCACCGAGCGGATCGGGGTGATCTCCACCGCGGTGCCGCTGAAGAACAGCTCATCGGCCAGATACAGCAGTTCGCGCGGGATCGAAGTCTCGCGCACCTCCAGCCCGAACTCGCGCGCCAGCTTGATGACGGTGTCGCGCGTGATGCCGGCGAGCGCCGAATGCGCCAGTCCCGGCGTCAGCAGTACGCCGTCGCGCACCATGAACAGGTTCTCGCCGCCGCCCTCGCTGACCATGCCGTCGGGCGACAGGCCGATGCCTTCGGCAAACCCCAGGCGCTTGGCTTCCTGGCTGATCAGCTGGCTCGACAGGTAATTACCCCCCGCCTTGGCGAGCGCCGGCAGGGTGTTGGGCGCGACGCGCTGCCAGGAGGACACGCACACATCGACGCCGGCTTCCGCGCTCTCGTGTCCCAGATACTTGCCCCATTCCCAGGCGGCAATGGCCACGTCCACCGGCGGATCGATCTTGGGCGCCACGCCGATCTCGCCGTAGCCGCGGAAGGCAATCGGTCGAATGTAGGCGCCGCGTGCCAGGCTGTTGACCGCGATCACCTGCCGGCAGGCATCGTTGATCTGGTCGGCCTGAAACGGCAGCTGTATACGGTAGATCTTCGCTGAATCGAACAGCCGCCGGGTGTGGTCGAGCAAACGAAATATGGCGACGCCCTTGTGCGTCTCGTACGCGCGTATGCCTTCAAATACCGAGGAACCGTAGTGCAGTGCGTGCGCGAGCACGTGTACCGTGGCCTTTTCCCAGGCCACGAGCTTGCCGTTGAACCAGATATAGGGTGTTGCGGGTATCGGCATGTAAGGGCTCCTAGATGACGTTCTGCGCCAGTGGCGTGCTCGGTGCGCGCTGCGCGGCGGACTGGCGGCCGCTCTTCTGCGACAGCTCGATGCGATTGATCACCTCGAGCAGCGCGCGGCCGGCGGCTTCGATGATATTGGTGCTGATGCTCGAGCCGCGGTAGCTGCGGCCGTTGTTATCGACATACAGGATGGCCTCGCCCTGCGCATCCTCGCCGATGGTCACGGCATGCACCTCGAACTTGCGCACCGTCACCGCCACACCGGTGGCCAGCACGATCGCCTTGTAGGCCGCATCGACCGGACCGTCGCCGGCGGCCTGGCGTTCCAGTGCGCGGCCGTCGGCATGCTTGAGCCGCACCGTGGCCAATGCCCCGGCGCCGCTGTGGGCCTCCACGTCCAGGTGCTCGAGGCTCCATGGACCCTGGGCCGCGCTGCCGGCGCGCAGCACGATTGCCTCGATGTCGCCGTCGAACAGCTCCTTCTTGCGATCGGCCAGCGCCTTGAACTCCTCGAATACCCGGTTGAGTTCCAGCTCATCGAGCTCGAAGCCGAGTTCCTTGACGCGTTCGCGGAACGCGTGCCGGCCGCTGTGCTTGCCGAGCACCAGATTGCTGCGGGGCAGGCCGACATCCTCCGGCCGCATGATTTCGTAAGTCGATCGATGCTGCAGCATGCCATGCTGATGAATGCCGGCCTCGTGTGCGAACGCATTCTCGCCGATCACCGCTTTGTTGCGCGGGATCGGCATGCCGGTGATGCTCGAGACCAGGCGGCTGGTCGGGTACAGCCGCGAGGTGATGACGTTGGTCTTCAGGTTGAAGAATGCGGCGCGCGTCGCCAGCGCCATCACCACCTCTTCGAGTGAGCAGTTGCCGGCGCGCTCGCCGATGCCGTTGATGGTGCATTCGATCTGCCGCACGCCGGCCACCACCGCCGTCAGGCTGTTGGCGACCGCCATGCCGAGATCGTCGTGGCAGTGCACCGATAAGGTGACCTTGTCGATGCCGCGCACGTGCTGGCGCAGGTAACGGAACAGCTCGCCGAATTCATCCGGCACGGTGTAGCCGACGGTATCCGGAATGTTGATGGTGGTGGCGCCGGCGGCGATCACCGCTTCCACCACCTGCGTCAGAAAGTCCAGTTCGGTACGCGAGGCATCTTCGGGCGAGAACTCGACGTCATCGCAATACTCGCGCGCGATCGAGACGCCCTCGACCGCCAGCCGCAGGATCTCCTCCTGCGCCATGTGCAGCTTGTGCTGGCGATGGATCGCACTGGTGGCGAGGAACACGTGCACGCGATGGCGCGGGGCGTCGGCGAGCGCCCGGGCCGCCAGCTCGATGTCCTCGCGTGTGCAGCGCGCCAGGCCGGCGATTACCGGGCCCTCGACCTCGCGCGCCACCGCGTTGACGGCCTCCCAGTCGCCGCGCGAGGCGGCGGGAAATCCGGCCTCGATGATATCCACTCCGAGCTCTGCCAGTGCGCGCGCTACCCGCAGCTTCTCCGGCTGCGTCATGCTGCAGCCCGGCGCCTGCTCGCCGTCGCGCAACGTGGTGTCAAAGATCAGGACGCGGTCAGTCGGTGTCATGGCGCTCTCCGTAATTCCCTAAAGTTCAGCGCGTTTCCTTGAGCCACGGCATGCGCTCACGCAGTTTTGCGCCCACCCGCTCGATCGGATGGCGCAGGTCCTGCTTGAGCAGGCGGCGATAGTTCTTGGCGCCGCTCTGGTGTTCGCTGATCCACTGGCGGGCGAACTTGCCGCTCTGGATCTCCTTGAGAATCTTGCGCATCTCCTTGCGGGTGCGATCATTCACCACGCGCGGGCCGCGCGTCAGATCGCCATACTTCGCGGTATCGCTGACGTAGCGGTGCATCTTCGCCAGGCCGCCCTCGTGCAGCAGGTCCACGATCAGCTTCAGCTCGTGCAGGCACTCGTAGTAGGCCACCTCCGGCTGATAGCCGGCTTCCACCAGGGTCTCGAAACCGGCGACCACCAGTTCGGTCGCGCCGCCGCACAGCACCGCCTGTTCGCCGAACAGGTCGGTCTCGGTCTCCTCGGCAAAACTCGTGGCGACGACGCCGCCGCGGGTACCGCCGATGCCGTCGGCATAGGCCAGCGCCCTGGCGTGCGCCTTGCCGGTCGCATCCTGCGCGACCGCGATCAGGCACGGAACGCCGCGACCCTGCTGGTATTGGCGGCGCACCAGGCTGCCGGGCCCCTTGGGGGCGATCAGCACCACGTCCAGATCCTTGCGCGGCTTGATTTGCTTGAAATGCACATTGAAGCCATGCGCAAACAGCAGCGTCGCGCCCGGTTCGAGCGCCGACTTGATGCTGGCGTAGAGCTCCGCCTGCGCCATGTCGGGCACCAGCATCGCCACCAGGTCGGCGCCCGCGACGGCGGCGACCGGTTCGGCCACCACCAACCCGTCGCGTTTGGCCTGCTTCCAGCTCTTGCCGGCTTTACGGACCCCGACCACGACATTGAAGCCGCTATCCTTGAGATTCAGGGCGTGGGCGCGGCCCTGGCTGCCATAACCGAGCACGGCGATGCGTGCGCCTTTGAGCGCCTTCTTGTCCACTTCTTTTCCCGAATACAGCTGAATCATTCAAAGCTCCAAGGTGGATAAACAAAAAACCCCGCATCGGCGGCCGGTGCGGGGTTTCGGTGTATGTACGTTTCCTGGTGTTAGAAACGCCGGCAGCACCCGCCCCGACCGCTCTTTGCGAGCAGCAGATCTACCGACAGTAGGATAATGCGGGACGTCTGCATGGTTCGTTGCAAAAATGCCTCAAGCGCCGCCGACGATATCAGCACAACAATCAACCGGTTGTCAATTTTGGGGCTCGATCGGTGTGAATTCCTGCAGGGGCGATGCGTCGATGTGCATTGATTCCCGGATCGAGGCCGGCACGCAGCCGGAGGCCTGGGTAAACCCGACGCCATCGATGATCCCGGTGAACCGGCAGACGTAGATGTCGATACTGTTCACCGAAATCACCGTAAATAGATTTCCGCGCCGCACACGTACGCGAGTTCCAAAGGTCCGCGACCGATAGTCGGCGTCGCGGATGAATGCCGGGGCACCGAACGCGTTCATCACGCTGCCAAGCCATTGCTGGAATCTGATCATTCTGGGTCGATCTTGCATGAAACGATTCGCCTCCGGACTAAGCGCACATGACGTGTCCGTGTAAGGGAACGTGACCTAAGCAATTCAAATTACCTTCCATTTTTTTCGGCATAATTCGCCCGCGCTCGTAAGGACTTGTTTTTCAAACCTACCCCTGAGCAGGCCCTCGCCCCATGCAATCTTTGCTGCACGCGAAAACGGCCGGAGCCAGCGTTCCGCTGTGGCTGGCGACCGACAGTAACCATGCTGCGCTGCTGCAGACGCTGCCATCGATCCAGGGCGCGTGGGCCCGGGCGCACGGCTATGCCGCGGAACGGCACCGGCTGCTGTTGCTGCCGGCCGAAGATGGCGGTATCGCAGGCGCGCTCTGGGGCCTTGGCCCCCTGGGCGCGCCCGATGAGCTCGCGCTATGGGACGCCGCCCCATTGCCCGAACGGCTGCCCGCCGGTCAGTTTCACATCGCCACGCCGCTCGCGGCGCCGGCGGCCACGCAGTTCGCTCTCGGCTGGTTGCTCGGCAGCTACCGGTTGAACCGTTACCGTGGCACGGCGCCCAAGCCGGCGGTCGCCAATGCGCTGATCGCGCCGCCGGGCGCCGATGTCGCCTATGCCCAGGCCGCCGCGCAGGCCATGGGCCTGGCCCGCGACCTCATCAACGCGCCCGCGAACCAACTCGGACCCGAGGAACTCGCCGCCGCCGCCGTCGCGCTGGCTGAACGCCATGCGGGTGAGAGCCTGGTGCACAGCGGCGAGTCGCTGGCGCGCGCCTATCCGCTGATCGCCGCCGTCGGGGCCGGCAGCGCCCGCGCGCCGCGCCTGATCGACTGCCGCTGGCGCCGGCCCGGTGCGCCGCGAGTGACGCTGGTGGGCAAGGGCGTGTGCTTTGACAGCGGTGGACTGGATCTGAAGCCCCCGGCCTCGATGCTGCTGATGAAAAAAGACATGGGTGGCGCCGCCTGCGCACTCGGCCTGGCGCAGCTGCTGCTCGAGCTCGGCGCCCCCATAGAACTGCGGGTATTGATTCCCGCGGTCGAGAACAGCATCGGCGGCGGCGCCTATCGGCCGGGCGACGTGTGGCGCTCGCGCAAGGGGCTCACGGTCGAGATTGGTAACACCGACGCGGAAGGCCGGCTGGTGCTGGCCGACGCGCTGGCGCAGGCCGACGAAGAACAGCCGGATCTGCTGATCGACCTGGCGACGCTCACCGGCGCCGCGCGCACCGCGCTCGGGCCGGATCTGCCCGCGGTGTTCAGCCCCAATGACGCGCTGGCACTGCAACTCGTCGAGCTCGGCCGCACGCATGCGGACCCGGTGTGGCCGTTGCCGCTGTGGCAGGGATACGACGATGAGCTCAGCAGCCGCGTCGCCGATCTAAATAATGTATCCGCATCGCCGTTCGCTGGCGCGGTGATCGCGGCGCTGTTCCTCAAGCGCTTCGTGACCGCCACGCCCGACTGGTTGCACCTGGATCTGTACGCCTGGAATCCCAAGGAGCGTCCCGGACGGCCGTTGGGCGCCGAGGCGCAGTGCGTGCGTGCGCTCTACCAGCTGATCCGCAGCCGCTGCGGTTGACGGCGGCGTTGGGCCGCGCTGCGCGCGGGCGCGGTTTTGCGTCTGCGCTTTGCCGGAAGACGTATTATTCGATCGAGGCACTGCATGATCAGTCATAACAAAAACCGCGCACCGGGGAAATCGCGGCGCAAGTCCGCGCCCGATCCTCGCGCCTATTCGCGCCAGGTGGTGGATGGCGTCAAGCAGACCCCCTCGCGCGCCATGCTGCGCGCGGTCGGATTCAAGGATGAGGATTTCACCAAGCCGCAGATTGGCATCGCCTCGACCTGGGCCGACGTCACGCCCTGCAACATGCATATCGCCGCGCTGGCGCGCGAGGCGGCGGCGGGTGCCGATGCGGCCGGCGGCAAGAGCGTGCTGTTCAACACCATCACGGTTTCCGACGGGATCTCGATGGGATCCCCGGGCATGCGCTATTCGCTGGTGTCGCGCGAGGTCATCGCCGATTCGATCGAGACCGTGGCTGGTGCGGAAGGGTTCGACGGCCTGGTCGCGATCGGTGGCTGCGACAAGAACATGCCCGGCTGCGCGATGGCGATCGCGCGGCTCAACCGGCCGGCGGTGTTTGTGTATGGCGGCACCATCCTGCCTGGCGCCGGGCGACGCGACATCGTCTCGGTGTTCGAGGCGGTGGGCGCACACGCGGCCGGCAAGATCAGCGATGCGCAGTTGCTGGAGGTTGAGCGCACCGCCATTCCGGGGCCGGGCAGCTGCGGCGGGATGTATACGGCCAACACCATGGCCTCGGCGATCGAGGCCCTGGGCCTGAGTCTGCCCGGCAGCTCGGCTCAGGATGCGGTCGGGCAGCCCAAACACGCGGACTGCCGGCGCGCCGGAGCCGCCGTCGTCGGGCTGCTACGGCAGGGTATTCGTCCCAGCGACATTCTGACGCGTCACGCCTTCGAGAATGCCATTACGACGGTGATCGCGCTCGGCGGCTCGACCAATGCGGTGCTGCACCTGCTGGCGATCGCCCAGGCGGCACGCGTACGGCTGCGCCTGGATGATTTCACCCGTATCGGCCGGCACGTGCCGGTGCTGGCCGATCTGCGGCCGAGCGGGCGCTATCTCATGTCAGAACTGGTGGCGATCGGCGGCATCCAGCCACTCATGAAGCGCTTGCTGGATGCGGGCTTACTGCATGGCGAATGCCTGACGGTCACGGGCCACACCATGGCCCAGAACCTGCATGGAGTGGCGGACTATCCACCAGCGCAGGATCTCGTGCGAGACATTTCAAACCCGATAAAGAAAGACAGCCATCTCGTTGTTCTTTATGGAAACGTTGCGCCCGATGGCGCCGTTGCCAAGATCACCGGCAAGGAGGGGCTGCGCTTCAGCGGACGCGCGCGCATTTATGACGGCGAGGAGGCGGCCACCAGCGCCATCCTGGGCGACAAGGTGCGCGCCGGCGACGTGATCGTCATTCGCTACGAAGGGCCTAAAGGCGGCCCTGGAATGCGCGAAATGCTCAGCCCGACCAGTGCTCTGACCGGGCGCGGGCTCGGTGACCGGGTGGCGCTGATCACCGATGGGCGTTTTTCGGGCGGCAGCCATGGGTTCGTCGTCGGGCATGTCTCACCCGAGGCGGCCATCGGCGGACCGCTGGCGTTGCTTCGCAATGGGGATCGCATCACTATCGATGCACAGCGGCGGCGCATCGAGGTCGAGCTCACGGCTGCCGAGCTCAAGCGGCGTCGGGCCGCCTGGAAGCCACGCCGGCCTTATGCGAGCCACGGCGTTCTGGCCAAATATGCCCGTGACGTCGGCAGCGCGTCGCAGGGTGCGGTGACGGATCTGGTGGCGGCGAGATCTTAGATTCAATTGATGCGGCGGTTTGCAACAAGCGCGCGGCCGTGCTGAGGGTTGTAACGGGTGTCACGAGCAGTTAAAGTTCTTACGCTTGTGTCGATCCGCATACGCGTTCGGAAATTACGGGGCAGTGTGACCCCAGGCGCTTCGAACCGCATGCATCTGTGCGATCGGGCAGATCGATCGGCCGAGTAACGCAAGGGGAAGGGCAGCGCCGCTGCACAACAGTCCGCTATCAGGGGCTCGGTGGGAGCGGCCGCATTAAACGTTCGGGTTCGGGGTACCGCCGCAACAGTATGACAATAATCATCGTTCACACAGCGTGCACACCGGCGGCCCAATCTTCGTTGGGGATTCACGGACGACCACAAGCCATACCACTATGAGCTATTACCCACAGGATTCCGGTTATCTGACGCGGCGTCTGTACGCCTTGGTCGCGATCATCGCGGTGCACGTGCTGGTGATCTGGGCGTTCATCAGCGGCTTCGCCAACGAGGGCGCCCGCTACGTGCAGACGATTCTCGAGACCAATATCATTCAGACCGAGAAGCCCAAGGATCTGCCGCCGCCGCCGCCGCCCGTGGATCTCAAGGAGCGGCCGCCGGTGCAGATGATTGCGCCGGATATCAACATCACCATCCCGGTGGAGGCCCCGCCGCCGCCGATTACCAATGTGACGACCCAGCCCGCACCGCCGCCGGCGCCGCGGGCGATCGTGCCCGGGACCCCGGTCAAGCCGACCTTCGTGCCCGACGTCCAGGACTACTATCCTGAAGTCTCCCGCCGCAATGGCGAGGAGGGCCGCGCGACGGTCAAGATCTGTGTCAATGTCGCCGGCAAGATCGACTCGGTGGAGGTCGTCACGACAAGCGGTCATCCGCTGTTGGATGAGGCCGCACTCAAAGTCGCCAAGGCTTTTCGGTTCAAGCCCGCGACATCGGAAGGCAGGCCCGTTGCCAGTTGCCCCACCTTGCCGGTGAAGTTTGAGCTTCACGCCGCGAGTTAGTGGGCAATCGGGTCCGTCACCGGAATTGGTCATTGGTTCAAGAGGCATCGCTTTTGGTCCGCCGGGCTTGCGCCGGGCGGGAAGGATCTAAACGAGGAAAAATATGGATACCGCCACCGCCACCGCAGCCGCAGCAGCAGCCACAAGTTCGGCCACCCCCTATGGTCTGATCCCGCTATGGGTGAACGGCAACATCGTCAGCCGTGCCACCCTGTCGGTCCTGGTGATCATGTCGCTGGGATCATGGTTCATCATGTTTACCAAGCTCTGGGACCAGCGCGCCCTCAAGCGCTCAGGCAAGATCGTCGAGAAACAATTCTGGACCGCGCCGTCCTTGAAGGATGGGGTCGAGCGGCTGAAGAAGGGCGACGAATATCGATTCATCGCCGAGAGCGGGCTGCGCGCCGCATCGCACCACGAAGGCCGCCTGACCGACCGCATCGATCTGCATGAGTGGATCACGATGGCGCTGCAGCGCGCAGTGGACGCGGTCAACAGCCAGATCTCCGGCGGCCTGACATTCCTCGCGACCGTCGGCTCGGTCGCGCCGTTCGTCGGCCTGTTCGGTACTGTCATGGGCATTCTGAACGCGCTGATCGCGATCGGCATCGCCGGCCAGGCGAGCATCGATCGCGTCGCCGGCCCGGTCGGTGAGGCGCTGATCATGACGGCGATCGGTCTGTTCGTCGCGGTACCTGCGGTGCTCGGTTACAACTGGCTGTTGCGCCGGAACAAGATGATTCAGGACGATGTGCGGAACTTCGCCAGCGATCTGCATGCCTATCTGGTCAGCGGTGCGCGCGTTGCCGGCTGACGTCCGGTCAGCCCCGAAGGGCACCGCAATGGAGTTTTCATCATGGCGATGAGCATGGGAACGGGTGATGGTGAAGATCGCGGCATCATGTCGGAGATCAATACGACGCCGCTGGTCGACATCATGCTGGTGCTGTTGATCATATTCCTGATCACGATCCCGGTTATCACCAAGAACGTGGCGGTCCAGGTGCCCAAGGCGGTCAACATCCCGACCCAGACCAAGCCGGAAAACATCACCATTTCGGTAACCGCCGACGGCGAGGTTTACTGGGGCCAGCTGCACGTACCCGACATGAAGGTGCTGGTGGAGAGAATCGAGCGCGAAGCCGTCAAGGTGCCGCAGCCCGAGATCCATATCCGTGCCGACGCCAATACCGACTACAAGAACGTCGGTAAGGTGATCGCGGCCATCAATCGCGGCGGGGTCATCAAAGTCGGGTTCATCACTGAGCCCGATCACGGCGTACGCGGCCAGCGCTAAAGCCAGGAGTCAAACGCCATGTCGATGAGTGTAGGAAGTAACGACGGCGGCGTCATGTGCGACATCAACACCACGCCGTTGATCGACGTGATGCTGGTGCTGCTGGTCACGCTGATT
>Ga0302326_10006858_pt1 | contig 25438 bp, 24 predicted proteins | sample Palsa_T0_3_FD_202264 | JGI IMG/M metagenome (GOLD analysis project Ga0302326, IMG submission 202264) | Peat permafrost microbial communities from Stordalen Mire near Abisko, Sweden - Palsa_T0_3 | ecosystem: Environmental > Terrestrial > Soil > Palsa > Peat permafrost | place: Sweden: Abisko... | reverse complement strand
ATCAGGCGCTCGGCCTCTGCGCCGTCGTCCCCACGATCCTGGCCTCGGCCCACCGCCTGCGGGAAGGGCTCGAGCCCGTCGATCCCCGCCCGGACCTCGACTTCGCCGCCGACTACCTGCACATGCTTACCGGGGAGATGCCGAGCGAGGCGCACGCGCGGGCCATCGAGCAGTACATGATCCTGACCATCGATCATGGGTTCAACGCCTCGACCTTCACGGCCCGGGTGATCACCTCGACCGGCGCCGATCTGGGTGCGGCGATCGTGGGCGCCATCGGAGCTCTTTCGGGCCCGTTGCACGGCGGCGCACCGAGTCGGGCCCTCGACATGCTCGACGCCATCGGGACCGCCGACCGGGCGGAGGCCCACATCCGCCGGGCCATCGAGGACGGAGAGCGGATCATGGGCTTCGGCCATCGTGTCTACAAGACCGATGACCCGCGCTCGCTGTTGCTGCGATCCGTGTCCGCCCAGCTCGGCGGCCCATTGGTCGCGTTCTCCCAGGACGTGGAGCGCACGACGGTCGACGTCCTGGCAGAATTGAAGCCCGGACGCCAGCTCTATACGAATGTGGAGTTCTATGCCGGGGTCGTGATGCACACCTGCGGCATCCCGCGGCACATGTTCACCCCCACGTTCGCCGCCGGCCGGACCATCGGCTGGAGCACGCACGTCATGGAGCAGGCCGCGCACAACCGCCTCATCCGACCGGCCGCCCGCTACGTCGGACCGCCTCCCCCGCAACCCGTGCCCACCTGACACTCCGCCCGGGGCGGGCCGTCGCCGGACGTGACGAGCACCCACAAATGCCGACTAATCTTGTCGGCATTACGTGGTATGGACGCTGGATGGGCAGGGTGATCATGAGCCGCACCGAGACAACCTCGAAGACCTCCCGACGTTTGGCGTCGCTGTTCTCGTTCCCCAACCCGGTCAACGAGGTGTCGGCGCGCCTGGTGGCCGGCGGCGTGCTCGTCATGTGTCTCGTCACGATCGGATTGAACCTGAAATGGGCGACGGCGGTGATCGCCTATGGATTCATCGCCCGCGTCCTGACCGGACCTTCGCTGAGCCCGCTCGGTCAGCTGATGACCCGCGTCGTGACCCCGCGCTTGCACGTGGCGGCGCGACCCGTGGCCGGGCCGCCGAAGCGGTTCGCCCAGGGCATCGGGGTGGCGTTCTCAGCCGCCGCGCTCATCCTGACGATCCTCGGCTACTGGGGCGCGGCACAGATCGTGTTGGGCCTGCTGTCGGCGGCGGCCTTCCTCGAGTCGGCGCTCGGGATCTGCCTCGGCTGCCGGGCGTTCGCCATTCTGATGCGAGCCGGGGTGGTTCCCGAAGAGGTATGTGAGAAGTGCAACAACATCTGGGCCACCTCCGCCGCTGCTTAAGGCGGCGTAACCGGTGGGGTCGCTCCTCGAAGAGCGACCCCGGCTTCAGGCCACGTCTCGGTTGTGCGGCGTCATCAGGTGCGGCTCCTGGTCGGGCTGGTCGATGCCGAAGCTGATGATCCGGCCCGGGCTGACGCGGATGAGCGAACCGTCCTGACCGGGTACCGGATGGCCCGGGTCGGGTACCGCTTCGGCTGTCCCCCGGATCTCGAGGCAGCGGACCCGCCACGGGTCCGTAGATGGGACATCATCGACGACAAACGCCACCCTTGCGTCGTGCACGACGTTCCGGTATTTCTGGCTGCGCGACATGTTGAAACCGCCGATGTCGATGGTGCCGAGCTCTTCGTTGTAGGTGAACCCAACCGGGCTGACCTGAGGGGACCCGTCGGGCTGGATCGTGGCGAGCCGACCCAAACGCTGCGATCCCAGATAGGCAAGCTCACGGTCAGAGAACGACATGGTTTTGACTCCTTTCGAAACGGTCGCGTTCGAGCTCCTCGCGGAGGCGACACCAAGCGATCGTAAAACCTCAACGTGACGTGAGGTCAAGTGGAAGAAGAGATGCCGCCCGGCTTCCCGCCAGATGCCCTTACGTGGTGAACGTCGTCAAGGACAGTGTGTTGCCGTCGGGATCGACGAACCACGCCACGAAATCGCCGCCCGGTGACGCCCATACGCCGTTGGCCCGTTGCTTCATGCCCTCGTAGTGGGTGAACGCGACGCCGCGGGCGGTGAGCGCGGCAACGGCGGCATCGATATCGGGGACCACCCAGCCGGCGATGGTGAAGGGCTGCGGTTGGAGATCGGGCACCGGTGTGATGCGCAACGTGGTGCCGTTGGCGTCGACGACGAGGGCAAAGGGGTTCTCGTCCACCACCGTGAGGCCCAGGACCGACTCGTAGAACTCCCGCGCCGCGCCGACGTCGCTGACCGGGATGAACGCCATCAGGGGTGCGTCGCCGAGCATGCTCTGCCTCCTTGGGCTGGACGGGCTGTCGAGCGTCTTGGGCTCGATCGGGGACGCTAACAGCGCGGCACGGTGCCCCGGGGACGCCTCAGGCGCTGCGGAGGACGGTCGCAGTCGCGGTCGCCACCGCCACCACAGCGGTGAGGAGCGGCAACAGGAAAAGGGCCGTGCGCAGCGACGTCAGCGTGGCCAGTCCGCCGATGAGGGGTGGGCCCAGTACGAATCCAGTCCATCCGCACGCGGACACGGTCGCCACCGCCCTGCCGGCATGAAGGTCGCGTAGGCGTCCACATGCGCTGAAGACGATCGGCACGACCAGCGCCAGTCCCGCGCCGAGACAGGAGAACCCGACGAGCACCGCGGCGGGACGATTGATCGTCAGCGCGGCCGCCAACCCAATGGTGGCGACGGCGGCGAGAAGGGGAATCACGGACTGAACCGGGAACCGGGACATGAGCCTGTTGCCCACGAGCCGCACGCTCATCATCATCAGCAGGTACACCGCGTACCCGAGACCGGCGATCACGGCGGTGGCGTGCAGCGATCCGCGCAGGTACACGGCGGCCCAGTCGGCTACCGCCCCCTCGCACAGCATGTCGACGAAGGCGATGGTCCCAAGAACGACGATCGCACCGTGAAGAATTCCCCGGCGGCCCGTGCCGGCCTGCCGAGACGTCGCGCCGAGAACCGGCTGGTCCGGAATCATCCGCGTCGTCAACCACCCAACGATGAAGAGACACGGCACCGCCAGAACCAACAGCTGTGCGCTGAGGGACCAGCCGACCCCGACCCCCAGAACGCCAACGCCGGCGCCAACGAGCGAGCCCATACTCCACGAGCCGTGGAATCCCGGCATGAGGCTGCGGCCCGAACGTCCTTCCACCGAAATTGCCTGCGTGTTCATAGAGACATCGAGAGCACCTTGAAACGCTCCCCAGATCAGGAAGGCGGCGAAGAAGGTCACCGGGGAAGCGCTCAGACCCACGAGAGGGCCGGTCAGGCAATAGCCGACGAGTCCCACGCGTACGAGCCACCGGCTCCCAAATCTGGCCAGCAGGCGCGCCGCCAGCGCCATGGCGAGCACAGAACCGAGCGGTGCCCCGAGGAGGGCGATTCCGAGAGAACCGTCGCTCAGGTGCAGGTGCTCCTTGACGTGTGGAATGTGCGCCGTCCAGGACGCAAAGAGGAAACCGTGCGTGAAAAAAAGGGCGACGACCGCCGCGCGCGTCCTGTGGTCGGGCACCGGATCCTTCGGCGCTTCATTGCCGCGGGGACTGAGTCTCAGGCTCGACGTACGTCGACTCCAGCCAGGGTCAGCTCATCGATGGTCCGGTCATCAGCGGTGGCGTCCGTCACCACGATGTCGAGATCCGCCAGGTCGCACACATGCCCGAACGCAACCTGGCCCAGCTTGGAGGCGTCGGCCACCGCGATCACCCGGCGCGCCGTCCGGGCCGCGGCACGCTTCACGGCCGCCTCGGCCAGAAGGTGCGTGGTCACGCCAGCCTTGACGTCGATGCCACAGATGCCCATGACGAAGGTATCGAATCGAAGTTCCGAGAAGGCGCACTCGGTCAGGCTGCCGATCAGGGACAGTTCGCTCGGACGGACTTCTCCCCCCGGAAGGAGCAGCCTGATACCGGGGCACCCATCGAGCTCGAACACCGGGCGCAGCGCAAGCGGCATCACGGTCATACGACGGTTGCGGAGGGACCGGGCGACCTCCATGGAGGTGGAGCCCCCGTCCAGAATGACCGTCTCCCCTTCGGCCAGGAGATCCGCCGTGGCACGGCCTATGGCCGCCTTCTTGTCGGTGTTCTCCAGGGCTCGGATGCCGTAGGGCGCCTCCTCGGCGCTGAGGTACATGCGGACGGCGCCACCATGGACCCGCCGCAATCCTCCGATCCTCTCGAGGGTCTCGAGGTCCCGGCGCACGGTCATCTCGGAGCAGTCGAGTTCCGTCGCCAGCGTGCTGACCTGCACCTCGCTGTGCTGCTCCAGCGACTGCAGTATGAGCTGATGCCTAATGTGCACATCCATAGCGATTGTTCTAACATATATTTTGTGAGTTCGCACACCGAGGTAGATCGCCATATCGACGCCGTCGTCTTCGACCTGGGCGGCGTGCTACTCGACTGGGATCCGCGAAACCTGTACCGCAAGCTTTTTGCCGACGAAGAGCGCATGGAGTTCTTTCTCCGGGAGGTGTGCACACCCCAGTGGCACGACGCGCACGATCGGGGCGTGCCGACAGCGGCGTCCTGCGCGGAACTGGCCACGCGCTACCCGGAGTGGGCGAGCCTCATCGCGGCCTGGGCGGAACGCGGCGAAGAGATGGTCGCCGGCCCGATCGAGGCTTCGGTGGACGTCCTCCGTGACCTCGAAGCGAGCGGGCTGCCTCGCTATGCCCTCACCAATATGGAGGCGGAGACCTACCCGCTGCGCCTCCAGCGCTTCGAGTTTCTCGGTTGGTTCGACGGTACCGTTGTCTCTGGCCTCGAAGGGATCGCCAAGCCCGACCCCGAGATCTTCCTCCGCCTGCTCGATCGCTTCGGTCTGACTGGCTCGCGCACCCTCATGATCGACGACAGACTCGAGAACCTGGTCGTGGCCGAGCAGCTGGGCATGCCCACGATCCACTTTCACTCATCGCACCAACTCAGGGATCGACTCGAGTCCTTGTGGCTGCTGCGACCACGAACGGGAAGGCGCAAAGCCTTGTCCTCGCAGGAAGGCTCACGCTTCGGATGATCGCTCCATGCTCTGCACGTCGAAGTAGATCGGCAAGAGGTACTTGACGTAGAAGGCGTGGATCGTCAGTCCCGGATAGACCAGATCCTTGTAGCGCATGATCTTGACCCGGTCGTCTTTTTCGGCGAAACGTTCGCACTCGGCCAAGAGGTCGTCCACCTCCTGGCGGGTGTCCTGGAGCAAGCCGAGATGGTCGAAGCCGGGTGAAGACATGGGCTTGTCGCTCTCGGCCAGAAGGAGGAATTGGTCGGGATCGGGCATCAAGAGATGACAGAGCTGGCCGACCACCTCTGTGTCGAGCGCAGACCATCCGAAGATCGGACCGTAGAACGCGTCGATCTCCTCACGGAATTCCTCGGTCAGCGTTCCGACAGGAAAGGTGAGCTCCATGTGGTTGAAGCGCATCGGCGACCTCCTTCGAACATGGGGCCCAGAACGCTGGTCCCCGATCGAGAGAATGCTACCGAGTCTCGTGCCATCGGCATCGGTGGACACGTCCAGCCCTCGCCCGGCCGTTACCCGGTGGCCTACAGTGCGGAGCCGTGAGGGTGCCGGACGCCACGCTCGAGGAGGTCCACCAGCGAGGCTTCTCCCTCATGGAGCGGTTCCTGGCTCCCGACGAATTGGCAGCGGCGCAGGATGCCCTCTGGCTGCACTTCCCGACGCCTGAGGACTACTTCGCCGATGCCGGGCTCCGTACCCGCTACGCCACCAGTCAGTTCGCCGGCGTCGACGAGTTCCCGTACAAGTCACCGGACCTCAACCGGCTGGCCGTCCATCCCGATCTGGTTGACGCCGCCGAGCGCTACCTCGGCACGACCGAGCTCCATCTCTACAAGATCGAGCTGTGGGCGAAATACGCCGGCGCCGTCAATTACGATCAGCCCCTCCACCGCGACTTCGGGAGCCACAGCCTGGTCGTCCCGCGCCTCGACCATCGTTACCAGCAGCTCACGACGTTCATCTTCCTATCCGACGTGACGAAGGACGACGGCCCGACTCGGATCGTCCCCTACGAGCAGGGCGCGCACGTGCCGTTCACGCCGCTGTACATCGAACGGGGCGCCATGTCCGAAGTCGAGGTGCCGGCAATCGGACCGGCGGGGAGCCTGTTGCTCTACCGCTCCGACATCTTGCACCGGGGCTCGAACTTCGCGGCAAGCGGACGCGCTCGCTTCTCGATCCTGGTGGACTACCAAGCGCGGGGGACGACATGGGGCGGCAAGATGGCGTGGCCGAAGCAGTCGCCCGAGCGGTGGGCCACGTTCATCCCGCAATGCACCGTCCGCCAGCGAGACCTCTTCGGCTTTCCACGACCGGGTGATGACTACTGGAACGAGCAGACCGTGGCCGACGTGGCACTCCGCTACCCCGGCATCGACATGACGCCTTACCGACCCGACGCGCCTGCATCCGAGGTTGGCTGAGCCTGTTCGCCACGGACCAACCTCGTCCCCTACGGGGGCAACAGGCGCGCCCAGTTCTTGGGTAAAGGATCGCTAAGAAGTTCTCGGATTTACTAGTATTCATGTTACGAGTCCGTTACTATTCAGTCAGATGCTGGCCCGTTCCTAGGGGGGTGTTCTGGGTAAAAGTCCAGAGCAGGGGTCAGTTCTGACGGTGATCGGATCTGGGGGGGTCCGGTTACCGTCAGGTTACGGCCCTCGCTTTGTCAGGATCGGGTCGACCAGGCTGGCGCAGACGCTAACGGTCAGCGAAAACCAGTATCTGGCCCGTATAGACCGCCACCCAGACGTCGCCGGTCGTGGCGTCATAGGTGATGCCGATGGGGTTGACGCCGGTTGCGATCGTCTGCAGGACCGACAGGTCGCTGGCCCGGAGTTTCGTGATCGTGTTCGAGTCGTAGTTGACCACGTAGAGAGCCGTTCCATCGGTCGATATGGCCAGCGAACGGCAGTCCACTCCGGTATGCACCGATCCCACAACCCGGTCATCGGTGAGGTCGACCTTGACCACTTCACCGGGGGCATTGAGCGAGGCATAGAGGTAGCGCCCCGCTGGATCCATGACCAGGTGCCGGGGGTTCTCCCGACCACGAACGAGCCCTCCTCGGTCAGGGTGGCCAGGTTCACCTTGACCACGTCGTCTCCGCCCATGATGGCCACGTAGGCAGTGGAGGAGTCGGGCGCAACGGCGATGCCCCGTGGATAGGCGCCCATGGGAAGGGTGGCCACCACCCTCTACACCCTCACGTCGGGCCGAATGGGAAGTAGCTGACTGAGCTATTTCGGCGACCCGGCTGACTCAGGGAGTTCCGTGGCTTTGCGTCCCTCTCTCACGAGAGGTTTGCCTTTTCGTTGCTGACCCGACGACCTTTACCCGGCTTCGTACGGCAGTAAACCATCGCTCAGCGTTGCGGATCCCGTCGACATCGCCCCATGTCCGAGCCGTTGCCGGTGCGTGTGCCGGTGCACCGCCAGCGTCTCCATCCGACTGGGCCGCCCTCGCCTCGATCCCGGCACTTTGGGATGAAAATCACTTCTCATCATTTTCGGGGCTGGGGCCATGATTGACTGATATGCACCTTGACCTGCTCAAAGGTTCCCGGCATTGATCGAGGATCGCCAGCCTGCCCGGGATTTCTTCGTGCCTGATCCTCCGAGATACTCCCAAAAGAGACAGACTCTCCGGTCAGTGGCGCTCCCCTGCGATGAGTGAACGCATCTCACCCGACGCTCCCCGAAAAGGGACGTCTCTCTCTTACCTGCCAGCCCTCGATGGGATCAGGGGCGTCGGGATGCTCAACATCATGGGCGTGCACGCCGGGGTCTGGCTGACGACCGGAGGCTTCTACCTTCTTGACAGCTTCTTCGCCCTGTCCGGGTTCCTCATCACTTCGTTGTTGATCGTCGAGTTACGAAAGAGCAGCACCATCAAACTGGGGGCTTTCTGGGCTCGGCGGGCTCGGCGACTCCTGCCCGCTCTGTTCGTCATGCTGATTGGTGTCGCCATCATTTACGGCATCTTCGTTCCGGCCGGGACCTATCCAACACTGCGCGGTGACGCCCTCTCCGCTCTTTTCTACTTCGCGAACTGGCATTTCATCCTGTCCGGCTCCGACTATTTCCATCAGACCGGCCTGACGTCGCCGTTGATCCACACCTGGTCCCTCGCCGTGGAAGAACAGTTCTACCTCGTCTGGCCGCTCGTCGTGCTCGGCGTGTACAAGATCTGGAAGTCGCTGCGGGCCCTCTTGATCGTGGCCATCACCGGGGCGCTTCTCTCCGCCCTCGAGATGGCGCTTCTTTACCACCCGGGAGACGAGAATCGCCTGTATTTCGGGACCGACACCCACGCGCAATCCGTCCTGGTCGGAGCAGCTTTGGCCGTCGGACTGGCCATGTGGGCCGAGCGCCGAAGGCAAGGTACTGCGCAAGATTGGCAGGCACGGACGCCCTGGGGCCGTCATATTCTGACAGCCATCGGCATCGTCGGCATCGTCGGCAGCGCCATTCTGTACACGACGGTGCACTCCGACCAGGCTTTCGCATATAGAGGTGGTTTTCTCCTCGCCGCGCTCGCCGCGTCCGCCGTCCTCCTGAGCGTGTCGTGTGCCCAGTTCTCACCCGTGGCCCGACTGCTGTCGTCTCCGGTCTTCACGTTTGCCGGTCGAGTCTCATACGGCATGTACCTCTGGCACTTCCCGCTCTTCACTTTCATCAACAACGCTCGGACGGGTCTCAGTGGGTGGGCTCTATTCGGAGTCCGGGTAATCCCAACAGTGGCTGTGGCGACCCTGTCGTTCTACCTTGTAGAACGGCCCATTCGACGGGGCACATTCTTCACCTCGTTCCGCGCCCGCGTCTTCACGCTCCCGGCCGTCGCCGTCGTGGTGGTTTCGATAGTCCTGGCCACCATGCCGGCTACCGTGACCGTGGCCAGCGGATCAGGTGCTCAAGGGCAAGTCCCGGCTACACCGATTGCAACAGCAATCCCCAGCGCGTACAGCAATACCCCGATCCGGGTCCTCTTCGTCGGTGATTCCCAAGCGCTGACCCTTGGAATAGGGCTGCAGGCCGCACTGACAGCCAACCCGGGCAGGTACGGCTCCATTCGTATGCTCAACGAAGGGATCCTTGGCTGCGGCGTCGCCGATGGGACGACGGGGATCGATGCCGGGACGACGTTCAACGTCGGTCTTCCGTGCACGCCGGATCCGCAGAGCGGCAAGTGTCCCCCGGGTGGAGTTTTCGGACCCAAACAGAATGTTCCGTGTCAGAAATGGACTTCCGCTTGGAAAGACTGGGTCCACCAGTTGAAGCCGAACGTGGTGGTGCTTCTCGCTGGAGGAGGCGAGGTACTCGACCGCGAGTACAAGGGCCGTCTGACCAACATCCTCAATCCGAGCTTCGCTGCTTACGTGAAGAGTCAGTTGGAAAAGGCGGTCCGCATTGCGACGGCACGGGGCGCTCTCATGGTGTTCATGACCAAGCCATGCCAGAGCACCGGAGAACAACCCGATGGCGATCCGTGGCCCTCGGACAGCGCCGCTCGACAAGATGCGTACAACACACTGCTCCGTCAGGTGGCGGCCGAACACCCGAACCAGGTATACGTTCAGGATCTGAACGCGTACGTGTGCCCCGGTGGCAAGTACACCGAGGATTTGAACGGCGTACCCGTGCGGCAGCCGGACGGAGTCCACTTCGACGTGCACCGTGGAGGTGGAGGCGACTACCTCGCGCCGGCCATCCTCCCCTACTGGGTGGAACTCGGCCACCTTCAAGAAGCACGGACAGGTGGAGCCAGCGATCCAGCTGGGACGCTCCCGCGTTATTTTGCACCGCAGTAATTGCCCGTCAGATCCATCGGGTGCAACGAGAGCGGTAGGCGCCAGCCGACCGCTCAGGCCCGCTCGATGACGACGGCCTCCCACGCTCCGAGCCGGAGTGTCCCCGTGATGGCTTCGCCGTCGCGCCTCCGGTCGGTACCGAGAGCGATCGTCCCCTCCCACCGGAGCAGGGTGACGTCCTCATCGGACATGTTCACGACGATCGCCGCCCGTTCGCCCCGACGCCACGCCCACACGCCATCAGGCGCGTCCAACTTTTCGTAGTCACCTCCGCACAGGTCCGGTGTGGCGCGGCGCAGCGCGATCAGATCTCGGGCCAGCGTCAAGATGGAGTCCGGGTCCGATCGTTGGCTCTCGACATTGTGCGCCGCCAGGTCGCTCAACGGGAGCCACGGCCGCACGCCGGGGCCGGTGAACCCACCCCCCGGGGTGTCGCTCCACTGCATCGGCGTACGCCCGGGGTCACGCCCGGCGTAGTACGGCCAGAAACGCACTCCCAGCGGGTCCCGCAAGTCCTCCTGAGTCAAGGTGGCATCGAGTTGCCCGATCTCGTCGCCCTGGTACAGCACAGGTGTCCCGCGCAGGCACAGCAACATGACGAGCGCCGCTCGGGCCTTGGTCGGGTCATTGCCGGCCCACCGGGTGGGAAAGCGGAACATGTCGTGGTTGGACCCCGTCCACGCCGGCCAGGCGTCGGACGGCAACGCCGCCTCGGTCTCTTCCACAACTGCTTGCATTGCCGGAGCCTCAAGGGCCGCGTTGATGAAATTGAAGTTGAAGGCCAGGTGCAGCTCGTCGTCTCCCTGGCCGTAGTACCGGGCGAGGTCATCGACCGGGACGGGCGTCTCGCCGATGAGCACGCGGGGCTCGTCGTAGCTGTCGGCCAGGGCCCTGAATCGCCGGAGCACTTCGTGGACTTCGGGTCGGTTGGCGTTGTAAACCCACCGCTGCCCGAAGATCTGCGCCTCGAAATCGTCGTCCTCGGTGGCCACCGGATTGTCGCGCAGCTCGGCATCCTTGATGATGACGTTGGCCACATCAATCCGGAAGCCGGCCACGCCGCGGTCGTACCAGAACCGCATGATGTCGTCGAAGGCCGATCGCACCTCTTCGTTCCACCAATTGAGATCGGGCTGTTGGCTCAGATGGTTGAACATGAACGACTGGCCCGTTTCGGGGGTCTGCTCCCAGGCCGGACCCCCGAAGCTGCTCACCCAGTTGTTCGGGGGAGAACCATCGGGCTTGGGGTCGGCCCAGACGTACCAGTCGCGCTTGGCTGACGTCTTGGACGACCGGGAGTCGAGGAACCACGGGTGCTGGTCGCTGGTGTGATTTGGCACGAGGTCCATGAGGACTCTGATGCCTCGACGACCAGCCTCGGCCACCAGACGATCGACGTCTTCGAGGGTGCCCAGGTCGGGCTCGACGGCGCAGAAGTCCGAGACGTCATATCCCCAGTCAGCATTGGGTGACACCGTGATGGGAGAAACCCAAAGGCCGTCGACACCCAGCCATTGCAAATGGTCCAGATGTTCGATGATGCCGGTCAGATCGCCCACGCCGTCTCCGTCGGAGTCGGCGAAGGATCGGGGATAGATCTGATAGAGGACAGCCGACCGCCACCAGGGCTCGCTCACGCGTGCCGCCACGAGATCATGGAGCGGTCCGCCAGGGCCTGAACGTTGTCAACCTGTCCACCGGGATGCCTGAAACACGCCTCATCCAGCCGCAGGGAGAGGCTTCCAGGACTGGACGACGACCCAGCAGCGACCCTGCGGCGGCAACTTGCCGGCGGGGATCTTGCACTGGCTGCTGGGTGGGTTGTTGTCGTGCAGACTGACCACCCGGTATTCAGTCGGGCCAGCGAATTTGTCCGGCCCGTAGGTCAGGACCGGCGAGAATCCGCCCTGGAAGTTCTTTATGCGCGACATCGCCTCGACGAAGGTACGCCGGTTGAGATCCTTACCCGCCATGGTGGCGGCCTGGGCGAAGAGGCGTATCTCCTGGCACCATCCCTGCACCGGTCCCTGCTCCTCGATGTCGTCGTTCTCGTTCCCCTTGGGGATCTGCGGGTAGGCCTTGTGCCACGTCGTCCAGCAACTGCGTACGCCCGGGTCATAGCCGCCATCGGATTCCGGCCGCGGATCGTCAATGCCGCCCAGCGTCTCCGCCGTCACACCCTCCTGACCGTTGAGAGCCTTGTCGTAGGTCTTCCCGATGAGACCGAGCCCGACCTCGAGCTCGGTCTCGTAGTCGCTGAGGATGAGGGTGGGGAAGTACTTCTGCGCTGTCTCGGCAGTGATGTAGGGATCGAAGGCGTTTTCCGGCAGCAGGGGAATCACCGAATCGATACCGGATGCCTTGAGCCGCTCCACCGCCAGTGTGGCATCGGAGTCGGTGCTGGCGGTCTCGCCCAGATCGGCCGAGATCGTCTCAATCTGAGGGGTTATGCCGATCTTCTTCAAGTCTGGCAACAGGTACGAATTGAGCGCGTCCTGGTCACTTTCCTGGTCCGAGACCACGACGCCGACCTTCTTGCCCGCGCCGAGCCGGCCCGAGCTTTTGCCCCAGCTCACCGTGGCGGCCAGGATCTGCGCGTCGTCGGCCCCCGTCCACCACAGGTAGGGGGAGCCGAGCGTCGTCCAGTTGGTGGTCGTGGTCCACTGGGAGAGCAAGGGGGTATGGCCCTCCTGGGTGATGCAGAGTTGGTTGTCCTCGGCCCAACCGCCGAGGCCGTCGAGAACGGCGAACACCGGAGGACTGCCCTGGGTCCACTGCTTGCACAGCGATCGCTGCTCGGCTTCATTGGTGGGATCGAAGTATTGGATCAGCGGGTGGATCTTCCGGCCGTTGATGCCACCGGCCTCGTTGATCTGGTTGACGAAGAGGTGGATGGCCTTGACCTGCTCGCCGTACTCGGCGTCAGAGGCGATCTCGAACTCTCCTTCGATGCTGCTGAACGAGACCAGCGGGAAGACCACATTGATGGTGGTCGCCGTTACGCCAAGCGCGCTCGTGCTGGCCTTCGTGACCGGGGTCGGGCTGCTTGCGCCGCTCGGCGTGGCGGCGCCGAGCGTCAGTGCTCCCCCGAGGGCGGCGATAGCTGCACCAGCCCGCAAGAGGGCGGTCCCTCGCCGCACCACCCGTACTGCCTCCCGGTCATTCGGATTTCGCATCCCCCCCCATTCCAGTGCACCACGCCTGAACTCGTGGCCGTACGAGCGTCGACATTACTTACCCGCGGCTGCGTCAACCCGCAAGGCGGCGCTCACCCCCGGGGTTTCGAGAGACCTGCCGGGCCAATCGCGGGGACTCGGAGCCGAGGAGTACCGCGAGATCGAATTGTCTTGCCCGTACTTCGGCACGTTCTCCCGGAGAACTTGACAAATAACGTTTGCACCTGCAAACTAATACTTGCATGCGGACACCCCACCAATCACACCCGCGGGCTGTCTCGGGAGATGAGCTTCTCGGAGTGCTGCAGGCGTTAGCCAACCCACACCGACTCCGGGTTCTGAGGCTGCTCCGCGGGGGCCGGAACTACGTCAGCCAAATTGCACGCGAACTCCAAATCAGCAGGCCCCTGCTGCAAATCCACCTGCGAAAGCTCGAGCAGGCCGGATTGGTTTCGTCAGCACTGGAATTCTCCGAAGACGGCAAGTCGATGAAGTTCTACGACGTCACACCATTCTCTTGGAACCTCACGCCAGACCTCATCGCAACAGCAGCAGCGACGCTGACCGTCGCCAACAGAGAAGGAGAAAATGGACATGGTTGATAGCGGAATGTGGTGGACCTTTGGTTCGTTGGCATTTGTATTCTTGTTCGTGGCGGCCATTTTGTGGCCGGTGACCTCAATCTGGAAGGCCCGGGTGGGAGTCAAGAAAGAGCAGGAATACCGTGAGCTCTCCGATCGCTCGGTGCGATCCCTCGAAGGAAGCGAGAGAGAGGTTCGAGAGCTCCGGTCCACGGTGACAACGCTGAGTGGACGCGTTGAGGTTCTCGAGAAAATGCTCGCCGAGGTTGATTGAGGCGCTATGCGGTTCTGAGCTCCGAATCTGCGGGAGGTCCGTCTGCAGCCACCGGCGTGACTCGAACAGGTGCGACCAATGCTTCGTCGGCTGATACATCCTCCAGCGTCCTCCCTGCTGGCTCTGGGAGCACAGAGGTCACGGAGAACCCGAGCACGGCCGAGGCGCCTGCCACGGCCAAGAGGCCACGCAGACCGATGTGGTCCTGGAGAACCGGCACCAGAAACACCCCAACGAATGCCCCTAACTTGCCAATACCTGCCGCGATGCCGTGGCCGGTCGTTCGCATGCTGACCGGGAACACTTCCGAGGGCAATACGAACGTGGTCATGTTCGGGCCGAACTGAATGAAGAAGTAACTCAGACCGAGGATTGCCAAGAATGGGGCCACGTGCTGCGTAAGAGCAGGGACGATGGCCAGCACCACGAAACACAACGCCATGACGGAGAACCCGAGGAACTGCAAACGCCGGTGGCCGATACGGTCCATCTTGGTGACCGCCAGCCAGTAGCCCGGTAGGGCAAAGATCACGAACATGCCGAGCGACCACAACAGCTTCGTCTCAAGGGTCGCGGTGGGATTGACCTCTTTCAAGATGGCAGGCAACGACAACGTATTCCCGTAGTAGGCGTAGTCGAACAGGAACCACGCTCCGGCGGTGCCCACTATGAGTTTGAGCATGCGACGGTTGGACAGGAAGCCGCGAAGCTGTAAGCGCGCCGGGGCGGCATCAGAATCAGTGGGCTGGGCAATAACGCCGCCGGAAAAACGCTCCAGATCTTGTGCCGCCCTCGCCGATTCACCCTGCACCTGAGCAAGGTACCGAGGTGACTCGGGCATTTTGGAACGAAGGTAGACGACAGCGGCGGCCGGTACGGCCCCGAGGCCGAGCAGGATGCGCCACGTCAACCCGTCGCCGATACCCGAAGACAAAAGCAAGAGAGCGATGAGCGGTCCGACAATCAAGCCCAACGCCTGCATGGAAAACACGAGGCCGACCAGTCGACCCCGGTCCTGGCGGTTCGAGTACTCGCTCATGAACACCGCCGAGACCGGGTAGTCGCCGCCAATGCCCAGGCCGAGCACCAATCGAGCTATTACCAGGAGTATGAAGTCCGGGGCGAAGGCCGAGGCAACCGCCCCGAAGATCATGATCACGGCCACGGTGACGTAGACCTTCTTGCGGCCGATCACGTCGGCGATACGGCCAAAAGTGAAGGCACCAATGAAAGCGCCCAAGATCGCCGCTCCGGTGACCCAACTGGTCTGGAGCGTACTGAGATGCCATTGCAACGCCACCAGGGCGGCCGCCGTGCCGATCACGAAGAGGTCATAGGCATCGGTAAAGAACCCGACTCCTGAAATGATGACGGTGCGGCGGTGAAATTTGCTCGCTGGAGCCTCGTTTAGGAGGTCGGTAACCGTTTGACCTGGGCCGGGGTGGCGTGCCTCGGCGTGTTCCGCCGGCGTGCCCCGGGTGGTGATCTTTCCTGCTCGCGTTGAAAGCACGCCCAACTCTTGCTGCCCTGGGTAATTCCCAGACCATCTAAAGATGAACGTTACGCGAACAAAACGCGAATTCTTCGTTATCTATCCAGCTAGCGTGCGGTGGCGATGGACCCGGCACCTGAACAACTTGACCCCATCGAAGCCCGAGTGATCCAGCTGTTCGCCTTGGTGTCAGAAGCCCTGGCCAGAGCCACGGAGGCGTTGTTGGGCAATGACGCCTCCGTGGGATCAGGCGTGGTCGAGGGCGACCAAATGGTGGACGATCTCACAGCCGAAGTGGAGCTGATGGTCTGGCAGCAGATCGACGAAACGACCAATCCGAGCGATTCCCTGCGACACCTTGTGGGAATCCTCCTGATCTTGCCCGAGTTGGAACGGAGCGGAGACCTGGCGGAGCACATCGCCCAGCGAGCAGTCAGCAACCTCGGCGCCCAAATGAGCCCACTCAGCCGAGGCATTGTGCAGCGCATGGCCGAAGTCGCCCTGGAAATGTGGCGTGACGCCGCCGATGCGTATGCGGATCGATCTGCGCAGTCAGTGTCGTTGCATGAAGATGACGAGGAGATAGATATCCTCCACGACAGGTTGATCGGGGAAATTGCAGCCGAGACCATGCCCACGGCAATCGGTGCTCAAGTCACCTTGTTGGCCCGTTTCTATGAACGACTGGGTGATCATGCTGTCAATCTTGCTCGCCGAATTGAGATGTTGGACCCGATCAATAAGTCGGACTGAATCTTCCCTATCAGGCGAGCACCGCGGGTCGGAACCGATCAGGCTCCCCCGGGATGCTGCCCGGTCCGGCGTCGGAGATCCAGAAGTCGCAAATCAAGTACCCGCCGTCTGCGCAACACCAGAGGCGATGGCTGTGATCAGCGGCGCTGCGTGGATCAGCTCGCAGCGTCGGTGTCCACGATGAGCACCGAGCACGGTGCGCCATGCGCAACGGAATTCGGGATGCTCCCGAGTACACGTCGGACTCCCTTCATTCCCTTGTTCCCGACAACAATGAGGTCTGCCTCCACCCGTTCTGCGGTTTGAACGATCGCGTCGACTGGGTCACCGGAGGCTGCGTGAACTACCGGCTTGAGCCCCTGCTGCTCAACGATTCGAGACAATCCATCGAGGAGGATGTCGGCCGGGTGGACGGTGCTCGCCTGGCGGAACTCCGCAGGGAGGTCCTCCATACGAACCGATTTCGGATCGTAGGCCGTCACAATATGAAGCACTCCACCCGTCAGTCGCGCGATACCGGCAGCAGCCATCACGGCTTGGAGGGCCGTCAGAGAGTCATCGGCCCCGACGACCACATTGTTGAACACGTTTCCCTCCCTCTAGAAGCCAGATCCTTCGACTTTCCGTAACACTGTAACTACCAGCGGTCGTTCTCGCCGGTTTGACGGTCCTGGTGCTTGTCTATGGTCTCAGGTCACCGACTACACACAAAAGTGCGAGAGATCTCAACGTGACGCCGGATCGCCGGCCGGTAGTGCGGTCGGGGGAGCGCCAAAGCACAGGGATACTAAAGGGCGCCACACGGCGGGTGGGTGACGATAGGCGGGATGGCTCGCCGTTGGCCCTGACGACTCCCTGGTGGCCTAAAGCTCCGGTAGGGCAGAATCTCAACATGGCGCTGCCGACCGGGACGGTCACCCTCCTCTTCACCGATATCGAGGGGTCGACCCGGCTCTGGGAGCAACACCCTGAAGCGATGGCAACGGCCTTGGAGCGCCACGACGCCCTGATGCGCACGGCGATCGAGGAGGCTGGGGGTTACGTCTTTAAGACCGTGGGAGACGCCTTTTGTGCCGCCTTCGCCTCGGCCAAAGAAGCGGTGGTGGCGACCGGGGAGGCCCGGCGACAACTGCACGCCGAGACCTGGCCCGGCGACGCCGTCCTGCGGGTGCGAATGGCCCTTCATACCGGCGAGTGCGAGGAGCGCGACGGCGACTACTTCGGTCCGGCCGTCAACCGGGTCGCCCGGCTCGAGGCCACGGCCCACGGCGGCCAGGTGGTGGTGTCCCAGGCCACCGTGGTCCTAGTCCGCGATCGCCTGCCCTCCGGAATGCACCTGGTCGACCTCGGTTCTCACCACCTGAGGGACATGGATCGCCCCGAGCAGGTCTTCCAACTGACGATGGACGGAGTTGCGTCGGCGTTTCCGCCCCTTCGTTCTCACATCGAGGACCCCGCTGGATTGGCCAATCCGACCAACCTGACCCAGCCGGTTTCGAGTTTCGTGGGGCGGGACACCGAGGTGGCCGAAGTGATCAAGCTCATCGGGAACAACCGCCTCGTAACCCTCACCGGTTCGGGGGGCGTGGGCAAGACACGATTGGCCATAGAAGTCGGTCGTGCTGTGCTCCCCGACAGCTCAGACGGGGTCTGGATCTCGGAGTTGGCTGCCGTATCCGATTCCGCGTTCGTGGCCTCGGAGATGCTGAGTGACTTGGGAATCGGCGAGCAGTCGGGACACGAGTCGGTTGCCACGTTGGTCGAAGTCCTCTCCACGCAGAGTCGTCTGGTCATCCTCGACAACTGCGAACAAGTGCTCGACGGCTGTGCTGCCGTGGCCGATGCCATCGTGCGAAACTGCCCCGAGATCCGACTGCTGTCGACCAGTCGGGAGCCGTTGCGTATCGAAGGTGAGGTTATCTACCGGGTGCCCTCCCTCTCCCTACCGCCCGAGCAGGTTGACGACCGGACCCATTTGGCGGGATCAGGTGCCGTCGCCCTCTTCATCGAACGAGCGACGGCGCAAGCCTCTGGGTTCGAAGTTACTGATGACGACGCCCCGCTGGTCGCCGCCATCTGTCGACGGCTCGATGGAATGCCCCTCGCCTTGGAGTTGGCCACGGCACGTCTCCGGTCGATGTCCCTGGCCAAACTGCACGACCGTCTGGAACACCGCTTCGGGCTGCTCACGGGAGGAAGCCGGGTGGCGCTTCCCCGTCAACAAACACTCCAAGGGATGGTGGACTGGTCTTTTGACCTGCTCTCGGGCCCCGAGCGAGCGCTGTTCAGACGGACTTCAATATTCGTCGACGGGTTCGATCTGGAGGCAGCTGAAGGGGTGTGCGCTCTTGACGACATCCCAGACTGGGACATCGCCGACCTCTTGTCGTCCCTCGTCGACAAGAGCCTGGTAGTGGCGGAACAGCGGGGTACCGAAGTCCGCTACCGGCTCCAGGAGACATTGCGCCAATACGGAACGGAGAGACTCGCCGAAGCTGGCCAAGGCGACGCGAGCGAGGCAAATCTGGCTGCCAGTGCTCACGCTCACTATTACATGGCGTTCGCTGAACTCGCCGCGCCCAACCTGGAAGGTCGTTCGTACAGCCAATGGATGGGCCGCCTCGACGTCGAGGATCTGAACCTTCGAGCGGCATTCAACTACGCCCTCGCCGCGCCCGAAGGAGCAGACCGGGTCCTTGAACAGTTCTGGTCCGTGCGGCGCTACTGGCGGGAGGCCCGCCTGCCTGCTCAGGTGCTCGCGATCCTCGAACAGGCCCTTGACCACGTCGGGTCGGGCATCACGCCCACTCGTCTGAGCCAGGCTCTTTATTGCAAGTGCCTACTGGTAAATCATGTCGATCGCCGGCTCGCACTCGAAGCGATCTCGGACGCACTCCCGCTCGCCAGGCAAGCCGGGAACCAATCGCTGGAGGCCGAGGTGCAGTCCAGATACTCCAGGTCTCTGTCCGATAACGGAAATGACCAGGCGGCACTTGAGTCAGGAGCCGAAGCGGTGGCGTTGGCCCGGCAGATCGATGATCCCGTGGTCCTCGGCATGGCCCTCTTCCAGTTCGCATCTGTGCTGGATCAAGCAGGCGATGCGGGTGCCGAGGTCGTCTACCTCGAAGCGCTTGCACTGGTCGAGCGCTCCGAGGACCACCAAACTGAAAGACATTTACGCAACAATTACGCTCTCGTCCTGATCGACCAAGGCAACCTTTCCGATGCCCGGCGTCACTTGAGGGAGGCGCTCAACCTGGTGGGAAACGAGTTGGGTGCTCGAACGATGACCATGTACAACAACCTGGGCTGGGTACTGCTCCAGGAAGGCGATCCTCGGGGATCTGCGTCGTACCAATCCGATGTACTTCGGTCGGCTCGACTCACCGGTATTACTTGGATGGTTCCGTACACTGTCTTGGGCCTGGCGTGCTGTGCCACGCAACTCGATGAGACCGAGCGTGCCGCCCGGTTACACGGCGGGGCGGACGCGCTGCTCTTGGCGAGTTCAGACCAATGGGAGAGTCTCGAGGGGCGAATAAGGGAACGCGACATCACGGTCCTACGTGAGTGCCTCGGTAACGACTTTGAGCGCCTGTATAGCGAGGGAGGGGCTATGTCCCACGACGAGGTTATCAAGCTGGCTCTTTCCGGCAACTGACGTCAGCAAGGAAGCCGATGACCCACTCGGTTTGGCATGTTGGCGGAAGTGTCCCCAAACGCGCGTCTCGCCACCAGGTGGGGCGCGTCACCAAAACTCTCGACTCACCGTAACCCCGAAGCGGTAAGGCTATGCCGTGGGCGGCTGTCCTGGCGCAGACTTTTCAACGTCGAGACCGGCTGCCTTGGTCAGAGCTGCCACATGCAGATGAAGATCTTGAAGCAGAGCCGTGTCCGACTTCACTCTGGTGGTCAAGTCGGTGTTCTCCTGAATGAGAGTACTGAGCCCCTTCTCTAGCGTCTCAATCTGAGCAAGAGTGTCCTCCAAGTTGCGTTCGGAACGGTTCGATGACGCTCCAACGAGAAACCCGATATACAACTCGGCCACGGTGGTGACCAGGTTGAGCGGGAAGTTGTACCCAGTACTGGTAAACCAAGCGGGAAGAAACGTGCCTCCCTGGATGCTCTTGGACGACGATAGGGCGAAGAGCAACGTCCAACCGACCACGAGCACGATCCAGATGGCGATATTCAGTGGCGTTCCCATGCCATAGCTGACCTTGTCGGCTATCCGCTGAAAGACCGGTTCCTCGCTCGGATCCTTCACCTTCTTGGGTTTGTATGCCTTACGCCGAACACCCATCGGACCTCGAGTGTTCGCGTCACTTTTCAATTGTGGCATCAGTACTTGTTCGGCCATCTCGGCTCCTATCGGCTGGAGGATTCGCTCGTTCAAGTCTTACTGACCATTGACTCCTATTTTCGTGATGACGGTTGCCATCAGGAGATTGGACATCATGCTGTCAGCCCGGAATTGCTCCCGTGACTTGCCTCAATGATCCATCGCCGCTTCGCTACTTCGCGTGAACTTCACGAAGCGCGCGTGTCCCGACGAATGCGTCGCTGGGCGGCTCACCCGAGCCCCTCTGGCCGGCTCCCGACGTCCGAGTGTTCCGTGCCATCCCCGGCCGTACCGGGCGTAGGGACTTGTCGACCTGCGAGGCGCCGTCTAGACGGTTCTTCCACGGGTGCCTACAAGTCATCCTTCAGCTGGGTACCATCCCTTCCGCCGCTCGTTGGGGCTATCGTTGGAACGGGTCGTTACTGGCGTCTGGGTGGAGCACCACCGGGGATCGACCTGCCGGCAATGCGCCGGAGAGAGCCGTGCGCCTGGGCGAACATTTGATGTCGTCCGAAGGAGCGCGTGATGCCCGATCCAGCTGTCGCGATTGCCTATCGATCGGCGCTGGAGGTGATCACTGCCGCCGAACCAGATGTGGCTGAGGCCATCATCGGTGAGCTGGAGTCACAACGGCGCCAGTTAAAGCTCATCGCCTCCGAGAACTACGCCTCGCCGGCCGTGCTGCTCGCCATGGGTAACTGGCTTTCCGACAAGTACGCCGAGGGCATCCCCGGCCATCGTTTCTATGCCGGGTGCGAGATGGTCGACCGGATCGAGACGTTGGCTTCCGACCATGCCAAAGCGCTCTTCGGCGCCGCGCACGCCTACGTTCAACCTCATTCTGGGATCGACGCCAACCTCGTGGCGTACTGGGCCATCCTTGCCCACCGAGTCGAGCAGCCTTTTCTCGACGAGGCTGGAGTGGGTCACGTGAACGACCTCGATCCCGTGAGCTGGAACCAGCTGCGTGACAAGCTGCACTCCCAGCGCATGATGGGCATGGCTCTCGACGCCGGCGGCCATCTCACCCATGGGTTCCGGCCCAACATCTCGGGGAAGCTCTTCGATCAGGCCAGCTACGGGGTCGACCACACTTCAGGACTCCTCGACTACGGCGCCATCGCCGCGCAGGTCGGGGAGTTCCGTCCGCTCGTCCTCGTGGCGGGGTATTCGGCCTACCCCCGGAACCCCAATTTCGCCATCCTGGCCGAGATCGCCCACGACGTCGGGGCCACGTTCATGGTCGACATGGCCCACTTCGCTGGGCTGGTGGCCGGCAACGTGCTTGTCGGTGACCTCGATCCGGTGCTCCATGCCGATGTCGTGACCACTACCACCCACAAGTCACTGCGCGGACCTCGGGGTGGGCTGGTGTTGTGCACCGAGGAATACGCACCTTACGTAGACAAAGGCTGCCCGATGGTCCTCGGCGGCCCGTTGCCCCACGTGATGGCGGCCAAGGCCGTTGCTCTGTCCGAGGCTCGCCAGCCCTCATTCGCAACTTATGCGACCCAGATCGTGGACAACGCTCGCGCGCTCGCCGACGGACTGTTGGGCCGAGGAGCACATCTCATCACCGGAGGAACTGACAACCACCTTGTCCTCCTGGACGTGGCTTCCAGCTTCGGCCTCACCGGCCGTCAGGCCGAGGACGCTCTGCTCGACGCCGGCGTGGTCACCAATCGCAACTCGATACCAGGTGATACCAACGGTGCCTGGTACACCTCAGGCATTCGGCTCGGCACACCGGCGCTGACCACACTGGGATTCAGTCCAGACGAGCTGGACGAGGTCGCCGACGTCATAGTCACCGCACTACGAGCCACGACACCCGCGACATCCACAGCCAAAGCGAAGTACGAGATCGATGCTCGGGTTGCCCAAGTCTGCCGAGACCGATGCGCCGATCTGCTCGCCCACCACCGCCTGTATCCGGAAATCGAACTGTAAACCTACGCCGCACGGAACAGTACGCACACCGTCCTGTAGCGGGATCCATCAGCGGTCACCGTCAGTGCCAGCTCTTCCTTTGAGTCTCCACGATCGGCCTCAGGCCGTTTGATCTTGGTGATCGAGCGCGCGTCCGCCTCTCGGCTCCCTCACCGCTTGGCTCCCGTTTATGCTCATTCTCGTGGCCGATGTGATGTACAACACAGCAATTGACGCCCATGGTCGATCGAGCGATCAACCGACCCACTGGCTCTCATGTCGAAAACTCGCGTCGTTGCGTCAAAGGGCCTGTCAAAAATGAGGAGACCCATTGTCGGAGTTTCTACCTCGTCGGCTTGCGCAGCGTGGGGCTCGTGGATCAATACGCCAGCAACTATTCTTCCGGAGACCTACACAACTCGGATCGTCGAGGCGGGCGCATCTCCGGTGCTTCTGTTCTCAGGATCTAACCCCGATTACATTGTCGACCTCCTCGACGGGATCGTCTTAGTCGGAGGTCCAGACGTCAGCCCCGAAACCTACGGCGCAGTGCCGGAAGCTTCGACGCAGGTTCCCGATCACCGCCGGGACTCCTTTGAATTCGCGCTCGTCGTCACTGCCACACAGCGCGACCTACCACTCCTGGCAATCTGTCGAGGCCTGCAGGTGCTCAACGTCGTACGTGGCGGAACCCTGCACCAACACCTCCCCGATGTCGTCGATCACGAGCGACACTCTCCCGGTCCCGGCCTCTATGGAGAAACCAGGGTGGAATTCGAACGGGGATCCACACTGGCTCGCTTGCTCGGCACGACCACGAGAATCGTTGATTGCTACCACCATCAGGGCATCGATCACCTTGGTGAAGGTCTCGTTGTTGCCGGCCGCGCCAACGATGGCGCGATCGAGGCTATCGAGGACCCCTCGTTGCGATTCATGGTCGGTGTCCAGTGGCACCCTGAGGTGCGTGGTGACGCCGCCCTCTTCCGCTCCTTCGCCGAGGCTTGCGCCGGCGAAACGGAACCGTAGGGCCCTTGAAGATATCAGTGCGAGACCGCTGTCCCCGTTTCTTGTTCCTCACGGACAAAAAGCCGCTTAGCCGACGTGAGCATCGACGAACATGCGCCTTCGAACGTTCCTGACGTAGGTGCTACGTCGGCGTAATCACGGCCGACGGCGACCGTGAGGTAGCGCTCTGAGACTCGTCGATTGTGCGTTGGATCAAACGCGATGGCCGAGGGACCATTTTCATCAGCGAGAAGAACTTCGACCCAGGCGTGCGACCCACCTTCGCCCACCATATGGCCCGAGACGTAACGGGCCGGAAGACCAACGGAGCGACAGAGCGCAATCATAATGTGAGCAAAGTCTTGACATACCCCGCGTCCACCTCTCGCCGCCTCCGATGCGGTGGTGCGCACTGACGTCGTGCCGTAGCCGTATTCGATTGCCGCATGCGTCCACGAACAGATCAGGGCCGCCAGCGATTCCCCCGATGCACCCCGGGCGATGTCCGCAGCAATCTGGCTGAGTCGGCGATCGGGCCGAGTGAGCTTGGTCGGCGCCAGATAACGGATATCAGCGAGCGCAGTGGGGCACACCGATGAGCGGCCCGAATTGGGGTGAATGTCGACGTCGGCCGAGGACATGAAGGAAACGGTTGACTCGACCGAGTCAAGGGTGACCGTCACTACATCGTTACCGAAACCGTCTGGCGACAGCGAGCTCACAGCGAGAGCATCCTCGACGGCTATTGAGAATGATCGGCGCCGTTGGCCTCCGTGAACCCTGCGAGGTGCGACCACGAGCCGCTCGCGGACATTGTGTACGGTGGATTCATACGAGTATCGGAACTGTTGCTCAATGCGGTATGCGACGACGTCGTCGCTGGTCACTTCACTCAGCATAAGGGACTTCATCAGCCCAGACCTTCATAGAGACGAGGGTTGGGCCTCCCCACGTCGTCACCATCGCCGCGTCAAGGGCGTCACGTCCTCGGGCAATTGCGACTCGGCCGATCCTCGGCTCGTCGTTACGAGGATCGAACGGCCACCACTGATCTCCGAGCCATGCTTCAAACCACGTGCAGAAATCCATCGGCAGATCGGGAGGCTCAACACCGATGTCCGGGAGGTATCCCGAGACGTAGCGGGCGGGGATGTTGAGGGCGCGGCACAACGTGATGCCGAGGTGGGTGTAGTCCCGACAGACGCCCTGGCGCGATTCGAAGACATCGAGCGCCGTGGTCCTTGAGTCGCTGGCACCGACTTTGTAGGAAATAGCATTGTGCACCCAAGCCGTGACAGCGAGCACCCTCTCGGCTCCCACCTTGGTGGAGCCGAACAATGCCCACGCCGACTCGAAGAGGGCGTCAGGCCAGCAAAAGCGGCTCGGCAACAAATAGAGGAATGCCTCGTCAGGGAGATCGACGATCGCCACCTCTTGGGCGGTCAGATCTACCGCGTCATCATCGTCGGGAACATCGAGTGTGGCGTCGTATCGGAGCGTTGACGATCCAGCCGGGATTGTCAGACGATCGCACTGGTTGCCGTAGGCGTCGAGATAGGTCTGCACCGAAGAGGGCGGTTCCCATGTCTCGTGCACCGCACGATGAGATCCTTCCGCACGAGGACGAATCTGCCAAAGCGACGGGCACGCTGTCTCGGCCTCATAGGCGAACTCGCACCCGACCTGCACCAACATGCTCTTAGTTTGTTCGACTTACGTGAACGGACAATGACTATTTCATGTCCGGGGCGTGAACTGATAACGGCCATTCGTCGCCCTCCGTGACGGGCCACAGCCGGATCCGGGGAGTCCCGCCACTCGATGCCCCGGGCCGAGTCAAAGGTTCCCACGACGTGGAGCTAGGTTTCGAGCGCCGCGGGCCCGAGTTGGAAGGCTCCCGTCGAGTCTCGTACTTTGGCATACATGATGTCGAACACCTTGCGCGACGGATTCCTG
>Ga0302326_10006854_pt1 | contig 25442 bp, 24 predicted proteins | sample Palsa_T0_3_FD_202264 | JGI IMG/M metagenome (GOLD analysis project Ga0302326, IMG submission 202264) | Peat permafrost microbial communities from Stordalen Mire near Abisko, Sweden - Palsa_T0_3 | ecosystem: Environmental > Terrestrial > Soil > Palsa > Peat permafrost | place: Sweden: Abisko... | reverse complement strand
GACGCCACGAATGATCAGCGGCCACCAGAAATCCCCGGTCCCGGATTGCAGGGTGGACCCGTACAGCATCCAGCAGAAGATGAAGAAGAAGATAAACCCGCCTGCCGAGAGGAATTGAGCCGGGACTCCTTTCTTTAGCATATTTCCCACAAATGGCATACATACGATGGTCGCCACCCCCCCCGGCAGCAGGATCAATCCTGTTTGTTTGGCCGTGAAGCCGAGCAGGCTCTGGCAGAATACCGGAAAGATGAACGTCGAGCCATATAGGGCGACACCCAGCGCAAAAGAGGTAAAGATGCCGATACTAAAACTTCGGTGCCGGAGGATCTTGAAGTTCACCACGGGGAAGTCGATACTCACTTCCCTCCAAATGAAGCAGACGGCCGAAATGATCGTAGTAAAGATCAGGGCCGTGATCCACCAGGTTTGCGTCCAGTCCTTGTCTTCTCCTTTCTCCAAAACAACCTGCAAGGCCCCGACACCCAGGGCCAGGAAGAGGATACCCCACCAGTCGACCCGTTTACCCTGCCCATATTTCGGGGATTCCCGAACAAAAGTAGACACGCAAAATGCAGCGATACAACCCACTGGAATATTGACATAGAAGATCCACTGCCACGAAAGATTATCGGTGATCAATCCACCCAGCGTCGGCCCCACGGTAGGACCGACGACGGCGCCAAGACCAAACAATGCGGTAGCCATCCCCACTTCCGAAGGCGGCCAGGTTTCCAGCAGGATAGCCTGTCCCGTGGAGATCAGGCCCCCGCCCGCGAGCCCCTGGAGCAGGCGGAAAGCGATCAGCATATCGAGACTATTGGCGTTCCCGCACAGGAACGAGGCGATCGTAAATATCAGGATCGAAGCAAGGAAATAGTTCTTTCTCCCAAAACGGTCCCCAAGCCAACCTGACATCGGCAGGATGATCACATTGGCCACCGCGTATCCCGTAACGATCCAGTTCGCGTCTTCCAGGGTAGCCCCCAGGTTGCCCATGATATTGGGCAGGGCGACGTTAACGATCGTCGTATCGATCAGTTCCAGCAGCGCAGCGGTGATCACCGTAAAAGTGATGATCCATTTTCTAAAGCCATGTTCTGCCATAAAAAAGAAATTAAATGAGTACTATCGGATCTCCTACCTGGTATGGACCGTGACGTCTACACTCATCCCCGGGTGCATCTTATGCAGCACGGAAGAGTCGGCATCGATATGTATCCTTATGGGTACACGCTGAACGACCTTTACGAAGTTACCAGTGGCATTGTCCGGCGGAAGCAGCGAGAATTTCGCACCCGTCGCGCCGGAAAACGATTCGATCGTCCCGGGAATGACCTGTTTGTCAAAGGCATCTACGCGGATATCCACCTTCTGGCCCAGCTGGATGTCGCTGAGCTGTGTTTCCTTGAAGTTGGCCGTGATATAGATGTCCTCGTGCACGACGGAAAAGAGCGGCGAACCTGCCTGTACCAACTGGCCAAGCTGAATGTTGCGTTTGGAGATGATACCGCTGGCTGGCGCCGTGATCACGGTATAGCTCAATTGCAACTGCGCATACTCCACGTCCGCCTTGCGGCTGTCGATCACCGCCCCGGTGGCAACGGTCTGTTCCCTGCTCGTATTGATCCTTTTGTCGATCACCGGCACCTGGCTCTTTGCGGCATCGAGTGCGGCCTGTGCGCCATCCCGGTCGGCCGTAGCCTCGTCCAGTTGTGCTTTGGTAATGGCATGATCGTTATAAAGATTGTTGTAGCGATCGAAATCCTGGGTGGCCTTCCACAACCGGACCTGGGCCTCTTCGATATTGGCCTTCTGGACCGCGATATTGCTCTGCGACTCTGCAATCTGCGCGCCCTGGGCCGCAACATTCTTCTGCGCCGCGGTCTGCGCGGCCGTAGCCTGATCCAGCTTGATCTTGTAATCCCGGTCGTCAAGCACGACGAGGGTGTCGCCGGCGTGCACGTATTGGTTATCCTTGAAGCGGATCTCCATCACATAACCCGATACACGGGCGATGACCGGGCTGATGTCCCCGTCCACCTGCGCGTCGTCAGTCTGTTCGTGTGACTGCAGAAACACATATTCCTTTATAGTGAAGATCAGCGCACCTATCAGCACGAGGCCGAGTATGATCGGGAATACAAGTTTGCGTGGTTTCTTCTGGGTGTTATTTTGTTCCATATAAATGAGACGATTTTGAAAGCTGTTTAAAAAGTTAGTTTTAGATGTGGATCTTTCCGGTTGATCTCAATACATTGTAATAATCGATCGTGGCTTCGGACTGCGCCAGCTGCAGGTTGATCCGCGCCTGGTACAGTTGGCTCTGGGCATCGATCCGATCGGTGGTCGTCACCAGGTTATTCTGGTATTTCGATTCGGTGATCCGTTCGTTTTCCTGCGCCTGGTCTACGGCTACCTGTTGTAACTTGAGTTTGGCCAGGGCCGCCTGATAGGTGACGAATTGTTTGTGTACATCTTCGTGGATGTCATCCAGGGACTGGTCGCGTTGCGTATTCAGTTCGCGACGCTGTATTTCGGCCTCGCTTTCCTTGTTCTTATTCTTATAAAGCGTACCGATATCCCAGCTGGCGCCGACGCCAAGGGTGATCGGGGCAATCAGGTTATTATGCGTGGGGATGACCTCGCCGGTGGGGTTGATGTAATACATCCCGCCCGTCGCCGAAAAAGTAGGAAGGCGCTGATCGTGCAGCTTCTTCACATTGATGTCAGAGACCCTGGTCTGATACGAGAGATCCTGCAATTCCCGGCGGTTTGCTTCGGCCTGTGTGATCAGGTCGCCGAAGGAGAAGGTCTCGTTGGTCTTGTAGTTCAACGGGGGCAGGATTATCTGGGTACTGTCCGGAAGACCCAGAAGAATATTCATATTGTAATTGGCCACCTGCCGGTTATTCTCCAGCTCCACTTCCGTGATCTGCTGCTGGGATTTCTGGAGCTGGTAGCGGAGGACATCATTTTGAGTAGCGAGGCCCTGGCCCAGGTATTTGGTGATCTGCTGCAGCTTGCTGTCTACGTCCTGCATGTTCTGTGCTACGATCAGCTGATTTTCCAGGATCTCGTCATAATTGAGATAGCTGGCGATCACCAGGTAGATGACGTCATCTTTATCCTTGTCGGCGTCGACCTTGCTCAGTTGCACCATGATATCAGCCGACTGTTTGGCGTATCTGAGCTTGTTGCCAGACCAGATCGGCTCGCTCACGGACGCCGTACCCACATAGGCCGGGAAGTCAAAGGGCAGCTTGAGCGGGTTCTGTGTCACACCGGGGATACTGATCACCCGGGACAGCATCAGGGCGTGGAGATATTGAAAGTTCACCGTCGCATCGGGCAGGAAGGCATCTTTCGCCTGCGCCAGGCGGGTACCGGCCTCGACGATCTTTTGTTGAGATAATTTCAATTGCTTACTGTTCTGGATCCCCAACTGCACGGCCTCTTCCAGCGTCAGCGTTTTCTGCTGCGCAAGAGGTTGTGCACTGGCGACAAAAACAGCAAAAAGTAAGAAGCATAAGACTCCTGCTAACTTTTTTTCCATGTTGTACTTGTATTTAAAACCTTTTTCAATGATTTTTTTCTTCCGCGCAAGCGATCGATCAGCCGTTGACCGGCCCGGTATCGTTCCGGATGTCCAGATGGGCCCTCAGCACATGCTTGAGATGCGCCTTCAGCCGAACGGACAGTTTTGCACGAAATACTTCATCGTCTGCGTCTTCTCTTATGGCAAGAATGTTACAGCTATAGGTCCGGGATTGGGTGTACGAGGAGATGGTGCCCATGATCGTCCCCACCGTCATCGGTATGTCTACCTGGCGGAACAACTTCTTTTGCTGGCCATCCGTAATGATCCGCGTGATCTGGTCCAGGTTGCGCATCTTGAGCGCGATGATCTTTTCCTTGATCTCATCGGAACGCACGGCCGTGGTTTCCTGGTACATGATATTGTGAAACGGGAGATTGTTTAGTATCCTGTCCACATAGAATTCCACCAGGTGGTCGATCTTGTCCCAGGGGCTCAGCGACTGGTCCTTGTTCAATTCCTCCAGTATACCATAAGCATATTCAGAACGGAACACGATCAGCGCTTCCAACAGCTTCTCCTTTGAACCAAAATAATAAGAGATCATGGCCAGGTTTACCCCGGCACTTTGCGCGATATCCCGGACCGAAGTCCCATCAAAACCCCTTTCTCCAAAGAGCTGTTCCGCCGCGATCAGGATATGTTCTCTCTTATCAGCCATGTATGTTTTTAAATTGCTCTACAAAATTAAACAAACGTTTGAATTAAACAAACGTTTAATTAGATTTTTTACCGAATTTTCGCCGCCAAAAACAGCGCCCCCGCCGGTTCACGGCGGGGGCGATTTATTAACTTGCTGTTTATCAGTGAATTTACTTCCCTCCGATGTCTTTGGTCCCCTTTGTGAGCACCATACCCGTCATTTTCTTGATGGTATACCAGCGGAAGTTCTGGTCCGCCTCCATCCCTGTCCCATACAGTATCTTGTCGGGTGTATAGATGCGTACCGAGTCATCTGTCGTAAACCGTTCGGTATGCTGGTCCCACCACAAGGTCTTGCAGTGGACCGTATCCCCCTTCAGGAGATTCTTCACGACCACTGAATCTTTGAGAAAGACTTTCTCCTGGTTCTGGAGGTATTTGCCATAGCGCGCATCCAGCTGGCTCTCTATCCGCAGCGTATCGTTGTAAAAGTCCACATGCAGGCTTCTGGGGAACTCGGCATAGGGCGAGTCTGCGCGCGGAATACGCAGCATATACGGCGCCGATAGTTTTCCCTTGACCTTGGCGGTGAGTTTTCCCGCGGCGTCCGTGACGGGTTCGCTCATCATGCTCTCGACACCAAAGACCTCGTCGGGTACGACCTTATGCGGCCCCTTCGGGCCGCTCGCTGCCGCTTTGTCGCCACAAGCAGCCGCCACTACGCAAACCACCAGCAATAATATTACCAGGGTCCTATTGATTAAAGGCACTGATGGCATACAAACCTTTGTAAATTAAATAAGGATCGGCAAATATCTTCTTTTTCAGGTGGCGGGTGAAATATACCGAGTCGCCGCCGCTTAAAAGCACGTTAAAGTTGTCATACTTCTCTTCATAGGCCTCGATGATCCCGTCTACCTCTTTGGCCATGCCGAGGATGACGCCGCTGAGGATATTGGTCCGGGTGTCGTAGCCGGCCAGCGGGAAGTTCCAGTCCGCCTTCACCAGCGGCAGCTTTGCGGTATAAGCCTGCAGGGACTTGAAGCGCATTTCCATCCCGGGCGAGATGCCTCCGCCGACAAACTCCTTGTATTTGTTGACGTAATTGTAAGTGATGGCTGACCCAAGTCCGATCACGAGGTTGTTCTTTCCGGGAAAAAGGGTAACCGCGGCCACCACCAGCGCGAGTCGATCCGCCCCGATAGTCTCGGGTTTTCCTACAGGCGTAGTGACCGGGACCTTTGAATGATGATCCAGCTTATGAAACCGGGTCTTCCGCTGCAGCAGTTCCTCGAGTGCGGGATTGTCCTCTATCACCGAAGACAGAATGGAGCTGTCGGGGTGATACTGATCGATAAGTGCCCGGATGGTCTCTTCGTTGTCGTCCGTCAGCACCCGCTCCTGCGCGAAGGCACCGTCGACGAAGACGGCGCATTTCATGCGGGTATTGCCAAAATCAAAACAAAGGGTCGTATGCATGATCAGTCTTCAAATTTGAAGGAAGATAAGTTTTTAAAATGGCCATTCAATTTTACTCTTTCCTTCAGGGTCTCCATTTCAGCGATGACCGGCAACACCTTTCCGAGATGCCGCTTGATATACTCCTGCCGCTGTTCCTCGCGCAGCAGTCCCAGCAGTTCGTATTCCTGCCCGATGGAAAGACCCACATGGTGGGCGATATCATAACTGCTCAGCTCTTCGTCCGGCTTGTGAAAGTTCTTTTCGATGCTGAGCAGCCGGTGCAGCTCGCGAATGGCATTGACCACTCGCACCATCAGGTCGGGCTTGCCGGGCCCTTCGATATTATCGGGGTAATTGACTATGGCTCCGCTGAAAAGCTTATCGGGCACTGATTTTATCAACTCCAATACCCGGAAGACCTTTAATCCAATCGTCCGGACGTCCATCTCCCCATTGTCATAGGTCTTGACGACCTCTGTGATACGCACCAGCGTGCCCATCTCGTTCAACTTATTATCGATAACCGTGGGAATACCAAACGGCTTTCCCTCGGTGTGGCATTCGTTTATGAGTTGTTTGTAACGCGGTTCAAATATATGCAGGCTCACCGTCTCCCCGGGAAAAACGACGATCCCCAGCGGAAACACAGGGATGAAATTAGTCATGACTACAAAAGTAATTATTTTAATGTTTCTGAAAGGACAGCAGCCTGGCGCTCAGCAGATGCGGGGCTATCCCGCGCATGCAGCCGCAGTCGGCGGTTTTGTGGCAAACGGAGCAATCGCCAGGCCGCACAAAGACCTCGGCTTTTGGGCCTACCGGTCCCCAGCGGCCGGGATGCATAGGGCGTATCGGTGGATAGATGCCCAGGGCGTGAATGCCCAGGGCTGCGGCCAGGTGCAGTGGTCCCGTACTAGCTGCGACGAGTCCGTCGGCTCTTGCCAAAAAGGCCATCAGTTCGCCAAGAGACAACCGGCCGGTGAGATCGGTGACAAAAGGATGATCGCGAAACAATGACTCCATCAGCGCCCCTTCTGCCGCCGTGCCGCTGATAAAGATCTTGAACCGGTCCTGCGGCAACAGATCGATCAGCTGTGAAAAATTGTCCAACCCCCATTCGCGGGCACTTCCGCGCGACTTGGGGTGTAATACCAAATTGAATCGCTCCGGGTCCGGCAGGGCGGCTACAGATGCCGGCAATGGAGGCAGTCGGGTCAGTCCGTAAAAGCCGCCGATCTCGTCGAGTGAGTAATGCTCCCTCGCGCCCAGCGGCACAAGCAGCTTGAGGTTGAGCTGAGCTTCGTGCAGATCGGAATTCTTACGGGAAAGTCTCACCAGCCGGTTGCAGGTCAGCCAGTGATAAACCCGGTTCGTAGTGCCGATGCGTTGGGCCAGACCGGCGCGTTTTGCCAGCGAGGCAATTTGTTTGTCGGGAAACACATGCACGATGATGTCCGCACCTGTGGCGGCCATCGCCTGCGCTGCTTCCGCCGGTGGGAGCGCTTTCCATTCATCCCAGTTCAGGAACTGGTCGATATATTCGCAGGCCGCGACGACGGCTTCGGTATACGAGCGGCCGAGGAATAAAATACGGCAATCCGGATAAAGAGATCGCAACACCCCAGCCATCGGCAGCGTAAGAACCGTGTCCCCGATGGCATCCGTTCGGCTGAGGATAATTGTCGATGGCTTCATCGTTCGGCTTTCTTTCGGCTAATGAAGCTGAAGGCGCGCTTGCGGGCCCGACGGAAACGTACAGCCGCATCCATCCACGAGAGCTGAAGCTTCTCGGCGACGTTGACCTGGAAGGCGCCTTTCTTATAGTAGACAATATCGGTCTTGTCCATAAACCATTTGCCATAGCCCTGCGCACTCATCCACGCAGTTATTTCGCTATGGTAAGGATTGAGATAGCTTTTCCCGTGCATCTCGACGGAGATGATGAGCGGGCGGCTCTTCAGGAAACGAATGACATACCATTCACTTCCTTCCGTATCGACGCTGAGCAGATCGATCGACCCGTCATCCAATTCGTCGAAACGCCGGCATTCCACCGTGAACGTGTCTTCCTGCCTGATATGATAGTTGTCGTTGACCTGCGCGGGGCTATATGGTAAGGTTGATACAAAAGTAGAGGCATTCCTTTGCACAAGCTCCAGCTGACCATGACGATCATAGGCTGCATAGGGCAGCAGCTCGACATTGCCGTAGTCCTGAAAATACGTCCTGATGGCTGCGATGCTTTTGGGATCGGGCTCGACGAGGGTAGTCCTGACCTTGTCTCTCACGATGAAATCCAGGATATTCGACATCTCGGGCAGCCAGACGCCGACCTCGCAGACGTGATCTACTTTTATTTTTTTGGAGAGGAATTTTTTGTAGATTGTTTTTTCCGTACCGGCTCTCATAGGCGGTAAAAGTAACTTTTTTCATTTGATCTTCACCAGCATCTTAAAACAGAACAGGATCTTCCGGACGCGGGAATAGTTCTTGACTGCCAGCAGGAGCCGGTAGTTCGCCAGGAAGAGCCCAACACGCCGTATGTCGTTCAAGGGGGAGAAGTTTCGATAGGAGTCTACTAACGCCCTCAGCAACCGCTTCTGGGGAACCAGCTCATCGGGACAGGCACGGCAATACGCCTCCATCCGGATACGCACCTTTGCCAACTCCTTTCTCTTTTTATCGGCAAATTGCTGCTTCTTCTTTTTTCGTCCGACAACACCAAAGACATTCCCCGCATGCTGCCGGTATTTTACGAGGACCTCGGGCAGGTAGGCGACGCCGCCATACAGGGTTGCGTGGAAAGCCAGCCAGCCGTCGTGCGGCACCTCCTCCCGGAAGGGGCTGGCCTTGTCGAAGAGTTCACGGGTGATGAGTGTGGCATGACCATACATCCGGGAGAAGACGCAAAGCTGTCTGCAGTCGTCAAAAGACTGATAATGTACCAGATCGGAGATCTTTTTTCCAAGCGGGTGGAGATCTTCGCCACAGAGTTCGCTGTCGCAGTAGATCATCGGGAATTGTCCTATGCCCGCAACCATTTTTTCTATCTTGTCCGGCATCCAGAAGTCGTCCTGGTCGCAAAGTGCGATCCAATGTCCCGCCGACAGCGAACATCCTTTTTCAAAATTGCGGATAAATCCCAGGTTGCGTTCGTTGATGACGACCCTTATGCGGGGGTCAAGGGCGGCAAATTCCCGGAGGATGCGGACGGTACCGTCGCTGCTGCCGTCATCGATGGCCAGGATCTCGAGTTGTTTGTAAGTTTGTTCCAGCACGGAACGAAGCTGCTCTTCGAGGTAGCGTTCACCATTGAAAGTGCCGAGAACAACCGAAACGAGGGGATACTCATTCATGATTTTCACTCTTCCACCAACGATACCCGATGATACCGCCGATCGCCAGAGGCGTAAGGGCGAGATAAATGATGCCCTTATTCAGCGCTTTGGCGGGCCGCTCGCCCAATTGCTGTGCGGTACGGGTGCAGATGGAGCATTGGGCCCTGACTACGGGAGGAGTGATCAGGAAGAAGCACAAGACCAGCAGGGCCAGTCTGTGCTTCTTTATCGGACAATTCTTTTTTTTCAGCCGATTCATAACTGCCGCGTTGAATCACAAAATTACGACTATTAGCGTACCTCTTCGGACTTCATCTGCTTTTGGGTCCTCTTTCGCTCATCTTCGTTCAAAATGACCTTCCGCATCCGTATCTTTTTGGGCGTCACCTCGATACACTCGTCCTGCTGGATGTATTCCATACATTCTTCCAGTGTCATCTGCTTTTTAGGGATGATCCGGACGGAGTCATCGCTGCCGCTAGCGCGCATATTCGTCAATTGTTTACCTTCCGTAGCATTTACGATCAGGTCGCCTGGTTTGATATGCTCAGCGATGATTTGCCCTACATATACCTCTTCACCCGGATCGACGAAGAAAGTACCGCGATCCTGCAGCTTATCAATAGAATAGGCTGTGGTCTTTTCCTCGTTCTTTGACAACAGGACTCCATTGCTCCTGCCGGGGATGGGGCCTTTCCAGGGCTTGTATTCCAGAAAACGGTGCGCCATGACGGCTTCACCAGCGGTATTGGTCAGCATATTGCTCCGCAGCCCGATCAATCCGCGGGAAGGGATCTCGAATTCCAGGTGCTGCATGTCGCCCTTGCTTTCCATGATCAGCATTTCTCCTTTACGCCGGGTGACCATATCGATGACCTTACCGCTGAAATCCGAGGGAACGTCCACGACGAGGTTTTCAAAAGGCTCGTGCTTTTTTCCGTCGATCTCTTTTACCAGCACCTGGGGCTGACCGATCGTCAGCTCAAAGCCTTCCCGGCGCATGGTCTCAATCAGGATGCCCAGATGCAGAATACCGCGTCCGAACACCAGAAAGCTATCCGCACTGTCGGTATCTTCCACCCGTAAGGCGAGATTCTTTTCTGTCTCTTTCATCAGGCGGTCACGCAAGTGACGTGAAGTGACGAATTTGCCGTCCTTTCCAAAGAAAGGGGAGTTATTGATGCCGAAGAGCATACTCATCGTCGGCTCATCCACGCTGATAACGGGCAGGGCTTCCGGATTATCAATGTCTGCGATGGTATCGCCGATATTGAACTCTTCCAGTCCGACGACAGCACAGATATCTCCAGCCAATACTTCGGTGGCTTTTTTCTTTCCCATGCCCATAAAAGTGTATAGCTCCTTTACCTTGAGACGTTTAATAACTCCGTTCGCCTGCATCAGCGCTATGTTCTGTCCTTCCTTGATGGACCCGCGGGCCACTTTACCTACGGCTATACGTCCGAGGAAGGAAGAGTAATCCAGGGAGGTGATTTGCATCTGCAAAGGGCCCTCGGCTACTTTGGGGGCGGGTACATATTTCAGGATACCATCCAACAGGGGGGTAATATCTTCACATTTTTCGTTCTTGTCGTTGAACCAGCCATTTTTACCGCTGCCATAAAAGGTAGGGAAGTCCAGCTGCTCATTGGTGGCATCCAGCGTAAAGAACAATTCGAATACCGCCTCATGAACCTCGTCAGGACGACAGTTGGGTTTATCCACCTTATTGATCACTACGATCGGCCGCAGGTTCAGTTGAAGGGCCTTTTGCAGTACAAACCGGGTTTGGGGCATCGGGCCTTCAAAAGCATCTACTAAAAGCAGCACCCCGTCGGCCATTTTCAGCACACGTTCTACTTCTCCGCCGAAATCCGAGTGACCCGGGGTATCTATTACGTTGATCTTGGTATCTTTATATAGTACGGCCGCATTCTTGCTGAAAATAGTGATCCCTCTTTCCCTTTCAAGATCGTTACTATCCATGATCAACTCCCCAGTTTCCTGGTTGTCCCGAAATACATGCGTGGCATGTAAGATCTTATCTACCAATGTGGTTTTACCATGGTCGACGTGCGCGATGATGGCTATGTTCCTGATTTGCATATTCTTATCCTTACTTGAGGGCGCGGGCCCGTGATATATGGCTTGCTATCGTTTTCGGCTCTCGGCCCCTTCTTACCCAAGTGACCCTCGTCCGTTTGGGCGCGCAAAAGTACACCAATTCGCCGGGATAACCTAGCTCATTTGGTCTTGTTAGATAGAAATAACGCAAAAACCATGTAAGAAAGCTATATATTTCGAAAAAAATTATCCTATGCGCAAAAGACGGCGTATCTGGTGGCTCTTGATCCCTGTTCTCCTGATCCTTTTCTATATTGCCGGCCCCCGGCCGGAGAGCCCGGTCTATTCTCAAGTCATGCCGGTTGTCCCGGCCGATCCCGCTGCGCTGGAGGGCTATATCCGTGACGGCGAGGCCCAACACCACCTCAAGCCGGACAATGAGGCGCGTGTCGTCTGGGCCGACTCCTCCAGGAAAAGAACGCCCTATGTCATCGTTTATCTCCATGGCTTCTCCGCTTCACAGGGTGAGGGCGACCCCGTACATCGGTATATCGCGAAGAGATATGGCTGCAACCTCTTTCTCTCCCGGCTCGCCGAGCACGGTATCGATACTTCCGAAGCCATGATCAACCTCACCGCCGACAACTATTGGACTTCCGCTCAACAGGCGCTGGCCATCGCAAAACAACTGGGGGATAAGGTGATCCTTATGGGTACCTCCACAGGCGGCACCCTGGCCCTCCAGCTTGCGGCTGCCTATCCCGACCAGGTTGCGGCCCTGGTATTGATGTCCCCCAATATTGCCATCAACGATCCCAATGCCTGGCTGCTCAATGACCATTGGGGACTCCAGATCGCCCATTTAGTCACCGGCTCCAACTATATCATCAGCAAGGTAGACTACGGTCCGCTTTATCGCCAATACTGGTATCCCAAGTATCGTTCCGAGGCGGTCGTGGCCCTGGAAGAGCTGCTGGAAACGACCATGAACCCTACCACCTTCGGACAAGTAAAACAGCCCGTCGGTCTCTTTTACTACTATAAGGACCAGGTGCACCAGGACAGCACGGTAAAGGTATCCGCCGAGCTCTCCATGTTCGACGAGCTCGGCACCCCCGACTCGCTCAAATACAAGGAGGCTATCCCCGAAGCGGGTACACATGTCATCGGCTCCTCCGTTCTTTCGCATGACGTGGAGTCCGTGAAAAAGGGGATCGTACACTTCCTCACCGATGTCGTGCATGTGCCCGAAGCGACAACGGATAGCGCTGGTAAATAAAATTGACTGATATTTGCGCCGCCCATGGGCCCCGACCCATCGGCCGAGGCTCAGAAAATGGAAAGAAAAATCATCTACCTGATCAATCCCATCAGCGGCACCCGCGGTAAGCGGTCGCTAAGAGAGATGATCCGGCAAAGGACAGCCGAGAAAGGGATCCCCTTCAGTATCCTTCCCACCAGCGCGGAAGGAGATTATACCCATTTACCGGGACTTATCAGGGAAGAGGGCATTACGGATATCGTTATTTGTGGGGGTGACGGGACCGTTAGTGCCGTCGCTGCCGCCTTAAAAGGGTCGAATACACGCATCGGGATCATCCCGATGGGCTCGGGCAATGGGCTCGCCTTTGCTGCCAATATCCCAAAGGATCCCGCCAGGGCGCTGGACATCATTTTTGCAGGAAAGTCCTCCTTGATAGACGGCCTGCTCATCAATGACCAGTTCTCCTGCATGCTCTGCGGTATCGGCCTCGACGGGAAGGTCGCGCATGAATTTGCCGGACAGCCCCGGAGGGGGCTGCAGACCTATATCAGGGTCACCTTGAAGAACTTCTTCACTGCCCATCCCTACCCCTTCAGGCTTTACATTCCCGGTGATGCCAATGGCCGGTCCGAGATCGATGTGAAGGCTTTCTTTATCAGCATTGCCAATGGCAACCAGTTCGGGAACCATTTTACCATCGCCCCAAAGGCAAGTCTGCACGATGGCCTCCTCGATATCGTCGTGGCCAGACAAACAAACCGCCTGGGTTTTTTTGTGTCGGTGATCCGCCAGGTGCTTGGAGGTTACCGCGTCACCGCCAGGCCAACGGAGAATGGGGTGGGAAAGATCCTCTATTTTCAAACGCCAAGCCTGGTGATCAGCAATCCCGGCAGGGCGCCCCTGCACATCGATGGCGACCCCAAGTCATCGGCTGAAGAATTCCGGATCAGCGTCGTCCGGGAAGCCATCCGGCTTATACAACCTTAACTTCTGATTGCGCTGCCCCGTTAGTGCGCCACCGATAGAAATTGCTGGAAGGCCCGCTGGTTATCGCTGTTGTCAAGTGAGCCCGTGATATTGAGCTTCTCCTGTTTTGTGAGGTGAAAATTCAGCGCGGCGCCTGCATCCTCCGACCGCGGTACATATTCAAAAACGAGTTTTCTAAATGAAAAGCCCATTCCGGTCTGCGCCAGGCTCAGCAGGTCGTCCTGGTTGTACTCCTGCATCTTATACCAGTTGTCCTGCAAGAGCAGCAGGGGCTTGGTGATGATCTCGGTAATGTCATTGGATTCATAGGGGTTCTCCCAGCCGCCGGTCTTCCGGTCGCGGATCTGCAGGAGCACGACCCCACTTGTATTCTCCTTCAGCCATTCGCGGAAGGCGTTCAGAAAACGGATGGCATTCATCTCGCCAAAATTGTCGCGGAAACCAGCGTCCATCACATCGATGACCGGTCTGCTGGGCAGCCATACATTGGGTAACACATAGGGAAAGGTCGCATTCATTCGCAAGGCCGTCAGCAAACGGAGATTCATCGGCTCCTGTTTTGCAAACAAGGCCGCAAAGTCAACCGCATCGGGATCCATCGAGGGGATCCGCGTACTATCGAAACGAGGACGCATCAAAAAACTGACAGGTTGCGTGGAGACCACCAGCGCGCGGCTGTCCCGGGTAATGACCGGGTTGAACAACATCAAGGGCATCCGCGCCGCCGCTTCATCGGAAGCGAGGTCTTTCAATTGACGGTTCAGCAAACCGTGGGTATTCTGATCGAGCTTTTGTTCGAAGGCAAACCCGCGGTCCTTTACATATTCATGGCCGTCCACCTCGAATTTCTGGGCGGGAGAAGCAAGGTCCCGGGCTACAAAAGAAGAGAACAGCGTGTTCAGCAGATCCCCGGAGATATCGTCGATGTACCGGCGATCCTGGAGATCGATCGACCTGTCCCCGGCGTCCTTCCGCCGCGACAATTCGCGAAAATATGCGGCGCCTAGCATCCCGCCGGAGGCGCCCGTCATCAGGAAGGTTTTTCGCATGAGCTGTCCTCCGCTAAGACTATCGAGGCGTTGCAGGATACTCATCGTAAAAGTCGCGCTGCGACTCCCGCCGCCGCTGCTGTTCACCAGGAAGAGAACGGGTTTTGGCGAGGACTGCCGCGCCTTCCATTTTTCCAGGATGGCCAGCATATTGGCTTTGTCGTGCGCCACGTTCCTGTCGCTGCACAGGTCCAGCAGGGTTTGCCGGTCGTAGAGCGGACGCTGCTCCGTCTCGTTATAATGGAGGCCGTAGGCTTTATTGGTCGGGTCGATGACGTTATACTGGTAAAGCAGGTTGAGGATAAGGAAGAGGACGACCAGGATCGGAATGCTCCACGATTGAAGGAAATAGGAGAAGGCGCCCGACAGGGAGATCAGGATGGCGAAAAAGACCAGGATGCTGGCGGCCGCCGGTAACTGGAAAAAACGGCTGTCCATAAAGAAGCCAACGACGATGAGAAATATGAACGCCATGAATATGCACAGCACCGCGGCGATATGGTGCCGGTTGAAAATGCTATCGATAAAGCCCTTGCTGTAGTGCGCCACATCGCGCGTTTTCCGGATAGTGGTGGGCGAATTGAGGTACCATTTTACGTGCATGAGCCTGCTCTCGTTCAGCTTTACCTCCTCCTTGCTGAACTGCGACTTGAAGAGCTTCGGATTGCTGATCACCGGCGTCATCCTGCGGATGATGGTCTTGTCCGCCCGGAAAAAATAGTAGACGGAGCTCAGGATGACAAGGCCAAACCCAAACAGGAAGCCAGCGCTTAGCCAAAGCACGGATGAAAGGGGTAACAGTTCCTTGTCAAAGCTGAACTGTATCGCTTTTATACAGTAAAAGATCAGGAATATCGCCGGCAGGATCGAGTTATTGATGCAGTATTTGAGGAAGGGTTTGCCTGTGGTAGCCAGAAACCGAAAATACCTGCTGAAGAGGATAAACGTGGTGATGTTCCAGCTCATGATGAAAATGCCTGTGGCGAAACCCACGATAGCGGTGCTTACGGCACTCACATCGCCCAGGTATTCCGGCGAAAGAAAAAGGGCCGCGGCGCCATAGGCACGCATAAACCCTCCATCCAGTGTGCTGAACAGGATCAACCAGAAGATCAGCAGTACCTGGAACTTTTTTATGTGCAATAAAAGCAGCTGGACGGGGAAGAAAAAGTAAATGGATTTTAAGACTCGCATCATACGGTTACAGCATTTCTACCAGATGTCGCCATGGCTTTGCCGGGCGTTACCAGCGCTTTTGGCGGTGTCACAATATACAACATCCCGATCATTGTTAATAGGAACAGGAGCCCGGTTATCTGGTGTAATTGAGCCAGCCAGTCAAAGACCACCCATTGGTGGGGAATGGTGCCCGGGCTGGTCAGCAGGCTGCCGATCCCGAGCAGGATCTGTACTGCGATAAGTAGTAGGGGCAGCCACCGCAGTTTTCTGAAGAGAGAAGGGAGCGGCTCAAGCCGGAGTGAGACGATCGTCCAGATCGAAACGGCCAGAAAAATTATATACGCCAGGCTACGGTGGATAAAATGAACGGTTATTTTGTTGCCTGCCAGGTCATGCAGCAGCGGCCGCAAAGTGAATAAGTCATCCGGTATCCAGCTGCCGTTTATCCTGGGCCATGTCGGAGCTACGGTAGCCGCCTTATGGCCGGCCATCAGTGCGCCATAGATAAGCTGAAAGAACAACAGCACCAGGATGACGACCGTCCATCGCCGGAGCGTAGCCGCCCGTCTTGCAAAGACCGGTCTCGTCTGTCCCACCTGCCCCAGGGGTACGCGGGCCACGCGGGCTTCAATCGGAACGGACAGTTCCAATGCAAACCAGAACGTGTAGGCGACCAGGCAAAGGGCAAAGACGAAATGCAGGGCCAACTTGGCGGGCGCCACATAAATGGCATCGCCGACGAAGCCGCTGGCGACCATGATCCAGCCTACAGCGCCCTGCAAAGCGCCGAGCAGAAAAAGCGCCACCAGGGGTCGGATCATCCATCCCTTTAGTTTCTGCTTCCAGAGCAGCCAGGCAAACCCAACCAGGAAGACGACCCCGACCAGGCGGGCCCAAAGCCGGTGAAACCATTCCCAGAAATAGATGAATTGGTAATCGTGCAGGGTAAAATCGGAGTTGAGCAATTGGTATTGTTGCGTCTGCTTGTAGCCGTCAAAGGCCTCCTGCCATTGCCTATGATCGAGCGGGGGCAGGGTGCCGGTGATCACCTTCCATTCCGTGATCGAAAGGCCCGAGCCGGTGAGACGCGTTATTCCACCCAAAATTACCTGGATCAGAAGCATTATGACACCGGCATACACCCAAATCGCTACCGGCCGGAAGGAACTGCGGGAAGAGGATTGCATAGCGGACGTAAAGTTCTACTTTTTTATCCAGATAGCATCCGGCATTCGGCAAAGACCCTAATTTTACACCATTCAAAGACCCGAAATTTGACTCATGGAAAACCCGCTGAGAAGCCATTACCAGGAGGAGCTGATGGAAGCCGGCTGCGATGAAGCAGGTCGGGGCTGTTATGCCGGGCCCGTATTCGCAGCCGCCGTCATCCTGCCAGGGGGGTTTTTCCATCCCCTGCTGAATGACTCCAAGCAGGTGACAGTCGAAAACCGGAACGAACTGCGCGTTTATATCCAGGCCAACGCGCTTGCATGGGCCGTAGCGCAAGTGGATCATGAAGAGATCGACCGGATCAATATCCTCAAGGCTTCCTTCAAGGCCATGCACCTGGCCCTTGACCGGCTAAAGCCGAGGCCCCGGCTCCTGCTGATAGACGGCAACCGCTTCACCAAATACAAACGCGTCCCCCATCGGTGCATCGTCAAAGGCGATGCCACCTTCGCTTCTATCGCCGCGGCCAGTATCCTGGCCAAGACCTGGCGGGACGAATACATGCAGCAGTTGCATATCGAATACCCGCATTATCGCTGGGACAGCAACAAAGGTTATGGGACCAGGGAACACCGGGATGCCATCGAAAAATTTGGCCTTTGCAAGTATCATCGCAAGAGTTTCAACATTAACCCCGCGGAGTCGGGCCAGGAAGAACTGGCGTTCCTGGATTAGTAGTCATGCTGCGGCTCCCACGAACCCAATCCTTTTCTGATCAGGACAGGCTCGTCGCCGGTGCAATCTATCACCGTCGAGGGCAGGACGCCGCCAATGCCGCCGTCTACTACGATGTCGACCAATGCGCCAAACTTCTCCTGGATCATCTCCGGGTCGGTATATTCTTCGACCAGGGGCACTGCCGGTACCGGACCTGCCATGGCCGGGTCAGGCAAAGGCCGCAAACGACGACCCCACGACGCCGCACCCAGCCCCTCCCTATCGTCACCCCGTTCGCGGCCGCGGCCGGCAGCGTCACGGTCTTTGGCTTCCAACTGGCTGCCGTGGCCCGATTTTTCCTTTGATCCCTGGCCGCCGGCAAAGTCCCCGGGCAGCGAGGAACTCAGGATGGGGCGCCCCAGTTCCTTTACCAGCGAACGGGCGATGGTATTATCGGGTATGCGTAATCCAATGGTGTCTTTCCGGCTTTTCAGTATCTTGGGAACCAGTTTGCTGGCGGGCAGGATAAATGTATAGGGCCCAGGCAGCAAGGTCTTTAGGAGCCGGTAGAGGGGGGTAGAGATACTCTTGGTATAGTTGCTTAGATCGCTGAGGTCATAACAGATAAAGGAGAGTTGGGCTTTGGCGGGATCGACCTGCTTGATCCGGCAGATGCGCTCGACGGCCTTATGCTGGGAGATATCGCAACCCAGGCCATAGATCGTATCGGTGGGATAGACGATGACCCCGCCGTCGGAAAGACATTCTATGATCGTCTTTATATTTCTGGGCTGGGGATTGACCGGATGGAGTTGTAGCAACATAGGGGAAGTTAGGAAAATTTCTCCGTTGACGGATCGGTAGCAATCTCTAACCTGACAGGCCGTAGGCCTTTGGTCACAACCGAGCAAAGCGAAGGTTGCGGCTGAGGAGGGGCGAGGGACGAAGCCCTGACGAAAGCCTCCAGACATAAGAGGTTAGAACCGAAGGGGTAATTTTTTAGGACCCCGAAGGTTCTAACAAATCCTTAACGTAGAATTATTTTTAAATTTGCGGAAATCATTTGATGCAATGCAATTACAGGCGGTAGATACGGTGGACAGCATCAGCCCCGATGAGTTCAGGGACGCGTATTATAATCCCATGAAACCTCTCGTAATCAAAGGGATGTCCAGGCAATGGCCGGCTTATGAAAAATGGGGATGGGACTACTTCAAATCCATTGTCGGGGAAGTAAAGGTGGGCGTCTACAACAACATAAAAAGCGATGCTTATACCCCCATCAATACCGCAGATGACTACATGACATTCGGCAATTATATCGATATGGTTCGTAAAGGACCTGCGGAATGGCGCATTTTTCTCTTCAATATCTTCGAGCATGCCCCCCAGCTCATCCACGATTTTGAATGGCCCGAAGACCTGATGAAGGGCTTTGTCAAACGCTACCCCATGCTTTTTGTGGGCGGAAAAGGCTCCGTTACCCACATGCATTTCGATATCGACCTTTCACATATTGTGCATACACAGTTCATAGGGCGCAAACGCGTACTGCTTTTCCCCTTCCAGGAACAGCACAAACTTTACCGGAAACCCTGGGAAGTATTGAGCTTTGTGAATTTTGAAAAGTATTTCGACCAACAGGCCAATAAGCTGGATCTTGCAAGATATCCCGCACTGAAACTGGCCCGGGGATATGAGGTGATCCTGGAGCATGGCGACACCTTGTTCATGCCGGCCGGCTACTGGCATCATATGGAATACCTGGACAGCGGTTTCGCTATGAGTCTCAGGGCGCTGCAATCATCCTTCAGCGGTAAACTAAAAGGCATCTGGTATTTAATGGGAATGCGGAACATCGACACCCTGATGAAGAAAACAGCACCCGAATGGTGGTTCAACAGAAAAAAAGAAAAAACATTCAAGGCCGCGGGCAGAGAGCTTGAAACCCTTGTTGAATAAGGCATTAGGGGCGCGATGCCGTTGCAGGAAATCAATCCGGGCGCCGCAGCTGAACAAAATTTGAAAAAAAATTATTGCTTTTTACCAAAACTGTCTTTATTTTTACCCCGCTTACACACTCTGAAGATATCGCGTCGACTACGGAAACACAATAAAGAAATTTCCGATCCAATTTCCACCAGTCTTTTCCTCCCTTTGGGAGCTCGATCGTCCAATTTCTATCCGAAGACTCCAGTTCCATCGATATCCAGGTTTTCATTCGAGCTATAAAGTAAATCCATCATATTACTCTTGAGACACCTATCCCCTGTCCTGTCAAGATTCTCCCGTTACCCTGCAAAAACGATCCTCCGGTAATTTCAGTTTGGGCTGTCTACCGCGATTAGTTACCCGAAATTTATTTTTTTACGGTGCGCCCTGTAGAAGGGTCAGCCAGAAAACGCGATCGATACTAACAGCAAGGTATAGTGCTATAGAGTGTTTTGTCCGGGTCCCAGTAACATCAGAATAGAATGCGATGGAAAATATTCAGCCTTTTTTAACTTTTTCTTTTTGTGGTTTCAGAGGTAAGCACAGGCCGGCGATGTCTATCGCTGGCTCTTTTTTATCTTTTAACCGGCATTAGTCCGGAGAGATAGCCCCATGACCTTCGGCCCGTAAAAAACTTCACTGTGAAAAAACCAGAAAAGAGGCGGCTCAATCCTGTCGGGCCGACCTCTTTTTAATTTTAGGCTGTTTGAAAGTGCTGAATTTGAGCGCGCGGCATCATGCAACGATCGCGCGGATACCCATAACCGCCAGAGCAGCGGTCAGGCGATCGTCCAGGTCTCGCTCCCCCGCAGCAGTTTGTCCAGATCTCCTTTCCCCTTACTCTGGATCACTTCTTCTATCTGCAGGTTGAGCATGTCCTCATAACAAGGCCGGTCCGTCTGATAGAAAACGCCAAAGGGCCTCGGCAGGTGCCCTTCCACCCTTGGGTCATCAAACATCCGCACCAGGATCTGCGCTTTGTAAAAGTCTTTTTCATCATGGATCCAGCAATCGCTTTCGCTGATCCCGTTACCCAGTTCCACTACGACGGGCCGGAATCCATCGAGCCGGATCCCCTTCTCCCGGCTGGCGCCAAAAACAAGGGGCTTGCCCTGTTCGAGAAAAAGCGTTTCCACGGGTTTGCTGCCCTTCTCGGTAAACACCTCGAAAGCTCCGTCATTGAAGATATTGCAGTTCTGATAGATCTCCAGGAAGCTGGTGCCCCGATGGGCCTGGCTGCGCAGCAAAAGCTGTTGCAGGTGCTTTGGGTCTCTGTCCATGCTCCTTGCTATAAAAGTGGCATCGGCACCCATGGCCAGGGCCAGGGGGTTGAAGGGATGGTCGATGCTCCCGAAAGGGGTTGACTTCGTGACTTTGTGCTCTTCCGATGTAGGGGAATACTGCCCCTTGGTAAGTCCGTATATCTGGTTATTGAAGAGCAGGATATTCAGGTCGAAATTGCGCCGTAGCAAATGAATGGTATGGTTGCCGCCGATACTAAGGCTGTCGCCGTCGCCCGTGACGACCCAGATGCTTAGTTCGGGACGGCTGGCCTTGAGCCCGGAGGCAATTGCCGTCGCTCTTCCATGGATGGAATGCATGCCATAGGTGTTCATGTAATAGGGGAAACGACTGCTGCAGCCGATACCGGAGATGATCACGATATTTTCCCTGGGGATGCCAAGTGTCGGCATGATCTTCTGCACCTGGGCCAGAATGGAATAGTCTCCGCATCCCGGACACCAGCGCACTTCCTGATCGGTTGCAAAATCTTTTGCTGTCAGGGCCGGTGGCGTATTGATGGTTGTTGAGCTCATATAGTAAGTCCTTTGTAAGGGGACATTGTCGTAAAAATAATCATTTTGCGTCGGTTTGATCATTTTACGCCGGTCTTTGGGGAATAAAGACCACAAAATACGCGTGCAAAGGGTGCAGTCGACGGCGGCGGCTACCACTGGCACAACGGTTACTGGGCACCCAAGGGCGGGGCGAACCTGGACATCGGTCACCGGGACCATGGGACCAGGGGCCATCACCGGAACCGCAGCCACTGGTAATAGCCGGTAACAGATGCACACAACCCACTCCATATATACCGGAAGCCCCTAGTGATAAGTTACGGGCTTCATATATTTTCGGAAAAAAATAGACAGGGCCCTCATAAAGTAATGTCCCATTGCGTTACATTTACACGGTTAAAAGCAACCCTTACTAAAATCCTGTATCAATGGCTACTGATTACTACACCAAAATTTCGCTGCATCGCTTTGTGGATGAGTTGATGACGGGCCTTGTTCCTCGGGCCGTTAGTCGTAAATCAATTATTATCAATCAAATAGACCGAGATCTCGAAGTCGGTTCCGATGAAAATCTGCTCGCTTTTGTGTTGTGGAATTTGCTCGACAAGGCTGTGGATAGCACCCAAAATGAGTGCATTCATGTAGAATCCGTGAGGCTTGGCGAAAGCACGATGATCCGGGTGCGGAATGCCGGTGTGTACTTTTATCGCAGCAGCGCCAATTGTTTCCGCCAGGTGCAGGATGCAGCTGAGAAACTCGGTGGTTCCATCAGTATAGATTCCTGGGATATGGGCACGACCGTCGCCCTGACTCTACATAAGGATATGCACAAGGATCTTCGCGCGGCCTAAGAGGGCCGCGTCTGGCTCAACCTGGCATCGTATTCAGTTCCGCCAGGCGGTTTCCTGCCCGGAGGGGCGGGTTCCGGCGAATAGCGCGCACTTTCCACGCGGAACGGACTTCCCCGGCCAATACAGTAAAAAATAAAAGGGCTCCTTTTTTCGAGGAGCCCTATATCGAACTAAACAGTTTAGCGACTAGTATCGGCTGTTGCTGTAGTTGCTGTTGTTGCCCCTGCGTTGGAAAGATCCACCGCCGCCGCCGCCACGGTTACCGCCGCCGCCGCCGCCGTTGCCACGGTCTTCGCGGGGCTTGGCTACAGACACACCGATCGTCCTGCCGTCAACGGAAGCGCCGTCCAGTTCCTGGATAGCTTTCTTAGCAGCTTCGTCATCGGACATTTCCACGAATGCAAATCCGCGGGACTTGCCGGTAAATTTGTCCATAATGACTTTAGCAGAAGAAACTTCGCCGTATTCTGCAAAATAATCCTGTAAGTCTTCGTCCGTAACGTTAAAACTTAAATTTGAAACGTAAATGTTCATACAAATAACTGGTTAAAAATGAAAATAAAAGGCAATCTGAGTAAAAAAGCAGGGAGTAAAGACGACTAACAATTACCGGAGATTTGATATAGCGGAAATGATAATTCAATTACTAATGCTGTGTTCAGCTCAAATTTAACTGACGCAAATATACGACTATTACCCAAACCGCCAACAAAATAAACCCGTATCCGATCAATTAGTAATTTGTTAACCTGCCTACGTGATCACACCGGGAAAAAGTACAATTACAAAGCCCGGAAGCGCTCGTGAAACTAACGGTCACACGTATTTGGTTACGTAGTCAACCCCTGTCAGATCGCGGGCCTCGTCCTCCGCCGGTTGACTCCCGGCGGCATACCTGACGGGCGTGGAACACTCCGGCAGTGGAAGTCGGACAACGAAAGGCAGAGCGGCGCCGGTGGCCCGGCAAAGCGGGTGGAGGCCCGGCGGACCCGGCGAGACAGCGTAATGCCAGCCGTGGATACCTATCCTGATCAGGTGAATGGGTTTCGTCCGAGCCGCGGCCATTGTCCGGGCCACCCCGGGGAATGGATTGTCAAAATATTGTCAAATATCGCGTCATTATATAGTCGTCTTTCCTTAAATTCGGGGACCAATAATTTCTGTCACTTATGCAGCACAAAAAATTGCTCATCGTTACCGCGCTTTTTGCATTAATGGTTGTCGGAATGGCCGCAACCAATCCCCCGGACGACGGCCCCAAAAACCTCAAGGTCCTCCCGAAGAAAATCAGCGGTGAAGACCTGCACAAGATCATGGACGAATGGAAAACGGCACTGGGCGTGAAATGTAATTTCTGCCATGCCCCCGCCGCGGACACCACTTCCCACCATTTGGATTTTGCCAGTGACGCGAAACCTGAAAAAGACATCGCCCGCCATATGTACAAAATGGCCGGTAAGATCAACAAGAAATTTTTTAAGGAAGCCAAGGATGACAAAGGCAACTCAATAGCCGTCGTTACCTGTATGACCTGTCATCATGGAAGTCCGCATCCCAACGAGGTGAAATAATTATTAAATCATACAAGAAAGAGGCCCGCTACTTTTATTCAAAGCCGGCCTCTTTCTTATTTATTATACCTAATTTTATGACCAATTTTAGATGAGCCGTGGCTCATCGGCCGAAATCGAGCGAAGCATAACCGAGCGCAGCGAAGGCAACCAAGGATGAGCGAAGCTCGGACGAAGGTTGCGGGCGAAGCTCTATCGAGGAGGGCCGAGGACCGAAGGCACGACGAAGATCACCCATCATTAGCTAACAGCGGGGAATGGGTTATTTTTCGGGAAATCCATTCCCCGCTGTTCATACAGACATGGCAAACAATCTATTTAAATTCGGAATGATCGGTCTTGGGACGATGGGGCGCAACCTCCTCCTCAACATGGCCGATCACGGCTTTGCGGTAGTCGGCTTTGATAAAGATGAAACAAAAGGTGCTACACTCGAATCGTCCGCCACGCCGGGAACAACGGTCAAAGGCGTCAGCACCCTGGCAGAAATGGTACAGGCTCTCGAGAAGCCGAGGGCTATGATGATGCTGGTTCCTGCGGGCAAACCGGTTGACGACGTCATCAACAGTCTTCTCCCGCTGTTGGAGAAAGGCGATATCGTCATCGACGGCGGCAACTCACATTACGTCGATACGCTCCGGCGCGTCACCTTCATGGAAGAGAAAGGTTTTCATTTCATGGGCGTCGGCATCTCCGGCGGCGAACAAGGCGCCCGAACCGGCCCGAGTATTATGCCCGGCGGCGATTCCGAAGCCTATAAGGTCGTTCAGCCAATGCTGGAAGCCGTCTCAGCCAAAGTCGGCGGCGTTCCCTGTGTCGCCTACCTGGGGAAAGGCGCCGCAGGCCACTACGTGAAGATGGTGCATAACGGCATCGAGTATGCGATGATGCAGCTGATCAGCGAGAGCTACGACCTGCTCCATCGCGGCCTCGGGCTTGGAAACGACGAGCTGAACAAGATCTATAAGAACTGGAACGATGGCGAACTGCAATCCTTCCTGATCGAGATCACCCGTGACATCTTCCTGAAAGTAGATGATAAGACCGGCAACCGGCTCGTGGATCTGGTCCTCGACAAGGCGGGCGCCAAAGGCACCGGTAAATGGACCTCGCAGGACGCGATGGATCTTGGCGTGCCCATCCCGGTCATCGATATGGCTGTGAACATGCGCGAAATATCCGCCTACAAGGACGAAAGGACCCAGGCGGCCGCACTCTACAAAACACCTTCGACCGACATCCCCGTCCCCAAGGAAGTGTTCATCCAGCAGGTACAGGACGCGCTGTACTTCGGTTTTATCGTCAGCTACGCCCAGGGCCTGGCCATGTTGCAGATCGCATCCAAGGAACTGGCCATGGACATCCCCGTCAAGGATGTGGTCAAGATCTGGCGCGGCGGCTGTATCATCCGGTCTTCCCTGCTCGAGGTCTTCTTCAAATCCTTCGAAAAGAACCCCGCGCTGGCCAATCTGTTGCTGGATGCTGATATCGCCCAGCTGCTACAAGGCAAAAAACAGAATATGCGCAATGTGATCATCCACGCTATCCACATGGGTTACCCCGTGGGCGGTCTGATGTCCGCATTGAGCTATTTCGATGCCTACCGCAGCGAACGTATGCCGACCAACCTGATCCAGGCCCAACGGGACTATTTCGGAGCTCATACCTATCAACGCATCGACGAACCAGGCGTCTTCCATACCGAATGGAACAAATAGCGTGAACAGTTGTATTATAAGACACAACAGATAATATCATGG
>Ga0302326_10006853_pt1 | contig 25443 bp, 16 predicted proteins | sample Palsa_T0_3_FD_202264 | JGI IMG/M metagenome (GOLD analysis project Ga0302326, IMG submission 202264) | Peat permafrost microbial communities from Stordalen Mire near Abisko, Sweden - Palsa_T0_3 | ecosystem: Environmental > Terrestrial > Soil > Palsa > Peat permafrost | place: Sweden: Abisko... | reverse complement strand
CGCCACACGCGTTACTTCGGCAGCGAACGCATTGAGTTGGTCAACCATTGTGTTGATGGTGTTCTTGAGTTCGAGAATTTCGCCCTTCACATCGACCGTAATCTTGCGCGACAAATCGCCGCGGGCCACCGCAGTTGTCACCTCGGCGATGTTGCGGACCTGACCGGTAAGATTGCCAGCCATCGCGTTTACGGAATCGGTAAGATCCTTCCATGTGCCTGCTACGCCGGACACATTGGCTTGCCCACCGAGACGGCCCTCGCTACCCACCTCGCGCGCCACGCGGGTCACTTCGGCGGCGAACGATCGCAGTTGCTCAACCATCGTGTTCAACGTTTCTTTGAGCTGTAGAATTTCGCCACGCACGTCGACCGTGATCTTCTTCGAGAGATCGCCATTCGCAATTGCGGTCGCGACCTCGGCGATATTTCTCACCTGGCCGGTAAGGTTGCTGGCCATGAAGTTGACGTTATCCGTTAGATCTTTCCACGTGCCGGCGACGCCCGGCACTTGCGCCTGTCCACCCAGCTTTCCGTCAGTGCCGACTTCGCGCGCCACACGCGTCACTTCTCCGGCGAACGCGTTCAGCTGGTCGACCATGGTGTTGATCGTGTTCTTGAGTTCGAGAATTTCTCCCTTCACGTCCACCGTGATCTTGCGCGACAAATCGCCTCGGGCCACGGCGGTTGTGACTTCGGCGATGTTTCGCACTTGACCTGTAAGGTTCCCGGCCATCGAGTTGACGGAGTCGGTAAGATCTTTCCACGTGCCAGCCACGCCCGGCACGTTCGCTTGCCCTCCCAAACGCCCTTCGGTGCCGACCTCGCGCGCCACACGCGTTACCTCGCCAGCGAACGCGTTCAGTTGGTCCACCATCGTGTTGATGGTTTCCTTCAAGAGCAGAATCTCGCCGCTCACGTTGACCGTGATCTTCTTCGAAAGGTCGCCGCTCGCGATGGCCGTGGCCACTTCCGCAATGTTGCGAACCTGCCCCGTCAGATTGCTCGCCATCGAGTTAACAGAATCCGTGAGGTCCTTCCAGGTGCCGGCCACGCCTGGCACCTGCGCCTGACCGCCGAGTTTGCCGTCAGTGCCTACTTCGCGCGCCACGCGGGTCACTTCAGAAGCGAAGGAACGCAACTGATCCACCATGGTGTTGATGGTGTCTTTGAGTTCGAGAATTTCTCCTCTTACGTCTACGGTGATCTTGCGCGATAAGTCGCCGCGGGCCACGGCCGTTGCAACTTCGGCGATATTTCTCACCTGGCCGGTAAGATTGCTGGCCATGAAGTTGACGTTGTCCGTGAGATCTTTCCAGGTTCCAGCTACACCCGGCACCTGCGCCTGGCCGCCAAGCTTGCCCTCGGTACCCACTTCGCGGGCCACGCGGGTTACTTCGCCAGCGAACGCGTTCAGCTGGTCGACCATGGTGTTGATGGTGTTCTTGAGTTCGAGAATTTCGCCTTTCACGTCAACCGTGATCTTGCGCGACAAGTCGCCACGGGCCACGGCCGTGGTGACCTCGGCGATGTTTCGGACTTGACCGGTCAGGTTGCCTGCCATCGAATTGACCGAGTCCGTAAGATCTTTCCACGTGCCGGCTACGCCGGGAACGTTCGCTTGCCCGCCCAACCGACCTTCGGTGCCAACTTCGCGCGCCACTCGCGTCACTTCTCCGGCGAAGCGGTTGAGTTGGTCCACCATGGTGTTCAGCGTTTCTTTAAGCTGCAGAATCTCGCCGCGAACGTCGACCGTAATCTTGCGCGACAGATCGCCGGTGGCAATGGCGGTCGCCACTTCAGCGATGTTTCGTACCTGACCGGTGAGGTTGCTGGCCATAAAGTTTACGTTGTCGGTAAGATCCTTCCAGGTGCCGCCTACGCCGGGCACCTGCGCCTGTCCACCAAGCTTGCCTTCCGTACCGACTTCGCGGGCCACGCGGGTTACTTCGCCGGCAAAGGCGTTGAGCTGGTCGACCATCGTGTTGATGGTGTCCTTGAGTTCGAGAATTTCTCCTTTTACGTCGACCGTGATCTTGCGCGACAGATCGCCGCGGGCAACAGCCGTAGTCACTTCGGCGATGTTGCGAACCTGGGCCGTCAAGTTGCCGGCCATGGCATTTACAGAATCCGTAAGATCTTTCCAGGTACCCGCCACGCCCACCACCACGGCCTGACCGCCGAGCTTGCCGTCCGTACCGACTTCACGAGCCACGCGGGTCACTTCGGAGGCGAATGAGCGTAGCTGGTCAACCATCGTGTTGATGGCTTCTTTAAGCTGAAGAATTTCGCCGCGCACATCGACCGTAATTTTGCGGGAAAGGTCGCCGCTGGCCACAGCGGTGGCTACTTCAGCGATGTTGCGCACCTGGCCAGTGAGATTGCTGGCCATGGAGTTCACGGAATCCGTGAGATCCTTCCACGTGCCGGCCACGCCGGGCACCTGCGCCTGGCCGCCGAGTTTGCCGTCGGTGCCAACTTCACGCGCGACGCGCGTCACTTCGGCGGTGAAGACGCCGAGTTGTTGAATCATGGTGTTGACGATGTTGGCGGAGCGCAGGAACTCGCCTTCGAGAGGACGACCATCGACATCCAGGCGCACCGTCTGGGTAAGATTTCCCTGCGCGACGGCCGCGATCGCACGGGTGACGCCTTCCGTTGGCCGAAGCAGATCTTCGACCAGCGTGTTGATCGACACCTCCATCTCGCCCCATGCTCCTCTGGATTCATGAAAGCGAGTGCGCTCGCGCGTTCTTCCTTCCTTGCCCACGACCTGCCCGACTCGCTTCAATTCCTGCGCCATCTGCTGGTTGGCAGCGACAATGGAATTGAAAGTGTCGGCGATCTTTCCGGCCAGTCCGGTCCAGGAACCCGGAAGGCGCACTGAGAAATCACCGTCCCGCACGGTCTGAAGGCTGGCCAGGATCACGCTAAGGTCGGTCGAATCGGATTCGGCAATCAGAACGGAATTTCCGTTTTTCTTGTTCTTCTGCATGTCCTCGGTTGCGCCGTTCGCAACGGCTGTCGCCGAGTCTGGGCTATTTCTCTTCATGATCTTCTCCTGGAGCTGGGAGGATATGAGGTCTCGACACTTATCATTTTGAATTCAATGGGTTCCTGGAATTCAACAGGTTCCTGCCAGTCGCTGGCTCGCGCGGCTTGAAGCAGGATGAATTGTATGAAAATCTCACGGCCTATTGATGCTGCCGAAATCATTGGTCAGCCAGCCAGTGAAGGTATTGCAAGGAGCTCGAGACGGACTAATGATCGACAGACTAAGGCTGATAGATATCACGGGAAATGAGGGCGTGACTCTAGGGTCTTTCCTGTAGTCGGAGCCTTCGCGGCGGTCTTAAAGGGGGAACGGGCCGCAAAGGCTGCGGCCTGGATGGAGAGACAAAGGGTTTCCTACATCGTGCTGATTCTGATGTAGCGCCGAACGTCGGGCAGGGCCGTTAGCAACACATATCCCGCAAACGCCAGGCTGGCTGCGCCTGCCAGGGTCGTCATCATCGAGAGGATGCGCCAAGACTTCTTCATAAAGCTCCTTTCCGGGGTTTTGCGACTGATGTGAGATGCATCTCCGATGCAAAAGGAGGCCTGCACCTCTTGTCGGGGACAACTTGACGCTGGTTTTTTGCTTAATGCGCTGATCTTTCCACAAGCATATTCAAGAACATATCCTAAATTATCTTTCCCTCGTTCGCGGCGAGTCACGTTCCAAAGCGTGCAGATTGATCGCGGACGATTGCCCGAAGACTGGTCGCTGTTTCGTTTGATTTTCCTCCGCACATTATTATTTCCTCTTCACATTACAGTTATCTCCGTATGTTTCTGATGTTCCCGGATCATTAGCATGGGGTGAGAATTTCAAACAAGAGAGCGGATAAGCCAGCAAGATGAAGACTCTCCAGGCCGGATTAAGAGTCGTGAACCGTGGACGGGCGCGCCAAGCTTCGCGGAGTCCGTCGTGGGAGAGTTTATGCGCTTACTAAGCGTTCGGCTCATTGTCTCTCTGATTGTCGGGATCACCCTGGTCTCGCTGGGATTTTCCTACTATGAGGTAGTGGGAGAGAAGCGCGCTCTGCGTAATGATTTGGAGCGGCGCGCCGAAGTGCTGGGCGAAAGCGTCGCCAGCAATGTCGAGAAATCATGGGGAACAGGGCTGCAGCCTCTGGTGCAGCGGTTCGCCAACCGTGAACACCTGCTCGGAGTCGCCGTTTACCACCGCGAAGGTAAGGTGGTAGCGATCACGGCGGAGCTGGGGCAAGTGCTTACCGCGACCCCGCAGGAAGTCACCCGCGCGATTAGCGAGGATCACAGCGAGAGTTCCTTTCTGCGTCTTGGCGATGACCCGGTGCACATCTGTGCGCTGCCTCTCCGTCATCAAGATGAGGTTGTAGGCGGTCTGGCAATCGTGCACGACGCGAGCTATATCAGGGCGCAAAGCCTGCGGGTGTGGCGCCAGTCGTTTCTGAGAGTCCTGGTGCAAGTCGTGCTTATCGTTTTCATTACACTTCTGATCGTGCGCTGGAGCATCGCAGGACCCATTGCGCGAGCCGCGCAATGGATGCGGGCGCTTCGCATGGGGAGAATTTCGGCACGCCAGCAGATGCCGGATCTGGATCTATTCAGGCCGCTCGCATGGGAAGTAGTCACCCTGGCAGAGAGCCTGAGCCAGGCTCGCAGCGCTGCCGAAAACGAGGCGCGACTCCGCGACGCAGCAGAATCGGTATGGACGGCGGACCGGCTGGCGGTTCAGGTGCAGAGCCGACTGGAGGACGGACGCCTCTTCGTGGTGTCGAATCGCGAACCTTACATTCACCAGAATAACGGCAAGTCGATTGAAGTGATTGTGCCGCCCAGCGGGCTGGTCACTGCGCTGGAGCCCGTACTCCATGCCTGTGACGGTACCTGGATTGCGCACGGCAGCGGAGATGCTGATTCGGAAGTCGTCGATGCGCACGACCGGCTCCGCGTTCCTCCCAACGATCCTCGTTATACGCTACGGCGCGTATGGTTGAGCAAAGAGGAGGAAGAGGGCTACTACTATGGTTTCGCCAATGAAGGGCTATGGCCGCTCTGTCATATCGCCCACACCCGCCCGATTTTTCGGGCGCAGGACTGGCGGCATTATGAAGAAGTAAATCGCAAGTTCACCGCCGCACTTCTCGAGGAAATTGAAGACACCGCCAAGCCGGTAGTCCTGGTGCAGGACTTCCATTTTGCGCTTCTGCCGCGGTTGATCAAAGAGAAACGGCCGGATGCGCGGGTCGCCATTTTCTGGCATATCCCGTGGCCGAACCAGGAAGCCTTCGGAATCTGTCCCTGGCAGCGTCAAGTGGTGGATGGACTGCTGGGAGCGGATCTTATCGGATTTCACATTCAGTCGCATTGCAACAATTTCCTGCAGACCGTGGACCGGGTGGTGGAATCGCGGGTGGACTGGGAACATTTTTCGGTGTTGCGGCAGAATCATCGGACGATCGTGCGGCCATTTCCTATCAGCGTGAATATCACCGATGACGAATCCGTCGAAAGCGATCATGATCGAGTCGATTATCTGGAGCGTTCGGCCTTGCTGAACAACCTGGGCGTCGAAGCAGCATTTATGGGCATCGGCGTCGACCGGGTCGACTATACCAAGGGCATCCCCGAGCGCTTCCGGGCTATCGAGCGCTTTCTGGAGAAATATCCCCGTTATCGAGGAAAGTTTACCTTCGTTCAGATCGGGGCTCCGAGCCGCACCCACATCAAGCGATATCAGGATTTGCTGGCGGAGGTGGAATCCGAGGCGGAGCGAATCAACTGGCGCTTCCAGCGCGGCAAGTGGAAGCCGATTGTGTTTTTGAAGCGGCAGCATAACCACGAAGAGATCGAACGTTACTACCGCGCTGCCGATCTTTGTCTGGTGACCTCGCTGCACGATGGAATGAATCTGGTGGCGAAGGAGTTTCTTGCCGCGCGGCGGGACGAGCGTGGCGTCCTGATTTTGAGCCAGTTCACAGGAGCCGCACGCGAACTGCGCGATGCTTTACTCATAAACCCCTACGACATCGATCAGACCGCCGAAGCCATCCGGCTGGCCCTGGAGATGGAACCGGAAGACAAACAATTCCGGGTACACCGCATGCGAAGGATCATAAAGGAACAGAATATTTATCGCTGGGCTGGAACTCTGATCACGGAACTTTGCGAGCTAAGACTTGATGGAGAGCGCGCGAGAGAGAACTTTCGTGCAGGTGTGACGGCCGCGTGATCCGGTTCGGGCGCGGCCACGGTGAACAATTAAGGCAACGTTGGAGGATGAACGAATGACTGGCGAAGCGGAACAGATTATGCCTCGCGTGCCTGTGAAGCCGTTTTACTTTAATACCTCGGCGCATCTTTTGCGCATTACCCGCCAGAAAGCAACCACGCTCGAGGAGTTTCTGCAGGCACTGCGAGAATGTCCGGAAGGTTCGATTTTTCAACATGCTTTCCGGACCCTGGAGGAACATCACTTCATTCGCGAAGGATTCTCGAACGACTTTGCGCATTGGGCGATGTCGGCCTGCAATGAGTCCAGTCTGGCGGAAGGGCTGGCCAGCGTAGACGTTCGCGAGTTCACCTCGATCGCGGAATTGCGCGAACATTTTGTCCAGATCGTGCAAAGCTTTCTAACGCGGGCACCGGCTGCCGCGACCAGGAGCGCGCGTGAGACTTTCTATTTCTGCGCCTCTGATACGGTCGTGATTCCGACAACCTTCATTGCACGCACGCTGCGCGAGTTTGCCGAGGGTCTGCGGGGAATCAGCGTGCACTCCATTCACCATCATTTCATCGAAGCCCGGCTGAGACTGAAACTTATGTCGAACGATTTCTCCCAGTGGCTGCACGAAGACTTGGGCCTGACCGAGGCGGCGCGCCGGTTGAACCGGATCGATATCTACACCGTCACCATGGAAGATGTTCGCGAACAAATTGTTCGAGTCGTAGAGCGAGCGCTGATCTAGGAACAACAATTATGGAGCCCGTGGAATCGCAAATCGAGAGCGAGTTGCCGGTCAGAGAGAGTCAAGCGGATGTTAGCGTGGCTTCGCCAGCCTTACCCGAACGGAAGGAGCGGCGCCGGAAACCGCGCTCGTGGGAGACGCCTCCGGCCCCAGTTCCACCCCCGCGTCTGGATGACTATAAAGCCATCGTCGGCGCAGCAGAAATCGACGAACTGAGATTTCTGGCAAAGGGACTGAAAGGCAAAACAGTAAAGATGGTCAACTCCACCGCCGTGGGCGGAGGAGTGGCCGAAATGCTCAATCAGCTGGTTCCACTGCTCAACGAAGTTGAAGTAAACACTCACTGGGACGTCATTACTGGAGGCAATGACTTTTTCGAGGTCACCAAAGCCTTCCACAATGCTCTACAAGGCAGCGAATATCAGCTTACGCAGCAGGCGCGCGATATTTTCCTGATGCACAATGAGCAAAACCGCAAGCGGATGCAGTTTACGGAAGATGTTGTCGTGATTCATGATCCGCAGCCTGCGGCGCTCGTTCGAGAGCGTCAGGAATCGAGTCGGAAATGGATCTGGCGGTGCCACATCGATTTGTCCAATCCCAGCTTCGCCGTCTGGGATTTTCTGCGGCCGTTCATAGAACAGTATGACGCTGCCATTTTTTCTTCGCAGTCATTCAGCCGCCAGTTGGCGATTCCACAGTATTTGTTTTATCCGTGTATCGATCCTCTGTCGGAAAAAAACAAGGATCTGGAAGAGAGCTTCATTCAACAGGTGTGCGACGAATTCGGGGTCGATCGTTCGCGGCCCATCGTGACGCAAGTCTCGCGTTTCGACCGCGCCAAGGATCCGGTCGGGGTAGTCCAAGCGTTCAAGGAGGCTCGCAAGTACGTCGATTGCCAACTCGTTCTGGCCGGCGGAGGGGCTAGCGACGATCCCGAAGGCGCCGCGGTTCTCAAGGAAGTCAGGGAAGCTGTGGGCGAAGATCCGGACATTATCATTCTTGATTTGCCTCCCTGGTGTGCGCTGGAAATCAATGCGCTGCAGCGTGCTTCCACGCTGATCGTGCAGAAATCTATCCGAGAGGGCTTCGGACTTACCGTGACGGAGGCGCTTTGGAAAGGGAAGCCGACGATCGCCGGAGCCGTCGGGGGCATCCCGAATCAGATCATCCACAAGCTAACGGGAGCTCTGGTGCATTCCGTGGAGGGTTGCGCTTATCAGATGCGCTATCTTTTGACCCATCCTGATTTTGCCGCGCAACTGGGGCAGAACGGGAGGGAGCATGTGAAGGAGAACTTCCTGATGACAGCCAATGTCAGGCGGTGGCTATTGTTGATCCGGATCTTGCTGGCCGTGAAGTGAGTGAGCGCCGCCGCGGCCATACTAGTTCCCGGTCCGCGGCGAAGCCAACCGCGGGTCTTCTTTCTCTTTACTCTTTAGCTCTCCACACGTAGAAGTTTCCGTCGTCGGCCACGGTCTCGATGTTCAGGCCGCTCGAACTCGCGGCCCGATGCACCGCCGAACGAAGGTTTGCCAGGCCTACGCCGCCTACCTCGGCGAGCGGAATCTCAAGCGCCGAACCCGGTTGCAGCGAGGTCAACTCCTGCACGATTCCCTGGACCAACTCGTGGTGCTTCCCGCGCCTGCCCCTTTTCAGGTTGGCAACGTCCACCCGCCGATACTTTTGCATCTGCCGCTGATTCTTAGGCTTCTCCTCGCTTCCCATATTTCATCCCTCGGTTTCGCGGTCAAGAATAGCGAAGACGGGCTTATAGGTCAAGTATAGAAGTGTAATGATAAACGCATTTTATGCATAGTATATAACTGCGTTACGTATAGTTTAATGGTTTTATAATGCTCCGTATGATGTAGGGCCTCTTATCGCCTGTTGTGGTGATGGTTCGTTGTCGCCACGGCAGGCGAAAGCAGATATTCCACCTATTTTTGGTGCCCGCGCTATGCTCAAAACAAGAGAGGAAGGTTCCCGGTGGCAAACACTTTGTGGGAGGAGTTGTATGCAGCCGCGATGGTCGAACTCGATCTCGCGAAACTGCCGGGCAGAATTGAGAAAGCTCAGATAGCGATACGCCGAGCCTTGCAGGAGCTGCGGGGCAATCCAGGAAGCGACGGTGGTGCGGGCGTTTGGGAACAGACGCAGGCGCTAATCGACGCTCTGCGCAATCTCCGGACGCTGCAGAACGTGGAATTCAAAACCTCGGCGGCCGGTGCCGGCCCTTGGGGCTGTGGGAGTGATGACCCTGAGGAAGTGATGCCATGATCGAAAGGTGCTGCAAGACGGCCAGGCCGACGTGGCGCAGGCGGCAGAGCGCCATGCTGGAGTTGCTCCGTCATGCGAAGGTCGTGACGGATCCAAATAAGCTGGCTTTCCTGAACACGGAGCTGGCGAATCGAAAGCAACTGAGAGCAAGCCGGCGCGCCCATACGGACAGCGTTTTAGGTAGCCGCTCGCTTCGTTGATATGCCCTGTAAGATCTAGAGATGCCGATCGTCCAAAGTTCAGAAACCGACACTCGCCAGGGTGTGGTTCGCAACTACGTTTTAGCGGTCGCGGCGTCAATCGCCGCTTTGCTGGTTCGCGGACTGCTCATTCCGTTCTTGGGATATAACAATCCCTATCACACTCTGTGGGCAGCCGTGGTCTTTTCCGCCTGGTATTGTGGACTCGGCCCTTCCATTGTTACAACCCTGCTCGGAGCAGCTGGCATCTGGTATTGGTTCCTGCCCCCCGTTGATTCTTTTTATCTGCAAAACCCCAAAACTGAGCTTTCAGGAGTGATCGGCTTCTTGTTTTTCTCGGGACTGATCATCGCGCTCGGAGAGACCAACCGCCGGTCCCTGGCCAAACGCCAGTGGGCGGAAGAAGAACTGCAAAAAGCGCATGACGAGCTCGAGCAGAGAGTTCAGGAACGAACCGCCGACTTGAACGCGGCCAATGAAAGCCTGCGTGAACTTTCGAGCCGGCTGCAGCAGATTCGGGATGAGGAGCGGCGGCAAATAGCGCGCGAGTTACACGACAGCGTTGGACAATTGCTGGCCGCACTCAGCATGAACATAGCGGTGGTGCAGAATCAGTCCGACAAGCTCGACCCCGAAGGAGTACGCGCCCTTTCCGATAACGCCGCCATGGTGGACCAAATCACTCGTGAGATTCGAACCATCTCGCATCTCCTGCATCCTCCGCTGCTTGAGGTCGCAGGCCTTGCTTCCGCCCTGCGCTGGTATGTGGACGGCTTCTCGGAGCGCAGCAAGATCAAAATCGAGATGGATATTCCGCACGAATTCGGGCGACTCTCCGATGAAATGGAAATCGCAATTTTCCGTATGGTTCAGGAATGCCTCACGAATATTCATCGTCATTCGGCCAGCCCTGCGGCAGCGATACAAGTGCGACAGGACGATCACCGAATTCTTGTGGAGGTTCGAGACCAGGGAAAAGGTATATCCCCGGAGAGACAACAGGAGCTGCGTTTGACCGGTCGAACCGGCGTCGGATTCCGGGGCATGAGAGAGCGCTTGCGTCAACTAGGCGGGATGTTGGAGATTCGTTCGGACGATACGGGAACAGCAGTGAGCGCCACGCTTCCCCTCGCAGGGTCAAAAACCGCCGGCAGAGGTAATCCCGGCAAGAGTGAAGAAGTTGCCTGAGCTTCGCTAGGTATCGCTAGATCGGCCAAGAGCCCCGTCCATAAAACCGGAAATCCCTCCTGCGGGCACCCTAACTCTAGTCTGAGTTCATCTCCACTTGCAGAGGCGGCAACACTTCCAGATTCGGGTGGTTCTGGTCGCGCCAAAAGACGCCGAAACACTCCCCGTCTCGTTGCGGATTCCAGATGCTTCCGTCGGCAAACTTCACCGCAACCGGAAGGATTGCCCAGCCCAGCACGGACTGTTCCACCGCTGGCGGATATGCCTTCTTCACCAGCAGTTGTTTCTGCCCCGGTAAGATGGGTTGGTCCCAGGCCCAGCGACTTCCCTCAAAAGGACGATACAAGTACTGGGGCGATAGAAAGTGCTCTGATTCAAGGGCCACGCTCTCGATTGGCTTCCCGCTTGTGTTTTCGATCGTCAGCGAAAATTTCTCCGGCGCATTCCAGAAGTCGCCGGCGACAAATTTGATCGGGCATGCTCTAGTGGGGGGCTGGTAGATGGTGTAAGTAGCCATCATCCCCGCCTCCATGTGGTCGGACACGTGGCAATGAAACATCCATGTTCCCGGATTTTCGGCGCGCATGTCGACCGTGACCATACTGCCGGGCAGCAATTCAATCACATCGGTGTTCCGGCTCTTATCGCTTATCGTCTGGCCGTGCCAGTGCGGCGTATGCAAATCCTTCTCGCTTCCCATCCCGAGCAAATACCAGCGGACTCTTTCGCCTTGCTTCATCACGAGCCCCGGCAGATTCCCAAAGATGTAGCCGTTGATGCTGTAAAACAGTCCGGAGTCTTTCCCATTGAGCTCGTTGAAGATCATGAACAGGGCGACGAACTCCCGGTCTGCATCCTTGGGGCTGCCGTCAGCGTTAGCTGCGCCCTTTGCTGTAACAATGATCGGACCAAGCAGCCCGGCGTTCGTCTCTTTCGGCTCATTCGTGTGGCCGTGGTACCACCACACCTTGGAACTCAGCTCGCCCGGGCCCGGACCGCTGCCTGAGTCTGCGAGCCAGCGATAAGTAAATCGCCCGCCGGGCGGAACCGCCGCGCCATGCCCGGCAGGCAGATACATTGCTCCTTCGTTGTCTTTGTCATAGCGCAGACCGTGCGGGTGAATGCTGTGGGGGCTCCGGCTGCGATTCAAGAGATCGACGAGGACGGTGTCGCCCACCTCAGCGCGAATGATGGGCCCTAGAATGCCAAGCCACTCCGGTTGCGGTTTGCGTTTGGAGAAGGTGGCGTCCGTGTACTCGATATACCTGGTCTTCGGCCACTGGGTCTGAGAAGTCCAAGGAGGTGGAATCACGCCCCCGTGAAGCAAATCCCGTCCACTGGGAGCGTAATCCCACGTGACATCCTCGGCCGCGATATAGTAATGGCGAGTCGCCGCCACCCCAGGCGTGGCGAACCAGATAATCCATGTGAGCAGCACGCTCAGGGATCGCATATCGGCATAACCGTCTGCAACGCGTAGACAGCCTTGCCGATTTTACGCTATCTCCGTGGTCGCTTCGGGTTCGGCCTCGATGGTGACTGCGACTTCGGCGCCAGGTTTGAGGCGAACCTTGTCACCATTCTCATCGGTCAAGTTGTTCTCGATGCGCAGCTCCCGGTAGAGATGATCGGCGCCTTCGACTGCAATCTGCGCCTTCTCAGGAATAGTGGGATGTGGCGATCGAATGATTTTTTGCACGGTCGCTGGAAGGGTCATGCTAGGTTTTTCGTTCATAGGAGCTCACTAGTCCGCTCCGGCCTGCTGCGGAGACTGTTATTAGTATCCCAATCATGCCGGATGGTTGCCGATCCCTGGCAATACTGCTGCGACCCTACAACCCGGGCGGGATTACAACCTTCGAGTGAAAAATCGCTATTTTCTCTTTGCGCAATACGGTGTTTCTGGTATCTTTAGTACAACTTTTTACTGATTGACTCAGCAATTTGAGGCCGTTTCCGGCATTTCAGCCGGATATCCAACCCGGTTGCTCTAAAGTCAGCGCCATGCCACTTCCTCTGGACGTTGACGCGTTAGGCTCGCACGCAAGGTAGTTTCAACTGGCGGTTCTGCACGTCGGAAGCAAAATAACCTGATTGGAGAAGTAATCGCATGCAGAAGTGTGTATTGGGGATTGTGTGCGTGTTGGCTGTCTGCGTACCCGCTGTTTTCGCCGGTGTCACCGTAAGCGCTCCCGCCAACGGGGCGACTGTGCAAGGGCCCGTCCAGTTTGTCGCCTCGGCGACCACCAGCACTTGTTCGAAAGGGGTCGCCTCAATGGGAATCTATACTGCCCCTGGAGTTTTGGCCTACGTAGTTAACGGCGCCAGCCTGAACACGAGTTTGAGCCTGGGCCCAGCGACTTACGATACCGTCGTTGAGGAGTGGGACTACTGTGGTGGGGCAGCAACCACCCCCGTCAAAATTACGGTGAGCTCGCAATCTGGCGTTTTCGTGACCAAGCCGTCGAACAATGGCACCGCGACTTCGCCGGTGAACTTTGTAGCCACCGCGACGACAACGTGTTCGAAGGGTGTTGCCTCGATGGGCATCTACACCGCGCCAGGCCAACTGGCCTACGTTGCGAACGGGGCAAGCCTGAATTACAACCTCGCGATGAGCCCCGGGAAATACAACGCCGTGGTCGAGGAATGGGACAATTGCGGAGGAGCAGCGACCACCCCGGTTGCCATCACCGTCGGCGGAAGTGGAAACGCCTTCTCGAACCTTCAGCAAAGCGGTGGATGGGCCGGAGCGGGACAGGGACCGCCGGACTTCGTTGACTGCAACCCCTGCGGCCCACAAATCACATGGTCCATGACGCAGGGAGTCAAATCGCCTTCGCTGTCGGGATCTTCGACTGACTACACTATCGGTGGCACCGGTCCATACTGGGACGTTCTGTTCAATAACCATCTGATTGGCGCGAGTTCTTCGCAGGGCCTACCCGACACTAATCACACGCTGGTTCCCACGCTGCACAACTTCACCTACGACGTATATTTTTACGGGAGCAACCTGCCGGCCGCACAGGCCCTCGAATTCGATATCAACGAATTCTTCAATAACATGGGATTCATCTGGGGGCACGAATGCCGCATTGCCGGCGGCAACGAATGGGACGTATGGAACAATGTAAGCCAGCAATGGATCCCCACCGGCGTCGCCTGCAACCCGGTTAACAATTCCTGGAATCATCTGACCATCCAGGTGGAGCGCACCTCCGACAATCAGTTGCTCTACCAGTCCATTACGCTGAACGGAGTAACCAACACCCTCAACCAGTATTACAACCCGGGTTCGACACCGGGATGGTGGGGCGTAACCATCAACTACCAGATGGATGGAAACTATGAGCAAACGCCTTATTCCGTCTACCTGGATGATCTCACGTTCTCTTACCAGTGAGATGAGCCATAGAAAATTTGTCTGCAATCGGTTCTTTTGACGGGTTGCATTCGGGGAGGGGAAGTCTTTCGGCTTCCCCTTCCTCATTTAGCAATGCATGAGCAAATTGGGGATGTTCGAGTCCTGCTCTACCGGAACTGGTATCCCGGTTTGAGTTCGCAGCGATAAATCTTGGATTGGTCTTTGTCGACTCCGAGCTGACAATCGGCCCAGCGTAAGAAGAGATCGGGTCCCAGGGGAAAAACTATGGGTGCTCCATCGACTTCCGCTTCGATGCTCGGACCCTCGGCCGCTGGCGGCAGGTTAAAGTTCAAGGTACGTCCGAACATTACGGGATAGGTTTCCCGCACCAGGTCGCTGGTCATGGGATGAACGACTTCGGCCTCGACCAGGAAGGTAGTCGTATCCGACCAATCCCGAACCGCTACGTTCAAATGACGGCGGTCCTGCGATGATGCCTCCCGCTCAATCTTGGTAAAGGGACACGGTCCCGCAATGCAGGAGACTCGCGCATTGCGGAATTCGTTGCCTTCCCCGGCGTCGAGAGCGATTGAGCCGATTGCGGCCTTCCACTTTCCGTCAGGCGAGCACGGAGGCCGTTTGTCGCACGTCTTGTTCCCGATGTTCACGGCCTGGAAGGTTCTTACCGCGCTTCCAATATTTGCCTCGGTGGTTGCCTTTACGGAGTACCTTATTCGGATATTCGAGACCGCAGATTCGGATTTAGCTTCGGCGCTCGTGTGCTGATGGATTGGAACCATGCGCGCAATGTAGAGTTTGTCCCCGATAAAGTCGTCCCAGTCGAGAGGCTGATAATCCTTGCGCCGGAAATGAAGGACGACAGCCTGGCGACGGCGAAGCCCCTTGGGCAGGGTCAGGCTGAAAAAGCCCGAGGCGTCAGATGTGGCAGTGCCGCTGCCCAAACTGTTCGTCGCAGTGATCTGGACATCGGCGAGCGGCAACTGGCGGTTGGGATCACGGTCCAGCTGCAAGACGGCGCCTCTCAGGATCACGGGTTTGCGCTGGTGCAAGAGGACAACCGTCAATATGGTTCCCAAAATTCCGAGACCTACGATTGTCCATATCGCCGTCTTCGTTCGGCTGCTCATTCAGCTCACTACTCAGAATACGCCAGGACGCACTTTGTATATAGCAGGTTTCGGGTAGTGGGCTACTTCAAAGTAGCCCACTACCAGGTTTCGCGACAGTCAGTCGAAGTTCGTGCACCACCCGCAATGCTCACCCGGGCTCGCGCTTCATTTGCCCGTGCAGAAATATTCGAAGAAACATCTAAAATGTAGCTAATGAGAAAGAAAGAGAAGAGCAGTCCTGGTCATCGCCTCTCGCGCCGCGATCTCCTGTTGCAGATGACCGGACTCGGACTTTGCGGAGTGTTCGACCACGCGCAGATTTTCCCTTTGTCAGCGGCACAAGCACCGCACCCCGGCTCTCAACCTCCGGCAGCCCAAACCCCGCTTCTGTCGCCATCCGACGATGAGTTTCTGGAAGAACTAGAGAAGCGAAACTTTCAGTTTTTCTGGGAGCAGGCGAGTCCGGAATCCGGGCTGGTCAAGGATCGATGCAATGTGCTGACGAAGGACGCCTCGGTAGTGGGCAGTATCGCGGCCACCGGGTTTGGCCTGACCGCACTCTGCATCGGTCAACAGCGGGGATACGTTCCCCTAGCGGAGGCCCGCGATCGGGTTCTGCTCACGTTGCGCTTCCTCTGGAAGAAGATGCCGACCCATCGCGGCTTCTTCTACCACTTCGCTGATGTCAATACCGGCGAGCGCATGTGGGACTCTGAAGTTTCTTCTGTCGACACCGCCATCCTGCTTTGCGGAATCCTCACATGCCGGCGGTACTTCAGCGAACACTCTGAAATCAGCCTGCTGGCGTTCGAGATCTTTAACCGTGTCGATTGGACTTGGCTTTCCGAAGACACCTCGCTTTTGCCCCACGGCTGGACGCCTGAATTCGGCTTTCTCCCCTATCGCTGGGACTACTACAGCGAAATGATGATGATCTATCTTCTGGGATTAGGGTCGCTTCCTCATCCTCTGTCCGCGCAAACCTGGAATGCGTGGAAGCGCACGACGTTCGAATATGACGGCATTCGTTACATTGGTTCGTTCGCACCTCTGTTTGTGCATCAATATTCTCAGGCCTGGTTTGATTTCCGGGGCAAGCGCGACGCCTATGCAGATTATTTCGAGAACTCGGTTTTTGCTACCGAGGCCCACCGCGCTTTCTGCCTGGAGCTAGCGAAGCAATTCCCTGATTACAGCGTCGATCTGTGGGGTATTTCCGCATCCGACTCGCAGAAGGGCTACGTGATTTGGGGAGGTCCGCCCATGATGGGCCCGATCGATGGAACCGTCGTGCCCAGTGCGGCGGCGGGGTCGCTGCCGTTTCTGCCGCAGCCCGTGATGCGCGTGCTGAACAACATCAAAGATCACTATGGACGCGCCTGGAGCAAGTATGGGTTTGTAAATGCTTTCAATCCCCTCAATAACTGGTACGACACAGACGTGGTTGGCATCGACACCGGAATCACCATGCTCATGGCGGAAAACGCCCGCACAGGTTTTGTGTGGAACACTTTCATGAAAAATCCGGAGGCGCAGCGCGGCATGGACCGGGCTGGCTTCAAGAAATACCAACCTTAATGACTCTGGATTTTTGCTACTTTATCTCGATCACAGCCAAGCCATGAGCAGGCACGGTTATTGTCAGTTCTCCGTTTCTTATCTCGGTTGATTCCGGCAATGGGAGTTCTGTAGCCTGGCGCAGTTCCTGAATCTGTTGCCCGCTGGGATAACGTGGAGACCCCATTTTCTGGTAGGCGGAGTGGAAGTCGCCGTGGTCACCATCCACGCGTGAAATTAAGGCATGCGCAGCATTCGTCCCTTTGAAACGTAGCGTCATGGTTCTGGGAGCGCCCGTTTCCTCGGGCGGGGCATAGTTCCACAACGCCAGTTCCAGAGTCCCGTCTTTCGTTCTGGTCAGCAAAGCAGAATCAGAATCGAGTTGAATTCGCTCCTCGCCCAGATGGTGCAACAGTTTGAAGGCGTTGAAGGCCGGCTTGGGAATGTCGTCGACCGCGACTAGGCCGTAGCCACCATAGAACGGAGTCTTCACCACGCCCTGTTCTTCGAAAACATCCGAGAAGCTCCAATAAGACATGGAATCCACGAGCCCATCACATTGACGAACGGTGTCGGCGAGCCACGGACCCATGAAAATCGCGTCCGTGACGTCGGTCTCATTCTTATAGCTGGCATTGAACTCGCTCCAGATCAGAGGCAGCTTCGGCATGGCCGATGCGACGATCTGCCGATGAACTTTCTCCACCGCGCGACAGACCATCTGGTCGCGGGGAATCTTCTCTTGCGAGCCGAAAACATCCTGCGCGGTGTCGTTGCCATAGACATGGGATGAGACAAAATCCAGCGGAGTGTTGTTCTCGGCACAATGGCGGATGAAAGCGTCGACCCATGCCGCCTGCGCCGTCGCAGGTCCGCCCACGCGCAGATGCGGATTCACCGCTTTAATCGCTCGCGCCGTGTGATCGTAGAGTTCCCAGTAGGTGGCTTGCCTCGGCTGTCCCGCCCAAAAGTCGAGGTTCGGTTCATTCCACACTTCGAAATACCATTGTGCAACTTCGTCCGCACCGTAACGATCGAGAAGATGCCGTGCGAAGGCGGCGACTAAATCGTCCCAGCGGCCCCAGTCTTTCGGCGGGGAAACATTGGGGCTGTACCAGAATCCCTGATGAGTGTTGCCGGCCGCCAGCTTATTCGGCATGAAGCTGATCTCAACGAAAGGACGCACACCGTTGGCCAGCAGGCCATCGTAGATTTGATCCACGTAAGAGAAGTTATAGACCGGCCGCCCCTGACTGTCCTCGTCGTAGATGCCGACTTCATCGTGGAAAATTCCGTGGAAGCGCATATAGCCGAAACCGGTGACTTGCTTCACCGCGCGTAAGTCCTGGCGATAGCTGTCACGCAAAGAAAGTATGGCGCGCCCCGAACCAAACATCTTCTCCCAAAAATGAGGAAAAGGATGCGCAGCCGCTTTGGCGTCGATAACGATTACATCCGGTTCGGAGGTGCGCTGCGCGCACAGCGTGGTCACATTCCACAAAAGCGCGACCAGAACCGCAAGACGGAGGAGGTAGCAGTACTGCCTCATAAAGTGCCTCGTCGGCTTAACTGTCTTCTTCAGAAAATCACGCCGACTTGCGGCGTGGCGCACGAAGATGGCCCGTCGGCTTCTCTTGAAGGAGTAATTCCGTGGCCTGTACCCGCGGATGGCTGTGAAACCAGCCTTGTACCAGATCGTCGTGAAGAAAGTTTGCAATCGAGAGCAGACTCATGCCCTGGTGATGGGCCATCCAGCAGCGCACCATTTCAAAACGGCGAAGCCGTGAGCGCCGTTGCGAGGGACTGAAATCCAGAGCTTCGTAGAATCCGTAGGTCGAGAGCGCGTGTTTGCGTTCCAACTTTCGCAAGTTCCGCAACGCAGCCGGAGAGTCAATCTGCAGCGCCAGGAAGGTCGAATACGGAGAGATTACCGGACCTTCCTGCTCAGGTTTGTGTATGGCTAACTGTGGTACGCCAAACGCGAAATAGTGGTAGTTGCCGGAAGCATCTCTTCGACAGGAGGCCGATTCGGAGATTCCCCAGGGAATGCCTCTCGCGGCTGCGTATGCCTCTTGCGTGCGGACCGCGGCAACTGCCGAACGCTCCAACAATGTGTTCGGGTAGACGCGCATCCACAAAGCCGGCATGAGGTATTCAAACATTGTCCCTGTCCATGAGAGCAGGCCGGCCATCCCATGGTCCAAAGTCTGGGCCCGCCCCAACTGAAACCAACTCTCTTGTGGAATATCGTCTTTGGCGATGGCCGTGAAGAGAGCGATGCGCGCTTCGCTCGCGAGCAGGTCATAACACGCGGAATGAAGTTGCTCTTTCTCGACATCGAAACCGATCGAGAGCAGCTCCCGCTTCGGGCTCAGCAGGAATCGAAAGTCCATTTCATCGACGAGCTCGCTCGATTGAGCGGCAATCTTTTCCAGATCGTCGATAAGCGCCGCCACGCGCGAACGCGCCTGTGGCAGCAACGAAAGCAATTTCCGGTAACGTGTTCGCGATTCTTCATGCTCCGTCGAATCCACCGCCGCATCCACCAAGATCGCAAGATGGTCCAGGAACGCCGGTATCCGCTGGAGCGCGAGACCAGCGTCGGGCGGACATTGCAGAGGGATGGCGGGATCGTCCTTTAGGGCGGCGAACGCCGGGAGCAGCCATGGTACGTAGAGTTCAACCACGCGCCTGATTTGCTTAAGCCGCGTTTCCGCCTGCTCCTGAAACCAGCGGGCTTCGGCCGCGTACTTCGGCTTAGCTGGCCGCCGGATCTCTTCCAGCATGGCATCGGTCTCGGCCAGGAAGTAATCCAACCAGTTCTGCTCCCGCAGCGCTTTCGTTGTTTCAGAGAACCGCCGGCGCGAAACTATCCCAAGGCTTGTAAGGACGTAAAGATGATCCATAAAGCCAACGGCCAGCTCCGGCTGCAAGAGCGGCAGATCGAGAAGCTCCTGGCAACCCTGTTGCAGCGTCCAGAGCGAAGCGACCAGGTTGCCGCTATCGACACTAGAAACGAATTCCGGGGCAAGCGGAGCCAGCGATTGCGTGTCATACCAGTTGAGTAGGTGCCCCTTGTATCGGCGTAATTGCGAAACGGTGGCCAATGTCTGCAGGGTTTGCTCCGCAAATTCTGGCACCGTGAGATAGCCGAAGGTACATGCAACCTGGCGCGCATTCAGAAGAAGGCCAAGATTTGTCGGCGAAATGCGAGGTGCAATCTTTGTCTGCTCCTCCTGAACGTTGTCCGGAATCAGCCAGTGATGCTCTTCGGTGCTGAACTCAGCGAAATATCGCCAGGTTCGAAGTGCCGCGACGCGCAGCAACCATCGATCTCTCTCAGACGCTTGCTGGCGCGGCGCGCGGGGTGGGCGGTTCAGCCATAACGAGATGGGCTTGCTGCAAGCCCAGAGAAGAAGAATGGGTAACGACGCGGGAAGAGCGCTGCGCCGGACGAGCCAGACCAGCCCAAAAACTCCCAACGCCAGAACAGGAGTCCAGTTCAAATAAATATCCAGCGTCGTGCGTTTGCAACCGGCGACCTCCGCCTCGGCCGCCGTCTCCCACTGCAAGAGCCTCTGCCGCGTGATCCAGCGCCGAACCAAGGTTCGCACCACGGCGTCCAGCGACAACAGAGCCTGATGCGCCAGAAAGGTGAGCGTAAGCCAGTTGGCTATGCTGGCATTCACAAACGCGTCGAGGGCATCGCCAACGATCGCACTTTTGCCGAAAACCGCGGCTTGTGCCAACTCGACCCCGAGCTGGATCAACGCGGGCAAGAAGAGAATGGCAATCGTCGCGAGAGTCCAGGACCCTGATCCTCCGGGCAGGCATGTCCAACCTAGCAAGAGCAAAAGGAAGAGAGCAGGCTCCACCAGACTTCGCCGCAGATTGTCGAAGATCTTCCACCGCGAAACCACCGAAAGCGGATTGGGCACCCTCTTTCCCGACTCATCGGGAACCTGCGGAAGCAGCCACTCCGTAATCTGCCAGTCGCCCCGGAGCCACCGATGTTTGCGCCGATTGTAGGCGCTGTAATGAGATGGGTAGTCCTCGATGATCTCGATGTCGCTCACCAGGCCCGCACGGGCATAGGCGCCTTCGACGAGATCATGACTGAGAAGAGCGTTGCGCGGGAAACGGCGATCCAGAACCCGGTGCAGCGTCTCCACCTCATAGATACCCTTGCCGACGAAGATGCCCTCGCCATACAGGTCTTGATAAACGTCAGAGCTGGCGTGAGTGTAGATATCCACTCCTGTCTGCCCTGAGTAAATGCTCGCCAATCGCGAGCGTGCCGAACTTTGAACGCTCACCCCAACCCGAGGCTGCAGGATGCCGTAGCCGGCGACCACGACACCGGTCTCCGGGGAAGTGATCGCTTGATTCAGAGGGTGCGCCAAAGTCCCGACCATCCGCCGGGCGGAGCCGCGTGGAAGCTCAGTATCGGAATCGAGTGTGATTACGAAACGAACTTTGGGCAGCAACGCGAGATCGCCAACCTTCCCCGGAAAACTATCGAACTTGCCCCGCAGCAGATTATTCAAATCCATTAGCTTGCCGCGCTTGCGCTCCCAGCCCATCCAGATTCTCTCGCGCGGGTTGTATACGCGATGCCGGTGAAATAGAAAGAAAGATCCCATCCCTTCCAGGGCGTACTTTTCGTTCAGCTTGCGTATCAGATCCGAAGCCAAGTCCACCAGAGGATGGTCCTTCTGCGGCTCTTCCAGGGAATCGGGAAGATCCGTAAGCAATGCAAAATGAAGATTCGGATCCTGGTTGCCGAGGAACCGCACTTCGAGATCTTCTACTAGCTTGTGGACCTGCTTCTCATTCAACAGCATGGTTGGGATCGACACCAGGGTCACGCAATCGTCGGGGAGACCCTCGGAAAAATCCAGCTTGGGCAAAATCTGCGCAGGCAGCAGGAGTGTGACCAGATAGTTCATGATTTGGACGGCACTCTGCGAGCTCGGCAACAGTACGGCCAGCGTTGAAAGCAGTATCAGCCCCAGGGAAGTCGAGGCATCAGTCAGGAGAAGTACTACAGCCGAAACAATCGCAAGGGTAAGAATTGCGATCCCAGGCAGAAAACCCTCGTCCGGGTGAACGCGCAGAAGGGCACGCATACGTTCAAACAATGGAGCGTGGAAATCCACTCTCTGTTCAAGAAGAGGAGTTCCTTCCGCGAGCAGGTAATTCCCAACGTGCGAACGACGCTGGGTCACGCGCGGGTCACTATCCGGATGGTTCAGCGACTGTCGAGCTAGTGCGAGCGCTTCGCGAGCCACTTCCATTTCGGTGCGCTCAGAGTGCTCCGCGATATTTACAAGCCGATTCCGGTACTGTTCGCGGCTCTCGTAGTCCATCCGGGAATAGGTTCCGGTGGGATCTTCCCGCAAAACGCTGTCGAACCGAATCAGCGACTCGATCACAACCTTCCAGGCAGTCTGTTTAATACCTTGCAGACTGCGGACGGGAACGATGAAGCCATAGGACCGGATTGGATCCTGAAGCAAACGCCGTCCGCGCTCCGAAATTTGCTCGAGCAGAACCAACTGCATGGCAGGAACCAGCGCCCACAACTCAGCCATGTTCAGAATGGTGACTTCCTGAAAGGCCTGGACATAATCCACAAAACTCTCGACGGCGAACTGATAGGAGACGGCGGCAAGAAAACTCTCAGCAAGCGCGGCGATACGCGGAACGACCGTACCCTCTGGAAGTCGAACCTGGGGAAGAGAGGAAGGCCGATTGAAAGCCGCACAAGTGCCTTCAAGTTCCGCTTGGAGTAACAGAATGTTTTCACTCAGAAAGCGGCAATCGTCGGAGGCATCTTTCGCGTGCACGGGGTTCAGTGCCGCGAGTAACGGTTTGAAGGCGTGAGACAGATCGCGGCAACGATCCCGCAGGACCATCGACTCCGGTCTTCCCGGCGCCCATGCCAACTGCCGTGCCAGTTCCGAAGCCGTCAAACGCAGGCCGTTCGTATTTTCCATATCCCCCGCAGCCGGGCGCAGAGATTCTATCTCTGCATGGACCAGTTCCACATCGCTGCTGCGCATGATTATCCTAATCTTTCCCTAACGGTAGCTCGAGGCCTGCATCTCGAACATTTCCGCGTAGCGGCCGCCCAGGCTCGCCAGTTGGGTGTGAGTGCCTTCCTCAACAATCCTGCCATTTTCCAGAACTAAGATGCGGTCCGCCGAGCGCACGGTTGAGAACCGGTGAGAAATAAAAAGGGCCATCTTTCCGGCGGTGAGTTCGGAGAAGCGATGAAACACTTCGAACTCACTGCGCGCGTCAAGGGCGGCGGTCGGTTCATCCAGGATCAACAGTTGCGCATCGCGCAGATAAGCCCGAGCCAGGGCAATCTTTTGCCACTCACCGCCCGAAAGATCCACCCCGTGATCGAAGCGCCGTCCCAGCATCTGTTCGTATCCCTGGGAAAGTCGCCCGATCGTCTCATCCGCCATGCTCTTCTGCGCCGCCGTCCGCAACAGTTCCAGATTGTTGATTTCCTCGACCCGGCCGACCGCAATGTTTTCGCGAGCCGTCATTTCATAGCGCATGAAATCCTGGAAGATGACGCCGATCTCATGGTGCAGATCCTCAAGATCGTACTCGCGGAGATCTATGCCATCGAGCAATATTTGCCCGTCTGTAGGATCGTAGAGCCGGGTAATCAATTTTACGATAGTGGTTTTACCCTGCCCGTTTTCGCCAATCAGAGCCAAGCGCTCTGGGACATGCAATTGGAAATTGATATGGTCAAGAACAAGGCGCGCGCCTCCCGGATAACTGAACGATACGTTTCGAAACTCGATGCCTCGCAGGATCGGCCTGGGCGCCGGCAGCGCATTCGGCTTGGATTGGATGGTCGGCTTCATGTCGAAGAAAGCCAGCAAATCAGTAAGGAACAGCGCCTGGTCGCCAATGGCTGCAAGCGTCGAAAAGATCTGCTCGATGTTGCTGCTGGCCTGCTGAATTGCACCCGTCAAGAAAAACAAGGTGCCGATGGTCATGGCGCCGGCCACGGTCCGCCAGATCACAAACACGTACGCCGAGTAATAGCCCATCGTACCGATCGTCGATAATAGTGCGCCCATCCTCAGCTTGCTTCTGGAGAGGGCGATGTTCTCTTCGTAAATCTGGTCGGAGAGACGCGTGAATCGCTCAGTCAGAAAGTTTTTCAGCCCGAACAGCTTTAACTCTTTCGCCGCTTCCTTGCTTCCGCCCAGCACCCGCAGGTAATCCAGTTGCCGGCGCATTGGCGTCTGCCGGAAATTCTTGGCATATCCCAGGAAGGCGAAGTGGCTTTCGCCGAGAAATGCCGGAACCACGCCTGCGATCAGCAGCAGCATCAGCCACGGAGAGAAGAACATGATCGAAACGGAGAGCGTGACGGTAGTGATAGTCTGCTGCACCAGCCGCCCAACCGCTTGGATCATTACGAGCCGGTCCGTGGCCTGCACCCGGGCCCGTTCCAATCGGTCGTAAAAAACGGGGTCTTCGTAGGTGATCAGATCCAGCCCCGCCGCATGATTCATGACTCGAATGCTGACGTAGCGCGTGTACTTATCACCCAGCAGCGAATCCGAATAGTCGATTGCCCGAGTGAGAATGCTGGTCAATACGGCGAGCGAAAACTCCGCGGCGACCAACCACCAGAACCCATGCTGCACCGGCTGATGAGTTGAAATGGCGTGCTGAATGCGATCAATAATCAGCCTTGTAATCGCCAACAGAGCAACCGGCAGGAGCGCCGCGAGCAACCGCGAAACCAGTCCGAAAACTACTACGCCGGGGCCGGACTCCCACACGATCTTAAGAACAGCCGGAACGTTGCGGAGCGCCGAGATGCGCTCCTGCCATCCTGCCCAGTGATTTGCCCGTTCCGCCATTACTAACCGTATCCCTAAGTTCCCATTTTGCCAAGCGGACGAGTGGAGCAGAGTCTCTGAACTCTATGTCATGCGGTCTGCTCCATGAATTCCGGCGGCTCCACAAAAGATGCTGAAACCTTCCCCAAAGGTTGATTGCAACAGCCCCTTCAATGCGGGGCGCGACTCATTTCGGCGTGTTACCTGGGGAGCCGGCCTTGGTAGCCGATCGGGCGAGAGAAGCCTTGCTAACTTACCCGGCTGGACGCCGGGAGTGAGGCGTCGAGCCCGAGATAGGCGCGAGCATTGTTAAAGCAGATGTTCTCAATCACAGAGCCGATCAACTGCTCGTCATTCGGCAGTTCGCCTCGCTCCATCTCACCCCCGAGAAGATTACACAGGACGCGGCGGAAATATTCGTGCCGGGGGAACGACATGAACGAACGGGAGTCCGTCACCATGCCGACAAAGCGCGCCAGCAGACCGGTTGCGGAAAGCGCGTTCATTTGCCATTCGATCCCGTCTTTCTGATCAAGAAACCACCAGGCGCTGCCCCATTGAATCTTCGCCGCAATCGCTGAATCCTGAAAGCTTCCAATGGCCGTTGCAAAGGTGTAATTATCTGCGGGATTGTTGTTGTAGATGATCGTCCTCGGCAATGCATTCTCGCTCTCCAGCAGATCGAGATAGCGGTTGAGTGCGGCCGCCTGGGGCCAGTCGCCGATCGAATCGTATCCCGTATCGGCGCCAAGTTCGCGCTGACGTCGAGTGTTCACGTTGCGCAAGGCACCCAGGTGCAGTTGCTTCGTCCACTTTCTTGACGAGTCCAGGCGTCCGAAAAACA